>Ga0153915_10001252_pt1 | contig 23403 bp, 23 predicted proteins | sample Opewatmetagenome_2_FD_107003 | JGI IMG/M metagenome (GOLD analysis project Ga0153915, IMG submission 107003) | Freshwater wetland microbial communities from Ohio, USA - Open water 3 Core 3 Depth 3 metaG | ecosystem: Environmental > Aquatic > Freshwater > Wetlands | place: USA: Ohio, Lake Erie...
GGCGGGTGGTGCGTGCAGCGTGCAGCGTGTAGCGCGTAGCGTACAGCGTGCAGCGGGAAACGGGAACCGGGAATCGCCCTGGACGACTTCGTTTCCCGTTTCCCATTCCCCTTTCCCGTCTCTCCCGCCTATCGCCCCGGCATCTTCATCTCGCGATAGTCGCTTGGTGGGGCGAACAATCCTGGGTCGAGCGACTTCTTCTCGACCTGCGTCGCCACCATGCTCATCTCACTCCTGTCGGACTTCTTCAGATCCATCTTGAGAAGAAAGGCACCGTCCTTGAACGTCTTGGCGAATTCCGCCGCGCCGGGCGGCAGGCTGCCCATACCCGGCATCCTGCCCATCCCGCTCATCGGTCCGCCGCCCGCGGGCACGTTGAGCCCCATGAACGTGCCCATGCCCTTGGCCAGACAGAAGTCCGCCTGCGTATCGTCCTTGCTCTGCGTCATCCGGTAATGCTCGCAGGTAATCCCGGCGATTGTCTCCTTTTGCCCCGTGGGCTCAAACTTGACGTCCGCATCCGGATGCGCGCGGTCCTGGGGGAGATTCTGCGCCATCGCCGCCACGTTCATCGTGATGTACATCTTCTGCGCGGGCATCAGCGCCGTCATCGCGCCGGCCTCGACATCGATCAGCATGATGGCCATCTGGCCGGCGGCATTCATCTCGACCCGCGCCTTGCCGCCTTTGACGTAGTACACCGGCTCCATGGCCTGGCCGTCCTGCCCGGTCATGCGGTAGTGCACCACTCCCTCGAAGCTCCCCTGCGCAGCGAGGGCGCCGGCGCCGAGCATCAGGGCGGCCGGGACGAGCAGGCACAACGGTGAGCGAACCATGTGAAGCGACTCCTTGCGAAACGTTATCGTGAATGAGGCGTGACGCCGCGTCGCGCCCACGTCATGGACTCCGCCGGTCGGGCGACTGCGCGCGCAGGCGCAGCCGGCGGGCTTCCTCTGGCGTGTAACCCGCCGCCACGAGGCCCCGCTCCACCTCGAGCGCCTTCACCGCGCCCTGCAGCGCGTCGAGGCCCACCGCGGCACAGCGCTCGCGGAACCCCACCACCTCCCGGCCGATCATGCCGAGGTGCCCCTCGAGCGTCAGCGCCCGCACCTCCGCCAGCGTCGGCCGCGTGCGGTTGATCTGCTGAGTCAGGAGCGAGGCCGCACCCTGACTGATGGTACAGCCGCTTCCCTCGAACGTCACGGCCTCGATGTGCTCGCCGTCGGGCGCGACCTTGAGGTGGACGCTCACCACGTCGCCGCACCCGGGGTTGCCCGCCCCCACCACGATGTCCGCGTCCGGCATCGCGCCCCGATGGCGCGGGTGGCGCTGGTGATCCACCAAGCGCTCGATCAGCTGCTCACGGCTCAGCGTCGTCACGTCCCTCACCGCTCGATCGGCACGCGCACCAGATTGCCCCACTCGGTCCACGAGCCGTCGTAGTTCCGGACGTGCGCGAAGCCGAGCAGGTAGGTGAGCGCGAACCACGTGTGCGACGACCGCTCGCCGATCCGGCAGTACGCGATCACGTCGTCCGTCGGCGCGAGGCCCTGCTCCGCCACGTAGATCGCCCTGAGCTCCTCGGCGGTGCGGAACACGTGCGTCTCGGGGTCGACGGCCCGGGCCCACGGAACGTTCCGCGCGCCGGGAATGTGCCCGCCGCGGAGGGCACCCTCGTTGGGGTAATCCGGCATGTGCAGCCGCTCGCCGCGGTACTCCTCCGGGCTCCGCACGTCCACCAGCGGCCCCCGGGCGGCGAGATGACCGAACACGTCGTCCCGCAGCGCGCGGATCTCGCCGTCGTGCCGCGGGCCCACCACGATCGTGCCGCGCGGAACCGTCGGGACCTCCCGCACGAGCGGCCGCCCCTCCTGCTCCCAGCGCGCCCGCCCGCCGTCCATGATCTTCAGGTTGAACGGCCCGAACAGCCGGAAGACCCAGAACGCATAGGTCGCCCACCAGTTGTTCTTGTCGCCATAGAGAACGACTGTCGTGCCCTGGCTGATGCCCTTGGCACGGAGCAGCTCCTGAAACCGCCCGCTGTCCACGTAGTCGCGCGTCACCGGATCGTTGAGATCGCCCACCCAGTCGATCTTCAGCGCCCCCGGAATGTGCCCGATTTCGTAGAGCAACAGGTCCTCGTCCGACTCGAGCAGGCGAACCTTGGGGTCATGCAGGTGATCCGCGACCCACTGGGTCGACACCAGCACCTCGGGGCGCGCGTAGCCACGCCGCTCGATCGGCGCGACCGCTGGGGCCGATTGCGTGCTTGCCATATGCACCTCCTCCGTCCAAGCAGCCAATAGCCTGACCACGACAGCCGATGATAAACAAATATGACACGAATGGTCGGTTTTGCGGTGCGGCGGCTGGCGGTCCGCCGTTCCTCACACCAGACTTGCCGGGCGACTGCCCCGCGCAATCCGGAGCCCGACATGCGACGACCACCCGTTCCGACGCCCCCGCGCCTATCCCGCAGCGGCCGAGCGCTCCAACTGCTCCTGCTCGCCACCGCCGCGTGCTTCGCCTGGCCCCAGGCGGCGGCCCAGCAGCGCGTCGACCTCCGGAAGCTCGACGCCTACATCGCCCAGGCCCGCGCCGACTGGCAGGTGCCGGGCATGGCCGTCGCCATCGTGCAGGACGGCAAGGTCGTCTTCGAGCGGGGCTACGGCGTCCGTCACGTGACCGACGGCGGGCTGGTGGACGCGCACACGCTGTTCGCCATCGCCTCGAATACCAAGGCCTTCACCGCCACGTCCCTCGCGATGCTCGTGGACGAGGACAAGATCGCCTGGGACACGCCGGTCACCGACCTGCTGCCGTACTTCCAGCTGTACGATCCCTACGTCACCCGCGAGATGCGCGTGCGCGACCTCCTCTCCCACCGCAGCGGGCTCGGCACCTACAGCGGTGACCTGCTGTGGTATGGCACGGGCTACAGCGCCGCGGACGTCGTGCGGCGCGCCCGCTACCTTGCCCCGGCGCGCGGGTTCCGCGAAGGCTACGGCTACTCGAACCTCATGTTCATCGCGGCCGGCGAGCTCATCCCCGCCGTGACCGGCCTGCGCTGGGACGCCTTCGTCACGGCCCGCATTCTGGCACCGCTCGGCATGAGCGAAACCGTGACGTCGGTGAGTCAGCTCGCCGGGCACGCCAACGTCGCAACCCCGCACACAGAGAAGGACGGCCGGGTCGTCCCGGTTTCATGGTACCCGTGGGACGCCATGGGGTCCGCGGGCGGGATCATCTCCTCCGCCCACGATATGGCCAGGTGGCTGATCCTGCAGCTGGGGCGCGGCGCGGTGAACGGCACGCGGCTGTTCAGCGAGGAGCAGTCGCGGCGCATGTGGACGCCGCACACCCCCATCCCGGTCGGCGCCGCCACCGAGAAACGCTTTCCCTCGACCCACTTCCAGAGCTACGGGCTGGGCTGGAGTCTGCGCGATTACCGCGGCCGGAAGATCGTGCTGCACGGCGGGGCATACGACGGCATGTTCTCGCAGGTGGTGCTCGTGCCCGAGGAGCAGCTCGGGCTCGTGATCCTCACCAACGCCACCACGAGCCTGCAATCCGCCCTGTGGTACACGATCGTGGACGCCTACCTCGGTGCGCCGGACGCCGACTGGAGCCGGGATTTCCTCACGCGCGCGCGGCTGGAGCGGCGCACGGAGGTCACCCGCTGGGAGGAATGGACCAGGACCCGGGTCGCCGGGACCGCCCCGTCGCGCCCCCTGGCGGACTACACAGGCACCTACGGCGGGGCGATGTACGGCGACGTGTCGGTGACGCAGGAGAACGGCGGATTGGTGGTGCGGTTCCTGCCGGCACCCGACTTCGTGGGCGACCTCACCCACTGGCACTACGACGTGTTCCGGATCCACTGGCGGCACGCGTTCCCCTGGTTCGGCGACGGACTCGTGCAGTTCCGGCTCGACGACCAGGGGAACGTGACCGACATGCGGATCGACGTGCCCAACGACGACTTCTGGTTCACGGAGCTCGCGCTCAAGCGCCGCGCGGCGCCGTAGCTGCCAGCCTACTTGCCCGTCAGCGCCTTGATCTCGGGCGGCAGCGCAAACACCGAATCGGGCGCGGGCTTGGTCTCGATCGACGTGAACGTGGTCACGATCTGCTGCATGCCCATGATGTTCTGCACCGACTTGAAGGGCATCAGCACCCCGTCCACGGACCGCCAGTCGGACGCGGTCGTCACCACCTCGATTTCCCCCTGCGGGCTCGCCTGCTTGCGGATGCCACCAATCTGGAGCCCGGTCTCCTTCTCGAAGAACTCGGCGTACTCCTCATCCCAGGTGGTGGTGACCTTGACCTTGTAGCACGGCTTCCCCTCGAACGTGGTGTCGGCCACCGTCTCCAGGGCCTTGATCATGCTCGCGGGATAGAGCGTGCCATAGAAATCGGCCTGCTGCCGAACCTGCTTGAGCTGGAGCGAGTCGAGCAGCATGGGACCGGTCATCGGGTTGGTGGACCAGCCAACCGTGCCGTCGTAGCCGCTGCGGATGCTGCCGATGCCGGCGATCGTCGCGGACAGCACCAGTCGATCGGGCGCCTGGGCCCAGAGATCCAGGTCGCCCGAGATGCCCTGCGCCTGGATCTCCACTTTCCCCAATACGTGGCGCGCGGTCTGCCGCAGGACGGCGTCGCGTCCGCCGATGGCCGTGATGAACCGCTCGACTACCGACCGGCCGTCGGGGAGCGTCTGCTGCGCCCGCCCCACTGATGGAACCGCCGCCAGCGCCAGCGCGGCGAAGGTGAGTGTGTTTCGCATCCGCTTCATCGTCCGTTCTCCTGTTTCTGTTGGCCGCCACGGCCGTGTTCGGCGTCGATCCAGGCCAGCGCCGCGTCGAGCGCGGGATCGCGGCCGGCGAGCAAATCCGCCCGCTTGAGGGGGACCGGCTCGTCCGGCACGACCCCCCGTCCTTCCAAGTGTACCCCGGTCGCGGTCACGAATTCCGCGATCGCGTGATAGAGGACATCCCCGTTCGGCAGCCGGTCTGTGATGGCGGGCAGCACGCCTCCCACGGACGTCGCCCCGAACACGCGCGCCCGCCCGACGGCCTGCATGCCGCCGGCAAACACCTCCGAGGCGCTGCCGCTCGCCTCATCCACCAGAATCGCCACCGGCCCCGCGTACGGCTGCACCCGCACTCCGCCCGCCCGCACCAGCCGCGGGTTGGCGCGAATCTGAAGCGTGCTGCGGCGCGTCTGGAACGTGCCCAGCAGCGCGCGCTCGGTGAAGAAGTGCCCCGCCACGCCACTGATCATCCCGCCCACGCCCCCGCGGTTCCCGCGCAGGTCGATCACGATGCCGTCGAGCCCGCGGAACCGGTCAACGGCGTCGTCCAGCTGCCGGAGCAGGGGCGCCATCCAGAAGTTGAACCACATCCACCCCACCTCGCGGCCGGCGGGGGTTCGCACGGCCCGATCGGCGGCGCGGGCGAAGAAGGTGGGCAGGTTCCCGAACTTCACGGGCTCGCTGGGCTGCGGGCGCCGCACCAGCCGGATGGTGCGCACCCGGTCGCTGGCGTCGCGCATGCCCAGCGCACAGCGCGAGCCGACCGCGCCGTTCATGCGGCCCTGTGCCCAGCTCCACAACAGGAACGCCGGCTTGAGGCGCGACACGCGCCCATGGAGGTACGTCAGCACGCCGGCGACCGAGTCCTCACCGATCGTGGCCACGGCCCACCCCGGCCGGATCCCGGCGCTGTCCGCCGGCCCGCCGGCCTCGACCGACGTCACGACGAGTGCGTCACCGATCAGTCGGACGTCGAGACCCACGTCGCCGATGACCACTCCTTCCGCCTCGTTCCGGGGGTCAAGCGTGTCCGCCAGCTCCCGTGGAAACAGCGCGAAGTGCGATTGCCCGAGGCGTGCGACCATGTCGCTGATCACGCCGCGCAGCGCCGCGGTGCTCGTCGCGGCGACCGCCCGGGGGCGCAGCTCATCCCGCAGGGCAAGCCAGTCGACTCCGTTGAACGTCGTGTCGAAATGGGTCTCGTAGACGATCCGCCACGCGCGGTCGAACGTCGCGACCCCAACGGCCGAGTCGTACGGCGGCGCCACGGGCCGCGGGGTGGGCGCCGGGTGGGCACAGCCCAGCAGTCCGGCGACGAGAACGATCCCACGGTGCTTCCGCACGCTACCCCCGGTCTCCAGGTCGCTGGGAATCTGCCATATCCTGGTCCGCCGGGCCACGGCCCCCGAGCTCCGCGACCAGCTCCCGCTCGGAACCCGCGAGCCGCATGATCAGCGGCGCGACGAGGAAGACCCCCATTGCGACGGCAGAGGCCAGCACCGGGTTGGTGAGGGGGAGGCTCAGATGCACCCCTAAAACTCGTACGCCTGGCCGAAGCTCACCACCCAGCGCCGTCCGGTGACGCCGTCGCCGAACTGGTAGGCCAGGTCGAGCCGGCCGACGTTGGGGCCGGTCGCCCGGGTGGCGCCGACGCGCAGCCCGATCCCCACGTCGCCGCCGAACCGCGGGTCCTCGTCGGCGTACCAGGCGCCGCCGTAGTCGGCGAAGCCCGCGAAGCCCAGGCCGAGCAGCCCGAGCAGGTCGTCGAGCACGAACACGCGATGCTCCGCGATGCCCCACACCGCGCGCGTGCCGGTGAAGGCGTGCGGCTTGAACGCACGGGGGCCGAGGCCGTGCCCCAGGTCGAACTCGGTCCCGGGATACGGGTTCTTCTGCAGGCCCGCCTCCACATGGAGCACCGTCGCCTGCCGTGGGATGATCCGCGACGCGAGGGTGATCCCGGCGCTGACCCGGCCGGAGTCGAGCCCCGCCGATGTCAGCAGACCGCTGACCTGTGCCCGAACCCGCACAAACGCCCGTGGGCTCCCCAGGCCCGCCTGCGCATCGAGCCCGGCGCCCACGCCGGTGCGGGGGTAGCCGAACGCCGACGGCGCCACCACGACTCCCAGCAGCGCGTGGGTGCTCAGGTCGAAATCCTCTTCCCGCGCGAACCCGTTGTAGTGCGTCACCTCGACGAACTGCGGATGCTGGGCCTCGAGGAAGAACCCGACCACCCCGCTGACCGAGTCCGGGACCGCGACCCCCGTGTCCCGCAGGGCGACGATCGCCTCGCGGCGGACGTGCCCGTACAGGCCGACGCGCACGTAGCCGCCGGGGCCCGCCACCGGCGCCCACCCAACCCAGGCCCGCTGCACCAGGCCGCGGCGCCACAGCGTGTCGCTTTCCACACCGTCCCGGAACCGCAGGATCCGCTGGTCGGCCGCTTCGCCGGGCAGCCCGCCGCCCAAGCGGTCGCCGAACGCGCGGAACGGCACCTCGGGAGTCCACGCCCCCGCACGGCCGTCGGACAGGTCGTCATAGAAGCCGGCCACGACCGCCCGGGTGCCGAGCGCCCGGTTGAGCTGCCCGCGAAACCGCCACGCGCTGCGATCGGCCTCCTTGCGATAGCTCGCGCCCACGAGGTTCCCGGTCCCGAGCACGTTGCGCTCCGTGAGCCCGGCGGACCAGGTCACCACGTTGCCCGTGAAGCTCAGGGCGGTTTCGAGCGTCGTGGTCCACCCGTCGTAGGTCACGATCCGGGCCACGAGCTTTCCGTCCACGCGGGCGGTGTCGATCACGACGCGCCGGAACAGCCCGAGGCGCCGGAGATTCCGCACGGTCTCAGCGAGCAGCCGCGCATCGAGGGGGGCGCCCGCCCGGACCAGCACCTCGCGCCGCACCACCCATGACTGGGTCTTCACGTGGAGCGAGTTCATCAGGCGGAACAGAACACTGCCCCGCGCTTCGGTCGAATCGAAGATGTCGTGGGTCTCGATCGCCACGGAGTCGATGAGCGGGGGCGCCTGCGCGCGAAGCACGGACGGTCCGGCGACGACGAGCGCGGCGGCGATCACGAACGGGCGGCGTGGCACGGCGGAAACGTAGGGGGGAGGACGATCGGATGGAACGACGGCGCCGGGGGAGGCCGTCTCGGACGCAAGCCGAAACGGACCTCCCCCCCAACCCGCTAGCGATGCCTCAACGGCGGTCCGCTAGTACTTCCCCAGGTACCGGTCGATCTCCCACTGATGCACCTGCGCGGAGTACTCCAGCCACTCCTGGCGCTTCGCCTCGACGAACCGCTCGACGATGTGGTCGCCCAGCGCGTCGCGCACCAGCCGGCTCTTCTCCATGACGTCGAGCGCCTCGTGCAGGTCGCGCGGCAGCTCGGTGATCTTGTAGCGCCGCTTCTCCCGTTCGCTCATCGTGAAGATGTTCTTGTTCACCGGAGCCGGGGGCGTGAGCTTGCGCTCGATCCCGTCGAGACCGGCGGCCAGCATCACGCCGAGCGCCAGGTATGGGTTGGCCGACGGATCGGGCATGCGGAGCTCGCAGCGGGTGCCGTGGCCGCGCCGCTCGGGAATCCGGATCAGCGGCGACCGGTTGCGCATGCTCCAGGCGACGTTGGTCGGCGCCTCGTAGCCGGGCACCAGCCGCTTGTAGCTGTTGACCAGCGGGTTCGTGATCGCGCAGAACGCGCGCGCGTGCTCGAGCAGGCCGGCGATGTAGCTCAGCCCGACCTTCGAGATCTGCCACTCCGCCTTCTCGTCGTAGAACGCGTTGTGCGACCCTTTGAACAGCGACTGGTGGGTGTGCATCCCCGAGCCGTTCTGTCCGAAGATCGGCTTCGGCATGAACGTGGCCAGGAAGCCGTTGCGGTGCGCCACATTGCGCACGACGTGCCGGAAGGTCGCGATGTTGTCGGCCGTCTCCAGCGCGTCGGCATAGCGGAAGTCGATCTCGTGCTGCCCGACCGCGACTTCGTGGTGCCCCGCCTCGACCTCGAACCCCATGTGCACCAGGTCCTCGATGATCAGGCGCCGGATCGGCTCGGCCTTGTCGACCGGGGCGAGATCGAAGTAGCCGCCCGTGTCGTGGGTCTTGAGGGTCGCATTGCCCTCCGGGTCGAGATGAAAGATGAAGAACTCCGCCTCGCAGCCCGCCATCATCTGGAAGCCCATCTTCTTCGCCCGCTCGATCGTGCGCCGGAGCGTGGTGCGGGGGCAGCCCGGGAATGCCGATCCGTCGGGCAGCAGGATGTCGCAGATCAGGCGCCCCACCCGTCCACCGTCGTCCTCGTACGCGTGGATCTTGAACGTGCCGAGGTCCGGACGGAGCAGCATGTCGCTTTCCTCGATCCGCACGAACCCTTCGATCGACGAGCCGTCGAACATCACCTCCCCCGACACGGCCTTCTCGAACTGCGAGCGCGGCACCTCGACGTTCTTGTTGACGCCGGTGATGTCGGTGAACTGGAGGCGGAGAAAATCCACCTGCAGGTCCTTGCAGAGCTTCAGGATGTCAGCCTTGCCGGCACCCTTCGTATCGATCACCTGGCCGCGCAGTGGCGGCTTCTCGGTTGAGGCTGTACCACGGGGTTTCGCGGGCACGGCACCGCTCCTGTCGGAATGGGGGGAGATTGGGACGGGGGAAGCTACCCGGGACGAGCACTGGCGTCAAGCAAAAGCCACCTTCCGCGCCACAATTCCGACGACATTGTGCAGGATTCTGCCTGGTTTCTGCAAGAATGATCCGGCAAATACGCACATGCGGCAAGTTCTTGGTTGCACCAGTGACGACGGCCCGACCGCCGCGGCAACCCGCCCCAAGCCGGAGCAATCGCCTGCCCTGCGCGCACCCGCAGCAGGCGGAAGCGCCCGTGGAGGTCGGGATCGGGCGAATACCGCGGTTGGAGCGAGCAGCGATCGGGCTGCGGTGGGCGATCAGTTGAGCGAGTCGAGCAGGTTCCACAGCTCCTGCGGCGAGAACTCGGCGAAGCGCGTTTCGATGTCCTTAGCCGACCACTCGAGGAAGATCCAGCCGGAGAGGCGGTGGGTGTGTCCGGACACGAAGTGGATGCGGCCGCGCAGGCCGCCGATCTCGTCGTCGCGGGCGAACTCGATCAGCACGTCCCAGCGACTGTCGCCCCGCTGCAGTTCGCCCATCTGCCGAGCCTGGATCTGGCCCAGCGGAGGATCGAAGCGCTTGCTCTTGCGGGGCTCGCCACTCATGGCGGCAACGTTAACGCCGCCGCCACCCCGCCGCCACTCGTCCTCGCACTCCGTTGCCCCGGTTACATTTCCAGACCTCAACGGCCACCAGTCCGTCAGCGGAGCGAGCTCATGAAGTGTCCCAATTGCGGCGCCAGCGCGTCCGGGAAGTTCTGCGCGGCATGCGGCGCCACCCTGAAGGCGTTGAGCTGCGCGCGGTGCAGCGCGCCGCTCAACCCCGGCGCCAAGTTCTGCCCCACGTGCGGGACCCCGACGCACGGTCGGCCCGCCGGGCCCGTGGGCCGGGCCGCGAGTCCCGTGCCGTGGCTCGTCGCTGGTGGAGCGGTGATCGCCCTGCTGGTCGTGCTGGCCATCACGCAGCTCAAGCCGGGAAGCCCTGCGTCGCAGCCCCCGCCGGTTCCGGCGGCCGGCATGGGCGCCCCGGTGGACCTCAGCCAGATGACGCCGCGTGACGCCGCCGACCGCCTGTTCAACCGCGTGATGACGGCCTTCGAGAGCGGGGCGAAAGACTCTGCCCAGTTCTTTGCCCCCATGGCGCTCCAGGCGTACGGCATGGTGGAATCGCTCGACGCCGACGCTCGCTACCACGTGGGCCTGATCGACATGGTGAGTGACAGCTACGACGCTGCGCTCGCCCAGGCCGACACGATCGCCCGGACCGTGCCGGGCCACCTGTATGCGGCCGTGCTGCAGGCCGAGGTGGCGCGCGCCCGCGGCGACTCGACCGCCTTGCGCCGGGCCCAGCGCGCGTTCCTCGACCACTACGACGCCGAAACCAAGGCCAACCGGCCGGAGTATGCCGAGCATCCCGGCCTGCTGGAGCGGTTCCGGAACGAAGCCCAGCAGGCACTGGGCAAGACCCCGTAGCCGGTCGGGTTGCAGGCCGGCGGCTGCCGCGTATCGTATCCTCGCCGCGGCGCGCGGCGCATCCGCCGGAAGGAGCCCATCCGCAGTGACCGCGACACCGTCATCCGAGGCGATCGGCGCGCTCGTCGTGGACGACGAGGAGTCTCTCCGCAACGCGCTCGGCCAGTACCTGCGCTACCGCGGATACCGCGTGCTCCTCGCCGATTCCGGCGCGGCGGCGCTGAAGCACCTGCGCGAGGGTGGTGTGGACCTCATGCTGCTCGACGTTCGCATGCCCGGCATGAGCGGGGCCGACGTGGTTCCCGAGGCGCTGGACATCGACCCCGAACTCGCGATCCTCATGCTCACGGCCGTGACCGACGCCACCACGGCGGCGATCTGCATGCAGCGCGGCGCGTACGACTACCTCACGAAGCCGATCGAGCTGAACGACCTCGGCGCCGCCATCGACCGGGCCCTGCGCCGCCGGGACGCCCAGATCCAGAACCGCAACATCACCTCGTGGCTCAAGGAGGAGGTCGCGCGTCAGACGGAGGAGCTGAAGGCGAGCCAGCAGCGGCTCGAGCGCCTCACCACGGCGACGCTCGAGGCGCTGATCAACGCGCTCGAATCCAAGAGCGAGTACCTCTCCGGCCACTCCGCGCGGGTCGCGGCATACAGCGCCAACATCGCGCAGGAGATGGCGCTGCCCGATGAGGACGTCGAGCTGGTCCGCGTGGCCGGCCGGCTCCACGACCTCGGCAAGATCGGCATCCGGGAAGAGCTGCTCCAGAAGCGCGGCCCCCTCACGCCGGAGGAATTCCAGCACGTCACGCAGCACGTGACGATCGGCGCGCAGATCCTGGCGCCGCTGACGCATCTGGGGAAGGTGGTCGAGTACGTGCGCAGCCACCACGAGCACTGGGACGGCAGCGGGTACCCCGATGGGCTGCGTGCCGAGCGGATTCCGCTGGGCGGCCGGATCATCTGCACCGCCGAGATCTACGACGCGCTCACGGCCCCGCGTCCCTACCAGGCGCGCCTCACGCCCGAGCGGGCGGTCGAGCGGATGCGCAAGCTGACCGGCACGGTGCTGGATCCCAAGGTGATGGAGGCGTTCGCCGCCTCGGTCGGCCGCCGCCAGACCTTGATCTTCCTCGCCGAAGATCAGCTGGGGGCCTGACCCGCTAACGCCGCCGCAGCCGTCCCAAGCGAGAGGTGGTGAGCGTGTCCGCCGCCGTGCCACGCCGGAATATCAGCGTGGTGTTGGCCGCCCCCCAGCCGAGTCCGTTCGGCGCGATCTCGATCACGGGCCGGCTGGCCGTCAGCGCCACGCCGAGCCGCGACGGGCCGGGACGCTTGAGGAACGTCGAGTCGGTCAATCCCTCGTACACCGCCTTGAGCGTGTCGGGACCGAACTCCAGACGCACGCGCGTGGCGCGGAGGATCGCGGCGTAGCGCCCCGTATGGTAGAACGAGATCGCTTCCCCGCTGGCCTGCCGCACCACCGCGGACTCCCACCGGCGCACCAGCCGCGGGCCGGAAAGGGCCAGCAGGGTGCCCGTGACGCCGAGCACCACGACCAGTTCGAGCAGCGAGAACCCGCGACGCATGGACCCACGGTAGCGCGCCCTGCGGCGTCGTCCCGCACCGAAATCCCGCCGGGCGGCGCACGCCGCCGCAGCGGCGCTTGCCCCTCCGCGGGCCCACGGGCATACTCTGCGCGTGGCTGACCCCCTGCTCACCCTTCGCGACTACCGCCGTTTCGCGCCGTGGAACGTGCGCGACCTCGCTGCCACGGCGGGCGCCATCCTGGCGCGCACGCGCGTGCGGCCGATCGCGGCGTCGGCGAGCGCCGCCCCGGCCGAGCGCACCATCCGGTTCTACGTCGCGCGAGGTTTGCTGGGCCGCCCCGAGGGGCGCGGCACGGCGGCCGCCTACTCCTACCGCCACCTGCTCCAGGTGCTGGCGATCAAGCTCCGCCAGATGGAAGGGGCCACGCTCAAGACGATCGCGCGCGAGCTGGGCGAGTCCACCGGCGACGTGCTTGAGCGCCGAGTGGCGGCGGCCCTGGGCGAGCGGCTGCCGCGGCCCGAGGATCTGCCGGTGGCGGCCGCCGGTCGCGCATTCCAGCACCGCGCCGCCGCGACCGACGCGCCGTCCCCCGGTCCCTGCTGGCGACGGATCGAGGTGGTGCCCGGGGTCGAGCTCCATCTCAGCACGGCGTACCCGCTCGCCAGCTCCCCCGAGGTCGCCGACGCGGCCGCCGCCGCCGTCCGGGCGGCGCTCGCCGCGGCCGCTCGCCGCAGCTCCTGACGCCCGGCTCTTGCGGCGCTGGCCGCGCCAGTCACTTTTCACAGCATCCACACCCCGGAGCCCCCGATGTTCTGGATTCTGTTGCTCGTGATCGCCGTCGTGATCGCCTGGGTGATCGGCGCCTACAACAAGCTGATCTCCCTGAAGGGCCAGACGCTCAACGCGTGGAAGCAGATCGACGTGCAGCTCAAGCGCCGGCACGACCTGATTCCCAACCTCGTGAACGCGGTCAAGGGGGCGATGGACTTCGAGAAAGAGACGCTCGAGGCCGTCATCCAGGCGCGCAACACGGCGCTCCGGGCGCAGCAGCAGGCGACGCCGACCGGTGGCGTCCAGGCGCTCGCCCAGGCCGAAGCGCAGCTCGGTGCGGCGCTCTCGCGGCTCAACGTGGTGGTCGAGCAGTATCCGCAGCTCAAGGCCACGGCCAACATCGGCCAGCTCCAGGAGGAGCTCACCTCGACCGAGAATCGGGTCGCCTTCTCCCGCCAGGCCTACAACGACACCGCGACCGACTACAACGTCAAGCAGCAGCAGTTCCCGTGGAGCCTCGTCACCGGGCTCGCGAAGGCCGAGCCGGTCGAGCTGTGGGAGATCCAGGAGCCGGGTGACCGTGATCTGCCCACGGTCGACCTCTCGATGAAGCCGAAGGCGTGAGCGAAGCCAGCCTCTTCGCCCAGCAGGAGCGCAATCGGCACCGGTCGACGCTGCTCGTCGCGGTGTTCGTGCTGTTCTTCGCGTGGATCGGCTTCGGCGCCGACTACATCATCCATCTGAGCACGGCCGGGGCGCCGCCGACCGCCTACCACCACCAGATCCCGTTCGCCGGCCTCGCCGCCTGCGCGCTCGCCCTGGGAATGGCGTGGTTCAGCTGGCGGCGCGGGGCGCAGCAGGTGCTCTGGTCGACCCGCGCCTGGGAGCTGGTGAACGCCGCGACGCCCGAAGAGCAGCAGCTCGTCAACGTCGTGGAGGAGATGGCGATCGCGTCGGGACTGCCGAAGCCCAAGATCTGGATCGTGCCGGACGACGATCCCAACGCGTTCGCCACCGGCATCGACGAGCGCCACGCGCACCTCGCCGTGACCCAGGGCCTGCTCGCGACGCTGAGCCGCGACGAGCTGCAGGGCGTCGTCGCGCACGAGATGGCGCACATCAAGAACTACGACGTCCGCCTGATGACGCTGCTCGCGGCACTGGTGGGGGTGCTGGCTCTCATTTCGGACGCGACGATGCGGTTCCTCTGGTTCGGCGGCGGCCGCGGCCGGGGCGGCTCGAAGAAGGGCGGCAGCGGCCCGTTGCTGGCCATCCTCCTCGTCGTCTGGATCATCACCGTCCTCCTGGCGCCCGTCGTCTCGCGCCTGCTGGCGATGGCGGTGAGCCGCAAGCGCGAGTACCTCGCCGACGCCACCGGGGCGCAGTTCACCCGCAATCCCGCCGGCCTCGCCGACGCGCTCGAGAAGATCGAGACCGCGGTGGCGCCCACCAAGTCCATCAAGTGGGGCACGGCCCACCTCTGCATCACCGATCCGCTCGGCCGCCGGATCAACGCCAAGCAGGGCGTCGTCGCCAATCTCCTCGCCACGCATCCCCCGATGGCCGTGCGGATCGCGCGGCTCAAGCAGATGGCCTACCAGTACCAGAAGACCGGAGTGCTGCCGGACGAGGGGTGAGCGGCCGAGGCCGCCTCCCTCGCCCCGCCGACCCACCGTTGCCACCTCGCCGACCGGCGCGCACACTATCCGTGTGACCCCGCTCGACTGGGTGCTCCTCGCCACGGCCGGCGTGCTCGCCGCCGGCCTCGCCCTCTGGCTCGTGCGCCGCACCCGCGAGGCGATCCGCGCCTGGTTCCGCCGGGCCGTGCTGCGGGTCGTGCATCGCTTCCGCGTGCGGCTCGACCGCTACAAGCTGGTGCGCCGCCAGACCGTGCGCGACGAGCTGCTGCTCGACGAGCAGGTCCACGCCGCCATCCGGGAGCACTGCCGGACGCACGGGCTGTCCGAGGCGGACGTGCGCGCACGGGTCGACGCGTACATCCACGAGATCGTGCCGTTCTTCAACGTCTTGTCGTACTACCGCATCGGCTACAACCTCGCCCGCATGCTGATCAATCTGCTCTACCGGGTGAGCATCGCGCACGCCGACCGCCGGGCGCTCGACAACATCCCGCGCCGCGACGTCGTCGTGTACCTGATGAACCACCGCTCCAACGCGGACTACGTCGTGCTGGCCTACGTGCTGGCCGAAGGCGTGAGCATCAGCTACGCGGTCGGCGAATGGGCGCGGGTCTGGCCCCTGGAGTACGTCTTCAAGTCGTTCGGCTCTTACTTCATCCGCCGCCGCTACCGCGAGCCGCTGTACCATGCGGTGCTCGAGCGCTACGTGGAGCTGATCACGCGGAACGGGGTGACGCAGGGCGTCTTCCTCGAGGGCGGCCTGAGCAGGGACGGCGCGCTCCGCCCCGCGAAGATCGGCCTGCTCGACTACATCGTGCGCACGCTCCGGGAAGACGAGTTCGACCGCGATATCTGGCTGGTGCCGGTCGCGCTCAACTACGACCGCGTGCTCGAGGACCGCTCGCTCATCCGGGAGCTCGCCGAGGGCGTCGAGCGGCCGGGCCGGGTGCGCCGGCTCGGCGGCGTCGCGCACTACTTCGGCTGGAACGTCCTCCGGCTGCTCACCGGCCGGCTGCAGCGCTACGGGCGCGCGGCCGTGAACTTCGGGACGCCGCTCTCCGTGCGCGCCTGGGTGGCGGGACGGCCGGGGGTGCTCGACCTCCGGAGGGAGGAGCGCCTCCCCCAGGTCCAGCAGCTCGCCGACACGATGCTCGCCCGGATCGCCGCCATCGTGCCCGTGACCGCCGTGCCGCTCGCCACCGCCGCGCTGCTCGCGTTCGGCGAGACCGCCGTGCGGCACGCCGATCTCGTCGCCAGGATCGCCGGCTATCGCGACCACCTGCTGGAGCGCGACGCCAAGCTGGTGCACGCGGAGCAGGATGCCACGGGGATCCTCGAGCGGGCGTGGCGCACGTTCCGCATGCGCCGCCTGGTCGTGCGGGATGGCGACACCTACGTCATCCTGCCGTCCCACCGGCCGCTGCTCGAGTACTATGCCAACTCGATTCGCCACCTGCTGCCGCGCGCGCGGCGCGTGAGCGAACCGCATCCCGCGCGGGAGATGGACGAGTCGCTGCCCCGGCTGCGCCGGTCGGAGGACGGCCTGACGGCGTGACGCAACGTTTAGCACCGCCGCGCATCCGTCCCGCACTCCCGGCATGAGCGTCGCCCCGTAGCTTCCGCCATCCCGTTAACCGGTGATCCCTCCATCCCCTATCTTCCCGCCATGTCCAGTCCCGTGAACATCCCGGCTCTCACCGTCGGCGAGCGGGTCCAGGGCGCCTTCCTGGTGACCGACGTGGAGCAGCATACCCCGGAGACCGCCAACCCTTTCACCGTGCTCCGGCTCGGCAACCACACGGGCACGATCCCGAGTGAGCCGTTCTGGCTCGAGCGCGCCGCCGAGATCGCGGGGTTGCGCCGCGGGCACGTCGTGCAGGTGATCGGCGAGGTCGCCGAGTATCGCGAGCGCAAGCAGCTGCGGGTGACCTCGATCCGCGCGCTCCCCGCGGGTACGGTGGAGCCAGGCACGCTGCTCCCGGCGGTGGGACCGGTCGAGCGCTACTGGGAGACGCTGGACGCCTGGCGGCGCGAGATCGCCAAGCCGCGTCTGGCCCGCGTGCTCGCCCTGTTCTACGAGGACGGTGATTTCCGCCGTGCCTACGAGCAGTGCCCGGCGGCCGTGTACGGGCACCACGCCGCCCTGGGCGGCCTGCTCAAGCACACGACCGAGGTGGCGGCGATCGCCCGCACGATCGCGCGGGCCTGCGGCGCGGACTGGGACCTCGTCCTGGCCGGCACGCTGCTGCACGATATCGGCAAGCTGGAAGCGTACCGCTGGGACGGGCAGTTCGACCACACCGACGCCGGGCGCCTGCTGGGGCACGTGGTGCTCGGCGCGCTGATGCTCGATCGGCGGCTGCGCGAGGAGCGCGAGCCTCCCTGCAGCGCACCAGAGCGCGACCTCCTGCTGCACATCGTCCTGGCCCACCACGGCAGGCTCGAATTCGGCAGTCCGGTGCAGCCCATGCTGCTGGAAGCCGAGGTGATCCACTGGGCCGACAACGCGAGCGCCAAGACCGCGAGCTTTGCTGAAGCGCTGGCCGACGCCGAGCAGTTCCCCGACGGCCTGCTCTCGAAACCCGTGTGGGCGCTGGATCGAAGGCGGGTTTTCAGGGGGGCGAGCGACTGGGGGGCCCCGAGGGGGTGACCTCGGCCCCCAGACGGCCCACCGCCCGCTCACCCCGGGTCACCGCCCGCAGGATAGCCAGGCCGACCGGCTTCGCGGGCGGCGCTGCATCGTGCAGCAACAGCTGCACGGCGCAGCGGATCGCGGCCAGCGCCGCCCGCAGCTCCGCGAGCGCCGCGCGGCGCATTGCCACCGTGCCTTCCGGCATGGAGTACCGAGGCCCCACGGCACGACGGTAACATGCGCCCGTCCGTCGCGCGCCATCGTTCCATCGCCGCGCGCAGCACTCGATCACACGGGGTAGCGACAACAACGAAACGGCGGGCCGACCCTTGCGGGCTGCCCGCCGTCTCCGCACCGGTTACCCGGAGTCAGGGGATTCACTCCCTCTGTTCTTCTCCCCGTCGCCGCCGCGTGGACTGATGCGTCTGCGGTTGGGCGTCCGGGGGCTCCGGCTTCCATCCCCAAGCAGCCTGGCCGGGCCGCGAGGTTCGCCGGTGCGAGCGCTGCGAGTCGGATCGCATCGCGGAGCGACCCTTCGCACTGCACGCCGAGGCGCCGGGTCGGCGTGGATGAGGCACGCGACTGGCCTCACCTGCCCAGGTCGGAGTAGCCACCCGGATCATTGGGCGCCTGAGCCCTTGATTGCGTCGGCGCCCTCCCCGGAATTCCCGCCCGAGCCGTCACATGGGGCGTAATCGAGACAGAGAATCCCAACCCTTCCCCCGTGCAACTGCAGGCCAATATAGGGGCGCGCCAAGACCACGCAAGCGCCGATGTTCCTTCGGTTTACGTCTCTTCGTGTGTATAAGATGTTGATCGCTAAGCGGCGCGGTCCCGGATGGTTGTGCCGCCTGTCCACAGGCTGTGGATTTGTCGAGAACCGGCGTCCGGTACCATCAACATCGCACCGTGGACAACCGGCGTCCGGGCTGCAAGGGCCGGGTCTGCAGCGCCGGTTTACTGCGTCACGACGGGCAGTTTGAAACCCATGGCGGCGGCGAAGCGCGCGGCGGCGGATTGGTACACGGCGGTGAGGTGCTGCATTTTCGCGGTGCGATAGCGAGCCCACTCCCGCACCGTGTCGGCCCGGGCCCCCGGTCCCGCGGGGCCGAGCCCGCGCACGCACTGTTGATCAAGGCCGGTGTCGAGCGCGCGGATCGCCATCCCGAGCGAGTCCCTCGCCGAGGCAAGTCGGGCACCTCCGCGCGCGCGCGCGAGCGCGGGGAGCGCCTCGCGCAGCGGCGGGCGAGCCGCGGCACAGGTGCGCGACAGGCGCTCCGCCTTCGCCAGCACCGTCACGTCTCCAGCAGTCTGCAGGTCGCGTCGCAGCTCGTTAGCGCTGGTGGAGACGGCGTTCAATGCGTCGCGCAGCCCCTCGAGCATCCCGCGGTAGTACTGCGCCGCGCTGTCGAGCGGGGGGTCTTGCCTGGGGGGCGTCACCACTTGCTGCGCCTGGGCGACGACCGGCGCGAGCACCGCGAGCAACAGGATCCGGGGCCTCACGGCTCGCTGCCCACTTCCTCGTACACGAACGGATCACCGCCGCGGCGCGGCGCGAACAGCATACCGGCGGCGCTGACCGCGAACCAGCCGGCAATCAGCTGATTGGACACCTGCGGTGGCTGTCCGTGAAACAGCACGGCGAGCCAGCGCCTGACGTGACGCAGCTCGGGCGCGCGCTTCGACAGCGCCGAGAGAACGGCGCCGCCGCCCTGCGTGGCCCGGAGGAAGTGCGCCAGCGCGTGCGCCCGCTGGGCGAACTCGAACGCCCGGACGCCGGGCTCGTCATACAGCAGGCTGCCTTCGTAGGGATCGGCGGGCGGTGCGTCCATCCGGGGTCCGAGGTAAACGAACACCCGCCGGCCATCGCGGCGCCGCTCGACCATCGCCGCGGCGGTTTCTCCGAGGCGGGCCGCATGGACATGGTCGTCCTCGTTGAGGATCCCCACCCCCAGGGTCCACTCCAGCGCGGCGAGCGCGTTGTGCAGCGGGCAGCCGACCTCGTCGTCGTACGCCACCAGGCGCGGTGCTTCGCCGGCTCGCTGGAAGAAATGCCCCAGCGCGTCCCCTCGGTCGGTGAAATTGAGCGTCATGCGTGTCGCGGCTGGTACGGTCATGGCCCGAACAACATAACTACCCCCACCCCCCACCAATAGATCGACCGGCCGATCCGCGTGGACGCCGCGTCGGGGGTGCGATAGCTTGAGAGCATGCGCCCGCTGCTCCTGCTCGGCCTGCTCGTGCTGGCTGGTGGCCGCCCCCTCGTCGCGCAGCGCGACTCCGTGCTCGCGCACCGCTGGGTGGGCCTTCATCTCCGGCAGCCCCTCGAGTTCGAGTTCTACGGTGACACGATGCTCGTGGTGAACGACGAGCATGTGCTCAACTTCCGGCTGACGAACGACTCGCTCATCGCCACCGGTGACACGTTGGTGATCGGCCGCTACCGGCTCGTGCTCGGCCGCCTGCTATTCGAGACGTCCGAGGAGGTGGTGACCATGGCGATGCAGAGCCCGCTCGCTCGACCGCTCAACGGGCGCTGGACCGGTCAGCTCGGCGCCGCGCGCGACGCCGAGCTGATCATCCTCGCGTCGGGAATCGCCCGCTGGCGGGCACTCCCCGACGGGCGGTGGATGGACGGGGAATGGGACCGGGAGACGCGCGTCATCACGTTCACCTGGGCCGACAGCACCGAATGGCACGGGCAGTACGATCCGGTCGGCAACGCGATCCTGTTCGAGCGGACCGTCGAGGGAGGCGAGAGCACGATTCTGCGCCGATTCTTCCGCTAGCCATCCGATTTCGCGCATTGCCTCCGCGCCGCCCGCAGGGTAAGCTTGCCTCGCCCGCCCGCACCTGACTGGGAGACCGCCGTCGTGTCGCTCGCTTCCCGACTGATTGTTCCCGTCCTGTTGGCGTGCGGCGCCTTCAGCGCGGGATGCGGCGGCCAGCGGGGTGACATCCGGCTCGGGCTCGCCGGGCCGTTTGCCGAGCCGCGCGGCCGGTCCATGCGCCTTGCCGCCGAGCTCGCGGTTCGCGAGATCAACGCCGCGGGCGGCCTCCGCGGTCGCTCGCTCGAGCTCGTCGTCCTCGACGACCGGGCGGACGCGGTGCGGGCCGTCAGCGTCGCCCGCCAGTTGTCCGACGATCCCTCCGTCGTCGCGGTGATCGGGCACCTCACCAGCGGGGCGACGCTCGCGGCAAGCGCGGTCTACAACATGGGCCTCCACCCCGTCCCGATGATTTCCCCGTCCGCGTCGAGCCCGCTGTTGAGCGGGGCCGGACCCTACACGTTCCGCATTTGTCCGACCGATCGGGCGCACGGCACACGACTGGCGCAGTGGGCCGTCGACCGGCTCCACGCCCAGCGTGTCGCCATCCTGTTCCTCAACGACGAGTACGGCCGCGGCGTGCGGGGGGTGTTCGCGCAGCAGTTCACGGGCCGCGGCGGGCGGCTGGTGGCCGACGACCCATACCTTGACGAGTTGCCGAGCTTCGAGCCGTATCTCGAACGGATCCGGCGGCGCGGCGGCACGGATGCCCTGCTGATCGCGGGGACACGACCGGGCGCGGAGCGCATCCTCGAGGCGCTCCGCACCGTGGGGCTGCGGCCGGCCGTGCTCGCGGGCGACGGCGTTGCCGGCATCGAAGCGACCGGCCTGCTCGCGGAGGGGGCGTTCGTGTCGGCGGCATACCTCCCCGACCAGCCCGGGCAGGCGAACGCCGAGTTCGTCCGCACGTACCGGGCTGCCTACAACGGGCAGGAACCCGACCACCGTGGTGCGGGGGCATACGATATCGTGCACCTGCTCGCGCGCGCGATTCGGGCCGTGGGACCCGATCGCGCGAAGCTGCGGGACTACCTCGCGGGCGTGGGGTCCGCGACGGCAGCGTATGACGGCGTCACCGGGCGGATCGCGTTCGACGCCCAAGGCGACGTGCCGGGCAAGAAGGTCGTGATCGGGGTGGCGCGCGGCGGGCGCCTGGTATCCGCCGAGGACCGGCCGTGAGCGGGTTTTTCGCCGCCCTCAACACGATTCGCGGCCGGATCGTGATCGCCGGAGCCGCCGTCGCGGCGGGACTGATACCCATCGCGGTGATCGGCATCGGGGCCCTGTCCACGATTAGCTCGACGATCGGCACGGAGCTGGCGCTGCTGCAGCGCGTCTCGGGGCTCAGCAGTGCGCTCGCCGCGGACGTGTCGGACGAGATCCGCAGCGCCGAGCAGTACCTCACGGCGCGCGATCCCGAAACGGAGCAGCGATTCCGCGAGGCCGCGACGGCGGTGTACGAGCTGCAGCGCACCCTGGCCGGGATCGCCGAGCTGGACCCAGCCGAGCGGCGCGCCGCGACGCGCATCGGGACGCTGCGGGCGCAGGCTGAGGTGCGCTACGAGTACGCCCACGCGCTCAGCGATATCGGGCGGACCAGCGAGGCTGCTGCCGCCGCCGCCAATGCCCGGGAACCGGCCGACAGACTGGTCCAGGAAGCGCGGACCATCAGCGCGGCCCAGGCGGTCCGGTCGCAGGCCGCGGGTGAGCGGCTCGCGGCGGCGGCGGATGGGCGGCTCCAGGTGGTGCTCGCCGTCCTGGTCGTGACCGCGCTCATCGGCAGCGGCATCGCCGTGGCATTGTACCGGTCGATCGACCGACCCCTGCGGCAGGTGGTCGACGTCGCCCACCGGTTCGGCGAAGGCGATCTCCGACCGATGCCGATCAAGACGGCCGCGATGCCCAGCGAGTTCGCCGACCTTTCGCTGGCGATCGAGCGGGTCGGGAGCCAGCTGCGCACCATGGTGGGTGGGCTGATCGCCGAGAGCGACCGCATGTCCGCGGCGGCGGGCGATCTGTCCGCCGTGAGCGAACAGCTCGCCGCCTCGGCGAGCGAAGTGACCACCTCCATGATGGAGGTGACCGGGGGCGCCGAGCGCCAGGCGGCGGGGCTCGATCGGGGAATGTCCCAGATGGAACGACTGGCGGCGGCGGCCACCGCCAACGCGGAGCTCGCTCGGCTGGTGGCCCGTCAGGGCGCCGAGATCCATCGGTTGGCGGCGATCCACCAGCGGGATATCGCCGGAGCGGCCACCACCCTCGGCGAGGTCCAGGCGGTGGTCGAGCACAGCGCGACGCAGGTGGAGCATCTCGAGCGGCTCTCGGTGGCGATCGACGACTTCGTCGACCTGATCAAGCGCATCTCGTCTCAGACGAACCTGCTGGCCCTCAACGCCGCCATCGAGGCGGCGCGGGCGGGCGAGCGCGGATCCGGGTTCGCGGTGGTGGCTGAGGAAGTCCGCGAGCTCGCCGACTCGAGCCAGCAGGCGGCCGAGGAGGTCACCGCCACCATCCGCACGGTGCGCCAGCAGACCGCGGAAGTCGCCAACACCATGGCAGTCGGCCGCACCAAGGTGTCGGGCATCGGGCATGTCGCCACGGGGGCGGCCAAAGCGCTCAACCAGATGCTCACGGGGATCCAGCAGATCGAGCAGGCCGCTCAGGGCGTCACGACCGAAGCGGAGACCACGCTTGCGGCGGCGCACGAGGTGAGCGCCGTGCTCCGGTCGGTCTCAGAGGCCGCGACCCAGCATGCCGCCGCTGCGGAGCAGGTCACGGCCGCCGCGGAGGAACAGGGCGCATCCACCGAGGAAATGGCCGCCCAGGCGAACGAGCTGAGCCAGGTCGCCGAGCGGCTGCGCAAGCTGGTGGAGGGCTTTACCGTCTAGCTAGCGGTGCTTCTTGGCGGGCTTGGCCGCGGCCTTCTTGATGGGTTTTCGCTGCGCGGCCTTGCGGGAGGTCGGCGTTCGACCCGTTCCGGACCGCTGGGCCCCCTTCCGACCCTGTTTCCCCGCCGCCTTCTTCTCCGCCCGGGCCCGCCGGCGCGCTTCGCTCTCGGCACCACGAA
>Ga0153915_10001253_pt1 | contig 23386 bp, 47 predicted proteins | sample Opewatmetagenome_2_FD_107003 | JGI IMG/M metagenome (GOLD analysis project Ga0153915, IMG submission 107003) | Freshwater wetland microbial communities from Ohio, USA - Open water 3 Core 3 Depth 3 metaG | ecosystem: Environmental > Aquatic > Freshwater > Wetlands | place: USA: Ohio, Lake Erie...
GCCTCGGCGGCGGCGAATATCTCGGCGCGCAGTTCCTTCTCAGGTATCGTCAGATCCGCCATTGTGTCTCCCTTCGGCCTAGCTGCGCCGCACCGGCACACACCACCACTCACCACAGTTGCCACAGCGGTAGTCCTTCGCCGGCCCGTCTTGGGTCATGGTGTCGCCACACGGCGCGACAGCCGCCTGGCACTTGGGGCAGATCGCCAGCAGCGGATTGGGCTTGTCGTCCGCCATTGTGTCTCTCCTGGCCTACTTGATTCCTTGCAATCGCGCCCACCGCTCGAGTGGCCGGTAGTGGAAGCCGTCCAGGGCCACGCGAATGGACACGGGCGCGGTGGCGTAGGACATGACGTCCATGTGAAACGCGACGGTCGGCTCGAGCTGTAGCGGTTTCCTTTCGATGCTGTGTGACCATTTCATCCCGGGCAACATGAGGCCGCGGGCTCTTTCTTCGATGGTCAGCCGGCAGGTGGCGCGGGACGCCGGGATCTCCACGAACCAGCGATTGCCGATAATCAGTCGGAACGTGATCGCCTCGAGCGCCTCTCGCGGCGCGCCGAACAGGGGTTCACAATCCACCGCGTTCACCTGAAAGGTCATTCCGGCGGCTATCTGTCCGGACAGGAGCATGTTGGTGTCGGCGCTGTTCTTTGCTCCGGGAGCGAAGATGCTGGATCCCTGGCCAACGGGCACCATGAACAGCACGGCCACGCACCGCGGGTCCACGGTCACAGAATCCCACAGCGGACCTTGAATCACGTCACAATATTGTGTCACCGCCTCACGCCGCATTTCTGTCCCTTCCGGTTGACTGGCCGGCCGAACCTGACTCATCCGGGCGCGCGGTGCCAGGTCTTGCAACCGCGTCCCCCTGCGCCGTTCGTGGGAGCACGCGGCCACTATCGGCCGACCATTTCGGTTGACTAGGGGCGGGCGCCTGCCGATGCACCGGGGCGGATCTTTCGCGGTCGATCATGCTGCAAGCGCCGCACTTCGGATCCGGTGGCCGGCCAGTAAGCGGCCCTTCCCGCCCCCTGCGGTTCCTAGAACAGCGCGTTGCAGACCACGCACACCGCCCATACCGCGAAGTCGATGAGCGCCTTTTTCTCCGCTGCGGTCAGCGGCGGGTCGATGTTGAATCCGCCACTGACGGAAGCGATCGCCGCCGGAGCCAGGAGCGCGACCGCGAGCGGCACGGCGGCCAGGAGCACCACGAACAGCGGGGAGCTCAGTTTCTTGATTCTGCGGAGCATCGGGATGGCCCTCCCTTCACTGATTCGCCCCCGGCCGCCAGTCGGCGGGGATGCCGGCGCGGGTTCCCAGAGTCGCGCCGGCCGCGGGGGCGTTCACTAGCGTGGCGGTGGAAAGCCGGAGCCGGGATCCTCGAGCGGGGCCGGCGCGGGCTGGGGGAGCGGACTGACTTCCTCCCACGGGTGCAGGTTGAGCGGCCACTGACGCCCCCACAGCGATCCGTCATTGGCCAGGGCCACCAGGCCCGTGCTCCCGGACACGATTATCACGGGGACACGCCGGTTGCCGGCCGGCGCTCCGGTGTCCATGAGCACGCCCTTTCCGCGGCACATATAGCAGGCCGCGCGGGGCCCTTCTTCGTTCGCACAGTTGGGGCAGATCATTAGCGGCAAGGCGCCCTCCCATGGGTTAGTAGATGCGGCGGCCGATGAATCGCAGCAGCGCAAGGAACAGGCACCAGCCGCCCAGCATGACCAGCGCCGTTGCGAGGATTGCCGTGGTCAGAGGCATGTCAGCACTCCCGGGAACGGATTGGAAGCGGAATCGCCACGCTGTTGCGGGCGAGCGGGAACAGGATGACGGCCAGCCGGCCGCGCAGCGTATACAGGCCGGCCGACAGCAGATTGGGCCCACCGGGCCACGCACGGAACCGGAACAGGATCATAGGGTGCCCCCTTCCGCGGCACGGATGCACATGCGGACCATGTTGACCACGGACTCCCGAGTGCGCGAAAAAACAGGCCCCGCCGGCGCCTGCGGGCCGAGAACATAGTTGTCCACCATCTTGAGGATTTCCAGCATGACCATGGAATAGTGGACCGTCGCCAGTGGAATCACGATTAGGTCACACTCGCCGGCCGTGGCCCGCTCGCATTCGGCGTCCATCTCTGCCAGCTCATCCTGCGTGCGGGCGATCCGCGGCGAGTCGAGCGCATCCGGCCCACCGTTCACAAGGACCAGCCAGGGCCCCACGGACTTGGCTGCTAGCATCGCATTCGCGGCGTTCATGGTCAGCGCCCCCCGATCAGCGTGTAGGTGTTTTCCGTGGTCAGGTAGTAGATGGTGCCTGGGCCGTTGCCCTCGGGGTCGGACTGGACGAACGCCACGGCGCCGTTGTCGAGGGTCAGGGCCAGCATGTTGTCGGCCATGATCTCCGCGGCCTTGATCGTGCGTCCGACCAGCAGCGCGGGGTCCGGCGGCAGGGCTTTCTTGGTGGGCATTAGCGGCCCCCTTCCGGCTGCTGCGAGTCGTCACGCTGGACCTTCACGGTCAGCACCCGGGACACCACCATGCCGTCCTGGAGCCGGCTGATTCCGCGCTTGGAGGCCGCCGCGCGCATGGCCATAAACTCCGCCAGCGCCGACATGTCAACGTTGAGCTCAATGGTGACGTGCTGTCTGCCGACAGTCACCAGTGAGAATCCGCCGTTGTCGTTGGTCTGCCGCTCGCGCAGGGGCCACGTGAAGGTATACGTGCCGGCGTGGCTGGGCTTGAAGTTTCTGGCCATTGGACGCCTCCAGGTTGGGGTTGAACGACTGCCCCACTACCTTGCAGCATCCGTGCCGCAACGAACGGCAACAGCTTACGGCCGCACGCCAATCCGTGTCAATGCAAAACGGACACCGATTGGTGGCAAGTTGCACGGGACCGTCCCCCGCCCGATGCCCGGACGGGGATTCGGATAGGGGGCGAGCCGGGGAAGCGGCGCCGGCCCCGTGCGTGCGGGCTCAGGCTGTCGCCCGCCTGGCCCACCATTGGCCGATGCCGATACCGATGGCCGTCCCCAGCCGGGCCAGGTTCTCCGGCGCGAACAGTGAGGCGAACCGGGCCCGGTCACCGAAGAAGGGCTCCAGGACGATCGCCGCCATGGTGGCGTCCGTGGATTCGATGCACACGGCGCCGCGCTGGCCGCGCACCAGCGGGTTGGTCTTGACGCCCTGGATCGCCGGGAAGGCTCCGACCACGGCGTTGCCGATGCTGATTCCCAGGCCGGCGCCCGGGGACGCCAGCATGTACTCCGCCAGGAAGTAGTCGCCGCCGCCGGCGTTGACGTGACAGGCCAGGTAGGCGTGGGCGCCCCAGGCGTTCGCGGCGCGGTTGCGGGTCCAGTAGTGGCCCAGCAGGATGCCGTGCGTAGGCTGGTTCGTGAGCACCTGGGCCCCGCGCTGCGTCAGGTACGTCCCGGCCGCCTGGGCATACGCCACGGCGGCCTGGGCCTCACACACGCGCGAGCCGTCGCCCAGGGTGTACACCGTGCCGCGGTCGTTGGGCTTGTCCTGCTGGTAGAGATGCTGGACGTCCAGCGCCACCTTGAGGCCGGCCAGGCTGGCCCGCAGCTCCGCCGCCGCCCGCTCCGCGTACCCCATCAGTCCTCGTCCCCCTCGTCCTCGTCGGGGTCGAAGTCCTCGTCCTCGTCCTCGTCCTCGAAATACTGGTCCTCATCGAAGTCCTCGTCATCATCGAAGTCCTCGTCAGGGTCGAAGTCCTCGAGCTCATCGAAGTCCTCGTCCCCCGGACCATCCGTGTCCAGGTTGTCCGGCCCCAGGTCCGACACGGGCACCGGATCGCCAGCCGCCGGCCGCTTCTCGTTCATGGCTCCCCCTACGCTGCGCGGGCCCGTCGCCGGGACCGCAGGACCAGGTACGTACCGATCAGGGCGGCCAGCAGCAGGCTGGCGCCGGCCGCGGCCGGCGCCAGGGCCCGGTACTGCCGCCAGAATCCGGTCACCGCGTTGACATACGCCTGATTGACGAACGCTCCGGAGCTGGTGCGGCGGGCGGTGCCGGCGTTGTAGGCGGCGATCGCGGACGCGGAATCCCCGGGGTAGCGTTGCAGGCGTTCGTTGAGGTAGCGGACGCCGTAGTAGATGCCGGCCGCGGGATCGCGCGCCAGGCTCGAGGGGTCACTGACGCCGAAGCCTCGCGCGGTGGAGTCCAGGACCATCATGGGGCCGTAACTGTACCGGCCGCCCGGCTCTGCCGTGACCAGGACGGAGCCGTGCGAGCTCTCCCGCTGAATGATCGCGTGGACCAGCATGGGGTCAATGGACGGATTGACGCGGGCGATCGCGCTGGACACCTCGGCGTCATATCTCATCGCGCACCGTTGGTCCCGGGCACGATCGCGTAGGGATTCTGTCCCTTGGCGTTGGCCTCGGCGCGCCGGATGCCCTGGCGGAAGATCGCGGAGGGCTCCTGCGGGATCCCAAACAGCAGCGTCCCGCGGGCCAGCGGCGTGCTGGGGACGGGCATGGCATTGGCGTTTGTGCCGATGCGGACGTTGAGAAAGCCGCCCGTGGGCAGCCAATGCGGGCCCACCATCGGCAGGCCGTACAGGCTCATGTTGGGCAGCCGGACGAGGGCGAAGCCACGGATTGAGTCCTCGGCCTTGAGCTTGGGCATATGCGTGTCCACTGTCGCGGGCCCCAGCATCCCCAGCATGGTGCCAGGGGCCAGGTCGATCAGCAGGCTGGCCGGCGCCAGCGGACTTTCCCCGATGACCACTTGGACCTGGCCGCCTTCGGGGAGATCCACGGGGAGGAACACTTCCACGTCATTGACGTGAACGCGGGGCATGTCCAAATCGGTCGGGCCAGCGATTCGTGCCATGGTTACTCTCCTGGCATTGTGGCCGAGAGTGCCGCTTGAACGCTTCTCGGGGGCGTGTGTATGTAGGCGTGTGCTGGCCCCAACCACTTGTGCCCTAGCATGGCCTGAATGATTCGGAGGTCGTGCGTGTAGCGCCACAACCTCATGCCGAAAGTGTGTCTCAACGTGAATATCCTATAACAGCGCGGCAGGCCCGCTTTGGCGCGGTAGTAATGAAAAAGACGCTCAGATTGCCGCTTGGTGAAGGCCCACAGCTTTGTGGACTCCGGTAGGTCTTTGCAGTAGCGCGAAAGCACGGCGGCAACGTCCGGGTGTATGTCCAGTTCATTGGTTGGCGCTGGCCGCCGTGGAACCGTGGGCCTGTGAAGCTGGATCCACGGCCGCCGGCCCAAATGGATATCTGATCGGACCATCGCGCGGGCCTCGCTGGGCCTGATTCCGGTGTTGGCCAGCAGGGCGAACAAGGCATGATCGCGGGGTTGGTGAACGTGCCGGCGATCGCGGACCACGGCCATGAACGCCGCCAACTCCGCGTCGGACATGAACCGTTCCCGTGTCAGGCGCCGGAGCATTAGTCCACGCCCTCCCCGCCGTTGGTCCGGACATACTTGCCGATCCGGTCGAGCTCCGCCCGGATGGCCTCGAGCGTGGCCCGGTACTCGAGCCGGGTCACATAACGATGGTCCAGGAAGCTGACGATCGCAAACGCCACGGCGATGGCGAATCCGAAGCCGCACGCCGCGCCCAGCCACAGCATGACGTCACTTCCTGGCGGGGGACTTGCCAAGGCGCATGAGCGCCGCGCTGGCCGCCCCCTCGAGGGCCTGACGGCTCTGTGTCGGGACGCCGGGGGCCGCGAGAAGCCGCTGGACCACCTGGGTGAGCAGATCCGCCCATGGCTTGCCGGGGTAGGCGGCTGTGACGACTGCGGCCGAGTCCTGGGCGAGCTGGGCCAGCAGGGCGGCGCGCTCCTGGTCGGTCATGCTCTTGCTGCGCCAGTGGGCGAACAGGGCGTGAACGATCGTGGAGGCGAGCAGGGCAGCGGGAAGGATCCAGGGTTGCATGGGCGTCCTCCGGGTTGAGTGTGCCGCGCCGACGCCGGCTTCCTTTCCGGACCGCGATCAACGGTTGCCGGCCGCGGCACGTAGGGCATTCTACTGCGGTCATGGTGGCTTGCAAGCCACAAGGCCCCCGGAGTGACAGCACCCCGGGGGCCTCGTTTGGTCCCCTGCCAGGGACCGGCCCGCGGGGCCCGGCCGGCGAGCGAAGCGCGGCACGGGCGCCCGCGGGGGTACTCAGGACGTCTTGGGCGGCATCGTGGGATCGCCGGTCATGTTGGCCGGCGCCGGCGGGGTCGGCGGCGCGGCCGGGGTGTTGGCGCTCACGCAGGCCGCCAGGTGGGCCGCCTTGGCGCGCAGCTCCGCGATCAGGCTGGCCATGATGTTGGGATCCGCGCCCGCGGGCACCGCCGCGAGCCGATCGGCCAGACCCGTGATGAGGGTTTCCGCGGACTCGTCCACCGTGCCGATTTCGGTCACCACAACGGCGAGGTCGTCAAGCTGTCCTGCCATGTTGAGTCTCCAGGTAAGGTGTTGGACTGCGCTCTCGAGACATGCGACACGATCCACCAGTAGGAGGTGATCGTGCCACAGGTCCGGGTCAAGACATGCAACGCGGCTCACCGCACGGACACCTTCCACGGCGGCGCCGTGACCAGCGCGGTCACGGTGGTGTCACAGCCGATGCCGCCGGCGCCGGAGGCCCACACCCGCACGCTGTAGGTGCCCGGGCGGACGCTGGCGGAGTAGGTGACGGGGGATCCGGCCGTGGTCGTGACCGAATCCTCCCCCGTGCTGGGCCCGGTCCACGCGAGATGAACGACTCGCGCAGCGCCGGCGGGGGATGCCGAGAGCACGGGGGCGGTACAGGTGCCGTCATTGTCCTGCGCGGGGGCGGTGGCCGTGACGCGCAGCGTGGCGGCGCAGCTCGAGAAGGCGAGCAGCGCCAGGGCGACCAGCAACAGGGCCAGGCGTTTCATGCGGGCTTTCCCTCCGGATTGAGGCTTGGGTGCGCCATGGCGGCCTCGAGCCGGATCCGGGCGATATGGCCCTGCGGCAGCGAGGCGACGGCATCTTGAGCCGCGGCCATGAGATCGTCCAAGGGGTACGGGGCGCCGCCCAGCGTGCCGGCCAGGGCGGCAAGGTCGTGCTCGCGCCGCGCCTCGGCCTTGCGTTCGTTCCGGATCATCCGGCGCCGCATGTCCTCGAGCACCAGGGCGATCAAGAGCGTGGCGTCCATGGTCCCGGCGGCCACCATGGTGCCGGCGGCCGGGCTGGCACCGATTGAGTGCGCGTCCGCGGCGTTGCGGGTTTCGATCGCCGCCGCGAGCAGCTTGGCGATATTGCCTTGTGGCCTTTTCGTCTCCACCGGCTAACTCCCGGCCGCCCGGCGCACCCGGCGCCGCTTGGCATCGTAGAGGTCCATCACCGCCCCGCCGCGCACCGTCCGCCGCCGGCGCGCCGGCAGCGCCAGGAGCACCCGGCAGGCCGCCAGCGCCATGCCGTCCGCCTCGCCCTTGCGCGTGTAGAGATCCACGCGCCCCGCTCCGGCCATGCGGTAGAGCTGTCTCCGCGGCACCCCCAACAGGTGCGCCGCCTCGCCCAGCGACAGGAAACCATCCGGCCCCACGTAGCGCGGCAGCTCGCGCGCCGGCGTGGCGTAGACGATTCGCGCCCCGTGATTGGGCAGCAGCGTGACGGACTTAAGGCGTGGCCGTGACATGCCGGGCACGATAATGCCAGGCCGCAAAGCGTGTCAAGCGGATTAGTGTCTCAGGCCGCCGTGAAGGTCTGACACAGCGCCCGCCAGGCCCTCGAGGTCGCCCCGGTCACCTGGGCGCGATAGGTGCCGATCGCGTTCACCCAGGCAAAGCCTTCTTTTAAGTCCAGGCCGTTGACGTTGCTGGCCCGCTGGCCGGCCACCAGGGGCGCCGTCCAGGCCCCCAGCGCGTCCACGCCAAAGCCGTCCGTGGCGATCAGGCCGTAAATAAACTCGTGCGCCTGGACCGTGTTGGCCGTCAAGCCGCTGTCCTGGTTCGTGCCGGCGCCGCCGCCGCCCTTGGTCTTGTCGAGCGGGATCGCCCCGCCGCCCTGGTTCAAGGTCGAAGCCCTCGAGGCCAGGCCCGTTACCTTGGTAGGAAGCCCGGTACACAGCGAGAAGTCGAACACGATCGCGCCCATGCGGGGGACGCCGTTCATCGGCACGTAATAGCTGAAAAGTGCCTTGTCCACGTCATAGAACCAGTTAATGCCGCCCTTGAACGGGTCGCCGTCCATGGTCACGAGAATGTTGTCAACATTGATCTGGTTGTCCACACAGATGGCGCCGAACACCACTTCACCCACGGCGCCCTGACAGTTGGGAATGACCAGGCTCGAGACACCGCCCACGCTCGAGGCGCTGGCGGTGCCGAGTCCCTGGTAGGTGTAGGGCGCCAGCGGGGTGACGTCCAGGCCGCGGTTGTAGAAGGGCCGCGCGCAGGGCTGGGCGGCGAAGGCCGGCGTAATCATGTTGGCCTAGATCCAGCCGGTCAGCGTGGTGCCGCCCGCAATCGCGGTCACCTTGTCGGGCCGGATCGGATGGTATCCCACTTCCAAAATCTCCGTGATGGTGACGCCGTTGGCCACGTAGGTCACGGATCCGGCGGCGCCCGAGACATGGATAAAGCGGGGTTTCAGTGTCAGATCCCCGGCGCCGGCCGCGATCGCAAACGGCGTCAGGCCGGCGCCAAGATAGTCTGCCAAGGCTTGCAGCAGCGCGGTACCAAAGTTGTCAGGCGCCGCCATGGTGGCCCTCCCGGGCGCTCACGAGTGCCCCATCACGAACATGGTGTACTTGAGGTTGGGATCGGGCGCCACGCCTGCGTGCGGGCACTTGGTCACGATCCGGCTGTTGGCGCCCAGCATCATGGGCATGGCGAGGATCGCATCCGTATAGGCCACGCCCGCGAAACCGAAATCGAACCGCAGCGTGTTGGATCCGCCCGCGACGATCGTGGCCCAGGCGCGCCCGGCCGCGCATACGGAATCCTGGGCGTTGTGGATCGGGTTGTCGGCGTTCGTGGTGTCGAAGTAGAACAGCGGCGGCACGTCCAGCGGGCCCATGCGCGCCTGGAGGTACATGGTGACGGGCGGCGGCAGCAGGTTGCCGGCGCTGGTGTTCGTGCAGCGCAGCAGCACGGAGTATTTCGTGCAGCCGGTCAGGTCCAGGTACGGCGTGGCCAGGTAGATGATTTGATCGGGGGCACCCAAGGGCGTTATCTGCGACAGGCCCACAATGCCATTGATACCAAGCTGGTCTGGGTTGAATGTCTTGACCAGTTGGCCGCCGATCACTTGGACGTCACCGCCCTGCGCGGCCTGGGCCACGGTCAGGATCGGCAGGGCGTCAAGCTGGCTTTGCGGTACGGCGTTGCCGGCCACGGTCACACACTCCGCACGTAGGCGCCGAACGACAGGTTGAGATGGGCCACGACACTCAGGTTGAAAACGGTCACCTTGACGAACCGGCCCGTGATCCGCAGGCCGCTGATATTCTGAAACTGGTTCGCCAGTATATTCGTGTCCGGGATGACCGCGTGGTACGTGTCGCCGCGGTCAATCGCGTATTCCACGCGCAGGGACGTGTTCTGGTCCCCGAACACGGCCGCGTCCAGCCACGGGCCGACTGCGGCCAGCTTGGGAGCGTTCGTGCCCGGGAAGGCCGACACCTGGTCGAACAGGTTGGGGTCCGCGAATCCCAGCAGGGTGTCAAACTCGAAGAAATGATTGCCCGCGGGAACCACGTCCCCGATGAATGTCTGCGGTGTGACGAACGGCACGGCGCGGGTGAGCTCGCGCGCCATGATCGGAACGGTGGGCGGCTGCGCCATTACCGGGTCACCTCCTCCGAATAGAGCCAACCGCGCAGGCGCACGATGAAATCATACGTGACCGCCGCCGCAGGGCTCGAGGCCCCTTGAATCACGATGGTGACGCTCGAGCCGACCACCAGCACCAGCTCCGTGAGGTTGCGGACGGAGCCGATCGCGGAGGGCTTGGCGATGTAGCCCGAAACGGGATCCGGGGCCAGGATGGTCCAGGACAGGAACGCCAGCGACGTCTCATCGGCGGCCGTGAAGCCGATGCCGGCCGCGGCGAACGTCACCCCATCCGGAACCGTGTAGCGCAGCATGATGCCGGTGCCGCCGGGGGCGATGTTGGCGTCCCCCATCTCGTCCACCGGCCGCGAGCCAGCGGGCGGGAAGTTGGCGCCCGGCAGGCGCACGTATATGCCCGTGCGCGGGCCCAGGGCTCCCGGCTGCGACGGAAGGATCTCCGCCGGCCCGGGATCCCAGCCAGGGGTGCGCCCCGGAAAGCTGCTGCTCCCCGGGGTCACCGCCACTTGTGGACGGATGAGGGCCGCCACGATCAGGCCGCCACGTCGAACGCGGCGACGGCGCCGCGCGGCACCTTGAAGCCGTTGAAAACCAGCCGGATGGTCTGCCCCGCGAACGGCACCGCGGCCGAATCACCCGTGATATTGATGGTGATAAAGCCGTTGGCACGGAACAGGTGCGTCAGCTCGAGGACGTGCGGACGCTGCGCCCGGCCGAACAGCGCCGAGATGGGCACCGGCACGTTGGAAAGGAACCGCTGCGACGAACCATCCGTAATCTGAATGGTGCCGCCGCCATTGGACACCTGCCGGTAGGCGATCGCCGTGCCGGCGCCAATGTTACCGTTCTCTGCGGTGTTGGTGTAGGACAGCGACACGCACAGGAAATGCGCGTCGGACTGAATCTGAATCGACTGCGCGAACGCCTCGTTGCCGACCGTGAACAGAAAAGCGTTGGACGCATACTGAAAGAAGCTGTCCCGGCGAACGTCCGCCAGCCTGGCCACGTTCATGGCGATGGGGGCGGGAAGGGCTGCGCTCATGGTGTCCTCATCCGTGAGGGCGGGGCTGCGGGGCGCCGGCCATTCCGGTCGCCCCGCGATTCCCGTGTCTGTCGTTACCGTGTCCGCGTGGCGATTACTGGACCGCGCGGAAGAAGAAGCCGTCCAGGTAGAGCCGCACCGGCAGGCCGGCGGCGGCCGGCTGGTGCGGAATCGTGGTCGTGACGGCCTGGGGGGTCGTCCAGTTCATCGTGGCGCCGAAGTTGGTCGTGCTCGAGAGCTCGAGCGGCTTCTTGCCGACCGTGTAGGCGTTGCTCAGGGACGGGAAGCCGTGCGAGTAGACGGCCACGCCGGCGGCGAGCGGTGCGCCGTACGGGCCCATGCCGGCGGGCACCGTGTCGAGCGGCACGCGCAGGTAGGGCTTCTGGCCGACCGTGAACACCAGCCACGCACCCAGGGACCAGTTCTGCGCGTCCGCACCCGTCAGCGTGAAAGCCGGCTGGGCACGGAAACCCAGGACGCGGAAGTTCTGGCCGGACGGGAGCTGGCCCGCCAGGTCCATGTTGGTGTCGGCCAGGGTCTTGGCGCCGGCCAGCGCGAAGGACGTGGCGCCCTGGCCCAGCGGCGAGGCGAAGAACGCCAGCATGGCGGTGCCAGCGGGAACGATCGTTCCAGTATCGTAGAGACTCTGGACGGTCGAATCCACGTAATTGCTGATTGCCGGAGCAGGCATGTTGCTGTCTCCTTCCATGGAGTGAGAAACGTGGGGGGCGGTGTCACCCCCCGGAAACCACCGATTGACACAGAATCACTACAGCCGGCTCCCGGCTGTTAGAAAGCGCCGTCTCCGAAGGCACCCGCGCCGGACACGCCGCCGCCCTGGTCATACTCCGAGAGCATCCCCGGTTCGTAGGCGGACAGCACGCCCGGTTCGTACCCCTGGAGGAAGGGCACGTTGGGCACCACGTAGGTCCGGATGATATCCACCACCGTGACCACGGCGCCGCCGATGGCGATGGCGTTCACCACGCCGCGCGGCAGCACCTTCACGTTGCGGGCGATCAGCGGGACCACGATCGTGAGCGCCGCCTTGGTGCCGATGCGGGCAACGTTGGCGTCCAGCTTCCAGCCGGCCGGGATCATGGCCGCCAGCTTGTTGGCCAGGACTTCCACGGCCACGCCACCGGCCGCGATGCCGGCGCCCTGGGTGAACGTCTGCATGACGCCGCCCATCCGGAAGGCCGGATTGCGGCGACGGCGGTGCATCCGGCGCGCATGAACGCGGCGGCGCGGACGGCGCCGGCGGAGGTTCATCACCGGATTGTGCCGACGCACGCGGGCGTGGGCCCGGCGGCGGCGGTGCGTGCCGCGACGGCGGCGGGTTGCCTTGGCCTTGCGGCGATGGCCCCGGCGCGGGTTCAGGAACAGGACTTCGGGCATGGTGGGACTCCTTTCCTCAGTGAACCAGGCCGTCCGCGGTGGGCTTCATTCGACCGCCGACCAGGTAGAGACTTCTCGCCTCGGGATCGGTGGCGAGCGTGGGATATGGGCGTTTGGTGCTGTGAGTGTAGGTCACAGTCCGTCCCTCCCATTTGTTGCTGTCGTAGTCGATACGGCGCACCTTGCCCAGCGCAACCAGGTGTTTGGGCATCCGGCGACTATAAACGTTCACCGGGACCAGCTTCTCCGGATCGAATCCGTGCCACATGCGAAAGGTATCCGTGGCCCGTTCCAGCTCTCCGCGGCCTCCTGGGTTGCGCTTGGGCTTTGCGCGCTGGCGCGCCTCTTTGATTCCGTGTCGTTCGTGTGCTTCCAGCCGCTTCAGGGACGCGAGGGCCTGACGGTGCGAAATCACGCGAGGATTTCGACTCGCCTTGCCGACCGTAGCGGTCCAAGGCTGCGGGGGATCATCCACGCCGGCATGGGCGCGCTCCGCATACATGAGGGCTTCGGACTTGCTGGTAGCCTTTTCCGTGGCGATCACGGCGCCGGACGCATCCCGTACCGTGTACCAGCGTTCCGGATTGCTCTGCGTATCCACGCGGTAGTGATGAATGATCCCGTCGCGTCCGAAATGCACGTTTCGCTTGCGCCCGGTCAGGTGTTCTTCGATTGCCACAATGGTCCGGCCGATCCGATAGACGGTCCCCGACCGGCCGGCGTTGTGCAATCCCGTGCCGACCAGCACGGTTCCCACAGCGACACCGTTTCCAAGCGCATCGTAGACGCCGCCGCGTTCCTCGCGTGGGTTGCTTCTCACGTCCAGCTTTGAGGTGGCCTTGAGATCGTCCGTAAACATCCAATCCGTGCTGATCCGCGACAGGTTCTTCACTTTGACGCGGTTCCCTTGGATCTGCTCCACACGCACGCGTTCGCCAGAGGGGAACAGCTTGCGGAGCTGGCCAACCTTCACCTCCACGAACGGAGACGGATTGGCGCGCCGCATCCCCACGTCACACTTGCGACCGCGCTTCTTCGCGTGCCAGTGGCCGGTCGGGCAGCCGACCAGCAGCCGGTCGGGGCCGGTGCCCACGGTCCGAATGGAACGCTTGTCCATGCCGCGGATCGGGTTCGCCTTCGGATGGGACGCCATTCGCGCGCCATGCTTCTCATTGTAGACGAGATGCAACCGCATCCCCGTGACGTCCGCGAGCGCCTGACCCATGCGCTTGGCCTGCGCCATTGACGGCGTGTAGAGATCCGCAACCGCGAAATCGTGCCCCAGCTTGTTCTTGGTCGTCAGGTGAAAGGTGGCTCCGCCGCCCGCTCCGAACACCTCCGCCCGATGATGGTAGAGAGTCGGATTTCCCATGACGGCTTGGCCCTGAATCGGTGTCACCTCGAGCGCCTTTTCGGCCTGTCGCCGCGTCCGCGCCTGGACCAGCACGATTCGGAGATTGAGGCTGCTGGCGATGGCCTGGCCGATGCGCTGCGCGAAATCGCGCAGCACCCAGGGGCTTGTGGTGGCGAGCAGGTTCCCGGCGCCACCGCCCGGGATCACTGTATAGATCCACCATTTCATGCGGTCGCCCTCCGCGCGGGCAGCATCTTGAGAATCGGCGGCACCAGCACGATCGCCGCGATGACGGCCACGATCGGCAACAGGTCGTTGAAGTTGAAGCCCAACGGCGGCGGGCTGGCGCGGTCCTCGGCGGTCATCTGCGCTTGCTGCTGGCGCGAGAGCGCCACCTTTTGATCCGGCGTCATGCTGGGATCCGAGAAGATCGCCGCCATGGCGTTGGTGCGTGCAACCTGGGCCTGCGTCAGCCGCCACACGATTGCCACCGCGGCGAGCGCCACCACCACCGCGGCCACGGCAATCACCGGCACCAGCGGCAGCACGCCCAGGCCGGACAGGTTGGGGGCGTTCAAGCCGGCGCTGCGGAGCACTCCCGCGGCGGCGTTCACGGCCTCCGTATATTTCTGCTTGACCGGATTGAGGTACGACAGCCGCAGCACGCTGTTGCGGTGGATCAGCGGCGCCAGGTAGACGTCCCGTGCGGGGTCGTAGTGTTCGCGGGCATACGTATACATCTGCGTCAGGCGCGCTTTGTCCGCGACCAGCGCCGCATCGGCCTGGTCAATCTGTCCCTTCAGGCCTTGGAGCTGGGCCATAAACTGATCGACAGTCCACTGGACGGCGCCGGGCATGGCTCAGCCTCGGCCGCGGAACAGCCGCGGCAGCACGAGAATCGCCAGCAGCGCCGCGCCGGCGATGGTCACCCAGCCGCCCGGCACGGCTTCGACACCGGCCGGCGGCGGCGTGGTCGGGGCCCCCTGCTGGATCATCGGCGGCGAGATCACCACCGTGCCGCCACCAGGCGAGGGCACCGTGGTGGGCCGGCCACGGGCCAGGTCCTCGAGGGCCTTGCGCGCCCATGCCGGGGGTTTCAGGCTGAATCCGAGTCCTTCGACCTGCTGGTACATGGGCGGTCCCTCACTTCCGCCGCACGCGCGTGCGGCTGGCCATGAGCAGCAGCACGCCAGCGCCGATTGCGAGCGGCAACAGGTTGGAGCCGGCCCCGGGGCCGGCGGTGGAAACAGCCTGGTCGGCGGGCTGCGCGCTGGGGGTCGTCATGTCACCGCCATACGTGCCGCCGCCGCTCGAGCCGGCGGCCTCCGTGGGCGCCGCGGCGGCCGGCGCCACGGCCGGCGCGTAGACGGTCGGCGCGGCCGGCCCGGCCGATGCCGGCTGGCCCTGGGCCGTGAGCACGTCCGGGATCTCCTGGGGCGGCGTCGGGGCCTGCGTGGGGCCCCGGTGCGGGATCAGGCGCGAGATGCCGCCGCCGACTGCGCGGGCGCCTGCCGCGGCGCCGCGCGCGAGCAGGCCGCCAGCCGCCACCGCACCGTGGGCCAGCACCGGCAGCAGGTAGGGCGCCGCCACCAGGGCGCCGCCGACCGCCGCCACCTTGGCCACGTTCTTGATTGTGATGGCTTTCTTGACCGCCTTGAACGCCTGGCGGACCTTCTTCGGGGGCTTCAAGGAAAAGCCCAGGCCCTCGAGCTCCTGGTAGTTCCCCATGGCGTCCATGCGGGCGAGCGGCGCCACCATCGGCCGCGTTGACTTGGCCTGGCGCAGCATGGCGTCACGGTAGGGCATCGGCGGCACATGGGGACGGCCGATGCGCTGGGCTGGCCGCGTCAGGCGGCGTCCGGGCTCGCGGAGTTCGATCATGCGGGCATCTCTCCGACACGGAAACGGCCTGGGTATTCGTACCCCAAGCCGTTGCTCCGGAAGGTTGGGTCCAGCGGAATGTCGCGCCCGGCCAGGCGCGCCACCACGTAGACGTGGGAGAACGATCGCGGGTTGCGCGGGTTGGCCGCGATCACCCGGAAGCGGAAATCGGCCGGGATGCCGATGGAGCGGGCCAGGGCCACCAGGAGCGTGGCGCGGTCGTCACAGTCGCCGGCGCCAACCTCGAGCGTTTTCGCGGGTGTCTGCAACGTCTCCACGCGATAGACGTCTCCGATGAATAGCACCCGGTCACGCACGAACCGGAACAGCGCCGCGAGCTGCGCGATGGGATCGTGACCGGGGGCGGCGGCCTGGCCTACCACGTAGATGGCCGTATCGCGCACCGCCATGTCCTTGGATCCCTGCTCCGCGAGCTGGCGCATGAGTTTCAGTGTCTCCGCGGTGCCGCGGTCGCCGCTGGGGATTGTCCCGAGCCGCGAGCTGGGGCCGCCAAGCGATTCGTACATACCCCACGATTACGCCCGTAGTGTCGTGCGCGGCAAGGGGTTTCGCGTTTGTTCGCTTTCGCACCCAAAGGAGACTGGTCATCCGGCTGGTCAATCGTGGTCATCCGGCTGGCCTTCCGTGGTAGCTTTCCTGCGCCCGGACACTCCACGGAGGGAGCATCCCAATGGCACCGAAACACACCACCGTTGTGCCGCCGTTGCCGCCCGCAGGATTGCAGGACCAGGACACGAACGATACGGACTACTTCGATCCGGAGGTCTTGCAGCTCCCGGCGTTCGTGTCCTATCGCGATTCGGGTGACCTCGAGGCCCTCAATGACGCGACGCTGAATGACTGGACCTGGTACATCTACCGGATTCGCACCGCGGACGAGATGGCCAGGGAGCACACCAAGCACCAGCGGGTTTTTGTGACCAAGCTGGTGGGCCCGCTGGACGTCACCGAAGTCCAGCGCATCTGCGGCGGCGGCGTGTTCGAGATCCGCGGCTTTCTCAAGAACCGGCTGCTCACGGCGCGCAGACACGAAATCGCGGGGCCGGTCATGCACTACGGGCCCGCGCCCGCCGGCCCGGCCCGCCAGGTGAACGGATCCGCGCCCGTGCTCGAGGCCGCGCCGCCGCCCAGCGATACGCGCCGGCTGTTCCGGATGATTCGGAGACAGAATCAGGCACTTCGCGCGGAGCTCGCGGAGCTGCGCCGCGCACCCGCACCCGCCGCGCCCGCGCCCGGGCCCACCATCACGGAGCTGTTCGCGCTCGCGGACAAGATCCACGAGCGGGCGAATCCGCAACCGGCGTCCGGCGTGGTCAACGAAGTCATCGGTTCATTCCGTGCCGGTTTCGAGTTGAGCAAAGAGCTCAAGGGCGAGCCCGAACGCTCCACCACGGAGATGATGCTGGACAAGGGCCTGCCCGTGCTCGAGCGGCTCCTGGGCGGTTTCCTCGCCGCCCGCACCGCGCCGCGGCGCCCCGGGCCGCCGCCGCCGCCGCGCTCGAGCGCCACCGTGGTCAACGATCCGCCGGCCGCCGCGCCGCCGCCGCCGCCCGCACCGCCGGCGCCCGATGCGCCGGGCGGCAATCCGGACGAGGGCTCGCACCGCTGGGCAACGGCCATCGAAGCCCTGGCGCGCCAGGTGAGCACGGGCGGCGATCCGATCGACTTCGCCGCCACGCTCGAGGCGATTCTGACGCCGGAGGATATCGACCTGATTCGGCGCTCGCCGGCCGACGCCGTGCTGGCGCAGCTCCGCAGGCTGGCCGGCGGCGAGTTCCCGGTCCTCACCACGGAGGGCGCCGCGGCCTTCGTGCGGGAGGTCGTGGCCGAGCTCAAGCGCGAGCCGGACGGTGACGAACCGGACGGCGGACTCGAGGGGGTTGCCGGCGCCTAGCTGTAAGATTTCTTGACACCGCGCCGTGACTCCGGGGCCGTGGGGTGTGCGTAAACGCTCGCCTCGCGGCCTCAGCCTTGCGCTGTGCCCCTGTCAGGGCCTCGGACGTATCAGTGGGGCGGTCATCTCGCGAACCGCTCTCAGGGCATCCTCGGCGGCCTGGCGCGCTGCGGGATCGTCGGCGGGGTGGTCGAAAGCCTGCCCGACCGAAAGGGAGGGCTCCACACCGCGCGGGGCACCCGCGCCTGACTGATGATTGTTCTCTGACTGATGGTCACCGCCTGGCGGTGGCTTTATGGCACCCATTCCGGTGGCTTTTGCTCCCGTAAGGCCCGCAAAGGCATCGGGAGGCGATGGGTTTCCCGGCGGGATCACCCGAAAGGCACCGGCTCGCGGTGGCTTTTTCATCACGGATACGCACCGCTCACACGGCGCCGGAGCTAAGTCCGTGCGTTGCGGCAGGATAACGTATTCCGTGGTCAGGCCACGGCCGCCCTTGGGGAAGCGGGCCACGCGCGCGAGGTCCAGGCCGGCGAGGCTCGCCAGGGCCTTGCGGATCGTGGTGGCGCCCATCTCCGTGTCGCGCGCCAGCGCCTCCACGCCTACCCAGGTCAGGCCGCAGGAGTCGCAGGCGTGCCACGCCAGGGCCATGAGCACGGCCTTGCCGCCCGGACTGCCCACGGTCACCGGATAGGCGGCTTCAACGGCCTTGAAGCCCATGCGTCAGGCCCGCAGCGGGCCGGGTGCGGCGGGTGAAGCCGGCATCGGAATGGCCCCGATGGTTCGAGCTGGGGGCGCCACGGGACGGCCCTGGGGCCATCCAGGTACATCCGGGGGGACGTGCGCCGCCCGCGGTGGCGCCCCTTGCTCGCCTGTCCCCCCTGCGGCGGGGAAGCTAGCGCAATCCGTGTCCGGACGTCAATGGCCGTCGAACAGATCGCCGCTCGCCCGGCGCGCTCGCCGCGTGTGGCGCGACTTCGCAACGTGGTGCGGCAGGTCGTAGGCCAGGTGGCACGCCTGACACATGGCCTTCAGGTGCTCGAGCTCGCCGCACTTGACGCCGGCCGCGTGGTGCTCCGCGCACGGCCCGCGCCACAGGTGGGCGGTGGTCAGCACCACGAACCGGCCCGACCGCTCGAGCGGATCGCCGGCGCGCCGGCCGCAACGGCTCAGGTGGAGCCGCCCGCACTCGCCGTCACACTCGCAGCGATCGCCGGCGCGCTCGAGCACGGCCTCGCGGATCGCCGGCCAGTCAGCCGGATACTGGCTCCGATCCATCGGCATCGGCGGCCTCCCGTGGCATGGCAGGAAACAGGTCCAGCTTGTATTGCGGCAGTCGGCGCTCGAGGTGCATCCGTTCGCGTTCGTCCCGGTGGCCCAGGACGTAGGCGGCACGCTCGCGGCCGTCCTCGAGGCCCGGGGGCCGCAGGCGGTCGGCCTGGGCATCCCGCCGGCCCAGGCCATAGGCGCCGATCAGTCGGCCGATGAGTCTACGCTTTGGGGCCACTGGATTTTGTCTCCTTGTGTTCTTCGACCGTGCGGACCAGGAACGTCCGGGCGCCGGTTACGGCGCTCGCTTCGATGCGCTTGGCCAGGCCGTGAATCGCCCAATGGACCGCCCACGGATTGAGCTGGTTCCGCCAGCACCACCACCAAAAGCGCAGCGTGGTCATTCTGTCCCTTTCGGATCAGGTCCGCCTAACCCTGCCCTGCCTGGCCGCGCCCTGCCTTGCCTAACCCCGCCATGCCTGGCCGGGCCACAGCTCGCCTCGCCCCGCCGTGCCGCATCAGGCCAAGCCTCGCCTAACCATGCCTCGCCTCGCCAAGCCTCGCCGAACCAAGCCCGGCCTCGCTGCGCCTCGCCGTACCTGGCCACGCCCGGCCTAGGCGCTCTCCCATTTCGTGACCATGAACCGGCCGAAGGGGCCTTTGCGCTCCGGGCGGAAGTCCAGCAGCCCGACGCGCAGGCCGGCATTGTCCACAACGTCACGGAGCTGCTTCTCCGTCAGTAGTGTGTTGTCGAAGTCCACCGTAAACGTGATTGCCCACTCGTCCAGGCGCGGCCGGTGGCGCAGCACACGGCCCTTGGTGGCCGGCACCACCACCGGCCGGGTGTCCACCGCGAACACGCTGACGCCCAGGCCGCACCGCTCCGGATCCACCATGACGCAGGCGGCGACCGGCTTTTGCAGCGAGCCGCGGCCCTTGCCTTTGGAGTAGACCGCGGCGGCGATCAGGCACCGTTGGACGGCGACAGCCGGCACGTACAGCTCGCGCGTGTCGGGGTCGCGGTAGCAGCATATTTCCGCCTGTTCCTGCGGCGGCTTTTTCTCCAGGGCCTCAATCGGCACCATGGGGAAGGAGTGCATCAGCAGCGGCGACGTGCCACGGATACCGCATACGACTGCCACAACCGGCATTGTGTGTCCTCGCGGCCCTCGTGGCCGGGTTGTCCGTCCCTGTCGCGGATTGATTGTGACCCTGCCCTGCCCAACCATACCTTGCCCCGCCTGACCCAGCCGGAGCTCACCCCGCCTCGCCAGACCATGCCAGGCCTCGCGGCACCCAGCCTAACCCGGCCCAGCCCCACCGGACCACGCCCGGCCTTGCCAGGCCCTACCCTGCCTGTCCCGGCCTTGCCTCGCCATACCATACCTCGCGGCGCCTGGCCTTACCCGGCCGCGCCTTGCCTCACTCCGCCTTGCCTCGCCAAGCCCTGCCCAGCCTGACCCTGCCGCACCTCATTCTGTCCCCTCCGAGTAGCGCGGCCTGTACGCCCTTATCAGGGCCGCGCATTGGTCCGCTGCATCGGCGGGGTTCGTGGCCGAGCCGCCGCCCAGGATACCGCTGTGTCCGTCGCGTCCCTCGGCGCTCACCCGCCACCAGAATCCGGTGCCGTGCGGAGATTCCTCGATTTCAAACCACCAGCGTTTCATTCTGTCCCCTCGGGGTTACAGCGTCCGGCTGGGCCTGTACGTCACGGGCTCAATCTCCCATGACCACACTTCGCGGTAGATTAGGTGCTCCGCCTTGTGCCCGCGGTACGTGTAAACACGGCCCTGGTAGGTGACGGCTTCCACGGTGCCGGTGACTCCCGGTAGCGCGACCTCGAACAACACGCGGCCGTCTTGTGCTTGCAGCTCCGCCATGGCGTTACCTGCTAGTCGTCCTTGCATTCTGTCCCCTTGGGATCGGTCGGCGTCATGGCGCGGGCCAGTGTCTCCGCGAACCGCTGCGGACTCACCTCGAGGTATAGCACGCACGCCGCCGGCGGCGGCAGAATCACGGTCACGGAATCCCCGTGCAGGGTGAAGGTCACGTCCTGGCGCTCCGAACGCACCCGCGGGGCGAGCTCGCTGGCGCCGGCATCGTAGTGGTACGCCTCAAACGTCACGCTTGTGGCCGGCATTACGTCCCCCCATTGTCCAGCGCGCCAAGCGGAATGCAATGTACCCCCACGCGATCGCCAGCGGAATCAAGGCCCAGCCTGACATGACACCACGAGCAATGGCGCTCCCCAAGATCAGTCCCCCCAGTCCCGCCAGCAGCCACGAGCGGAGAGCTAGCTGCGTCATTCCGTCCCCCCGTTCTAGCTGCGCCGCACCGGCACGCACCACCATTCCCCACAGTTGCCACAGCGGTAGTCCTTCGCCGGCCCGTCCTGGGTCATGGTGTCGCCACACGGCGCGACAGCCGCCTGGCACTTGGGGCAGATCGCCAGCAGCGGGTTGGGCTTGTCGTCCGCCATTGTGTCTCCCTGGGCCTACTTGATTCCTTGCAATCGCGCCCACCGCTCGAGCACCGCCTTGTTGGGCCGGCGATCGGGCAGCTCCGAACCGCATTCGCGGTCCAGCGCCTCGAATATCTTGCTGGCGGCGTAGTCCAGCGCCCTCGCCCGTCGCTCGAGTTGGCGGGCCACGCGAAACTGTGCTCGCTGTTCCGCGTTCATCGGCACGAGTGGCGGCGGGATACGCACCAGTTTACCCACGCGCGTGCGCCTCATTCTGTCCCTCTTGGTTTAGTCATGTCCATGGCCAGCCGCCGCCCGATCCACTCCGCGCACGGCACCGCAACCGCGTTGCCGAGCATCCGGTAGCGGTGCGTATCGGCGTGACCATCGGTCCAGCCGTCCGGGAAGCCCTGGAGCCGCTCGCATTCGGTCGGGGTCAGGCGCCGCACACCAACATCGGCCACCAGCGGCGTGTTGTCGGAGCTGGATCCGGCACCCGACTCGCGGCCTCCCACGCGCAGGGTTTCCGCGACGGCTGGCGCCTGGCCGGTTCCGCTCAGGCTTGGCGACGGATCTCCCGGCCGCAGCCGGGAACGGTTCTCCGGGTGCGTGAGCTGGGTCGTATCGAACACCACAAGATTCTGTGTCTCATCGCCGGCCGGACCGCCACTTCCCTTCGCCCACTTGGCGCTGACCGTGGGGACGAACAGTCCGGCGCCGCCCTCGGCGTGCTGTTTATTCTGGCCCCACTTGTCTCCGAAGTTAGCGTCCAAGGTGGGTGCGACCGCCGCCGGCCACGGAATCAAGTTGTCTCCGAGCTCGCCGCGGCCGCCGCGGCCGTGATTGTCCTTCACGTGGGCGGCCGTCTCCGGCACCACGTTATGCAACCGAAACGTGCTCCCCTCGTGCGTATAGGTGCGGCCCTCGCTCGCACTCAGGGGATCGGCAAGGGCGGGCACAACGAGCCGCCCGGCTCCGGCGTCTCCGTCCGGGCTGCGGCCTCGAGCACACGCTTCAAGTGTGCCGGCAACGTCTTGCCGCGCCGTGCGGCCCGGCGGAGGATTCCCCTGCAAGCGCGCGGCGAGAGCAAATACCTGGGCGGCGCGTCGGGCAGCAGCACGCTGGCGAGTGAACACTCCGAAAACGCGGCGGCGTCGCTGGGCCAGGCCGAAGTAACGAGCATCAAGAGTAGTCCATCTCCCGCTATACCCGATGCGGTCCAGCTCCACGAGGACCGCAGCGAAGTCTCGGCCGCAGTTGCTAGAGAGCAGTCCGGGAACATTCTCCCAAAGGATCCAAGCAGGTCGGAGTCCATCCACGATCCTCGTCATTTCGTAGAACAGGCCGCTGCGCGCTCCGGCCAATCCGGCACGCTTTCCCGCCACGCTCAAGTCCTGGCAGGGGAATCCGCCACAGATCAGATCCACGCGCGCGAGGTTCGCCGGCCCGGCATCGCGCACGTCCTCGAGCGCCGGCACCATGGGGAAGTGACGGGCCAACACCTCGCGGCACTCAGGATTCTGTTCCACATGCCACGCGCAGCGCCAGCCGGCGCGGGTCAGGCCCAGGTCGAAGCCTCCGATCCCGGCGAACAGCGATCCGAACGTCATTCTGTCCCCTTGGGGTCGGCCTCGAGGAAGCGATCCGACACGATCCGCAGCGGCGTCGCGGAGCGTCCGTGCCGGCCGCACAGCACCGCGGTCGCCCCGTTCGCGTCATCTCTGACCACCACGCGCATGGACCAGGCGTAAGGGCAGCGGTGCTCCGGGCAGGCCCCGCAGGCCGGCACAATCGCCATGCATTGAGACTCAGGCGGTAGTTTGCGCGGCGCGCTCATCCTGTCCCCTTGGGATCGGCAGGCGCCGCCGGCCGCGGCCCCATTGTCCAGCGCGCCACGCGCAACGTTATGTATCCCCACGCGATCGCCAGCGGAATCAAGGCCCAGGCCGACATGACACCGCGAGCGATGGCGCTCCCCAAGATCAGTCCCCCCAGGCCCGCCAGCAGCCACGAGCGGAGAGCTAGCTGCGTCATCGCGGACCGCCGCCGGCCGGATAGGCGTTCTCCACGGCCCGTTGCAGCCTGTCGCGTGCCACGGCCATGGCGTTTTGGGCGTGTGCGCGGTCCACGCACGCAAAGGCGTATGCCTCGGCGGCGGCGAATATCTCGGCGCGCAGTTCCTTCTCAGGTATCGTCAGATCCGCCATTGTGTCTCCCTTCGGCCTAGCTGCGCCGCACCGGCACACACCACCACTCACCACAGTTGCC
>Ga0153915_10001254_pt1 | contig 23384 bp, 20 predicted proteins | sample Opewatmetagenome_2_FD_107003 | JGI IMG/M metagenome (GOLD analysis project Ga0153915, IMG submission 107003) | Freshwater wetland microbial communities from Ohio, USA - Open water 3 Core 3 Depth 3 metaG | ecosystem: Environmental > Aquatic > Freshwater > Wetlands | place: USA: Ohio, Lake Erie...
CGACGCGTGTTCTGGGCGGTGCTGGTCCCATCCGGGATGCTGTTCAGCCTGTTCGACGGGGTGAGCCTCTCCCTGATCCCGGTGTTCGAGGTGCGGGAGCTCCATGTCACCAACTACGCGCTCGTCGGCGCCGCCGGATTCCTCGTGCTCGTCACCGGCGCGGTGAGTCAGATCGTCTTCCGGAGGCTCCCGCCGGCGCCGGCGATCGCGTGGGGCCTCGCGATCGCCTCGTTCGCGTTCGTCGGCGTCGTCGTCGGTGCGCCTCTGCGCTCGCCCGCGTTGGTGCTGACAGCGGTGGCGGTCACCGGCGCGGCCTGCGGCCTCGTGTTCAAGGGCGGCGTCGATCTGTGCACCCGCATCGCGCCGGCGGCGGACCGCGGGAAGCTCATCTCCTCCTATTACGTCGCCTGCTACCTCGGTGGGTTCTCGGTGCCGCTGCTCATCGTCGGGGCGCTGGCCGATCTCATCGGCCTGACGACCGCGCTCGCCGTCCTGACCGGAGCAGCCGCCGTGGCGTCGGTGTGGACCGCGCTGGTCGGGCTCCCCTCGATCGCGAAGCTCGCACCCGTCGGAAGCACCGGCGAATAGACTTCGGTGGTGGCGCCCCAGCTTTCGGCACACGAACGCGTCGCCGCTGCGTTGCTCGGTGCCGAGCGGGTCGTCGCGCTCACCGGGCTTCGGCTCGGGCACCCCGAGGAGCGGGACCTCACCCACGCCCGGGGCGAATGGGCGCGCCGAGCGAGCCTCGAGGCGCTGCTGACGGACCCCGCTGCCTTCTGGGAGTTCGCGTACCCCGCCGCGCTCGAACTCGCCGCGCGATCGCCCCAGCCCGGGCATCTCGCGATCGCGCGTCTCCAGCGGGCCGGGCTGATCTCGGCACTCATCACCCAGGCCGTCGATCATCTCCACACGGCCGCCGGCAGCGTCGACGTGATCGAGGTGCACGGCAACATCCTCACGGCACGATGCACACGGTGCGGCGAGGTGTACGGCCTCGGGGAGGTCGGCCAGCTGATGGTCGCGGCCAGCGACGGGGTCCCCCGGTGCACGACCCCTGGGTGCGCGTTTCCCCTTCGACCCGCCGGGACGCTGTGGGGCGAGCCGCTCGTCGAGGACGCCGTCCGCCGCGCCTGGGACCTCGCGACCGCATCCGACTGCTTCGTGGTGATCGACAGCGACCTGCGGACCGTTCCGATGAGCCTGCTGCCGTCGGTGCCGCTCACCCGAAACGTGCCGCTGGTCATGATCGGAGAGACCGCGACCCAGTACGACCGGTACGCACACATCCTGGTCCGCGAGCCGAGCGAGCCGCTGCTTGTCGCCGTGGCCGACCTGATCGCCCCCGAGTGAGCGTCCCCGGCCTCCGTCTCGACGGCCAGGCCGCGGTCGTGACCGGGGCGTCGGCGGGCCTCGGCGTGATCATCGCCCGGACACTCGCCGCCCTGGGGTGTGGCGTCGTCGTCGCCGCCCGCCGGCGTGAGCTCCTCGACACCGTCGCGGCGCAGATCGACGCGGATGGCGGGCGGGCGGTTGCGGCGGCGTGTGACGTGCGCGACCCCGACCACGGCGAGCTTCTCGCCGAGCGGTGCGTCGCAGCGTTCGGTCGCTTGGACGGCGTGGTCGCGAACGCCGGGATCGCCGGCGGAGGACCAGCCGAGTTCGAGCAGGCTGCGGTGTTCGCGGACGTGATGGCGGTGAACGTCACCGCCGTCTCGGTGCTCGCCGCCGCCTGCGCGCGACGGATGATCTCCGGCGGCGGCGGCTGGGTCATCCTGCAGTCGTCGATCCTGGGGCGGCGCGCCGGGACCGGGCCGGGGGTGGCGGCGTATACCGCGTCGAAGGGCGCGGTGGAGCAGCTCACCCGTGAGCTCGCGCGCCAGTGGGCGCCGCACGGGATCCGGGTCAATGCCCTCTCCCCCGGCTATTTCCCGACCGAGATGAATGCCCCCATGGTGGCCGCGCCCGGCCGGCTCGAGGCGCTCCTGTCGCGGATCCCGCTCGGGCGCGCCGGCGAACCGGAAGATCTGGCCGGCGCCGTGGCGTTTCTCGCGTCGGACGCCGCCCGCTACGTCACCGGACACATCCTCGCCGTCGACGGCGGGATGAGCGTCTGGTAGCTACTTCTTGGCCGCGGCCTTCCTGCCCCCGGCCGTGCGCTTCGGGGGGTTCGGGTCCACGACGAACTTCTGGGAGTAGTAGATGTCGCCCTCGTGGCCGAGCTTCATCCGTCGCAGCACCGCCTTCACACGCGTGCCGACCTCGACGTCCTCCGGTGCGACACCGACGACGGGGGCGGGCATGAGCACACCCTCGTCCATGGTGATGTGCCCCACGACGTAGGGCTCCTGCCCCAGGAAGTCCCGCGGCGGGTAGTACACCACGGTGTAGTTCGACAGCTCACCGGTGCCCGCCAGGCGCTCCTCCACCAGTTCCCGGCTCCGGCAGACGCCGCAGGTGTAGCGCTCCCACCAGGGGTGCAGCGTCTTGCACGCCGTGCAGCGCATGGCGTACAGGTGGAGCTTGGGCGGGCCGAGCCGGCTGAACTCGATCGCGGAGACCGTCACTGTGTTAGCCCTCCAACCGCTGGTAGATGTGGATCGCGGCGACGGCGCCCGGTCCCCCGCGACACGCGCTGATGCCGGCCTCGACGTCCTTGCGCTGGATGTCCTTCGGGGCCGTGCCGCGCAGCTGCTCGACGACGTCGACGGCCTGGCTGGTGCCGGTCGCGCCGAGCGGGTGGCCCTTGCAGAGCAATCCGCCTGAGAGGTTCACGCCGACCTTCCCGTCGATCCATGTCGAGCCGTCTGCGGCGCCCTTCCACCCGTCGCCCTGCTTCGCGAACCCGAGGGACTCGATGCCGAGGGGCTCTTGGATCGCGAAGCTGTTGTAGATCTCCGCGACGTCCATGTCGTCCGGGGTGAGCCCCGCCATGGCATATGCCTTCTGCGCGGGCTTGTGGAGCAGGTCGTAGGCGTCGTCGAGGGTGTCGGAGGCGGCGTACCACGTGCCGGAACCCATCGACGTCGCGGTGACGTACACCTGCGGCTTGTCCGGCTGGTCGCGCAGGATCTCCTCGCGGCACAGCACGAGCGCCGACCCGGCGTCGGTCATCGGGCACACCTCGTACAGCTTGAGCGGGTCCGCGACCTTCGCGCTGCGCATGACCTCCTCGACCGTGCATTCGAACCGCAGGTGCGCGTACGGATTGCGGGCCCCGTAGTGGTGGTTCTTGACCGAGACGTGGGCGAGGTCCTCCTCCGTGCACCCGTACACCTGCATGTACTTCCGGGCGGTCAGCGCGACGCCGGACGGGAAGGTGAGGCCGCTGAAGTACTCCTCCTTCGAGTCGGCCGCCTGCGCGATGATCGAGGTGCCCTCGACGGTGGCCAGGTCGTTCATCTTCTCCGCGCCCATCACCAGGACGGTGTCGTAGAGGCCCGAGAGGATCGCGACGACGCCGAGGTGAAGCGCCCAGGCGCCCGTGCCGCACGCGGCCTCGACGCGGACCGCCGGAGCGGGCGTCAGGCCGAGGTGGTCGGCGCCCATCAACGCGACCGAGTTCTCGAACGTGAACCCGGTGCAGCCGGCGTTGCCGAGGTAGTACCCCTGGATGTCGGTCGGCTGGACGCCGGCGTCGTCCATCGCGAGGCGCCCGGCGTCGACGATGAGGTCACGCAGGGACTTGTCGTGCTGGATCTTGTGTGGGGTCTTGCCGATCCCGAGGACACCGACGCGCATGCTGCCCCTCCCCTAGTGCGGTTCTTGCTGGCGCCCGCGGGTCCAGCGGTAATAGGTGCCGAGGCCGATCGCCTCACCCGGGATCTGCGCCGCGGCGCCCGACTTCGGTGGCGCCGTCGTGATCTCGATGGCTTGGGCAATGCCCTCGCCCGCACCGTAGCCGAACGCGGCGACCGCCTGCCCCTTGCGGGCGGTGTCCAACCCGAGCGCCAGCGCCACGCCGACCGACGCGCACCCGAGGTTGCCGATCTCCGCGACGAAGCTCGTCGCGGCCAGCTGGGCCTCGGTCACGCCCGCACGGCCGAGGCTCCGCAGCGTCTGCGGATGCGGTTGGCTGGCGCAGACCGCGGCGTACTTCCCGGTCGGCCGCTCCGTGATGTGCTCGAGCTTGCCGAGCGCGCCGCGGGCGGCCTGGCCGTACGCGTCGAAGAGGACCTCCAGGCGGTATCGGGGCTCCGGCTCGGTCCCCAACCGCCAGATGTCGTAGACCTCGCGTCCGTCACGCACGACCGGTCCGAGGGTGGCGAAGCCACCGGACGCGCCGACGAGGAACGCCGCGGCGCCACCGGCCGACAGCAGGTCGCAGACCCGGTCGCCGTAGCTCACGACGTGGTCAGAAGCGATGACGAGCACCTCGCCGCGTCCCGCGTCGGCGATGCCGGCGGCGAGTTCCAGGCCGTCCAGGAGGCTCCCCTGGTGGCCGGCGATGTCGTAGCAGGCGACATCCGGGTCGAGCTCCAACGCCCGGGAGAGCGTCTGGGACATCTTCCGGAACCCGAACGGGGCGGACTGGGTGAGCGTCACCACCGCCGCCGGGGAGGCGCCGGCGGCAAGCACCCGGCTTGCCGCCTCCCACGCCATCGTGAGCGCATCCTCATCCAGCCCCGGGGTCGCGAGCGCCTTCGCCCGGGGGCGACCCGGCCGGCCCTCGAATGACTGGATCTCACCGAGCGGGGCCCGGTACTTCGGCAGGTACGCCGCGTGTCTGATCAGCTCGGCCAACGCGGTTACCGACTGACCTTGATGCCGGCCTTCTCCCGGTCGAACGTGTCCGGCGTGATGCCCTCGTCCCGGAGCTTGTTCTTCTGGACCCGCTCGGTCGGCGTCTTCGGGAGGCTGGCGACGAACCGGATGTACCGCGGGACCATGAAGTACGGCATCTCCTTCGCGAGCCACTGCGTGAGCTCGGCGGGGTCCGGGGCCTGCCCGTCGGGGATGCAGACGATCATGATCTCGTCCTCCGACGATGCGCCCTCATCGGCCTTGACGCCGATCGCGGCGGCCTCCTTGATCTGCGGGTGGTTGCCGACCTGGCGCTCCACCTCCATCGAGGAGACGTTCTCGCCGCGGCGGCGGATGTAGTCCTTCACGCGGTCCATGAAGTAGAAGTACCCGTTCTTGTCCATCCGGCCGAGGTCGCCGGTGTGGAGCTTCAGGTTGCGGAAGTCCTCTGCGGTCTTCTCCGCCATGCCGTAGTAGGCGCGCATGACGATGTTCGGGATCTTCATGTCCACGACGATCTCGCCGGGGGTGTTGGGCGGGAGCGGCCGGTCGGTGCCGGGCTCGACGATCGTGACCTCGTACCCGGGGTTGGCCTTGCCCATCGAGCCGGGGACCGGCGGGCGGGTCGGGTCCATGTAGGTCGCCATGCCGGTCTCGGTGAGGCCGTACCCCTCGATGAACTTCACGCCGAAGCGCTTCTCGAACTTCTTGTAGATGTCCTTCGGGGCGGGAGCGGCGAACACCGTGTGGACCTTGTGGGCCTGGTCGAGCTCGGACTTCGGGGTGTTCCAGATGAAGTACGACACCGCGCCGATCGAGTTGAAGATCGTCGCCTCCGCGTCGACGACCTGTTGCCAGAACTGGCTCGAGGAGAACCGCTCGACGTATGCGACCCGGGCGCCGGCGACGAGGGCCGGGTATCCGGTCAGGACCTGCGCGTTCGAGTGGAACAGCGGCAGACAGGAGAAGAACGTCTCGTCCTTCATCTGGGCGAGGGTCTTGCCATGCAGCATCCGCACGCCCTCCAGCAGGCCACGCGCGCTGAAGTAGTCGGCGGCGTGCTGCTTGATGACGCCCTTCGAGAGGCCGGTCGTGCCCGACGTGAACATGATCCGGGCGTCGTCGGTCCACTTCACCTCGATGCCCGGCTCCTTCGCCGACCCCTTCAGCAGGGCCGACAGCGGCTCGTGCGAAAGCTTCGGGGCCGGTTTCGTCGCGCGCGGGGTTTCCATCACGACGACGTGCTCGAGCTTCTTCAGCCGCTTCGCGACGGTCTGGAGGCGGTCGAGCCACTCGTCGCTGATGATCAGCATCCGCGAGTCGACAAGGTTGATGGTGTGCGCCAGGAAGTCGCCCTTGTAGGCGGTGTTGATGGGGCTCATCACCGCGCCGGCCTTCAGGATCCCGAACCACACCGGCAGGAACTCCGCGCAGTTCGGAAGCATCACCGACACGGACTCTCCCGGCTGCACACCCCGCTTGATGAGCGCGTTCGCGACCTGATTCGTCCGCTTGTTGATCTCGCCGTAACTGATCCACGGCCCGTTCCCGAACTTCAGGAAATCGCGCTCAGGGTGCTCCTCGGCGCGCGCCTTGAGGATCTCCGGCAGGACCCAGTTGGTGGTGTCCTCCTTCAGGTACCAGTCGCTCCAGTCGCCCATCGTCTCTTCGTCTCTCCCTTGTCGGTTCTGCGGTCAGCGCCCGGTCAGTCGGCCGGGACGAACTTCGGCAGCGTGATCTCGTCGGTGACGTCGTGGAACACGACGCGCACCCGCATCCCGATCGACACGGCGTCGGGATCGAGCGACGGGTACCCCTCCTCGTCGCGCACGAGGTTGGTCATCATCCTCACGCCATCGTCGAGGTCGACGAGCGCCACGATGTGGGGCGGGTCACCCTTGTAGGCCTTGCTCGGGCCGATGAAGTGCGTGGAGTACGTGTAGACGGTCCCCTCGCCCTTCGACTCGATCCACTGGATGGGCTCGAGCGTGCCGGGCCGGTAGGCCCGCGGGTACCAGAACGGCTTGCCGTCGTCACCGGCCGGCAGCAGGAGCTTGTGCTCCTTCGTCCCGGCCCAGAACGGGTCGCCCTCCGGGCGCATGTCGGGGAGGGGCTTCTCGTAGCGCGGCTTCGCGGTCGTCTCAGACATCGTCGTCTCCCCCTTTACGCCGACGGCGCTTCGCTGGACAGGACAAGCGCGCTGGTCGCGGCGAGGATCCCGCCGCTCCCGTTCGTGAGCGCGAGCTTCGCGTCGGGGACCTGGTGGTTCCCGCCGCCGTTTCCGGTGTCGTCGGCCTCGCCGCGCAACTGCAGGGCCGCCTCCACGATGTGGTGCATCGCGCCGAGGTGCGCCTGGCGGATCAGGCCGCCGTGGGTGTTCATCGGGAGCTTCCCGCCGAGCTTGGCGTTCCCCTCGAGCACCCAGTCGCCGGCCTCGCCGGGGCCGCAGATCCCGAAGCCCTCGAGCGCGATCAGCGGGGTGAAGCTGAACGAGTCGTAGATCTCGACGACGTCGAGGTCGGACGGGCCGATGCCCGCGACCTCCATCGCCCGTCGCCCGGCTCGGCCGAGGCCCTGGCGGACGCCGTCGACGGACTTCGCGGAGGTGATGTACTGGTGCGAGTACCCCTCCCCGACCCCGGCGATGTAGACCGGCTTGGACCGCATGTCCTTCGCGCGGGCGGCGGTGGTGACGAGGAACGCGCACGCGCCGTCGGACACGAGCGAGCAGTCCATCGCGTGGAACGGCGTCGCGATCCATCGGTCGGCCATCACGTCGTCGATCGTCACGACGTCGCGGAGCATCGCGTTCCACTTGAGGGCGGCGTGCTCCGACTGCGTCGCGACGACCGCCGCGAGCGCCTCCTGCGGCACGTTGTGCTCGTACATGTACCGCTGCGCCAGCAGGCCGTAGCCGCCGATCGTCGTGAGCCCGTACGGGGCCTCGTACGCCCCGTGGCTCATCTCGCGAGCCATCGCGATCATCCCCGAGCTCGAGATCCCGGAGCGGGTGTTGTCGCCGCGCACGCACAGCACGGCCTCCGCCAGGCCGGCGTCGATCGCCATCGCCGCCTGCACCGCCATCAGCGGCGCGGTGGCGCCGCCGACCGAGACCGACGCGAAGTACCCGGGCTCCATGCCGAGGTAGTCGCCGAACGTCGTCGCGTGCATCAGCGTGTGCTCGACGAACGAGAACGCGGTGACAAGCCCGTCGACGTCCGCCAGTGTGATGCCGGCGTCATCGAGGGTCAGCTTCGTAGCCTCGGCAAGCAGCTGAAAGGAACCGCGGCCGGGCAGGAGCCCCTGCTCGGTCTCGCCGACACCGGCGATGACGATTCCCTTGGCCAGCATGCGTCGTGCCTCACGCACATCGGGTGTGCTCTCGCGCATCCGTCTCCTCTCGTGGACCTTCCGCGGGCCCGTGCGGGCGGGTCGCTGCCGCTCGCAGGGGTATTGGTTGCCGGGCACGGAGCGCCCCGGCGGCCACGGGACGCTACCAGTGGCCGGCGTCTCCTACCAGCCCGAAACCCCCGCTCCTGCTACGATCGGCGGCCGATCAGGCGACCATCGGACACCGAGGAGCAGCGTGAAGGACGTCGAGCCCACCTACGACCAGGCAACCGACACCCTCAAGGCGATCTGGCGGGGCCATCCGTCGGCGTCGGCGGTGACGAACGCGAAGGGCGTCACCGTGTTCTTCGACCCCGAGACCAACGAGGTGCTCGGGTACCAGATCAAGAACTTCACCGCCTACTACGAGGCGAACAAGCAGTCCGACGGCAGCTACGACGTCCACCTCCCCACCCGGGTTCCCGTGAACCTCGAGGAGGAGATGGACTTCGACGAGGAGCAGTTGCGCTCCGGCGTGCGCATCGCCGAGTTCTACTAGGCGCCGACCCACCCGCCGCCCCGGGAACCACGTCCCGACCCGCCGCCGCGGCGGCCGTCCGCGCCGGTGGGGGCGGGGCGCTGCGTTACCCCTTGTGGCCGACGATCATCGCGTCGGGCCCCTTGCCCTGCGGGACCATCGGGAACACCTTCGCCATCTGGTCGGTGTGGACGTCGATGAGTGCCGGGCCGTCGTGGGCGAGGACCTCCGCGAGGGCGTCCTCGAGGTCCTCCTCGTCCGAGACGGTCGTTCCGGGCATCCCGTACGCACGTGCGATCCCGGCGAAGTCCGGCTGGAACGCCTCGTAGCTGGTCCCGGCGTAGCGGCCCTCCCAGAACAGCTCCTGCCACTGGCGGACCATCCCGAGATACCCGTTGTTCAGGATGATCACCTTCACGGGCAGGTCGTACATCATCGCCGTCGACAGCTCCTGCAGGGTCATCTCGAACGAGCCGTCGCCCGCGATGTCGATCACCAGCTGGTCGCGGCCGAGCGCGACCTGCGCGCCGAGTGCGGCGGGAAGCCCGAAGCCCATCGTCCCGAGCCCACCCGAGGTCAACCACCGCCGCGGCTGGTCGAACAGGTAGTGCTGCGCGGCGAACATCTGGTGCTGGCCGACGTCCGTCGCGACGATCGCCTGCCCGCGCGTGAGCTTGTGGAGCGACTGCACGACCCGCTGCGGCGGGATCGCGCCGCCGGTGTCGGTGTCGATCTCGTACGGGAAGTCCTGCTTCCACTTCTCGACCTTCGCCCGCCACGCCGCGCGCTCGGCGGCGTCGTGGCGGTCGGGCAGCGCCGCGTAGGCGTCGGCGATCGCCGCGAGCGCCGCCTTCGCCTCCCCTGCGATGCCGATATGGGCGGAACGGTTCTTCGAGATCTCCGCCGGGTCGACGTCGATGTGGATGATCTTCGCGCCCGGCGCCCACTCGTGCATCACGGTCGACAGCACGCGCTCGTCGAAGCGGACACCGACGGCCAGGACGAGGTCCGACTCCTGGAACGCCCACGTCGCGGCGGCGATGCCGTGCATCCCGGGCATCCCGACCCACAGCGGATTCGACGCCGGGAACCCGCCGAGGCCCATCAGGGTGGTGGTGACGGGAACCTCGGCGAGCCCACCCAACCGGGTCAGCTCCTCCGACGCGCCGCTGATGACGACGCCGCCGCCGGCGTACACCACGGGGCGCTTCGCCTGCGCGAGGGCGCGCGCGGCCGCGGCGATCTGGCGCGGGTGGCCGGCGGACGTCGGCGGGTTGTAGCCGGCGATCTGCGGCGGGTACGGACCGGCGTAGTCCTCCACGTCCTGGCCCCACACGTCGACGCAGACGTCGACGAGCACCGGGCCGGGGCGTCCGCTCTCGGCGATGTAGACGGCCTCCGCGATCGCGCGGGGAAGCTCCTTCGCCTCCTTGATCAGGTAGCTGTGCTTGACGACCGGGAGGGTGATCCCGACGATGTCGGCCTCCTGGAACGCGTCGGTCCCGACCCGCGTCGAGCCGACCTGCCCGGTCAACGCCACGAGCGGCACCGAGTCCATGTACGCGTCCGTGATCGGCGTGACGAGGTTCGTCGCGCCGGGTCCGGACGTGGCGGTGCACACCCCTGCGCGGCCGGTCACCTTCGCGTACCCCTGCGCCGCGTGGCCGGCGCCCTGCTCGTGGCGGGTGAGGAACGTCCGGATCCCCGCGTCGTCATGCAGCGCGTCGAACAGCGGGATCACCGGCCCGCCGGGGATGCCGAAGATGGCATCCACCCCGGCGCGCTTGAGTCCCTCCAATGTGGCGTCAACGGCGCGCATCGGTCGTCTCCTCGTCCTGTCGCGATACTCTCAAAGACCCTGCGTTTGCCAGCAGAGTAACAAGACGTCCACGAGGAGCACCTTTGGCCACCACCCCGCCGCCCCCGGATCGTCCGTCGTTCGCCGACGAGAACGCGATGCGTATCGCGAGCGAGTCGCTCAGCTACTACGACCAGGCGAGCGACACCTACCACTGCTCGTACGGTCCGCCGGTCCCCGCCCTCACCGTCCGCGACGCCGAGCGAGGCGTCCTGGTGCGCGTCGACCCGCACAGCTCGCAGGTCGTCGGGTTCACGATCCCGGACTTCAAGGCCTGGCATGCGGAGCACGCCGACCCGGACGGCAGCTTCGATGTCGACCTGCCCCCGACATGGGCGCTCCAGCCCGGCGAGGGCGAATCCGACGAACCCGGCGACGAGTAAACTCGGGCGCCTCTCCCGTCTGTCCGAACCGAGTCCACCAAGGAGCACTTGCATGGGGGTCGAGACCCAGCGCGTCGAGGACTTCCGCCTCGCGAAAGAGCCGTACTACCTGCCCCTCGGAAACGAGGTCGAGCTGTTCGAAGCCGCATACAACTCGCGGCTGCCGGTGATGCTGAAGGGCCCGACCGGGTGCGGCAAGACGCGGTTCGTGGAGTATATGAGCTGGCGACTCGGGCGGACGCTCATCACCGTCGCCTGCCACGAGGACCTGACCGCCAGCGACCTCGTCGGCAAGTACACCCTCCGCGGTGACGAGACGATCTGGCAGGACGGCCCGCTGACGATCGCGGTGAAGTCCGGGGGGATCGCGTATCTCGACGAGATCGTCGAGGCGCGCAAGGACACCACCGTCGTGATCCACCCCCTCACCGACGACCGGCGGATCCTGCCGCTGGAGAAGAAGGGCGAGATCGTGGCCGCCCCGGAGCAGTTCCAGCTGGTCATCAGCTACAACCCGGGCTACCAGTCGGTCTTGAAGGACCTGAAGCACTCCACCAAGCAGCGGTTCGTCGCGCTCGACTTCGACTACCCGCCGCCGGACCTCGAGGAGGAGATCCTGCGGCAGGAGTCCGGCGTCGACGCCGACGTCGCCAGCAAGCTCGTGAAGATCGCCGAGAAGGTCCGCAACCTGCGCACCCACGGACTCGAGGAGGGCGTCTCGACCCGGCTTCTCGTGTACGCCGGGCAGCTCATCGGCGCGGGCATCGAGCCGGTCACCGCGTGCGAGGCGACGATCTGCAAGCCGATCACCGACGACTTCGACATGCAGCGGTCGATCGTCGAGATCATCGCGACCCAGTTCTAGGGGTCCGGGACGTGACGGGGAGGCCGGCGAGGTGACGTTCGGGCCAGCGGTCGGGAACGTCGGGTTGTACGTCGCGCGCGAGATGCTCGCAGCCGTCCCCGAGGACCAGCGCGCGGCGTATCTGTCCATCGTCGAGCAGATCTCCGAACTGAAGTACCAGCTCGGCGTGGAGGTGGCGCGCCAGCTGCCACGGCTCCTGGCCGAACACGACCCGGCGCGCGTCGCGACGTACCTCGACCAGGTGCGGGCCGTCGCGGCCCTGGGCTGGAAGAGCGGCGTCGAGGTCGCAAAGCAGCTCCCGGACCTCTATGACGCGCCGGATCCGACGTTGGCGTCGTCCTACGTCGGCATCGTCACCGGCGCGACCACCGGGCCCGAGGAGGACGCAGGCACCGCCGATCTCGCCGCCGAGCTCGAGCGGCTCGAACGCGAGCTGCGGGAGATGGAGCCGAAGGTCCAGCGTGCCCAGGAGTTGAAGTCGCTCCTGTCCGCACGGGACCGCCGTGACGAGAAGCGGCGCAAGCACGCCGTGGAGCTCGCGTCGGTGCTCCCCCCGATCCTCGCCAGGCTGCGTCCCCGGCACCGGCCGACCTTCCTCGCGCAGGTCGACCGGGTCGCGGCGGCGGACCCGGAGTCGGCCCTCGAGGCCGCGGACACGCTGCTGGACCTCCTCAACAGCGAGCGGGTCAGCGCCGACGGCGCCCGAGAGTGGGTCGACCGCGGCCTCGACGTGCTCGACCGCAACAAGGAGGTCGGCCTCGGCTACTTCCGGCTCGGGTCCAAGTACTCCCTGGATGTCCTCGACGAGCTGCGTGAGGGGCTTGCGCTCAAGCAGGTCGCCCGGATCCTCAAGCTGTATGCGACGGCCCTCTGCGGACGCGACGTCGCGATCCGATCGACGCAGGAGATGTACGCCATCGAGGCGTTCGGGTCCGACCATGTGGTACTTCCTCCGGACATGCGGTTCTTCGACGACGACGAGGCGAACTTCACCGCCTACAAGGTCGCGACCGCCCATGGCGCCGGGCGGATCGAGTTCGGAACGTACGATTTCCGCCTCGAGGACATGGGCGACGTCGTGGAACGACTCGTCGCCCGGTACGGGGGGTCGGTGTGAGCACGCGCGCGCAGCCCGTCGAGAACGACCTGGGACGCTTCTACGCGCTCTTTCCCCAGCCGGACCTCGCGCGGGACCTGTTCAACATCGTCGAGGGGCACCGCATCGACGCGCGCCTTCGCGCGGCATACCCCGGCATCCGGCGGGACATGCAGGCGATCGCGACCGCGACGCTCGAGCGGCGGGGCGGGATCGAACCCGGCGCGAGCGAGGCGCAGGCGGTGGTCGAGGGCCTCCTCGCGCACACGCTCACGGGGCAGGTCGACCTCTCCTCGCTTCCCCCCGCGGTCGCCGCGCTGGTGACCGACGCGATCGCGGTCATGGACGCCGTGGCCGACCCCGACGCGACGGTCGCCGCGAGCGCCGCCGCCGCCGCCCGCCTGTACGAGCTGATCGACGACGGCGCCGGGCAGGCGCCGCGCCGGCAACTCGCCGACGCGTTCGCGCCCGAGGAGGCCCCCGCCGACACGACGGACGGCCAGGACGCAGACATCCCGGAGCCGGGAGCGGGCGCCGGCGCGAGCGAGTACTCCTCGTTGGAGCTGCCCCCGTTCATGACCCCGGTGCTCGAGGAGCTCGTCAAACAGCGGGCGAAGGAGCAGGGCGAGTCCGGTGATGGCGAGGCGCAGGAACCCTCGCCGGACGCCGACAAGACGATGCAGTCGCAGCAGGCCCAACCCGATGGCGACACCGCCGGCGACGAGGTCGTCCAACGATCCGACCAGGACACCGCGCAGGTCCCGGCGTCTCCGGGCGCGTCCCCCGACGCGGCGACCGAGCAGGAGGGCTCGGGCGCCGAGATGGAGCTTGCCGCCGCGGGCGATGTCCCGCTCGTCGAACGCGACGAGGAGGAGGAAGAGGACCTCGGCGAGCAGACGTTCTTCTACGACGAGTGGGATCACAAGATCGAGGACTACCGGCCCGCCTGGTGCACGCTGCGGGAGCAGCGAGCGACGCGCGTGCATGAGGGGTTCGTCGCCGCGACCTTCTACGAGCACGGCGGGGTCGTCAGCCAGATCCGCCGGAACTTCCAGCTCATGCGCCCCGAACGGCTCCGGAAGATGCGGTATCAGCCCGACGGGGACGATCTCGACATCGAGGGGATCGTCGAGTACGTCGTCGACCGGCGGACGCGCATCAGCCCGACCGACCGCGTCTACATCAAGCGCGACAAGAAGGACCGTGACGTCGCGACGGTGTTCCTCGTCGACATGTCGAGCTCAACCGACCGCAAGATCGACGGGCGGAAGCGGATCATCGACATCGAGAAGGAATCCCTGCTTCTCATGTGCGAGGCGCTCGAGGCCATCCGCGACGAGTACGCGATCTACGGGTTCTCCGGCTCGGGGCGCGACGACTGCCAGTTCTACACCATCAAGGAGATCGGCGAGCGCTACGACGACCGCGTCAAGGGCCGCATCGGCGGGATCTACGGCCGTCAGAAGACGCGGATGGGCCCGGCGCTGCGGCACGCGACGAAGCGGTTGATGGCGGTCGACGCGCACGTGAAGCTGCTGATCCTTCTGACCGACGGCAAGCCGTACGACTCCGACACCTACCAGGACAACACGTACGCGCAGGAGGACACGAAGATGGCCCTCCGGGAGGCGCGGCGCGAGAAGATCCACCTGTTCTGCGTGACGGTGGACCAGGAGGCGGCGGACTACCTGCCGCACATGTACTCCGACGCGAACTTCGTGATCATCGACGACGTGCGGACCCTGCCGCAGAAGCTCCCGCAGCTCTACCGCCGGCTGACGACGTAATCCACAGCCGGGGTTTTCCGCTCGCGCCATTCCCGCGACCCGGGGTAAGCGACTCGCCGGCCGGCTCGGCGTCGGCGGTGGCGCGACCGGCCAACCCGGGTCATCGACTCGCCGGCCGGGGTAGCCGACTCGCGCCGACCTCGCGCCCGACCCGGGTAACCGGCTCGCGCGACGCCCATACCCCGGGGTAAACCACTCGCGTCGCCCCGCCCCGGCCGGGTCCGACCAGGGTACTCCGCTCGCGCCGAGACCGGGGTAAGCGACTCGCCCGATCCGGGGTAGGCGACTCGCGGCGAACACCATGCGATCCCGCTTCGCAGCACGGATCTCCCGGGTTCTCTCAGACTTAGGGGAAGGGAAAACAACCAGTGTTCTCAGCGGTTCCTCCCGAACCGACCCTGGGCGGGTCGGTCGGAACCGCCGGACCATGCGAGCCAGCTACCCGGGGTAAATGACTCGCACCCGCACCAGCCGTTTGCGAACTCAGGCAGAGTTGCCGCAATGCGAGTCCGTTCCCCGATGACGCCGTACGACGAACCCGGGCTCAGCGGCGTTCAGGAGCAACTGGCCCTGGTCGAGCCGGACAACCTGCGGCGGCTCGAGCAGCCGCTGCGATGGGGGTTCGCGGACCGTTCGACCGCGCGGAAGGGTCTCGAGATCGCAGCGGGATTCGCGATCGCCGATCGACTCGGCGCGATCCGCCAGACACAGGGACCCCCGATCGGCAGGCATGGATACATGCTGATCGTGTGGCTGGGCTCCCGGTGGCTGCAACTGGAGCAGCCGGGCGCGACGGCCGTACCGTTCAATCAATACCGCCTGCTGCGGGACTTCGGGTGGGGCGATGCCGGGAAGCCGGCGCGTCAGGCGCTGCGGCGCACCCTGCTCGGCCTGCAGGAGGCCCGCTGGGAAGGCGAGGTCAACGACGCCGCCACCGGCCACAAGACCCACGAAGACCATTTCGGCATCATCGACCGCGTGCTGTGGCCCGTCGCGGCGAACGGGGTGCTCGAACGGCCGGGCTACATCTTCCTGGGAAGCTGGTTCTTGGAGCAGCTGCGCAACGAGGCGGGCGAGTGGCTCGATTGGGCGATCGTTCGCGACCTCCCCCCCATCGCGCGGAAGTTCTACGGCCTGCTCGAGAACGACCGGTTCGTCTCGCGGGACGCGAGCCTCGAATGGCAGGCGTACACGCTTGCCCCGCCGCTGTTTGCGACGCTGGGATCGAGCTGCGCGAGGGAACGCGACAACGTGTCCGCGGTCATGCGCGCCTGTGAGGCGATCGCCAGCCTGGACCCGCGGTATTCGTTCGCGAAGGAGCGGACGCTCGACGCGCGCAGCGGGTGGGTCAACCAGGTCGTCGTCAGCCGGGTGCCGCGTCGGCGCGTGGGCCCGCGGCCGACCGCTCGGCGTCAACCGCTGACACCGGCGCTGCCCTAAGCCACCGGGTCAGCGTCGGCAGGGCCTGGTCGGTGTGGCGGACGGACGGGTCGAGCGCCGCCCGCACGGCCTCGCCAACCGCCCCGCGGGCGCCGCGCTCTGCGACATCCGTCAGCGCGAGCGCGACGGCGATCCGGATGATCGTCGCTCGCTCGAGGTCCCTGAGGCGAGCGGGGTCAGTGGCTCGCAACGCGGCGACGGCCTCGTCGAGCGCGTCGATCGTCGCCTGCGCCATGCGCATGTGGATACGGCCGTCGACGGGGACGACCGGTCGGGTGTTGCCGCGCTCAGGGGCCACCGCGACCGGGACGTAGCCCGGAGGTCCCGCCGTCGGTGACGACGCCTCGGGGGACGTCGCGGGGACGGCGACGGCCCGCGGCGCGGGAGGGGTCTGCGCGGCGGGTGGCGGAACCGGTTCCGGCCGACCCGCCCCGGCCGCGAACCGTGCGGCCTCGGCCGCGAGCTGCGCGAGGGCGCCGTCGCGGGCGGAGGCGGTGGCGTTAGGCACGGACGACCTCCCGGCTCGTGGCAAAGACCGCTTCGGCGATGAGATCCCAGACATGCCCGAGGTGCGGATCGAGGGCGTCCACGGTGACCCGCTCGGTGGCGGCCTGGCGGTAGGCGACGCGTTTCGCGACGACCTGGTCGAGCACCGGCCAGGGTGCCCCTGCCCGGAGGGCATCGGCGGTCGCGCGCGCGTCGACGGTGTGGAGCTCCGCGAGCGTGAGGAGGATGCCGACGACCCGAAGACCCGGGTTGAGTCGATAGCGGACCTCCGCGAGGTGGCGGGCGAGCTTGGCGAGCCCCTCCAACGCGTAGATCTCCGGTGGGCAGGGCACGAGGACCTCATCGGCGGCGACCCACGCGTTGGTCGCGATGAGGTCGAATCCCGGGGCGGTATCGATGATCGCCACGTCGTAGTCGTCGCGGACGGGCGCGAGCGCCTCCCGCAGAAGCTGCTCGCGGCCGGACACGTTCAGGAGCACCGCCGCGTCGTCGTCGAGCGACGCCTCCGCCGGGATGAGGTCGCCGCAGTCGATGCTCGACGCCCGCGGTTGATCGAGCACGGCGCGCAGCATGTCCTCGTCGAGCTGCATGGCCGCGGCCGCGCGAAGGAGCGCCGACAACCCGACCGCGTCCGCCCCCACGCCGAGGTGGCGGGACAGGTGCGCCTGGGGATTCGCGTCGATCGTCAAGACCCGAAGGCCGGCGCGCCGCGCCGCGGCCGCGAGGTTGACGGCCGTGGTCGTCTTCCCCACCCCACCCTTCTGGTTGCTCACGGCAATCGTCTTCACGGGGTCCTCCAACGCTGCATCGGTTGCGGGTGTCATGGACGTGTTCGCCGCCTGCGCGGGGAGTCCTCCCGTCGATGTGCACACGATGTCCTGCGCGTGTGGGCGACCCGCGCTGCGTGGCCCGGTGAGGTGCTCCGCGCGAGCGCATGCAGCGGTGGGCCGCTCGCGGCGCCCCGGCACACGCACGCGGCCACCTGGTGGGCGCCACCGCCGCCCGAGATCCCCACCACCGGCAGCGCTGCACCTGCAGCGCTGCACATCTGACGACACCGGTGTCACGGCGGCGCCGCCGGGCGCCAGCGCGCAGGGGAGGCGGACAGCACGGGCCCCGACGACGCGGCACCCCTGCGGGGGAGACGACGGATGCCTCGACGCCGGCCCCTGGCGGGCTGCACCCTGGCGCAGTCGCGCCAGCGAGACGGCCCGCGATGTCGGCGCGGTCAGCGACGGCGCTCCCGGCGAGGCTCATGCCGCGGGCACGGGCAGCGTGCGGGGGCCGCGCGGCAGGCGGCGGGCCGGCGGCGGTGACCATGGCGGGGCGGGCACACGATCGGGCTGGCGCCGCGGCGAGCGGCCGCGGAGCGGACCTCCCAAATGCAATGCGGGGTCGGGACCCGAAGATCCCGACCCCGCAAAGGGTGCCTTCTGAAGCGTGGGGCTAGACGCCCGGGGGCTTCGGGAAGCGGTGACGCATCGTGTACTGGTACGGAGTGGCGAACAGCAGGTCGCCGATGTCCTCCGGGGTACGCTCGATGGTCTGCGTCCAGATGGTCTGGGCGCCGGGGATGATGAGGTCGAAGCTGAAGGTCATGAGACCGATGAGCTCCTTGACCGGCATCATCGCGCCGAGGTTGTCGAACGGGGTCGCGCAAAGCGCCCACGTGCGGATCGCGTTCGCCGAAGCGGTGCGGATCGACTCGGGCTTGAGCTGGAACCGGTGCTGGCCGACCGTCTCGGGACGGCCCATGGCGCGGGCGGTCGCCTCGGTGACCTCCGACGGGAGGTAGGTGAGGTCCCACTTCGTGCTCATGAGGTCCGGCTGGGTGATGAGACGGAGGTTCATCCGGCCGTAGCGGGGGTCGCCGTAGAACGTCGGCTTCGCGGGAAGCTCGGCGTCGTCGTAGCGGCCCGTTGCGGTGTGGATGAGGTAGCCGCGACGCTCCAACGTGAAGTTGAAGTAGTCGTTGCCGAATCCACCGTACCCGTCGTCCTCCTTGCCACCGTGCTCCTGCGTGATGATGTACGCGATCTTCTTCGGGAAACCGAAGGGCTCGCGGCCAGCGAACACAGCAGCGTCCTGCGTCAGGTACATGTAGGGGTAGTACCCGGCGTAGTAGGTGTTCCCGTCACCGGCCTTGTGAGAGGCGGAGACGGTGACGCCCATCTCACCATACGGACCGAGGCCCGTGTGGAGGTGGTCGACGTACCAGAACTCGACGACGTCGTCCTCGAGGTCGAGGCACTTCGGGAGGATGTGCTTCAGGTCCTTCTCGTCGGCACGGTAGAAGAACGCAGACCAACGGGAGTTGGTGTACGTCAGCGGAACAATGTCGTAGTCGACGAGCGGGTCGGCGATGCCCTGGGAGATGATGTCGCGCTTGTCACGGTCGAGTGCAAGCGGCGGTGCATCGCCAGAGTCGACCCACGGAACGCTGGTCACGTTGAGCTGTTGACCCATTCGTAAGCTCCTTTCGTGGGTCGAGGGTTAGGCGCCGAGGCCGATCGGCTTCGGGAAGCGGTGACGGAGACCGAACCGGTACGGCTTCGCCGCGCCAGCCCACGTCGCGTCACGGGTGTACGTCTCCGTCCACAGGACCTGACCCGCCGGGATGATGAGGTCGAAGCTGAAGGTCATGAGACCGAGCAGCTCCTTCGGCGGAAGCTCGTGGCCGAGGTTGTCGTACGGGGTCGCCTGCATGAACCAGTTGATGTTGCCGGCGCTCGCGGTACGAATCGACTCCGGCTTCACCTGGAAGCGGTGCGAGCCCTCCGTGTCCGGACGGCCCATGGCCGTGGCGAGGTCCTTGGTGACGAGAGACGGGAGGTAAACCAGCTCCCACCGCGACTCGGCCACGTCCGGGGACGTGACGACCTTCATGTTCATACGGCCGTACTCCGTGTTGCCGTAGAACGCCGGCTTCGCCGGGAGGTCCGCGTCGTCGTACTTACCCGTCGCCGAGTGAAGCACGTACCCGTTCCGGATCATGAGGAACGAGAAGTAGTTGAACTGGTAGACCTTGGTGTCGGAGACACCGTAGCCGTCGTCAGGCGCCCCGCCGTGCTCGAGCACGCGGATGAAGGCTTCCTTCTTCGGGAAGCCGAGCACACGACCGGCGTCGATCGCGGCGTCCTGCGTCAGGTACATGTAGGGGTAGTACCCGGCGTAGTAGGTCTTGCCGTCACCAGCCTTGTGGCTACAGGCGACGGTGGCGCCCCACTCACCGTACGGGCCGAGCATGGTGTGGTTGTGGTCCACGTACCAGAACTCGACGATGTCGTCCTCGATGTCGAGGCAGTCCGGGCATACGCGACGAAGAACCTTCTCGTCAGCCCGGTAGAAGAACGCTGACCAACGCGAGTTGGTGTAGGTCAGCGGAAGGGTGTCGATGTCCCAGATCGGGTCGACGAGCGAGTAGATGAACGCGGTCTTCTCGTCGCGGTCGACCGGTGAGGGGGGGATTTCCCCCGTCTCGGCCCCTGGGATCTGCGTCACGGCGAACTGCTCTGCCATATCTTGGCATCCCCCTTTTGGATTGAAGGGTGGTGCACACGAACCGCACGAACGCCCACCCGGCGGCACCGGCGGTTGCCGATGAGACGACGGGGGGAGCGGACAGCGCACGCAGCATATGTCACGTACCCATGGTCGTCAACGGGCCGCGGTGGACCCGTGTGAGACACCGAGAACCCGGCCCGCAAGCGGGGTTGCGGTATCCGCAACCGGCTCGTGCGGATGTTGACAACCTCTGCGGCGCACACGTAGGGTCGCCGTGAGTGGCCCGACTCCAGGGGGTTCGGGCAGTGCCGGCAGAAATTGGACAAACAAGGGGGGGAACCGTGAAGAGGGGATCACGTGTCACGCTCGCGCTGCTCGGGGCGGCGGCGCTGAGCGTCGGCGTCGCCGCATGCGGCAGCAGCAAGAGCAGTTCCGGCGGGAAGGTCTCACTGCGGCTCGGCTACGTCACGACACCGCAGCACCCGTACGGCCTGGCGATCGCGAAGTTCAAGGCCGACGTCGAGGCGGCGTCCGGAGGAAACATCACCATCGAGCCGCTGCCCGGCGCCTCGGGTGGGAACGACGTGACGCTCCTGGACGACGTGTCCGGCGGTTCCGTCGAGATGGCCGCCGTGTCCACGGCCGTGTGGGACGGCAAGGGCGTCAACGTCTTCCAGCCGCTGCAAGCGCCGTTCCTGATCACCAACTACGGCCTCGACGAGGCGGTCCTGGGCGGTGCGATCGGCAAGGCGATGCTCAACAGCCCCAACGGTCCGTCGAAGCTCGGCCTCGTCGGCCTCGGCCTGCTCGAGGGCGGCCTGCGCAAGCCGGTGGGTCGTGCCGCGCCGCTGAAGAGCCCGGCGGACTTCAAGGGCAAGAAGCTCCGCGCCCCGGCGTCGAAGGTCATGACGTCGGCCCTGAAGGCCCTCGGGGCCGAGCCCGTCGCGATGCCGCTCGGCGACGTCGCGACCGCGTTGAAGACCGGCGCGATCGACGGGCTCGAGGCGAACTACGGGCTCATCGTCACGCAGAAATTCAACGAGGGCGCGAAGTTCGTCACCGCGGACGTGACGCTGTGGCCGTTCCCCGCCGCCGTGGTCATCAACAAGGCGCAGTGGGACAAGCTCTCGGCGGACCAGCAGAAGATCCTGCAGGACGCGGGCGCGAACCTCGCGAAGAACTCCATCGAGGGCGTGTTCATCAACCCGCCGCCCACCGCGACGAACTTCGTCAAGGTGCTGTGTGACGCGGGCATGACGTTCGCGACCGCAGGTGACGCCAACCGCAAGGCGCTCGCCGCCGCCGCGAAACCGGCGCTCGACGAGCTCGCCGCCGACAGTGAGGTCGGCGGTTTCCTGAAGCAGATCCAGGATGCGAAGGCCGCCGCGGCGCCTCCGCCGGCGCCGGCGCCGCTCCCGGCGGGCTGCAAGACGGCGTAGCCAAGACGGATACGTATCGGTGGCCGCGCGCGTGCGGCCACCGATACATTCCCGCCAGTGACCGTCGCCGTCGACCGAGCGCAGGAACGCCCCGGAAGAGGTCTGGCGCGCGGCCTCGATCGGGCGGCGCGGTGGCTCACCGTCTACTCCGACGCGGCGGCGCGGATCGCACGCGTGCTCGTCATCATGAGCGTCGTCGTCTGCGCGGGGACCGTGGCGGTGAACGTCTTCACGCGCTACGTCCTCGGGTTCGGGATCACCGGGTCGGACGAGCTTGCCTCCTACGCGTTCCTCTGGACGATCTGGATGGGGGTGTCGCTCGCGGTCCGGCGTGGCGAGGTCACCGTCATCACGATCCTGCGCGAGCGCGGCCCGGGGTGGTGGCGCATCTCCGTGCGCACGTTCTCCGGTCTGTCGCTCGCGGTGCTGCTCACCTACTGCGTGATCCGCTCGACCCAGTATGCGGTCGCGAGGGAGACCCGGGCCGGGACGTCGCCGCTGCTGTCGCTCCCGCAGTTCTACGGCGTGGCGTCGATGACCGTCGGCTACTACCTCATCAGCCTGCACTACCTCGCGATGCTCGTCCGGGGCGCAACCCGGCTCGCGCAGCGCGGCCGCGACGCGCTCCGGGCCACCGCGACCGGGCTCGTGGGGGCGCTGGTCATCGCGGCGGTCGTGTGGGCCGCCGCCCGGCTGATCCTCTCGGCCGGCGCCAGCCCGCTGATCGCCCTGGGGCTGGTGTTCGTCACCCTGACCCTGTCCGGGAACCCGATCATCTTCATGCTCTCGATCGTCGGGATCATCGCCGTGACCGGCGTGCCCGGGATCTCGTTCTACCCGAGCCCCGACGTGCTGTTTCCGTTCCGCACCACGCAGACGGCGATGGGCCTCGCCGGGTTCTCCGAGCTGACCGTGGTGCTGATGTTCCTCATCGTCGCGGAGGTCATGAACGCCAGCGGCATGAGCGACCGCCTCATCAAGTTCGCCGCGTCGCTCGTCGGGCACCTGCGCGGCGGGATGGCGTACGTCTGCCAGGTCACCTCCGCGCTCGTATCGGGCATCTCCGGCTCCGCGCAAGCCGACGCCGCCGTGATGACGCCGCTGCTGGTGCCCGCAATGGAGAAGGAGGGCTACCCGAAGGACGTCGCCGCCGCGGTGGTCGCCGGGGCATCCATCAAGGGCCCGATCGGACCGATCTCGATCATGTTCATCGTCTACGGGATCCTGGTCGCGAACGTGAGCATCTCGAGCCTGCTGCTGTCGGGGGTCATGGCGGAACTCCTCCTCCTCCTGTTCCAGGCGGCGACCGTGTACCTCGTCGTCCGCAGGCTCGGGTTCTTCCAGAAGCGCCCGTTCGCCGGCGCACGGACGGTCGCGCGCACCGGGCTCGCCGCGTTGCCGGTCGTGCTGATCCCCGCGATCATCCTCGGCGGGATCGTCCGCGGGGTGTTCACCCCGTCGGAGTCCGGTGCGGCCGCGGCGACCGTCGCGCTGCTGCTCGCCCTGTTCTGGTACGGGACCCTGTCGCCGCGGGACCTGCCCCGCGTGCTGACGCTCGCAGGCATCGAGACCGGCATCGTGCTGCTGCTCGTCGGCGACTCGGCGATCCTCGCGAAGACCCTCCAGAACAACGGGTTCGGGCAGGACCTGTCGCGTTTCCTGACTGGCCTGACCGACAACAAGTACGTGTTCCTGCTGGCGATCAACGTCCTGCTCTTGCTCATCGGGATCTTCATCGAGCCCCTGCCCGCGCTGTACATCTTCGCGCCGTTCCTGGCTCCGATCGCAGACCACTTCGGGATCAACCCGACGCACTTCGGGCTGATCGTCGTGTTCAATCTCGTCATCGCGTTGATCCACCCCCCGGTCGGGCTGGTCCTGTTCCTCGTGTCGAGCC
>Ga0153915_10001255_pt1 | contig 23379 bp, 24 predicted proteins | sample Opewatmetagenome_2_FD_107003 | JGI IMG/M metagenome (GOLD analysis project Ga0153915, IMG submission 107003) | Freshwater wetland microbial communities from Ohio, USA - Open water 3 Core 3 Depth 3 metaG | ecosystem: Environmental > Aquatic > Freshwater > Wetlands | place: USA: Ohio, Lake Erie...
AGGGAAGAGAACGGTATAATGGTGGTAGTTTATGGTGGGATGGGAAGCAAAATATCGGGCCTTCCATCACCGGCGGGAGTACGGTAGTACCGAATGGCAGTTCGAATATCAATGTGCTCTTCAGCCCGGCAGACCAGCTCAGCGGATACTACGCTGCACCGCTTGGCACCGGGCCTGGGGTCAACGGGACCGAGGGTATCGATATCACGAGGACGCTGTCCGCACCCGGGCAGCAGTTCGGGAATTATACGCTGATGCAGGGGACCACCCTCTCGGCGAAGCCGGCCGGGGCAAAGGATGCCGCCAGTCTCGGCAGTTCGGGACAAAGCAATGTTTTCGGAGGGTATGGTGCATCCAATGCATCATATGAGTATTGGGTTCCTGAAGTAACAACGCCGGACACCCCCGTCTGCTGGGGTTGGAATGGCGAGACGTATGATTCATGGGCTAGTCCTACATGTGCGGATTATTACGCTGCAAATTGGGTTACGGATTTTGAAGGCTCGGGTTGTACGGGTCAGGGCACAGGCCCGGATGGTGGTGCCACATGTTATTATGTCACTACTAGAGCGGGCACTACGACACCCGGCTATTATGCAACAGCGGCGGAAACGAAGGGTAAGAAATATCTCTACACGAATTGCGGGGACAGTTGCATCGATCCCGCCAAAACAGTTCTCGGGACCACGTGGTACAACCTGAACTGGGGAGACACGGTGAACGTCAAGGTGATCCACATCCCGACCGGGAAAGTGATCTTCCATCAGGACGTACCGGTAACGGAGGAATAAACAATGGAAGGAGGAATAAAAATAATGAAATTATCCAATCAGAATGCAGTCTCGCCGGTGATCGGCGTGATGCTGATGCTTGTAGTCGTGATCATCATTGCCGCGGTCGTCTCCGCCTTTGGCGGCGGGGCGATGGGGAATGCCCAGAAGACCCCGCAGGCAACCATCAAGGGGGTCTTCAGCCAGTCGGGAGGGATGCAGATCATCCATACCGGCGGCGACGCCATCCCCGCATCAACGCTCCTGTTCGTCGTGACCAACGACGCCACCTTCGGGCAGGGCCTCTCGGCGGCAACCACGCAGATCCTCAACAAGGCAATTATTACGGATGCGAGCGGGAACGTGCTGCAGAACACCGACGGGACATCGGCCATAACCTCGTTTACGTCGGGACAGACGCTGTACATCAGCCGGGATAACCTGAACCCCGCCTATTTACAGCCCCAGCTTGCAGATGGTGGCGCCGGTACTTATTCTTACAGCGGAGGGGTGTGGACATCTTCATCCGGTAAATCCGATCTATTTAAGCAGTGCTACATCAACCCCGACAATGTCGGAAAGACGTTCACCCTCTCGATGAGTGACAAGACCTCGGGGGCCACCATAGCAAAGACCACGGTCGTTATAACACCGTAAGAGATCCCCACGGGGATTGCGAGAGGAGGAAACGGACGTGCAGCACCTGAACGTATCAGGAAACAAGGGCGACGAGGCGGTCTCACCGGTAGTTGGCGTGATGCTGATGCTTGTCGTCGTGATCATCATCGCGGCCGTGGTATCGGGGTTTGCCGGTGGGCTCGTAGGGGAGACCAGCCAGAAGGCCCCGACCCTTACCATGGACGTGAAAGTGGTAAACATGGGGAGCTGGACCGGGAGCGGGTTCTTTGCAACCGTGACCGGTGTCAGCAAGCCCATCCCTACGGGAGACATCAGGATCGTGACATCGTGGACGGCAGCAAACGGGGGGTCGCCGGTATCCGGTGGGAACACGACACTACCGGGCCAGGGGGAATCCATCTATCTAAACCCGCGTCTTAATACCTATTATCTCTTCGGAGGAACTGCGGCTCGCCCTTTTACGACGTTTAATTCAAGGTATAACTGGATTGCACCATGGGGGGGAGGGCCTGGTGTCAATGCGAGTGATACGGTAGGATACGGGGATACGAACCCGACCACGTATGGACAAATGGTTCAGCAATTCGGGTATTATACGCTGGTACCGGGAACCACCATGACGGCCAAACCCTATGGCCAGGGCACTCCTCAGACAATGGGCGGCACAATCGCAACCGGTGGCACAGCGGGTACCAGCGGCGGCCTCGGGTATGGCGTCGTGACCCCGTATAAGTACACCTTGGGCGATGCCTCCTCGTACACCCGGGGCGGCAACCGGTCCGATTCCATGGGAGCCGTGCTGGGGTACGGATGGGAGACGCTGCGGGAGGGGGATAAGGTGAACATCAAGGTGATCCACTCCCCGACCGGGAAAGTGATCTTCAACAAGGATGTACCGGTGACGGAGGGATGAGTCCATGAAACCATCATTTGATCGTGCAGTCTCCCCGGTGGTAGGGGTGATGCTGATGCTTGTCGTCGTGATCATCGTCGCTGCCATCGTCTCCGGCTTTGCCGGGGGACTGATCGGGTCGGGCAACGAAAATGCCCCGGTCCTTTCCATGGATGTGAACGTGTACAACACGGGGAGTTTTGCCGGCAGCGGCTTCTTCGCGACCGTGACCGGAGTCAGCGAACCGATCCAGACAAAAGATCTCAAGATCGTGACCTCATGGACGGCAGCGAACCACACCATGCCACTCTCAGGAGGAAACACGACCCTGCCGGGGAGTGCATCGAATATCAATGTGCTCTTCGATCCGATGGGCACACTTACCGGGTACTACCTTGCGCCGTTCGGCAGCGGGCCGGGGGTCAATGTAAGCCGGGGGACGACCTCCGGCTCGACATACCGGGCCTTCTCGGAGCCCCGGCAGCAGTTTGGGAATTATTCGCTGGTCGTGGGAACGGTCCTGTCGGCGTTCCCCTGCGGGGCAAAGGATGCAGACAGCGTTGGAGGGAACACCCCGGCAACACAGGGATACGGGATCGGGGGGAGGTACAGCTACAACTATACCGAAGCGGGAGCAGGCCCCTTCACCGATGCCGCCACTGCCGTGCTGGGATCCGGCTGGGAGCGGCTGCGTGCCGGGGACAAAGTGAACGTCAGGGTGATCCACATCCCGACCGGGAAGGTCATCCTCGATAAGACCGTTCCGGTGAGGGAGGGCTGACATCATGAAACAATCGTATGAAGATGCCATCTCCCCGGTGGTAGGGGTGATGCTGATGCTGGTGGTCGTGATCATCATCGCCGCCATAGTCTCCGGCTTTGCCGGGGGACTAATGGGGACGGGCAACGGAAATGCCCCGACGCTCGCGATGGACGTGAAGGTGGTCAACACCGGGAGTTTTGCCGGGAGCGGGTTCTTTGCCACGGTTACCGGGGTTTCCGAACCGATCCAGACCCAGGATCTCAGGATCGTGACATCATGGACGGCAGCGAACGGGGTGACGCCGATCAGTGGCGGGAACACGACACAACCGGGCACCGGGAACATCAATGTGCTCTTCGACCCGGCAGTCACGCTTACCGGATACTATGTTGCACCCTTCGGTAGCGGGCCGGGAGTCGGCAACGGGACGGAGACGCTGGGGGGCATCGATACGTTGAGGGATTTTTCAGCACCCGGCCAGCAGTTCGGGAACTATTCGCTGATGGCGGGAACCACCTTGTCGGCCATGCCGTGCGGGGCAAAAGATGGTGATTCTCTTGGAGGCACAGGCACGAAAGCGACAGAAGGGTATGGCGTCGACAAGCGGTTTACGTACTCCTCCGGCGGACCGTGGCTCGATGCCACCTCATCCGTACTGGGATTGCACTGGGAGAATCTGCGCATCGGGGATACCGTGACGATTAAGGTGATCCATGTCCCGACCGGGAAAGTGATCTTCAACCGGGACGTAATGGTGACGGAGGGATAGGACGGCATGTTGCAGTAACGCGGGATATCTTTCAGGTTAAAGTCTCCGGGAGGTGTCCCGGGGGGCTGAACGGGTAAAAAAAAGTTCGCCCGCGATGGCTCTGTAATCCCCCAATTTCTTTTTTGCAATCTGGTAACCGGGCTGTCATGAGGGACGTTATATCTGAAGATCGGAATACCTAATAAAAAAATCAAATCAAAAGTATTATAACATCTAGTATACCATATCCGATTAACATTATGTAATTGTTAAATTATAATAATTGATCTGGAGACTGATGCATGAGAACGATTACCGTCATTATTCTCGCGTGTCTTGCCTGCGCCCTCATGGTGGCAGCAGGCTGTACCGGCACGTCCCGAACCGCAACGCCGGCCACCCCTGCAATTACCGCCGCAGCGTCCACACCCGCCGCTGCTGCCAACGCGGACCCGTGGTCCGGTACCTGGGATACCCGGGGGAGTACACCGATTGCGCTCCAGACCGTCGGGGTCCTGACCCTTAACCAGGCCGGATCCTTGGTGACCGGCACCTATAGCAACGGTGACAATGGCAAAGGGACGGTCAGTGGTACCGTTACGGGAAACCAGCTCGTCGGCACCTGGACCGTGGATTACGGCAGGGAATCTGATAACGGGTCGTTTGAACTTGTGCTGTCCGATGACAAGAAGTCGTTCTCAGGAACGTGGGTTTCCGCATCTGATACGGCAAACACCCTCAGCACGTCTCCTGAGTTCTGGGACGGTGTGAAGAGATCGTCCTTAAGACAATGAAAGGAACTGAAGATGGAAGGAGTGCCCACAATCGCGCGATCGGAGGTGATCATGATAACGAACGACCAGATCTGAACCTCGTGGCCCGGTCCCCTTTGTACCAACACCGGGAGGGGATCTCCGCGAAGTGGGCACCGTTATACGAATCCGGCGGGAATTATCCGTCGTAAAACTTGGTAGGTGAAGATATTCATGACAAACGAAAGACACAGTAAAAAACCAGTATCCTCCATGCAGGTGCTGGGCCTGCTCGCGATCATCGGGCTCTGTTGCATGGCAATAGTGCCTGCGGTTGCGGCAACCGCGGGAAAACCCACTGCTGCAACCTCGGATCCGTGGTCCGGTACCTGGGATACCCGGGGAAGTACAACGAATGCCCTCCAGACTGTCGGGGTCCTGACCCTTGCCCAGTCCGGCATAAAAGTGACCGGGACCTTCAGCAACGGTGACAACGGCAAAGGTACGGTCAGTGGCACCATTACGGGAAACCAGCTCGTCGGCACCTGGACGGTGGATTACGGCAGGGAATCTGATAATGGGCCATTCACATTTGTACTGTCCGATGATAAAAAGTCATTCTCAGGCACGTGGGTTTCCGCATCCGATACGGCAAACACCCTCAGCACGTCTCCTGAGTTCTGGGACGGGGCAAGGAGATAATCATGAAAGCGAATGAAATGAAACGCAAAGGATTTGCACCGGGCATGAGGATGTTTGGCCTGCTCGCGATCGTCGGACTCTGTTGCATGGCAATGGTTCCCGCTGTCGCAGCGGACAAATGGCTCGTACCGAACAAAACCGTATATGCGAATTCCAGCAATTATGCCATAATCAATGGGGTACAATGGCATAATGATGACTTCTTCGGGGTTGTAGGGAATGGACACTATAATTCATCCTCAACCGACACGGCCTATGTCTGGAATCAGAGCACACAGTACTCTAACCGGTATTATATGGACCAACTGATAGTCGATGTGGAGTACGTTCCAGAGGATTTGTCGAATCTCGCCAACGATCAATGGGAGTTTGTCAATAATCTTTCCCCCTCTGCAACGCTCTACAAGAAAGGTCTTGGCGGATATGTCAACAACGGCGTCGGCGGCACGTACTATGCCTGGTACGGTAACAGGACATATGCCACCCAGGGGCCATACGGAAACGGATCATGGTTCTGCCCGACCTATGAGAATGCAACGTATGTGGTAAATCTGACGGTATTATGGGGTAGCCCATAAGGACAAAGGACAGAATTACCGATTGTTTTCGAATGTTCAGCGATTCGGTAACCATCAATTATTTTCATTTTTTTCATCATGATTATGCACCAGCTCACGCGATAAAAAAATCCGGCTGGCTTGCCTTGCGAAAAAAGGTACGCTGATCATAGATTTCCGGATTCTTGGTTATGGATATCCGCCTTCCCGGCAGGGATGTTATCTGGCAATGAGGTAGTAAAATGAACACAGAGCAAAAATCGACAATGCAGGATGAACACGAATCCCCACGAGGGGTGCCGGATACAATCCTCAAAAAAGGGATCCTGAAAATAAAAGAGAACGGGATACTTATCGTAATTTTTCTCTTTTGTTTTGGTATTTACAATACCTATACCTTAATACGGGGAAGTGGGGATACTATGCCCGCAGCATACCTTCCCTTAAGCATTATCTATTACCACGATCTCTTCCTGGAACATTTCTTTACCAATCCCCAGACGGTATCCGATGCCTATGCATTCACCACCGTTAACGGACACCTGATGTCCATCTTCCCCATCGTGATCCCGGTTCTCATCACACCTGTTGTCTTCCTGTGCACAGGAGGAATGACACCGGATCAGGCAGTCTTGAATCTTGGCTTCATCGCACGTATGATATCCGCAGGTATTGCTGCACTTGCAGTCTCCACATTTTACCTTGTCGTGATCCGGTTCGTCCCCAGGAAAACCGCGATCATCTCTACGCTGATCTTTGCATTTGCCACAAGCACATGGTCGATTGGCAGCCAGGCCCTCTGGCAACACGGCATGATCGAACTGCTCCTCCTCCTGATACTGTATGCAATAATCCGGAATGAAGAACATCCCTCTCCCGCATGGTTCATTATTGCCGGCATCCTGTCCGGCCTCCTCGTATTCTGCAGGCCGCCGGATGCACTGCTGCTCATTCCTGTCCTTGGCTATGTCGTTCTCATGAACAGGAAATACCTGGTTCATTATTGCATACCGGCAGTTCTCAGCGGCCTGCCCTTCCTTGCATATAACTGGTATTTCTTCGGCAATGTATTCGGGGGATACGTACAGAACCTCGATAAATTTGATCTTTCCATACATGCTATCTCCAATTACGCCGGGCTTCTTCTTTCCCCGAATAAGGGCTTGTTCATCTTCTCGCCAGTACTTATTCTTGCAATCTTCGGATACTTCCGTCTCGGTGCTCCCGAAGATAACCGTATAACCCGCATCTTCCAGTGGTTCGGCCCGGTCCTGATTCTGGAAACGATTGTCTACTGTTTCTTCAGCGACTGGGGTGGCGGTTATTCGTACGGGCCGCGATATATGACCGGACTGCTTCCTCTCTTATGTATTTACGTTGCGATTTTCCTGTCCGACACCGCCGCACGGTTCCGCGCCGGGATGCACGATTACCTCAAAGTCGGGGCAATCGCAGTCCTCATCATCTTCTCCGTTATCGTCCAATTTATCGGGGTATTTTATTTCCCGTACCTCGCCGATGCCCACTATCCCCGGCCATGGGACAGTTCGAACCCGCTCATCATCAGCAGCCTGCAGGACGGTATCGAACACCTCGACACCTTTGCTGTCCAGTCAATTCCTCCGTTTCCGCCACTGTACTACTATACCCGGGATGATGCGTGGAAATACCTTAATGTAACCGCGGTCATGTCCGCGGGTGATTATTCAACGGCAGCTTCGTATTATGTAGAATATCTAAGGGAAAACCCCGATTCTCCGAACTCGTTTGTTATGTGGAACAATCTCGGCTGCTGCCTGCTGAAACTCAAGGAATATGACAAGGCAATAATCTCCTTTGACCGGGCCCTTGCGATCAACCCACAGTATAAAGCTGCAGAATTGAACAGGGCTGCCGCAGTACAGCTCCTGGCAGGAGCTAATCGCACGATAGAAATCAACCAACAGTCCTGATGTTCACCAAGGGAGTCTGCGCCTGCAGGGTAGAGTGGGCTGGAGAAAGATCACTTCGATGCTGCGGCATTCCCGGTAAAAAAGGTTTTATTGAATTTTTCGGAAAACCAAGAGGTCCTTTCCCTTGCTTTTCAAATTCTGTCATGAAACCGGAAGTTATTCCGATAGTCCATTTTCCCCGTCATCATCTTTGATCCCCCCCGGATCCGGGCCCCCCGCCACTTCCCGGCCACCACCCAACCCCCGCATGAGGGGCAGATCGCGAAATTACAAGGGTCCTATTAGCGAAGTTTTGCCCCTCCGGTGTAAAATCCATAAATCCGGGTCATTATAGAGCGATTTAAAATGAATTAGTGGGGTGTTTTGGGTGAATTACGAAGTTTTTCGGGTACCCGAAATCTCCCGGACAGGAACGAATCGTTCAAAATGAACTCCGTTTGGCAAAATGAGGCTGTTTTGGGAAACCGGGTTCCCTGGCCGGAGTAGTACTTTCTATGGGGATGTTCTCCGACGGAGACCCTCTCTGGACGGGGGATCACGGATGCAGGAATCAGGAGCTTGTGCCATCCTCCGGTTGACAATCCCCGGGTTCAGGAGGTGTAACAGCATCCGGCCGGGTCGCTGCGGCTGCGGTCAAAGGTTGCGAAGCTGGTGATTTGAGGGGAAGCGGCACACCATCCCGCCCGAGTTCAACGAGCCCGGTGTCGCAGACCCGGAAGAATCTCCAGAAATAGTCCGGGGAATAGATCCAGAGCTCGCGGGAGATCTCTTTGGATGACGGGTACATTTTCAGCCCCGCAATCCCGGCCGCTGCTTCGCGCTCAAGCCACCGCAGAGTGCACCGGATGTATGGCATGCGTTTGATCTTGACCGGCGCATGGATCATTGGACCGGTAATAGTAAAATCGGCCAACATCTTCGGCCCCCGCTCATAGTACTGGACAAGCCCGCGTTCCTTTGCGATCTTATCCGCTTTTTCCAATGCCCGGACCGGGTGGCGGCCCCGGGTCATGTGAATCCTCCGGAAAAATTCTGTGAATCCGTTTGTGCCGGCTGCTGATGAAGGCCGGAAGAAACCCGGGCCATGATGCCGGGCAGGTGTGCAGCGGCTCCGGCTGTACGTGATACGCTTAATTTGTTCTTGATTATAGTAAGTCCTCCATCATGTACGGTCAATCGCATTCATTCGTCGTTCATTTGGAATAACCACGCGAAACGGCCGGGACATAAAGTCCTCAAAGATCTCATTCTCAAAATTATATATGCTTTGTAGTATGCAGTAATAAGAACTCAATACTCGAATGTCCCGGGGAAGCCGCCGGGTTCATACGGTAGTGGAAGCGTCACACCTCTTATAATGAAGTTCTGTACAGCACAAATCCGGTTTAAAATTCCCGACCGGCCGTCATCAGGGGTCTGCCCATGTGGGGAACAGGCCGATAATAGTGACGGGCATAATAAGGCTGGCGGGAAGATCTATGCGATACTCGCCCGGGAAAAATACAGATGTTTGTGCACCCGGACCTGTAGTATTTCAACCCAGACCCGGGTGTCAAGAGGGTATTCGATAAGGATCCTCTCCGTCTTCCCGTTTCAAATTTCGGGCAGTCAAAAAAGACATCCAAAGAGTGACAGATCCTGCCGTTTTTTCATCGGATTTTTCCTGAACATGGTTGTTTTCCCCCTTTTACCGGTGGTTTCTTACAGGCCTTTGCTGCTGGCATGATCAATCTAAATTATAATGTCCTGAATGAATAACCGTTGTGTCTTTTACCTTCTTTGTCCCGGCTTCTTTTGGGGTTTATAATGGATCCCGCCGGTTCCGGTCAGCTGGTTCAGGGTTTCTTCCCCGGCGGCGATCCTGGCAAAGATTGCCTTTGGGGCCTTGCAGGTAAGCGGGGATCCAGCAAGTCCCACCCTGCCGGCATCCTGTACCTTATCGCGGTCACGGTCCGGTACCGGACACCAGATGATAATAGTAGGATGTCCACCCACATCTCACAAGACCGATCCCGGAATCCGGCAGCATCATGATCTGCGATTGCTACACGGTGTGATGGAATCAGATTACCATCGCTCATTTTCACTATACGGCGCGAAAAATATTCCATTACCCGTGCCCGGTCTCTACGTCTCCCTCTGACTCATAAGATTATGGTGATATATCCTCATATTACGTAATTCAGGGAAGATATCTCATCATTTCGTAACAATCTGCGGTATGCTGGTACCAAAAAGACATTAATGTATATTCGCCATCAAATTACTATCAGTCTGATAAGGGGAAGATTCCTATGACAAAAACCATGAAAGTTATATTTGACGGGTCAGTATTTCGTCCGTCAGGGCCGGTTCATCTGGAGGCCGGGAAAAAATATGCCATAACGGTGGTATCTCTTCCGGAAGATCCCGATGTTGAGAAAGATCCTGCATTTGATATTTCATCTCTTGCCGTGACAACAGAGATTACAGATCTTGCAACAGAACATGATCATTACCTGTATGGACTGCAAAAACGGGGAGTCCATGAAGAATAATCTCTGTTTTGTTGACACGGTCTGTTGGATTGCGTTGTTAAATAGACAGGATTCGCTTCATCATCGCGCAGATCAGGTGTACAAGAACCAGATGCGATCCGGTTGCCATTTTCTTACAACTTCTGCTGTACTTGAAGAGACAGCAAATGCATTATGTGAACCGATGTTTAAACCGGCGGTGATCAGGTTTTTTCATAATATTGAAAATTCCTCCCGTGTCGAGATTGTATTTGTCGATCCCGTTTTGTGGTCGAAAGGATGGACTCTCTACGAACAACGGACTGATAAAGCCTGGAGCCTTACCGATTGTATTTCTCTTGAAGTGATGGAGGAACGGGGAATACACGATGCACTTACCAGTGACCGGCACTTTGTTCAGGCTGGGTTCAATATGCTGCTGATGGAGCATGAATAACCGTACTAATCCCGGATTTTGTACCGAAATGAGTGTTGCAGCACGGATTGTTTGCGGTACAACCGGATGTACCGGTACACACTGCCGCCATCATTTTTTTAGGCAATCCTGCGGCAGGTATTTTTGACTCCATGCAGGTATGGCCCGCCGTACATCTCAACAAAACGACGGAAACGTATGCTGCTCGGATTAGGAGATTAGAGGGGCATGTTTTCAGTCGCCTTTGCGTGAATATCGATAACCCGGCATACGGCAGACAATCGTTCTTTTGCACTAGGATCGTCAGGAATGGTTTTTATTACCTGTCCCTCTATTAGTTATGGACAGATTGAGAATCCGATTTACAATTTGTCCATATATGACGGTGAAGATCGCGTATGATTAAACGAGAGGCGTAATTCCCCGGTATGATGAAGTCCCGGTCACTATCATCCTCAACAATATGAAAACTATCGGTATGACGCGGGAAGAGTATCTACGGTGGGTTCATGAATAATATGGTCATGATATTGTGGCAGGATAACGGGATGGGCACCGCGAACATGCCCGGGAAGAGCGGACAAAAAAAGGATAATCACTTCAAGGATGTGTCACATCAGCAACCCGTTCTATGATCTCATTGAGGATCTTCTTTGGAATTTTCTTTCCCCGCATACACGATCCTGATGCTGATGTTCATTGTGCACGGCAATTAAACACACTGTACCTTCCTTTTGATCCCGACATATAATGTTCTTTTTCATCATGATAAGCAGCAGAGCAGCTGAAATATTTCCGTGTCCCCACTCGTTTTAATGTGCATGATACTACCGGTCACCGGTGCTATACTTTCGGTGATGTCCGGAGTGACTGTCAGGTTAATTTATTAAACTTTTTAAATTTGTTAAACATAAATGACTCATGAACGGTGATCGGATAGAGAACAGGATCGCATACCCTGCATCCGTATCCCGGACACAAAACTCCGGATTTTTTTATGATTGACATCAGCACGATAGACTGGAACGAAGCCTGGAAAGAGATAGAGCAGGAGAAAAAAGTCAAGAACGAATTCGCCAGTTGTACGGAGCGGTGGAAGGATCGCGAGCGGTGCAGGAAATTCAACCAGAAAGTACAGGAAGATAACTGGAAGCGTGCGTGGGACCGGATCCATACCATGAATATTACCCCATCGTCCCGGGTGCTTGATATCGGTGCCGGCCCCGGGACCCTTGCCATCCCCCTTGCGGGAATTGTCCGCCATATCACGGCGGTCGAACCCTCCCCCGGGATGCTCGAATGCCTGCACGGGAACATGAAGGAACGAGAGATCATCAATATCTCGACCATCCAGAAACGATGGGAGGATGTCGATCCCGCAACAGATCTCGATGGGCCGTACGATGTGGTCGTGGCATCCTACTCGCTGGGTGTCCGGGATCTCCGTGCCGCTCTTGAAAAGATGAATGCGGTCTCTTCAAAATATGTCTATGTTTTCTGGTTTGCCCACCTGATGTCCCCCCGCTACCTGCATTATCATGAGATCTGGGAAGATCTCTTCGGGGTATGCCCTTCCGCACGACACACGCCCAATGTGATCTTCAACCTGCTCAACCAGATGGGCATCTATGCCAATGTCGAGATATCCCGGACGGAAAACATTACCCGGTTTTCCACTCTTGAAGAAGCAGTTGCCGACCAGTCGGACGCCATAAATCTCACCGATGAACGGCAGGTCTCGGTACTCACCCGGTACCTGGAGAAATTCATGATCCGGGAAAACGGGGAATATCTCCTGAAGAGCAAGTCCTACCAGGCCAAGATCTGGTGGGAGAAAGAGAACTAAAAGAACGAAAAGCCAACGGGAAATTCTCTTGTCTGACCCTGTGCAACCCGGCTCAATCATCGAAGTGACTATCGCCCGGATCCGTGAGATCCTTGGGAGCGATATCGTCACCAGCCCGGATGCATTGCTCGATACGATCGCGGAAGGAGGATCCGGTTACCATTTTTTCGGCAAATCCGCTGAGAAGACAAACGTCTGCCGGTCAGTTCCGTGAACGCGTATCTGGTACCAATAAGAGGGTAAGCGTATACGAAAAGCGACAGGCGTACACGGTCAGGTCGTGTCAACGCATCGCAGGGAGATCATGGCCGTGCCGGATTACACAACGGTCATTTCATAATCCGCTTGGTAATAATAGACGCCCATCATGAGTCCTGTAGTCGGATACCGGGGCGTTCCCAAAAAGCTCACCGGGTCAAGCATGACAACCGGTGGCGCTGATAGCGTGTCTTTGAGATCTTCGGGAATGATCTCCACATCCGATGACAGGATCATCATCCCAAGGCATGCAAAAAGACCCAGGAGGCAGACGGGTATTGCTGAAAATGCCTGCCCTGTTCCCAGGAACTGGAACGCGAGAAAGATACCGGCAACTGAGCAGTCATAGTAATGGAACTGCGCAATCCTCCGGTCGGTTGTATCGCAGGGCCGGATCGATCCGAAGATCTTGACGGTGCTGATGGGGAAGATCGGCGTGATTCCCTTGCGGGTGCAGAGGTCTTCGATAAGGTGGAGGACCAGGCCAAGCATCACACCCTCAAGGAACAGGGCAACGATATCCAGGGCTGCATGGTCAGAGAGCAGGGAAACCGGGACGAGCAGGATCGCTGCAAGGACTGCCCAGAGGAATACGATTCCGAAGAGTGAATGAGTCAGGCGCTTGTCTGTGGAATCGAAGGTGACCCCCGTCATGCACCGGTACAACCGGCAGAGCAGAGGTGTGCACAGGGCACTGCCAAAAAGCGTGACCATCCATGCAAATGTCCTGATCTTAAAATGCTGTGGCTTCTTCATCTGGATGTCCGGCAGGATGGCGCCTATCCCGGCACCCGTGCAGATCATAAGAATGACGAACGGAGCGTCCGGCACCAGGGCACTGCACAGTATAAGGGTACAGAGAATGGTGAGTGCGATATGGTGCCGGGTGATCATGATGTGTGCTCCGGTTCACGTCAGGAGGAATCCGTGGGATTCCCCGTGTCCATTGATGGTATGTGCATGAGTCCACAGCGTTTGCTTTTTTGTGAACGATCACTATGTAGGATTTCCCAAATTATTATAGTTTGCATTAAACTTTTTAATGTTGTTAACATAAATTAATTAATAATTTTACAACCAGCAGAATTATTTCCTGCCAGCCTCGGTTGCAGGAGCCATCTGAGAATACATCCCCCGGGGGAGGAAGTCATGGAATGCAGGTATTGTGAACGGGCATGTGAGATTCCGGAACAGATGAACGGGTACTGCCGGATGTACCGCAACGAACAGGGGACCATAACGGAAAACCACCCGGATGCGTACCTCAACATCTACCCGGTTGCGAGCGAATCCATACCGATGCTCCACTTCTACCCGAACAGCGTCTTCCTGCTCATCAGCACGATCGGCTGCAACTTTGCCTGCGAAGGCTGCATCTCGGAGTTCCAGACTACCCGGCCCGGGACCCTGCAGGACATCCTCACCCATCATACCCCGGAAGAGATCCTTGCCATGGCCCGGGAGGGCGGCTGCCGTGGCATCACCTTCTGCCTCAACGAACCCGCCGTCTCCCTTCCCACGTTTCTCCGGGTTGCGCAGGCAGCAAAAAAAGAGGGCTTCCTTGTCGGGTGCTCCAGCAACGGGTACATGACTCCCGGGGCATTACAGAGCCTGCTCCCGTATCTCGATTTTGCCAATATCGGCCTCAAGGGATCCACGGACGAGCGGTACCGCGAATGCGGAGCGGGATCTGCGGCCCCGGTCTTCCGGAACGTCCGGGCACTGCACGAGGCCGGGGTAGCCGTTGAGGTCTCAACAATGTACATCCGCGGGAGAGAGAACGAGGTGTACGGAGCCGCAGAACATATCCGGGCAATCTCCCCGGCCATCCCGTTCCAGGTGATGCGCTTCGTTGCAACCCACGAGAATCTCACCGCGCTCCAGCCGGACCGGAAGGAGGGCGAACGGATCTGCAGGGAACTGCGCCGGTACGTTGACCACGTGTACCTGTTCAACACGCCGGCAACGACCGAACTCGATTCACGGTGCCCGGTCTGCGGTACGACCCTCATCCACCGGGTCTTCTTCGGGCCCATGGCGGCACGGGTGCTCTCCTGTCAGCCGGAGGGCGTGTGCAGGTGCGGGTACCGCTTCCCCTGCCGGGGGGAGATCGAGCCTGTCACCGAAAACGGCCCCCGGGTCCTTGGCGGGTACCGTTCGGTCATGGGTGCACAGTTCATCACAACCATTCTTGCGGCTCTCGGGGTTACCGGTGAGCAGGAGGTCGACCGTCTGTGCAACACGGTGATCGCCAACGGGTATCTCGGTGCTCTCCAGGATATGGATGACAGTGTCGGCACATTCATCGGCATGGTCTATTATCTCGGGGCGCTTGCCGGGCGCGAGGCAGAAGCGAAATGCATCACGGATTACGTGCAGCGGGCAGTCAGGGATGTGAAGGACAGGATTGCCGGTGCTGCGGACAGCCCCCGGGTCTACGCAGTCTTCTGTCACCCTCTCTCCCCGGCGTATGCATCCAAGTTCGTGAATCTCCTTGTCGGGATGGCCGGGGGAACGAGCCTGAACCGGGAACAGGACTTTACCGAGAGCAGGAATGCGGAATATACCGCTGAAGAGCTCAACCGTCTCGACCCGGACGTAATTCTCATCACCGGCCACTCCCTCCCGCCTCTTGATGAATTCTACGGCACCTGCCGTGAACTGGGGATTAGATGCCGGGCGATCGCGGAGCAGAGGGTGTATATCCTGGACAGCGAATATGCCACGGGAATCCTGGGCTGGCTCATCAGCCTCATGGATGTAGCGAACATCCTCCACCCGGAGATCTTCCGGTATTCCCTTGCCGATGAGAAGGCACACATGGACCTGGTGATTGCCCGGTCTTCCGAGTGACGATGTGAGATACTGTCATGAACTGGTATCCCCGGACACTGTACTTTTCCGGAATGTAAAATTATAGTACTTAATAAACACAAAAAATTAATTAAATATAGTAACCATGAGGTATAGATCATCCATGACCGTCCCACCCGCTGAATCAGAACACTCCCCGGAAACATACTGGCAGGAGCGGTGGAAGGAGCAGCGCCTTGCCCGGCTCGCCGTGCCGCGGACCGGTTCGCCGGATTCGTTCTGGAACAATAAAAAACGGCTCTCGGATCACTTCATCCGGAATCTGGATGGCGGGAGGAATGAAGCGGAGGAACGGATTGCCACCATGGGGATCCGCGACGGGTCGCGGGTGCTCGACATCGGGGCCGGCACCGGTGTCCTGAGTGTCCCGCTCGCTGCTCATGGCTGCGATGTCGTGGCCGTGGAACCCGGTGAAGCAATGCGCGATGCGCTTGTCCTGTACGGGAAGCAGCAGAAAGTCAGGCCCATCACGATCATCCCGAAGCGCTGGGAGGAAGTGACGCCGGAGGAACTGGGTGCGCCCTTCGATGTCGTGATCGCATCCTACAGCCTCATGATCACCGAGATCGGTGACGCGATCCGGAAGATGCAGGCAGTCTCCACCGGCCAGGTACACCTCTACTGGTTTTTGACCCAGCCATACACCGCCATCCTCAATGCGGCGCTCTGGCCAAAAGTCCATGGTGCGGAATTTCCCGGCGAGCCTACGGCAGACTGTCTCTGGCAGATGCTCTATGCAATGGGAATCCCCGCAAATCTTGCCGTGGAAGCGAGTTGCGAGCCGGCATACTTCCCATCGGTTGATGATGCGGCAAACGACTTCTGCAAACGTCTTGATTGCACGACGCCGGAGCAGGAGCGTGCCGTCCGCGAGTATTGCAATACTTCCCTTGCAAAGACAAGGCAGGGATACTGTGTTGCCGGTGAGGCGCTCGGGGCGCATATCTGGTGGGATGTGAATTGTTTCATGTACGTCCCGGAACCGCCGAAATACCCGGTGATCCCCGCAACTCTGATCGATACCCCCCCATAACCTGCCATGATCGAAACCAGTGATCTGTTCTGGAAATCCGAAGAAGATGCCTGGCAGTACGACGAGTATGCCCGGGCCACCTTTGCCCGGATCTATCCTGTCATTGCGGACCAGATCCTTGAACGGACCCGGATCACCCGGGGCACCTGCCTTGATGTGGGATCCGGGCCGGGACTGCTGGCGATAGCCCTCTCCCTCCTTTCGGATCTCCGCGTAACGGCACTCGACAGTTCGCAGGAGATGTATGAACTGGCATGCAGGAATATCCGGGACCGGTGCATGGAAGACCTGGTCGTCCCGGTTATCGGGGATGTTCACGCGATCCCGGCCGGGGATGCCTCGTTCAGTCTTGTAGTCAGCCGGGGATCGTACCATTCCTGGGATAACCTTCCGGCAACATTCCAGGAGATCTACCGGGTTCTCCGGACCGAGGGCATGGCATATATCGGCGGGGGATATGGCAGTGCCCGGATCCGTGAAGAGGTGCTTGCACACCTGAGGGAGCGCGGGATCGCGGACTATGCTGCCCGTCCCCCGGGGACCCGGTTCCGAAAGATCAGTGTCCGCGAGATCCAGACCTCTGTCGAATGTGTCGGGATCAGCGATTACCGTATCATTGACGATGATTCCGGGTTCTGGATTATGTTCCGGAAAAACCGGGAACACCTCTTCCCAGGCAGTTCCGCTGTGGTGAAAACCGGGCGGGAAAACCTGCCACAATTTCACGACGGGTTCTTTTTCCCGAAATGATCGTACTTCGCTGCACGCGATAAAAAAAACGGCTGGCACATGACAAAAAAGATCCTGGCCGGACAGAATCCTCCGTGGACCCGTTTTTTGCTCCCCGTCAGGAAACCGGCAGAAAGGGTTACACCACCTCTCCCCCCTCCCCCCTCAAACCTCCTCCCAATATTCCGGATCCGGACCCCCTGGCCGGTCCCTGTACACGTCCCAAACCTCTCGGGAGGGGCAGATCGTGAAATTACACAGGGTCTATTTGCGAGGTTTTGCTCATCCGGTGTAAAATCCGGGAATCCGGGCTATTATAGAGCGATTTAAAATGAATTAACAGGGTGTTTTGGGTGAATTACGAAGTTTTTCGGGTGCCCTGAATTTCCCGGGCTGGAACGAATCGTTAAAAATGAACCCCGTTTGGCAAAATGGGGCTGTTTTTGGAAGCAGGGTTCCCTGGCAGGAGGAGTACTCTCTGCGGTGATGTTCTCCGACGGAGCCCCTCTGTGGGGCGGGAGATCCTGCATGCCGGATTCAGGGAGTGGTGCCCCTGCCGGGCTGACCCTCTCCCTCCCCACGGTCCGGGGGTAACAGCAACCGGCCGTGTGCCATTGCGATCCCTCTCGCCATCCGGGTTTTGGTTCGTGGTATGGTACCCGCCTCCGGACTATGGATACAAAATTAATATTGAACATTTTAAATTTGTCAATACCAAATAGTGTATTTACGGTTACCGGATGCAACCCCCCAATCCGGTTCCATGACAGGGAATTATTCTGAAATCCCATGACCGACCTCAGTGCAATTGACTGGAACGAAGCCTGGAAAAAACTGGACCGGGAGAAGAGCGAGAAAAATGAATTCTCCAGCTGTGCAGACCGGTGGTCGGATTACGAGCGGTGCAGGTGTTTTTCCCGGAAAGTACAGGAGGATAACTGGCAACAGGCATGGGAGAGGGTCCATGCCATGCATATCACCCCATCATCCCGGGTTCTCGATATTGGTGCCGGCCCCGGGACACTTGCCATCCCCCTTGCAGGAATTGTCCGGCACGTCACCGCGGTTGAGCCATCACCCGGGATGCTTGCATGCCTGCACGAGAACATGGAGCAGCTGAAGATCACCAACATCACGACCATCCGGAAACGATGGGAGGATGTTGATCCAAAAAAGGATCTCGATGGGCCATACGATGTTGTGGTGGCGTCCTACTCGCTGGGTGTTCCGGATCTCCGGGCGGCGCTGGAGAAGATGGATGCGGTCTCTGCACACTACGCGTACATCTTCTGGTTTGCAGACATGATGTCTCCCCGCCACCGGACGTATCTTGAGATCTGGGAAGACCTCTTCGGGGCTTCCCGGTCTCCCGGGCACGTGCCCAATATCATCTTCAACCTGCTCAGCCAGATGGGAATCTATGCCAACGTGGAGATTTACCGCGCCGGCCGCGTACTCCGGTTCCCCGGCCTGGAAGAGGCCGTTGCCGACCAGAAGGATGCACTGAAACTCACTGAAAAATGGCAGGTGGAATTACTCCGGAACTTCCTTGAAAAAACCCTGCATCGGGAACACGGGGATTACGTGCTGAACCAGAAGTCCTACCGGACAAAGATCTGGTGGGAGAAAGAGATCTGAACGGCCGGAATGCCAGCCGGCTCGATGATTCTGTTCATTCTTCCTGGCAAGTACAATCCATAACAAATTTTCTGGTTTTTTTACAGGCCCTGAGGGGAATTGTTCCCCATACAGGCGAAAATCTGGAACGTGCACCCCGAACCCTGTGCAGCGTGCCTGAAAACCAGACGCATTGCGTATGCCTGAAAAATCCCCTCAGGATACGTATGCAGGAGAACGTACAAAAAGAGAGAAGATCTAATCGATCGCAATCATCACTTCGGAGGCCTTGACGATCGCGTAGACTTTCCCGCCTTCCTTCAGCTTCAGCTTTTCCGCGGAGGTCGTGGTGATGGAGGAGACCATTTCACCGCCACCGGCAATGGTGATCACGACTTCGGTACTGACCGGGCCCTTCTTGATTGTCTTCACGGTGCCCGCAATCTGGTTTCGTGCACTGATCTTCATGGCTTTCACCAAGCCATAGTGTATGTATCAGCTGATAAATCCTTTGGCTGCCAGGCAGTTGCGGCCAGGACCCTGTCGCAGGATTAAAACAAATTGTTGATAACATAAAATTGTTAATTTAATTACATGAACACACCTCCCAGTTCCCCGTCCGCACCCGGCTTTTTGCGGGTTGTGGCGGAGAATGGCGATCCGCTATCCTTTTGCGAACGGTGGCGCCAGCTGAAACTCGCGCACTGCGCTGTCCCGCACTATGGCAACTCCAGCCAGTTCTGGGGCAGTAAAATGAAGATCCACAGCGTGTATGCAAAAGGAGATAATGACCCGAAACGGGATACTGACCACGACACGATCACGGCCACGCGTCTTGCCGGCATGAATATCCCGGATGGTTCCCGCGTCCTCGATATCGGTGCCGGGCCCGGAACCTATGCGATCCCGCTTGCAAAGAAGGGCTGCAGGGTAACGGTTGTCGAACCATCGCCCGTAATGCGTGAGATGCTGGAAGCCCGGATGAAAAAAGAGAAGATCAGGACTATCACGGTCATCCCGAAGCGGTGGGAGGATGTGGATCCTGCCGAACTCGGCGCCCCGTTCGATGCCGTCATCGCTTCCTTCTCCTTGACGATGATGGACATGAGGGCAGCCCTGGAAAAGATGCATGCCTGTTGCACGGGATCGGTCCACCTCTTCTGGTTCCTGACCTCTCCGGCATGGGCGCAGGTCAACAAGGATCTCTGGCCGCACCTCCACGGGGGAACCTTCCCGGGCGAACCCACGGCGGACTGGCTCTGGCAGATCCTCTGCGAGATAGGTATTTATGCAGGCATCCGGCCGGAACCCCGCCTGCAACCATCACGGTATGCAACAGTGGATGAAGCGGTTGAAGAGTTCCGGCTGCGCCTGAACTGCACGACACCTGCGCAGGAGGAGATTGTCCGGAATTATTTCCAGACCGTCCTTTTGCGGGATGGCGATGGATTTACCCTTGGGACCGGCACACGGACTGCCTATATCTGGTGGAACACTGCCGATCAGTGAATTTTTTAAATAACCCTGATATCTGATACCTGGTGACAACATGAGCGATTACGAGACATTATTCAACAAAGCAAAGGCATTTCACGGGCATGTCTGCCCGGGCATTGTCCTTGGAACACGGCTGACTATTGCAGGGATGCGGGAACTGGGGCTGAATCCTCTGGAACCCCAGCACAATCTGATTGTGTACATGGAGATCGACCGGTGCGGCGCCGATGCCGTGCAGGCCATCACGGGCTGTTCGCTCGGCCACCGTTCCCTCAAGCACAAGGATTTTGGGAAATTTGCGGCAACCTTTGTCGATCTTTCGACAAGAAAAGCGGTCCGGGTGGCAGTTTTCGAGAAGAAACGGGCGGAGCACGACAAGCTCGACCAGAAGGACGTGGTAAAAATTCTCGCGGAGTGCCCGGAAGCGGAGATCCTGAAGATCGAGCAGGTTACGATCGATATTCCCGATGATGATATCCCCGGGTTTCCCCATGGAAAAGCGGTCTGCAGTGTCTGCGGGGAGATCGTCATGGATAACCGGCATATCATGGTTGACGGGAAAGCCCTGTGCAAGAACTGCGGCATGAAATCGTATTATACGGTGCAAAAATCGTGAAAGAATTCTGCCAATCTGCAACGGATACGGTAATTTCCCCCCGCCCCGGTTCCCGCTATTGGCAGAATGTCTGGCGGGAGATGAAACGTACCCGGATGGCAACGCCGGGATTCGAGAGTGCGGGCAGTTACTGGAACAACAAGAAGAACGTGACCGATCTCTATGTCAGGAGCCGGACCCGCCGGACCTGGCAGGAGAAAGTGGACGAGCAATTCAGAACCATGAATATCCCGAAGGGTGCCCGGGTTCTCGATATCGGGGGAGGAACCGGGACCCACGCGATTCCTTTGGCCCTCTCTGGCTGCGATGTCACCGTGATCGAACCCTCTGCTGCCATGCGGGAGGAGTTGCAGAAAAATATCTCATCCTCGGGAGCGGCAACGATCACCGTCATACCCCAACGATGGGAGGATGTTTCCCAGGGAGATCTTGGAGATCCGTTCGATGTGGTGATCGCCTCGTATTCCCTCTCGATGGTGGAAATCGGTGAAGCCGTGGAGAAGATGCAGGCCTGTTGCCGGGGGACCGTCAATCTCTTCTGGTTCCTGACACCCCCGTCCTGGGCACGGATCAGCCGTGATCTCTGGCCCCGGCTCCACGGACGGGAATACCCGGCCGAACCCCTCGCAGACTGTCTCTGGCAGGCATTATACGAGATGGGGATCTATGCCAATATTGCCCCGGAGCGCAAGAACGATACCGTATACCCGGATACTGATGAAGTGGTGCAGGAATATTTCCATCGCCTGGACTGTTCGACAGGAGCACAGAAAGAGATCCTGAAAGAATATTTCACGCAGGCGCTCAAACCCTGCGACAACGGATTTGTTCTTGACGGGGCCTCCTATGGTGCTCACCTCTGGTGGCGGACCCGGACGGAATAATTGGAGGGGGAATCCTGACACTGCACTGGTGACGGAGATCCGGTTTTTCGTCATCGATAACCCCCATGATCCCGACCCGCACGCTCCGGCACCAAAGATCATTTATTTTTCACCACCAATCCGTAGTATACCAGATCCTGTTCGCCCCGAGAGGTGCAGGGAATACTACAAAACCCGGAGAGATGCATCGTATGCCAACCCCCTTTACCCATCCAGTTCCCCCGTTTCCGGGATGGGAACGCCGGGTCTACCGGCTTTCCCGCCCGGTAACTGAAGAGGACATCCGGGCATTCCTGGGGAACGAGGAGTTGTATACCCGGGAGACGCCATCCGGTTCACGGGCCATCATTCACAAGTACGGCCTTGTCGAGATTCACCTGATCCCGGGTGAACGTGAAGCGGAGATCTGGTTCGCGCCGGACAAGGGAGCGTATCCCTCCGAATACCTGGACGCATTGTTCCAGACCCGGTTTTAATGTTCCGGTAACCACGAGTAAAAAAAGGTTAATCAGTTCCGACCATCACTTCAGAGGCCTTCATGATCGCGTAGACTTTTGATCCCTCATGAAGGTTCAGCTTCTCTGCAGAGTGGGTTGTGATGGACGAGACGATCTCGTTGCCACCCGCAATGGCGATCACGACTTCGGTGCTGACGGGTCCCTTCTTGATCGCTTTGACGGTTCCTGAAATCTGGTTTCGTGCACTGATCTTCATGGTTTTCACCATGCAGTATTCTCTGTTGTTGTTATTTGAATATTGCCTGTATGGCTATGTGACTTGTCCATTGATCACCGGCACAATTATCCGGATGAATCCGGATCTCCCCCTCATAAACCTGAGGGAGCAGAGAGTCTGGCCGGAACTCTTCATCACCGTGTAGCGAGATATTCGTGAATACCAGCGGCATTACATGAGATGGTGCCAGTCGCAGCAACCTACGGGAATGCATAACAAGGTGATTAGGTAAAGTCCGCCACTAACCCATGGTTAGTATTGAGCCAATTCAGGTTTTTTTTAGATTTGCGCTCCAGAGGACACAAAAATACAGCCCCCCTCTTGCGCCGCCAGTCCCCCGAGGGGGACGGGGCGCTATTAGCGATGCCTCGGCATTACCTTAATTGGGGGCACACACAGGTACAGGTAATACAGCACTATCGCAACCGGGGGATGCCCGAGCGGCGGGGGCGGAGGCTTGCCGGAGCCCCCAAGAGTTTTCATGAACCTCTGATTCACAGGGACCCATGGATAAGGCGGATGCTTCAGCACTTCGACTTTTTAGATCCGAAAAATCAAGTAAGAATGGCGGAGGGAGAAGACCG
>Ga0153915_10001257_pt1 | contig 23369 bp, 19 predicted proteins | sample Opewatmetagenome_2_FD_107003 | JGI IMG/M metagenome (GOLD analysis project Ga0153915, IMG submission 107003) | Freshwater wetland microbial communities from Ohio, USA - Open water 3 Core 3 Depth 3 metaG | ecosystem: Environmental > Aquatic > Freshwater > Wetlands | place: USA: Ohio, Lake Erie...
AGGCGACCATTATCGCCCTTTCGGCCTTGCTGACCACGACCATGGTCCAGATGAAGAACGTCGTAGAAGCCGTCAAGACCACTGGGCTGGGAATACCGGTGATCATCGGCGGCGCTCCCCTGACCCGTGAATATGCCGACCAGATCCAAGCTCAGGGGTACGCTCCAGACGCCGCGAGCGCCGTCGAGGAAGTCGGCCGGCTGCTGGCCCGTTAGACCGTTTCCCGGCTTCTCCCGCCCTCCCGCGGTCCGCTCTTCTCGCTCCACTGAATCTGCTATAATGCCTCTGTAAACGGAGGCCGACATGAGGATTCAAGCCTTCAGGAAGTCCATCCCGCTCCTGGTTGCAGGCCTGGGCCTGCTGCCTGCCGCCCTGGGGGCGGCGGTTGTGGAAAGCCGCTGGGCCGCCGAGCCTGTCCGCATCGACGGTCGGGCGTCGGATTGGGGCGAGGCCGTAATGAGCCCCCAGAAGAACCTCGGGGTTGACCTCGCCTTCCGCAACGATGCGAGCAATCTTTACGTGTTGGTCGTCTTCAAAGAGCCGCGCTACCTAAGCTCGATGGAATTTACCGGGATCACCGTCTACTTCAGCCCGGCGGGGAAGAAGCAGAAGGATTTTGGCATCCGCTTCCTCAGGAAGAACGCGACTCCGGATGAGCTGATCAGCCGGCTCGAGAAGCAAGGGCAGGCCCTGACCGAGGAGAAGAAGACCGAGATCAAGGCCAAGCCGATTTATTACCTCTTCGATGCCGAAGTGGTCAATAAAAAGGGAGAGGTCATCTCTCCCCCCGTCGCTTCCGGAGAAACGGAGCCGCCGGCTTTCCGGTTGTCCAAATCCCCGGAGGGCTTTCTCGTCTATGAACTGCGCGCCCCTCTGGCCCAGCGGGATGTTTATCCGGCCGGGGTCGGGAGTGGGCCCGGACAACTCATCCGGCTGGGTTTTGAATGGGGCGGGATGACCCCCGAGATCCGCGCGGCCATGATGGGCCGGGGTCAGATGCCCGACCAATCCCAGGTTTCCGGCGAGGACGCCAGGGGTGAACGGGCCGAGAACGAGGACGCGGGCTCCAGCCCCTCGCTGGCCCGAACCGCTCAGGGGCCGAAGCAATACTCTTTTTGGATCGACCTGAAACTGGCTCAAGCACCGCCGCAGTGAAAGCCCTGGTCACCGGCGCAAACGGCTTTATCGGCAGTCACCTGGCCGAGGAGCTGGCCCTGAGGGAATGGGACGTGAAGTGCCTCGTCCGGCGGTCCCATGGTCTCGGCTGGATTGAGAGCCTGCCGGTCTGTTTAGTAAGGGGGGACTGCCGGGACAAATCAACTCTCGGGCCGGCGGTTGAAGGCGTCGATGTTGTGTTCCATCTCGCGGGCGTTATCAATGCCTTGGATTGGAACGAATATTATCAGGCCAATGTCGTCGGCACGAGAAACATGCTCGAGGCCTGCCATGAAACAAACCCGGGCCTGAAGAAATTCGTCCACGTCTCTTCGATCAGCGCCGCCGGGCCTTCAGACAAGGGCCGGGCCTTGACCGAGGATGACCCGGATGAGCCCGTCTCTGATTACGGCCGGAGCAAGCTCGCCGGTGAGCAGGCCGTCCGTGAGCTCGCTAGAAAGTTCCCTTTCGTTATCATCCGGCCTCCCAACGTCATCGGGCCCCGCCAGCGGGAGCTCGAGGAGGCGATCCGGCTGCTCAAGAAGGGCATCAAGCCGATAATCGGGACGGGTGAGCCGCAGACGAGCCTCTGCTATGTCCGGGACGTCGTCGAGGCCCTGATCCTGGCTGCCGAGTGTCCCCAGGCGGACGGCCGGACTTATTTCCTAGCTGACCCCCGGCCCTACGCCTGGTCGGAGATCACAGATGCCCTCCAAGAGGCCCTGGGTATCCGCCGGACTATGCTGAGCGTTCCGTACCCGGCCCAGTGGCTGGTCGCCGCAGCCTCCGAGGCCGCCGCCCGTCTGACCGGGCAGACGCCCAGGCTCACCCGGACCAGCGTCCTGGCGGCCCGGAAATTGAACTGGATCTACGACGGCTCCCGGATCAAGAAAGAGCTGGGTTTTGAGCCGCGGACGAGCTTGAAGGAAGCCATCCAGGAAACCATCGAGTGGTACGAGGCTTATGGGGGACCTTAAAGCCGCGCCTTTGACTTTTTCCCTGGCTTCCGTTATTAAACAGGCCTGAAAAAGGACGCTTTTCTTGAAGACGATCGGGTCACGGAAGTTCTTCGGGCTCAGGGTCAAGCTGACCGACCTTCTTATCCTGGGCGCGCTTGGACTCTATTCTGCGCTGGCCCCTCTCTATCCCTCGCGGGTTCGGGGGTCCTGGCTGGGACTCATTATGGCCAACGGGCTGGCCGCGCTCATTTTTCTGGGGGCCAACCTCATCGCCCAAAGGTCCTCAAGCCCGCATCTCCGCTTTCTCCTCCGCACCCTCTCCGTCCAGCTGGTCCTCTTGTATATCTACAGCGCTTCGCTCCGGCTTCAGCTCATTTTATTCCCCACGTGGCATGACCAGACCATCGTCGACCTCGAAGCCTCCGTCCTGGGGGTCCAGCCGACGGTGTGGATCCAGAAATTCATCCGCCCTTGGCTGACCGAATGGCTGATGTTCTGCTATGTCTTCTATGTGCCCGTCTATCCGATCCTCAGTCTGATCATCTACCGCCGGCACGGCGAGGAGAAGAACGAGAACTACCTTTTCTACATCGCTCTCGCCATCGTTTTCTGCACTCTTGGTTTTTTGGCCTTTCCTGTCGCCGGCCCGCTGCGCCACATCGGCGACCTCTACACCCAGCCGCTCCGCGGCTATCTTTTTACCGGAGTCAGTGAGCTGATCCGGGAAAGGGTCCACACCCCGGGCGGGACCATCCCCAGCATCCATTGCGCCGCCGCCACGATCATGTGGTGGACGGCTTACCGCTATTCCCGGCCCGCGTTCTTTGTCCTGGCCCCGGTCATCCTCTCCCTGTATATTTCGACCGTCTACGGCCGCTTTCATTACGCCTTTGATGTCGTCGCCGGGATCTTGGCCGCCTTCCTGATGATGGCCCTCGGACCCGTCTTGATAAAAGCCTGGAATCGGTTTAAATTAGAGCCTTGACGTTGAGGCGACCGGTCCAACCTTGAAAGAAAAAGTTTTTATCACGGGGGCCAATGGTTTCATCGGTTCCAACCTGTGCAGCTGGCTTCTGGGGAAGGGATATGAGGTCCATGGCCTGGTGCGGCCGACTTCCGACCTCCATTTCCTGGAGGGGCTTCCCGTCAAGCTCACTTATGGGGATCTTCGCGACCCGGCGAGCTTCGAGCTTCCGGGAGATCTGGACTACATCGTCCATGCGGCCTCGGTCGTCTCAGACCAGGCCTCCGAACCTGAGTGTGAAACCGGGATCTATGGAACGACGGTCAACCTCGTCCAGAAGGTCCTCGACAAAGGGGTCCGGCCCAAGCGATTCGTCTACATATCGACGACCTTGGTCCTGGGGTATCGAGGGACGAACCTGTCAGATGAGAATCCGGGCCGGCCGACGGATTTCATGCCCTACGCCAGGGCCAAAAAAAAGACCGAGGCGTATCTCCGGGAAAAAACGAAAAACGACAGCCTTCCCTTAGTCATCCTCCGGCCGGGAGACACCTATGGTCCGAACGACCGGACGACCTGCGCCCGGATCATCAGAGGTATAGAGAGGGGCATTCCGGTCATCGTGGGCCACGGCCGCTGGCGTTTTGCCTCCTGCTATATCGATAACCTCTGCCAGGCAGTGGAGCTGACCTTCCGGAATGACCGGTCGATCGGTCACGCCTATGCGGTGACGAACGGGGCCCTCCCCACTTGGAGGGAGTTCTTCACGGGCCTCCAGCGCGGAGTGGGGAAGAGGCAGCGCCTTTATGTCCCCGTGGTCGTGGGCAAGTTCCTGGCTACGTGTGACCAGCTCTGGAAAAAGCTCCGGCCGGGCTACTACGCGGAGCTGTCGCAATACCGGATCGATAGGATCACGACGGAGACGACGTATGATATTTCCCGGACGATCGCAGAGCTCGGGTATCGTCCGGATGACGATACGCAAAAGCAGATCAAGGCGATCGTCGACTGGTACCTTGAAGAGCGCCGGAAAGGACACATCCAATAGTCCAGCAGGTCCTCTGGGTTTATCTAGCCGTGGCCTTTGCCGTGCTGTTCGCCTTCCTTCATTACCGGCGGCTTCTCCAGAAATGGGATGATTTTCGGGCGTTCCTGACCTATTTCGCGGCCATGTTCTGCCTTTTTCTGGTCATCCCGGTGCTGATCGCTTGGCTCTTCGCTCCCAATCCCCGGCTTTTCCTGCAGGGGGCCGGGCTGGCCGCCGGGAATTTCGGCCGGGGGCTTTTAATCTCCGCGCTGGGCGCCCCCCTGGCGCTCCTTTCGGGTTTTATCGGTTCCCGGGACCCCGAGCTTCGCCGCTTCTACCCATTCTCCAAATCCGCTTGCCGGACCCCGCGAAGCTTTGTGGCCTTCGAGGCCGCTTACCTCGTTCTCTATTATGCGGCCTGGGAGTTCCTGTACAGAGGGATCCTCTTCTTCCCCCTCGTCCCGGCCATCGGCCTTGTCCCCGCCCTGTCCGTCCAGACGATCATCTCCACCCTGCACCACGCCGGCCATCCGCGGTCCGAGATCCTGGCTGCGCTGGCCGCCGGTTTCCTTTTCGGCCTGGTCGCTTATTTGACCGGTTCGATTATCTATTCCTTCTTCCTCCACGCCCTGACCGGGATCTCCACGGACACCTTTATCTACGCCCGGGACTATAGGGCGACCCGGGCATGAGGATACTGGTCACTGGGGCCACCGGGTTCGTTGGCTCTGTCCTCGTCCCCCAGCTTGTCAGACAGTACGGCCCGGATTCGATCTCCACCTTTGTCCTTCCCGGGGATATGGTCCCGGTAAGTTGGAGGGAGGAGAAAGTCAGGGTCTTCCCCGGGGACATCACCGACCGGAAGAGTCTCTTAGATGCGGTGAGAGGCCACACCCACGTGATCCACCTGGCCGGGCTGATCTCTTATTGGAGAAGAGACTTCGAGCGCCTGATGAGGGTGAACTGGCAGGGAGTCCGTGCCGTCGTCGATGCCTGTCTCCGGTCCGGAGTCAGCCGGCTTGTCCACATCTCTTCGGTCGGCGCGATTGGGTTCAGGAAGCACGGCCACTTGATCGACGAGACGACGCCTTTCAACTGGCCGCCCTACTTTAATTATATGACCTCCAAGTTTTTCGGCCAGGAAGTAGTCGCGGAGTCCGCCCGGAAGGATGGGCTGAACGCTGTTATCCTCAATCCCGCGTCCATCATGGGACCGGGCGACCCTGTCCTCGAGACACCCCACAACCAGCTCTATGCCCGGGTTTACGGAGGGCTGATGCTTGGCTCTTTCCGGGGCGGGCTCGGAGTCGTCGATGTCCGCGACGTCGCGGCGATCATCATCAAGGCTCTTGACCGCGGCCGGCCGGGGGAAAAATACCTCCTCGTGGGCGCGAACCTCAGTTACCCGAATGTGCTCAGGCTGATCGGCAGGTACGCCCGGCGGCCGGTCTATCCTTTCCCCGTACCAGCTTGGCTTCTTTCGGGCGCCGGCCTGTCCATGGAGATGGCGAGCCGGCTCACCCGGAAGAGACCCGTCCTCACCTATGCCTATGGAAGGCTCAGCGGCTGGACGACGTTCTATTCCAACGAGAAGAGCCGCCGGGACTTCTCCCATGAATACATCCCGGTGGAAAAAACGATCCAGGACTCCTGCCGCTATTTCGAAAGAACCTTCATCTCCAACTGACCAGGATCGTGCCGACCGTGGCCAGCGCGACGGCCGCCATCTTGGCTTTGGTCACCTTCTCTCTGAGAAAGATCGCTGCCAGGACGAAGATGAAGACCGAGTTGAGCTGGTTGAGCGGAGCGGCAACCGAGGCCAGCGTGTGCTTCATCCCAGCGATCCAGGCGACCAGAGCGACATAAGCCCCGAGGAACGCACCCGGGACCATGGAGCGCCAGTTGGCCGGCGCCGCCAGTGTCGACCAGATCTTCCGGCGTCCCGGGTGAGGAGCCAGAACGAAAAGGAGGGCGACTCCGCCCGCCGCGTTCCGCCAGAGGGTCGCCCAGAGGACCGGAGAGCGGACGAGCAAGGGTTTGATCAGGACGATACTCCCGGCCAGAGTGACCATGGCCAACGTCCCTACGCCAATCCCCAGGATGAGGTTCTTCCTCGGCGGCAAGTCATTCTCTTTTGAGCGGGATATGATGACGAGCGCCGAGAGGATCAAGGCCACGCCCAGGAGCTGCCTGGTGTTCAGGCGTTCGCCGAGAAAAAGGAACGAAAAAAGGATGACGAAGGGGCTGTACAGGCAGTCGATGACCGCGGTCAGGCTGGCCCCCACGAGGTTGAGACACTGAAAAAAGAAGGTGTCGGATATGGTGATGCCCAGCAGCCCGCTCAGGCCGAGCAGGGCATAATCTCGCCAGTGCGTTCCGGGAAGGATGGACTCGCCCAGGAGCAGCATTGTGATGACGAGCGGGATGACTGAGAACAGGCTTTTGAAGAGATTCAGGCCGATGGGATGGACGGTCCGTCCGCTGACTCGGAAGAGGAGGACGGCGACGGCCCAGATCAGGGCGGAGCCCACCGAGAGAATCTCTCCCCGGAGGGGGGAGGCCTGCAGCATGTCAAATAGGCCGGCCATGGGCGTAAGTAAGCCTAGGTTTATAGCAGACGGGACCGGCGTCGTCAAACCCGCGGTCGCCGGATTTGAGCCGGTTGACTAGGCCGGCTGGAAATGGTTTTAATAAGTCCGGTCGAGGAACAATGCGGGTCTTCGGGCTCAACCTCCTGGATGTCGGGATCGTCCTTCTTTATCTTGCCGTCGTGCTTTGGCTGGGACGGCGGTCCCAACGCCGGACCAAGGATATCGGGGACTTCTACATCGCGGGGCGGAGACTGGGGAGGTTTTATCAGTTCTTCCTGAACTTCGGTCACGCCACCAACGCCGACCAGGCCGTGGCGGTGGCCCGCGAGGTCTACCGCCAGGGGATCGGGGGGATGTGGATCCAGTACCTCGTCCTGTTTCTCACGCCGTTCTATTGGTTCACCAGCGCCTTCTATCGCCGCACCCGTCAGGTCACCTTGGGCGATTTCTACGCCGAACGCTTCCGCAGCCGGTTCCTGGGGGCTTCCTTCGCCGTCTTCACCCTGGTCATGGCGGTCATCAGCGGCGGCGTCGGGTTCATGGTCGCCGGGAAGACGGTCGAGGCCCTGACTCCAAAGCCCGCCGAACTGTACACGGCCGCGGAACGGAAGAGCGTTGAGATGTTCCGCGAGTACCAGGACCTGAATCAGAGAATCGACCGGGGTCTCTCCGCAGCCGAGAGGGCCCGCTACGATGAGCTCAATAGCCGCTTCAAGAAAGGCGAGCTCCGGTCTTTCATCTCCTACATCGACCCGCTCGCCGTCTACCTCGTCTACGGTGTCATCGTGTCGATCTACACGATCATGGGAGGCTTCATCGCGGCGGCCTTCACCGATGTCATCCAGGGTCTGCTGATCGTCGTCTTTTCGATCATGCTCATCCCGCTCGGGTTGAACCAGATCGGAGGCTTCGCCGGTCTCCACGCCCGGGTGCCCGATTTCATGTTCAACCTGTTCGGCTCGGTGACGGCGAGCGAATACGCCTGGTACACCATTCTGGCCATGGTGCTGGCCAACCTGGTGTCGATCATCGCTTCGGCGCCGATGATGCAGACGGCGAGCGCCGCCAAGAACGAGGACGCGGCCCGCTTCGGGATGATCCTCGGCATGTTTTTCAAGCGCTTCTTGATGATCTTCTGGGCCCTGGCGGGCCTGCTGGCCGTCGGGCTGTTCCGGGGTCAACTCCACGACCCCGACTTGATCTGGGGGTACATGACCCTGCATCTGCTTTTCCCGGGAGCCGTGGGGCTGATGCTGGCGGGGATCCTGGCCGCCAACATGTCCACTTTGTCCGCCGCCTCCGTTACCTATTCCGCCCTCTTCATCCGCAATCTCTATCAGCCTTACGTCTCCCCGAAATCGGACCGGCATCTCCTCCGGGCCGGGCGTGTCGTCATCGCCGCGACCTTGGCGGGGGGGATTGGAGCGGCCTTGTTCGTCGGCAACCTCCTCGACCTCTTCAAGTACTTTATTTCCATGCCGGCCGTTTTCGGCGCTTCCATCTGGCTCGGGTTCATCTGGCGGAGGCTGACGCGCTGGGCAGTCATCATCCAGATCTTTGTCTGTTTCGTTATCTATGCCGTGGTCCCCAGCGCCTTCCAGACTTGGGAATGGGCCAGGTCAAACCCGGCGTTCCTGGTCGAGACGCAGCCGAAGGTCGTCCGGTTGGTGACCGCAGCCTTGGAGGACGACGTGACGGCCGGCCGGGCCCGAGCGGTCGGCGAAAGGATCGAGCGGCCTCGAGCGATCGAGCCGGCGGCGGTTTTCTACGAGAAGGTCGCGCGCGTCCGGCCCGAAGACTCCGCCTCGCCCAAGATCGGTCTCGGCCGTTTCGAGGCCGAGATCTGGGTCCTGAGCTGGCTGGGGATCGATTTCACTCGTTTCAGCAAGGCCCAGCTCGTGGCCGTGCGCTTTTTCTTTGATGCTCTCTTTCCCTTCCTCCTGCTTTTTGTTTTGAGCGGACTGACGCGGCCGTTGCCGAAAGCCGAGCTGGACAGCTTCTTTGCCAAGCTCCATACTCCGGTCAGGCTTGGCGCGGCGGACGATGAGCGGGCCGTGGAAGAGGCCCGCGCCCATCCCGAAGGATGGGAGAAGAGCCGGCTTTGGCCCCGGTCGAACTGGGAGGTCATGAAGCCCCGTCGGGCCGACGTCCTCGGTTTTGGAGGAACCTGGGTTCTTGTCGGAGTGATCATCCTACTGCTGTGGATCATGGTGACAATCAGATGAAAAATCTGAAGGACCTGACGTTCGAGGAGCTCCGGGTGGAGCTTGAGAGCTGGGGGGAGCCGGCCTATAGGGCGAAACAGGTCTTCGAATGGGTTTATCAGCGCGGAGCGGGTTCGTTCGCCGACATGACCGACCTTCCCAAAACGCTCCGACAGCGGCTGGAGGAAACCCACGACTTGAAGTCCCTTGAGCTCGTCGAGAAGCTCCGGTCAGCGGATGAGTCAGAGAAATTCCTTTTCCGGCTGCGCGACAGCCGTCTTATTGAAACCGTGCTTATCCCCTCCGGAGAGCGGCGGACACTTTGCCTTTCGACCCAAGTCGGCTGCAAGTATGCTTGCCTGTTCTGCGCCAGCGGAGCGGGTGGATTCGAGAGGGACCTTCTCCCGTCAGAGATCCTTGGACAGGTCCTTTTCTTTAGGGGCAAGCTCGAAGCCCGGCTGACTAATTTTGTTTTTATGGGAATGGGGGAACCCCTGGACAACCTGGACAACGTCGTCCGGTCAATCCGCATCATGAACTCACCCCAGGGCATGGGCATCGCCGCCCGCCGCATCACCGTCTCAACGGTCGGGATTATCCCGGCCATCGACAAACTGGTTAGCCTGGGGATCCAGATCAGCCTGTCGCTTTCCCTTCACGCCACAACCGACGAGCTTCGCTCCAGATTTCTGCCGGCGAACCGGAAGTACCCCTTGGCCGAAGTGATCAAAGCCGGAGTCCGGTATGCCAAAGCGACCGGACGGATGGTCACTATCGAATACGTGTTGCTCTCCGGCCTCAATGACTCCTTGGCCGATGCCCGTCGGCTGGCCTCCCTCGCCCGGAAGCTCCGGGCCAAGGTCAACCTCATCCCGTATAGCCCGGGTTGCGGCCCGGAACTTGCTCCTTCGTCCGCGAAGCGGCAAGAGGCTTTTGTTCAGGCCCTCGCTGATTTGGGGATAGCGGCGACAGTTCGCCTATCGAAGGGGGCCGACATTCGGGCGGCCTTCGGGCAGCTCGCCGGCGGCCGGAACATCAGGGGAGATCGTATATAATTCACTCATTATGTGTCCGCGTTCTTCCATTTCGCCGGTATTTCGGGAAGTGCGCGTAGTCGGTGAGTGAGACCTTCCGCCCTTTCCGGCTCCAGGTTATGCCGAGCTCGGAGGGCAGAGCATTCTCCCGGTAGCATTCCCAAAACGCCTCGGTCAGGCCGGCGACTGTGACGGTTCTGCCTCCCGCTTCTCCCTTGACCTCGACCAGCGCCTTCGGAAAAGTCTGGATCCCCGGCATCGATTCCTGGGCCCCGTTGACAGCCAGGACCTGGCTGTAGGCCGCAGCGAGCCCGCAGGCGGGGATAGCGTTCTTTCCCACCGCATCAACCGCCTCCCACAGTTTCCGGAGAGGCTCTCTGTCGGGCGAACCGTAGTTCTTTTCTCCGGCCTCGATGATCCCCTTGATAGCCGCATCCCTTCCTGAACAGCTCACCTCGCCCCGCTCGAACTCATAGGAAAGAACCGGGCCGGTGTCGGCCGAGGCGACATGCGAGACATAGAATAGAATCTCCACTCCGGTTCCGGTCGTGCAGCGGATGGCGGCCGTGTCAAAGTTGTCGATATCCATGGCCCGGAAGAGCTCGGCCTCCGCCTGGACGGGCTGAGCCGCCGCCTCCCTTTCCGCACCGAGAACATAGAACATATTGTGGAGGTCATGGGCCATGGCGTTATGGGCGGGGCTGTCGAGGATCCACCGTCCGTTGGCGTCCCGGAGCTTTCCCGCCCAATCGTTTCTTTTGTAGTAGGCTTCGCCTCTCGGCCAGAGGTAGAGGCATTTGAGTCGGCGCGGCCTCCCATATTTCCCGTCCAGGATATCGCTTTTCAAGGCTTGGATCGCCGGGCTGAACGACCACTGGAAACCGATGGATACCTGCTTCCCCGCTTCTCTTTCCGCCTCCCTCATCCGGTTCACTTCCTGCACTGTCGCGGCCGCCGGCTTCTCGCACAGCACCTGGCTTCCTCGGGCGAGGGCCAGGCAAGTCTGGTCGCAATGGAAATGGATCGGCGAGGCGATGATGGCCAGGTCGGCCTGCTGTCGCTCATAAAATCCTTCCAGCCGTTCGAAGACAGGGATGCCCAATGCCTGAATCGTGAAAAGTTGGGGGCCTTTTTGGGGCTGCGGGTCGACCACCCCGGCCAACCGGAAACTCCGCCGCTCCCTGTTCTCCAGGAGCGCAGCGACGTACACTGCGCCCATTCCGCCGATTCCGACCTGGACTAGGGAGACCGGTTTTTGCATGCCGCCTCAGTAGTCAGCCAGCCTGTGGTACTCATCGACCATGGCCATGACGTTGTCGTAGCGGCTGCCCACGGCAATGCTATGGCTCGTCCCTAGGATAAAGCGGCCGCCCTCCTTAGCGCACCTCATGGCCCGCCTCACCTCCTGCCGCACCTCTGCGGGTGTGCCGGCGATCAAGGTTTCCAGAGAGACGCCTCCCCACAGGGTAAATTTCGTTCCGTGGCTCGCCTTGATCCGGCCGAGGTCCATGCCGGCGGTCCGCTGGATGGACTGATAGCCATCAATCCCGATCTCGGCGAAAAAGTCCAAGTAGCTCGTGACGTTCCCGCAGCTGTGCAGGATGACCTTTTTGCCGAAGTCCCGCTTGAGCCGGCGCACGCGCGACTTGTTGGCCTCGAGGAAATACCTTCGGAACATCTCTGGACCGACGAAGGGTCCGGTCTTGTGGCCGAAATCGTAAGCCGGGAGGACGGCATCGGAATCCGGGTGGATGAGAACAGGATCGGCAAGGTCCTGACCGCGCCGCAGCTGCTCGGTCGCCGCGGCGATGATCTCCGGCCTTTCGAGGAGGGCAAGAGAGGCCTTCTCCAGTCCGCCGGGGAGCGCCAATCCGACGATCCCGCCCGAAGGCCCGCAGATGAATTTCCGGCCCTTGAACTCTCGGACCACGGCGTCGAGCACGGCCCAGGAGCGGGGATCTCGTGCGGGCGAGGCCGGCTCGCTCAGGAAGTCTTCCAAAGCCGGAGTTTTAGAATCACTGACCGGGTCCCGGACACAAGTGATATCTTCGGTTTGAGCCGAGTACTTGAAGATCCGTCCAGACCGGTCCTCCCAAGTCGAAACATCGATCTTCCGGGGGGGCGGATCAACGCCCTCCGGCGGGATCTCCCAGGTGGCCATCGGGAAGGTAACCACGTCGAGCTCGAGCTTGCGGTGAAGCTCGATGTGGTCCCGGCGGTAGCTCTCGGCCACCTCGTCGTGCCTTCCCTCCCAGAAAGCGACTTGCGACTTGGCCTTGGCGCGGAGGTAGGTTTCGTGGCCGATGATCTTCTCGACCGTATCGAAATCGACGGCGAACTCGCCCCAGGGCACGCGGTCGGGGATGCGTCCCTCGAGCGTCGCCAGGACACGTTCCCGAGAGTTCATCCGGCCCTGCGCAGCGGTCTTTCCAGGAGGTCGACCTCACGGAAGCCCCCTGTCCCCGGATGGAAGGACAAGGTTTTTATCTCGAAAGGGGAGAGGCGGACCTTTTTTCGGGCCGCGGCCCAGGGAAGGGAAAGGACGGTTGTCCGCTTCCGCCCGGTCGGCTCGAAGAGACGGATGATGAGCCTCTTCCCATCCTCGGCCAACTTAAGCGCAGCGATCACGACGGCTCCGCCGCTGAGCTCGATGAAAGGCCGAGGTTTCTGGCCGCGGCCCGCCGGGAAAAAGCTCAGGACAAAGGGCCTCTCATTCCTGGCCAGCGCTTCGCGTTCGACCGCCGCCAAGCGCGAAGAGAACGTCCCCCCCTTGAGCCAGAAGCGGAAAACCCTTTCCCCCTGGTCGATCCGGGGCACGTAGCGGTCCTGCGCCACCATCGGTCCCTCCGGAACGGGGTCGGCCGAATAGGCGGGCGAACGGAGGAGCGACAGGCGTATCTCTCCGTCCAGGAAATCCGAGCCGTAGATGCAGTCATTAATGACTGTGAGGGCAGCGTCATCTTCCTTAGAGACCGCGGCCACCCACTTTTGCGCCACGGCCTCGCGTCCGTCCGAAAGGAGGTCGGTTATGCCGTAAGCGGTCTGGCCGATATAGCGGGCTTTGGGAAAGAGCGTCGGGAGCGAGAGCTTCAGCATCCTGTCCTTCTCACACCAGTGGACCCGGACCTCAATCTCCAGCTCAGTCCCATGCCTGGGGAGATGGAACCTCAGGAAGAGGGCGGACCTTCCGAAGGTCAAAACCGACTCCACGACCGTGCGCACCGGCCCGTCTTCGATGACCCGGACGGACTCCGCCTCCGGGAAGGCTATGCCGGAAGCGCGGCTCCCGTCTTGAGGCGAAGCCAGCTCGAACCGGCCGGCGATGTTCCGGAAGCTCTTTACAGCCATTCCCCAGGGGTCGGCGTTGTCGCTTATAACAAGAGGAGAGAAGGCGCCGCGGTCCAGGAAGTCCCGCCCGCCGGCCCGATAGCGGTCGAGAAGGCCCGTGCGGCAGTTGACCGCCGCCTCGAGCTCCTCCGTGCGGAAAGTGATCTTCCCGTCCTTTTCCTTGAGCTGGGGCGCGGGCTTTGCGGGCTGTCTCTCCAACCGGCAGACGAACCGGTTAACCCGGCCGGGCTCGAGGTCGGCCGCAAAAACGACTTTCTTCCGCCATTCGCAGTTGAGGTTGCTCACTTCCTTCTCCGGCTGGGAGGGAAGGGGTCGTCCGCCGGCATAGACCTGGGGAAACAGGAATCCTGGCGAACGGCTGATCTCGTACGGCTGGAATTCACACGCTACGATTCCGTTTATTTTGAACGGATGCGGGTTATGGACGAAGATCGGGATTTCGCCCGGCGCCGGTGCCTCCTCACTATCGGCCAGGGCAAAGAACGCCCGGGCCTTGATCCGAGAGAGGACCTCGAGCCCATGGTCCATCCGGCGGAGAGATGATTCCTCGGCTGGAGGAATGGCCGACCCGGGCAGGATATCGTGGAACTGGCTGAAGGCAAGGTCGTAGAGCGCTTCCCGGAGCTCCTCCCGGGGATACCTCATAAGTCCCTGAAAGGAGGCGGCCGAGGCCATTTTCTCCGCTAGGAAAAGGTCATTCTCCAGAAGGCGGTGCTTCTGCTTGATCCGGGACATGGTTGTATAACACCCGACCGCCCAAGGATTTATGTCCCCTTCGTGCCTGGGCAGGGAAGCTCTGACCGCGCCGAGATCGCGGAAGTAGGCTTCGGGGAAAGAGTGCCGGATCACTAGGTCCTTTCTCTCGGCCCTGAGCCTGTTCAGGCCTTCAAGGTCGATTCGTGATGCTCCGCCCCCATGGTCCCCGATGCCCCAAAGGACCAGGCTCGACTCGCGTTCCGGGTGGGAGGCGGCCCAGTCCAGGACTTTTTTCCTGGCTTCACCGCCGGCGGAGTTATAGTGGGCGGCGACGAGCGAGGCCGTGACCTCGGAACCGTCGAAGCCCACCCAGATGAAGTCGTCGGCCGGGATGGTACTGTCTCTGCGGCCCGGCCGGCAGAATATGTAGGAGTCATAGCCCGACTTGGCCAGGATCTGAACGAGCCCCCGGCTGTGGCCGAAGGGGTCGAGGTTGGCGGCCGTCCGGGGTCCGACACCGAACTTCTCGCGGAAATACCTTTTTCCCAGCAGAATCTGACGGACAAAGGATTCTCCGGACGGCATGTTGCAGTCCGGCTGCAGGTACCATCCACCCAGAATATGCCACCTCCCATCCTTGACCAGACGCTGGATCCTCTTGAAGAGCCCCGGCTCGAACTCCTCGACCCAGCGGTAGAGGACCGCCTCGTTGTGGTTGAAAATAAACCCGGGGAACTCCTCGCAGAGGGCGACGGCGGCACGGAAAGTGGACAGGGCTTCGCCTGCTCCCTCCTCCCAATCCCACAGCCAGACGGGGTCCAGATGCGCATTGCAAACAAGATGGATGGTCCTGCGCCTGACAGGGAGCGGCTTTTTGATTTCCACGAGACAAGCATTATAATGCTTCGCTAATGCCGGCTTCAAACGCCCCGGAAAAAGGGGCCGGCGCCATGCCGGGTCATCAAGCGGAGCGAGCTCGGTATTGTCATAGGGCTCATCCGAAAATACCCCCCCCGTCCTTTTATTCCGTGGAGGATGTCCGGAAGGTGAGCCGCGGCGTGTTCCCCGAGGGCAAAGCGGCCTGAAGCGGCTGCCGCCGCCGGCGGGGACGGACTGGGGGGGCCGGCCTACATCTTGGCGGAAGCGGCCGAGGCGACGTCGGAGTTTTCGTCCTCGTCCTCGAGCTCGCTCTCGACGCCCAGAAGCTTGGCCGTTCCCTCATAGATCATCCGGTAAGACTTCTTGGATTCCTGAATCTCAGCCAGTCTCTCCCTGACTTTCTGAAGTTCCTTTTCGATCAGCGCATCCACCCCTTCGAGCTGCCTTTTGGCTTCCTGCATGGTCTTCTTGTAAAGGTCTTCCTGATCTTTGCTGAGGGCCATTCCTTCACTCCTTTAAATGCATTTCATCGCTTAGGCGTTGGACTCATTTTGAAGTTGATATCCATGGATTTCCAGACCCGCACGGGGACTCCCCCTTTCTCGGCGGGACGGAACTTCCACTGCCGGACGGCCGTCTCGGCCGACTTCTCGAACCCGTATCCGCCCTTGACCCCCTGGAGGATTTCCGTCCGGAGGACATCCCCCGTCTCCGCGATCAGAGCGTTCACGATCACGGTGCCGCTGATGCCCATGTTGAAGGCCTGGAGCGGATACTTGGGGTCGATCCTCTTGATCAGGGCGGGCGGAACATCGACCTGGTCCAGGGGCAATAGGTCTCCGGGGTTGGGTTTCACCGGGGCCGGCGCGGCGGTTTGAGGCTCCTGCCGTTTCGGCTGGACCTCGGCGGGGGTCTCCGCCGGCGCCTGATTCTCCGTCTTAGGCGCCTCCGTCTGTTCGGAAGTCCGGTCGCCCGGCCCTGGCGACGGAGGGAGCTGGATCTCCAGCCCGACCGGTGAGCTCTGGGCCGGGAGGGCCGGCTGGATCTGCTTGGCGATCTCCTGCGCATCCGTCTGATCGCCGCTCCTGCCCTGTGACCTCTTGGCGTCCGGCCGGGTCTCGTTCTGCCTTGACTCAGGAGGAGTCCCGATCTCGTTCTGACGGAGCGCAAACTCGTCCGGCAGAGAGGCCTGGAGGGACGAGACCATCTGAGGCTCTGCCGCCTTGGGCCTCTTGGATTTGAGGACCAGGAAGGTCGAGCCGCCCACGACCAGCAGAGCGGCCGCCAGACCTCCGATGAGCGCCAGCGGAGGCTTCTTTTTCTCTGTCTCAGTGAACTCATCGAAATAGGCCTTTTTCTTCGGGGTGGCGACCTTCTCGGGCGCGGCTCTCTCCGGCTCGGGGGCCGGCTTGTCCATCTCGAGCGGGATCTTGTCAATTTCGATGAGCGTCTGGTCGATGCCGAAGGGCGCTTTCTCTGCGTAGGCATCCGCCCGCGCAGAGGGGTGGGGAATATTGTTCCCCGCGTTATCGTGGAGAGGGATCCGTTCCTTGATCTCCTTGGCGATGGTGATCTTTTCCTTCTTTTCCGGCTTTTCGACCCGGGGTTCGGGCTTTGGCACGGGCGCCGGGCGGACCGCGTGTTCGGGTTTTCGCTTCTTATCTTCAAGCCCGAGGCCCCCGATGGCCGTTTTGAGCATGGCCTCGATATCCACGCTGTTTCCGGCTTTAGCTTCCCTTTTCTCGCGCTGGACTTCCTTGACGGGCTCCTTTCGCCGGACCGGCGCGGCCATCCCTGAAGCGGCTGCCCGGAGCTCTCGCTCTATGTGTTCGAGCTCCTTATTCGCTTTGGGCTCATGTTGGGGGGTCTGAGGCTTCAGCAGCCCCCACTCGTCGATCAGGGGAGCGGTGGGGGTTTTGATCGGAGCCGGCGGGACAACCTCCGCCTTCTTGACCTGAGGCTCCGGTTTCGGCGCCCTCTCTTCCTGCCCGTTGACCAGGAGGCTCAGCATCTTGGCGCGAAGATCATCCTTGTTCCAGGGCTTGGTGAAGTACGCCGACGCGCCGTAAACCTGGAGCGCCTCCATCTTGCAGGAAGGCTCCCGGTAGATGCCCGTCACGATCATGATCGGCGTTTTCTTGCCGGGTGTCTGGTTGATGCGTTTCATCAGCTCAAAGCCGTGGAGTTTGGGCAGCATCGGCTCGATGATGACCAGGTCGAAGTCTTCGGCCTTGAACTTCTCGTAGCCGCTGAGGCCATCCATGGCTGTAACGGCCTGGAAGCCCTCCTCGAAGACCAGGTTCGACAGGGAGATCAGAGACTCCTCGTCGAAATCCACCACCAAAATCTTTTTGTCTTTCATCGGACTTCCTAAAGCCCTTCAATTTTATCCATCGCCGCCTCTCCGAGCCGGGATGAATCTCCTGCCGTCAACGGGATTATTCTGGAGGGGAGGAAATGGCGGGTCAATCACCCTTTGGGGTGATTCAATGGATGAAATTCCGTACCCTTGAGGGCGGAAGGCCGTCAGGGCCCTTCAGGCGGGGTTCCTTGACATCGGCGGGCCCCGGGCCTATTTTGAGTTTAAGATGACGTCAAAGCGCAGGCTGGGCTCGGCCATGAGCCTCGATCAGCCCGACACCGTTCCTGTGATGTGCCAGCTCAGCGTCGGCCACATGCTGCTCCAGACCGGTCTTCCCGCCGCGGCCTTTTGGAACTCGGCCGAGGTTTTTGCCGAGGGGTTGCTCGCTTTAAGGAGGCTCTACGGCTTTGATGGCATCCTGGTCAGCCTCCATGGGCATGATCCCGGTTGGGAGAAGAGGATCTTCCGGGTGCAAAAGGGGGCTTCCGGAGAGATCGTTTACTGGAAGAACGGAGACCGGACCGTTTTTCCGCCCGACGATCTTCCCCTGCATTTTCCCGCCGTCGAGAGGCCCGCGCCGTCCTTTTCGGACCTCGACCCCGGCGCCATCCCCGGGGAGATCGATTGCATACCCGTCTCCTTGGGGCTTGACTTTCCGATCGACCGCGAGCACCGCTTCGACAGCATCGACCTTGTCGTCGCCAGCGCCGGAACGGAGTTCTCAATCCATGGGGAAGTCACCTCGCCTCTCGATTATTTCCTACGGCTCTGGGGACACACTCAAGGCCTGATCGGCCTTCTTGAAGAGCCGGACAGGTCAAAGACGATCCTCGAGCGCTATACGGAAGGGATCATCCGCTTAGCGGCAGGCCTCGTCGCCCACGGGGTGGATGCGGTCAAGGTGTCTTCTCCGTATGCCGGCTCGGGTTTCATCTCGCCGCGGTTTTATCGGGAATTCGTGGCGCCCTATGAGGGCCGGATCGCCCGGGCTGTCCGGCAGTTGGGCGTCCCCGCCTATGTGCATACCTGCGGCAAGGTCAGCGACCGGTTGGAGATAATGGTCGAGGCCGGCTTTTCCGGCGTCGAGTGCCTGGACCCTCCGCCGCTCGGCGATGTCGAGCTCGCCGACGCCAAACGGCGGATCGGCGGCCGCGCGTTCATCAAAGGCAACATCGACCCCGTCCACGTCCTCCTCAGCGGGACGGCTGAGAGGGTAAGACAGGATGCCCGGATCCGGCTGGAGGCCGGGATGCCGGGAGGCGGCTATATCCTTAGCACCGCCTGTTCGGTCGCCCCGTATACGCCGCGGGAAAACGTCCAAGTTCTGGCTGAAGTCGCCCAGGAATTCGGCCGCTATTAGGATTTCGCCGCGCCTTTGGCGATTCTGATACAATAAAGGCAATGGTCAACATCCGCGAGGTCCGGGCCAAAAGCATCCTCAACAAGTCGAAAATCTATGACTACTGCCTCAACCCGTACACCGGCTGCCAGGTGAACTGCCGCTACTGCTATGCCCGCCTGTTCATGAGGCGCTACTCGGGCCACCGCGAGCCTTGGGGCCAGTTTGTGGATATCAAGATCAACGCCCCGGAGCTTCTGCGCAAGCAGGTCGTCCGGGCGAAGAAGGGGACGGTCTGGCTCTCGTCCGTCTGCGATCCCTACCAACCCCTTGAAGAAAAGTACAAGCTGACGAGGCAGTGCCTGGCCATCCTCGCCGAGGCCCAGTTCCCCGTCAATATCCAGACCAAGATGACCCTTGTCCTGCGCGACCTCGATATCATCGAGAGGTTCAAAGAGGTCGAAGTGGGAATGACCCTGACCACGGGCGACGAGAGGATCGCCCGGATGTTCGAGCCCGGGGCTTCGCCGGTTTCCGAGAGGATCGCCGCGCTCCAGAAGATCCATCGCCGCGGCATCAAGACCTTCGTCTTTGTCGGGCCCGTCCTGCCCGGCGGGCCGGAAGGGCTCATCGCCGCCCTCGCCGGAAAGGTGGACAAGGTCCTGGTCGACCGGATGAACTACATGGAGACGATCATCGGCCTCTACAAGAAGATGGGCCTGTCCGAGTCGGCCACCGACCAGTTCTTTCATGAGCAGGCCCAGAGGATCGCCGGCGAAGCGGCCAGACGCGGGCTCCCTTGCGAAATCCTTTTCTGATATAATCCTTCCCTTTTAGTGGAGACTTCATGAGAACAGGAATTGATGAGGCTGTAAAGTTGAAGGTCGTTCCTCCCCTCCATCCCGACATCATCCCAGCCGTGCTCTGGAACAGGGCCTACCGCGATGCCGCCGGGGCCGACGGTCGGAGCGTTCCCCTCGTCATCGGTCTGGAAAGGGCCGACGGCTCGATCTCCCGCTACCGGACTTCGGTTTTGCCGCCCGGGCATCCGCTGTTCGAGGCCGGCCTGCTTCACGCCGAGCGCCTGGTCAAGTCACTGCTTTGGATGTGGGGAGGATATAAGATCTATGTCGGAGGTTCCGCCGCTGTGGGAGAGATGATCCGGAAGGCCTACAAGCGACAAGGCGCGCGCGCCTTTGACGCCGACCTGATGTCCACTGCCTACGATAAAAAATTCACCGTCGAGTCTATGGAGGCCGACGCGGTCCCTCCGGCTTTGGAGAAAACGCGGCCCCTCGGACGCCACCTCGACGGCTGCCGGATCGGTTTTGACCTCGGCGCCAGCGACCGCAAGGTCAGCGCCGTCATCGACGGCGAGTCCGTCTTCAGCGAGGAAGTGGCCTGGGACCCACGCAACCAGAGCAACCCGCTCTACCATTATCACCAGGTCATGTCGGGGCTTCATCAAGCGGCTTCCCACCTTCCCCGCGTCGACGCCATCGGCGGGAGCGCGGCCGGGATCTACATCGATAACCAGGCCATGGTCGCTTCCCTTTTCCGGGGGATTCCTCGGGCCGAGTTCAGAAAGAAGATTAGGCCGATGTTCTTGCGGATGCGCAAGCGTTGGAAAATCCCGTTTGAAGTCGTCAACGACGGCGAAGTGACGGCCCTGGCCGGGTCGATGTCGCTCAACGCCAACCGCGTCCTGGGCATCGCCCTGGGGTCGAGCCAGGCCGGGGGTTATGTCAACGACAAGGGCAACATCACCGGCTGGCTGAATGAGCTGGCCTTTGTTCCAGTCGACCTGAACCCGGCTGCGCCGGTGGACGAGTGGTCGGGGGACGCCGGCTGCGGCGTCCAGTATTTCTCCCAGCAGGCGGTGTTCCGCCTCGCCGGGAAGGCCGGGATCGGCCTGGCCGAGGACGCGGCGGCCGTGGACAAGCTCAAAACGGTCCAAGACCTGCTGCACGGCGGGGACGAGCGCGCCCGGCTCGTCTTCGAGACGATCGGCTGCTACCTGGGGTACGGGATCGGACACTACGCGGATTATTATGACATCGACCACGCCTTGATCCTTGGCCGGGTGACATCGGGTGAGGCGGGGCCCATTATCCTGGAGAAGGCCCGCCAAGTGCTGAGCATCGAGTTCCCCGAGCTGGCGGGACGGGTGATGCTCCATCTTCCCGACGAGAAGAGCCGGCGGATCGGCCAGGCGGTGGCGGCGGCCAGCCTGCCCGTCTCCGGACGGATGTGATTTCGGACAAGCGAGAGAACCATGGAACCCAAACTGAGAAAAGCGGGAAACGAGATCTTTATCCCGGACGGCTCTCCGGTGGCCGAGGCCATCGGCCGAACGTCGCACTTTGGGGTAGCGGCGCACCCCGACGACCTTGAGATCATGGCCTATCACGGCATCCTGAAGTGCTTTTCGAGCGAAGAAGACTGTTTCTTCGGCCTCATCGCCACCGACGGCGCCGGCAGCCCTCGCGACGGGTTCTATAAACGGTACACCGATGAGCAGATGAAGGTCGTCCGCAAGAAGGAACAGAAGAAAGCCGCCATGGTCGGCGAGTATGCCGGGGTCGCCTTCCTCAATTACACGAGCTCCGAGGTCAAAGACGCGCGGAACCCCGGTCCCAAGGACGATATCAAGGAGCTGCTCACCCTGGCCAGGCCCAAGGTCGTTTACACCCACAACCCGGCCGACAAGCATGATACCCATGTGGCCGTGGGCCTCCGGACCATTCTGGCCATCCGGGAACTCCCGGCGGAGCTCAGGCCGGAGAGGGTTTACGGCTGTGAAGTCTGGCGCGACCTCGACTGGATGCTGGACGAGGATAAGGTCGGACTCGACGTCTCCGAGCACCAGAACCTGGCCACTTCGCTGGTCAGCGTCTTCGATTCCCAGGTGGCCGGCGGGAAAGGCTACGATATGGCCACGATCGGCCGGCGCCGGGCCCACGCCACCTATTACGCTACCCACGGCGTCGACGTGGCCTCCTCGATGATCTTTGCCATGGACCTGACCGGCCTCGTGACCGACCCCTCGCTTGACATCAAGGAGTTCGTCTGCCGCTACATCAACCGCTTTGCCGCCGATGTGAGCAAGCGGATTGACAGGCTGGTCTAGCCCATGACCATCATCCTGAAAGTGGCGCTCGGCTTGATGACCGCCTTTTTCAGCTTTTTCTACCTTCCGGATGTGTTCAAGCACAGGCGGGAATTCTCGGATAAGCCCTGGGCCGGCCTCCTCGGCACGGGTTTCGTCACCAACTTTTTTGACACCCTGGGGATCGGGAGCTTCGCCCAGCAGACCGCGATCTTCAAGTTCTTTGGGCTGGTCGATGACCGGGTCATCCCCGGGACGATGAACGTGGGGAACACCATCCCCACCGTGACCCAGGCCTTCATCTTCATGACCGCGGTCGAAGTCGAGCCGCTGACCTTGGCCTCAATGTCGGTGGCCGCGCCGGCCGGGGCCGTGCTCGGGGCGGGTGTCGTCTCCCGGATGTCCCGGCGCAAGATCCAGCTGGGGATGGGCTTCGGCCTCCTCATTGTCGCCGGGATGATCCTGGCGGGCCTTCTCAAGTGGCTCCCGCTCGGGGGCGAAGCGATCGGCCTGACCGGGGTCAAGCTTGGGATCGCGATCGTCGTGAGCTTCATCTTCGGAGCCCTTCAGACGATCGGAGTCGGGTTCTATGCCCCCTGCATGGCGACTGTATATTCGCTCGGCATGCATCCCCGGGTGGCCTTTCCGATCATGATGACCGCCACGGCCATGCTGATGGCCGCCGGCAGCACCCGGTTCGTCAAGGATTGCGCTTGCGACCGCAAGGCGTCCATCGCCCTGACGCTCGCCGGGATCCTCGGTGTCATCCTGGCGGCCTACATCGTCAAGTCGCTGCCTTTAACCGTGCTCAAATGGGTGGTGGTCGGGGTCGTCCTCTACACGTCGATGTGGATGTTCATCTCGGCCCGCCGCTCCCGGCGCGAAGAGCTCGCCTCGCGGAGCGGGAACGGGGCCGCAGCCTAAGCTTCCGCGCCCTCACCGGTCCCCGTAGGTTTCTTTAAGGACCTTTCGCATCTCCTCGGCGAATCGCAGCGGCTCCTCAAAAAACGGGAAGTGGGCCGAGTTCTCGAACCAGACCATTTGCTTCAGGGGAGCGCGGAGTTTCCCGAAGTAGCGTTCGCTGAGCTCGAAAGGGTCGACATAATCGTGTCGGCCGGTGAAAAAGTAAACGGGGACCTGGACAGAAAGTACGTCCTCGGCCAGGTCGCCGGGAAATTCTGTCGAACGGTAGAAGCGGCTGTAAAGGCTTACGCCCTTGGTGATGTTGAGGATGTCGGTAAGTCTGTATTCGGGCGCGCGGACCCCCGTCCAGAGGAGAGGCCAGAAGCTCTTGGCCCGGTAGAGCTCGCCGCCGAACCGGAAGATCCATTTTTCATGAACCCTCCGGCCTTTGAGCGCCAGTTCCTTGAGGGCCTTCCCGTTTTTCCTCTTTGCCGCCTCCTGGCGGATGAAGCGGTCTTGGATCGCGGGGATCTCGCTGTTGAAGGCGAGCTGTCCGATCCCTCCGTACGCGTAGAAATCCTGCGGCGATTTCTTCACCAGGTGAAGGCCCAGCCAGGTGCCCCAAGAATGACCGACCAGGTAGACCTTAGGGACGCCGAACCGGTTCTTGAGATTGGCGACGAGTTCCGAGGCGTCGGAGAGGAGTTGCGCGTCGGTCAGGGAGGCGACGGGAACGGACTTACTGTAGGATTTTCCGGCTCCCCGGCGGTCCCAATGGACGACCACGAAGTCCTTCTCC
>Ga0153915_10001258_pt1 | contig 23349 bp, 18 predicted proteins | sample Opewatmetagenome_2_FD_107003 | JGI IMG/M metagenome (GOLD analysis project Ga0153915, IMG submission 107003) | Freshwater wetland microbial communities from Ohio, USA - Open water 3 Core 3 Depth 3 metaG | ecosystem: Environmental > Aquatic > Freshwater > Wetlands | place: USA: Ohio, Lake Erie...
ATGAAAATTACTATTCTTCCAGCAGAATTTCCATAATGGTACAGGCCGCTTTGGCAACCGATGTGCCGGGACCAAAAATACCGGAAACCCCAGCTTTGTAGAGATAATCATAATCCTGAGCAGGAATAACACCACCGGCAATGACAATGATGTCTTCGCGGCCGAGTTTCTTCAACTCTTCCATTACCTGAGGAACCAGTGTCTTGTGACCAGCGGCCAGAGAAGAGACGCCCAAAACGTTGACATCGTTCTCTACTGCTTGTTTGGCAGCTTCGGCCGGAGTCTGGAACAAGGGTCCCATGTCCACGTCGAAACCACAGTCGGCATAACCGGTGGCTACAACTTTGGCTCCACGGTCGTGACCGTCCTGGCCCATTTTTGCAATCATGATGCGAGGCTGACGGCCTTCTTTTCTGGCAAACCGTTCAACCAGCGAGCAGGCTTTCTGAAAGTCTGCATCGTTCTTTGTTTCTGATGAATACACGCCTGATATGGTTCTGATTACTGCTTTGTAACGTCCTACTACTTTTTCGCAGGCATAGGAGATTTCTCCCAGGCTGGCACGAACACGAGCTGCTTCCACAGCCAGTTCCAGCAGGTTACCCTGCTTGGTTTTCACACAGTTGGTGATGGCTTCGAGGGCCTTTTGAACGGCCGCTTCGTCACGGTTGGCACGAAGCTGTTTCAATCGTTCGATTTGTTGGATACGAACAGCTGTGTTGTCAATTTCAAGGATATCGATCGGATCTTCTTTTTCGAGACGGTAACGGTTCACACCGACGATGGTTTGTGTGCCGGAGTCAATGCGTGCCTGAGTACGGGCCGCGGCTTCTTCTATACGCATTTTGGGGATGCCGGTTTCGATGGCTTTGGCCATACCACCCAGACTTTCCACTTCTTCAATCAACACCCAGGCTTTTTCTGCCAGCTCTTTGGTCAGTGATTCGATGTAGTAGGAACCAGCCCAAGGATCAACCTCACGGCAGATATTGGTTTCTTCCTGGATATATATCTGGGTGTTGCGGGCAATACGGGCTGAAAAGTCGGTTGGCAAGGCGATGGCTTCATCAAGGGCATTGGTATGTAATGACTGGGTATGTCCCAGTGCAGCAGCCATAGCTTCGATGCAGGTACGGCCAATATTGTTATAGGGATCCTGTTCGGTCAGTGACCAGCCTGATGTCTGACAGTGGGTACGCAAGGCCAGTGATTTGGGATTCTTCGGATTGAATTTTTTCACGATTTTAGCCCACAACATACGGGCAGCACGCATTTTGGCAATTTCCATGTAGTGGTTCATGCCGATAGCCCAGAAAAACGACAGGCGCGGAGCAAAGGCATCGATATCCATACCTGCATTAACACCGGCACGGAGGTATTCAAGACCGTCTGCCAGGGTGTAGGCCAATTCAATATCGGCTGTGGCACCGGCCTCCTGCATGTGGTAACCGGAGATGGAAATGGAGTTGAACTTGGGCATGTTCTTAGCCGTGTATTCGAAGATATCGGCGATGATCTTCATGGAGAATTCCGGCGGATAGATATAGGTGTTGCGCACCATAAATTCCTTGAGAATGTCGTTCTGGATGGTCCCGGCCATTTCTTCAAGTCTGGCACCTTGTTCCAGTCCCGCGTTGATGTAAAAAGCCAGAATGGGAAGAACAGCGCCGTTCATAGTCATGGAAACAGACATCTTGTTTAAGGGAATCCCATCGAACAAAACTTTCATGTCTTCGATGGAACAGATGGACACACCAGCCTTGCCTACATCTCCGACAACACGATCGTGATCGGCGTCATAGCCACGGTGTGTGGCCAGGTCGAATGCCACCGACAAACCCTTCTGACCGGAAGCCAGGTTACGGCGGTAGAAAGCATTGGACTCTTCGGCAGTGGAAAATCCGGCATACTGACGGATTGTCCAGGGACGCATGGCATACATAATGCTATACGGGCCACGCAGGTAAGGAGAGACTCCGGCAGCATAGTGCAGATGTTCCATGCCTTCGAGATCAGCTTTGGTATATACAGGTTTTACCTGAATCTGTTCAGGTGTTTTCCAATCTTTTTCAATGCCGTTGGCTGTTGACCAGGCCTTGGGATCCGTCGAGGGAATGCCGGCATTCATTATATCTATTTGTTTGAAATCTGGTTTCATTGGGCTTTTCTTAATTAATTCCTGTTAGCTTGTTGAATGCCTGAAGTGTCTGTAAAACATTGGAACGAACATTGATGAACTGTGTGATGCCTGTAGCCTTGAGAGCTTCCGTGCATTCGGGAGCACCAGCCACAACAAAGATTTCCTTGCCGTTGCCAATGGCTTCGAAAGCTTTCGGTGCCAGTTCGGCGTATTCATCATCACTTGAACAGATTACAATGATGTCTGCTTTGGCGGCACGGGCTGCGGCAACACCTTCTTCTGGTGTATCAAAGCCCAGGTTGTCAATGATTTCATAGCCGGCACATGCAAAGAAATTGCTGGAGAACTGGGCGCGGGCCAATCGCATGCTCAGTGAACCGATGGTCAGCATAAACACTTTCGGGCGTTTGCCAGATTTTTCGGTGGTCAGGCGCAAAGCGTCAAAGGCCGAGGATCCATGTTCGAAGTTCAGCACTGGCAGGTTTCCTGCGGAGCACGTGCAGTGACCGCTGTTTCCTGTATGTTTCGGTGCCTGTCCGGTTACTTTGTCCAGGGCCGATTCGTTAAAGTTGGGGTACTGGTTGGTTCCGAGCAGGATTTCACGGCGACTTGATATGGCAGCCATACGTTTTTCGCTGGAAGCATTCACTTCAGCCTGAATATATCCCTGGCGGATAGAATTCAGGAATCCTCCTTTTTCATCCACGGCCAGGAAAATCTTCCAGGCTTCTTCTGCCAGAGAGGCAGTAAGGGTTTCAATATAATAGGAACCGGCGGAAGCGTCAACCACCTTATCGAAGTGTGATTCTTCCTTCAACAGCAATTGTTGGTTGCGGGCGATGCGCTCAGAGAAATCATCGGACGTCTGATAGGCTGCATCGAATGGTGTCACAGTGATGGAATCTACACCAGCAATAGAGGCAGACATGGTTTCAGTCTGGCTACGCAGCAGGTTTACATAAGCATCGTAAATGCTTTGGTTCCATTCGGAAGTACTGGCATGCAAGTGCATCCTGGCGGAGCTGGTACAAGAGCCTTTTTCCAGGTAAGCATTTACAATCTGGGCCCACAACAGTCGGGCAGCACGAAACTTGGCGATTTCCATGAAATAATTGGAACCTACACCGAAATTGAATTTAATCTTTCCGGCCACTTCCTGAACGGGAATGCCGGCTTCCTGACCAAGAGCCAGAAATGCATTTCCGTAAGCCAGACCATAACCCAGTTCCTGTGTACAATAGGCGCCGGCATTATTGAACAGGTAAGCGTTTGCACCAAACACACGGAAGTTAGGGAGTGTAGCAGCTGCATTCATAGCCGCTTTCAGGTCAGCTTTTAAATCAGTATCAGCGTCGAATCCCTTTGTCAGCATGCGCTTGAAAGGATCGAAGTTAACAGAACCGGTTATTTTCGTTGCATCCAGCTTGTTGTTTTTTACATAATCGGAAAAAAGGAGGGCTAGTCTGGCAGCTTCTGCCGTACAACTGCGGAAATTGATTTCAATACATTCCAAACAGATATCCTTCAATAACAGTGACAAGTTTTCTGCTGAAATCAGTTTTCCTGAAAGTTTGAAACCTAGCGAGTTGATACCTTTATTCAGGATGTCAAGGGCTTTTTTGTTGGCCAGTTTCGGATCGGTCACAACAATATCCTGGCGAACAAACCAATTGTTGTCTTTTTTTGTTCCGCGTACATAGGGAAATTCACCCGGAAGGGAATCAGTAATTTTCATGCCTTCCAGATCTTCAGCGCGGTAAAAGGGCCTTACGCTGAATCCTTCGTTGGTTTTCCAAACGAGTTTCTTTTCGAAATCCACACCTTTCAAGTCGGCTGTAATTTTTTCCATCCATTCCTGGGTGGTTACCGGTGGAAACTCCGAAAATAACTTTTCTTTGCTATCTGCCATAATTTGAGAATAATAGGTTGTTTTCTGGTTCAGATTTCTTAATCTGAATCGTATTTTAAAAATGCATGCAAAGTTAGACTTTTTATTCTGATATAGAAAGATTTTTGGATGCTAAGTTTGGATGGACTTTGCTTATTGATACTTGCAAGGTCTGTTTTTTTTTCATTAGTTGCTGGTTTTGTAACTAATTGACTATTTATTATATACAAATTTATACGAGTCTGTTATTGAATTTTCACACCTTTTTTTCTTGGTTTTTTGAATTTCATCATTACTTTTGACACGGTTTACATAATCGAATGTAATCAGTTTTTCGATTTTCAAATGAAAAACACATTACTACGTCAAATAGTAAAAAAATGGGGATTTTAAAAGAGAAATTCGCGAGCTATACAGCTCCGAGAGATTTAATTAAAGCAGGTGTTTATCCGTATTTCAGGGCAATAGAGTCGGATCAGCACACAGTCGTGAAAATTCAAGGGAAGGATGTCCTGATGTTCGGTTCGAACAGTTACCTGGGATTGACAAACCATCCCGAAGTTAAGGAGGCAGCCATCAAAGCTATCGAGAAATACGGTACCGGATGCGCTGGCTCTCGTTTTTTGAACGGGACGCTCGATATCCACATTCAACTGGAAAGCCGATTGGCCAAGCTGACCGGAAAAGAGGCAGCATTATGCTACAGCACTGGTTTTCAGACCAATCTTGGCGTCGTTTCCGTATTGGGCAAACGCAATGATTTCTTGTTGATGGATGAATTGGATCATGCTTCCATTATTGAAGGCAGCCGTCTTTCATTCTCGAAATCAATGAAGTTCAAGCACAATGACATGCAGGCGCTCGAAAAGAAGCTGAAAATGTGCGGCAGAGGTCATGGGATTTTAATCGTGGTTGATGGTATTTTCTCTATGGAAGGCGATATCGCCAAGTTGCCTGAAATTGTCGCTCTGGCCAAGAAATACAAGGCTTCTGTCATGGTGGACGATGCTCATTCGCTGGGTGTAATCGGGGTAAATGGAGCGGGTACTGCTTCACACTTTGGTTTGACGGACGAGGTAGAGTTGATTATGGGTACTTTTTCTAAATCAATGGCTACATTGGGAGGTTATATTGCAGCAGACCAGGAAGTCATCGATTTTATCAAGCATAATTCCAGGTCTTTGATCTTCAGTGCCAGTATGACACCGGCTTCGGCTGCCGGAACCCTGGCAGCTATTGATATCATGGAACGTGAACCTGAACGGACTCAGCATTTGTGGGATGTGACCAATCATGCCAGAAACCTGTTTACTAAAAATGGATTTGATACGGGCATCTCCTGTACGCCTATCATTCCTTTGTTGGTGCGCGATGATGAGAAAGCACTCCGCCTGACGCGGATGTTGCTGGATGACGGTGTGTTTGTCAATCCAGTCATTGCCCCGGCAGTACCTCCGGGCGGAAGTCTGATCCGTTTCTCATTGATGGCCACTCATACTTTTGAACAGGTGAATGAGGCTGTTGAAAAGATGACCATCGCCTCAAAGAAGCTTGGAATCATTGAATAATTAACTTAACCCGAAATGAAGAAAGTCATACTTATTACAGGCGTATCTTCCGGTTTCGGGAAGAAGACAGCGGAATTACTGGCACAAAAGGGCTATGTTGTTTATGGTACTGTCCGGAAAATCTGTGCTGTCAATCCTGCCGTCAATTTGCTGAAAATGGATCTGACCGATGTGGAATCCATTAAAAATGCGGTTGATCAGCTTATTCAGAAAGAAGGCAGGATTGATATACTGATCAACAATGCCGGCATGCACCTTGGTGGTGCCATTGAAGAAGCACCGGTCGAACTGTTTACCCGCCAGATGGAAACGAATGTCAACGGGTTGGTGCATATGTTGCAGGCTGTATTGCCTTATATGCGCCGGCAAGGGCAGGGGACAGTTATCAATTTCAGTTCTATCGGCGGTTTGATGGGATTGCCTTTTCAACCGTTTTATTCTGCCAGTAAGTTTGCCATCGAAGGACTTAGTGAGGCACTTAGAATGGAATTGAGGCCTTTCAATATCAAGGTGATAGTTATTAATCCAGGCGATTTCCACACGAGCAATACGACCAACCGGATAAATACGACAGTACCTGGCGGTCCTTATGAAATTCAATTCAAAAAGTCTCAGGCTGTATTTGAGAAGGATGAGATCAATGGCTGGGATCCTGAAATCATGGCACGTAAACTCTTGAAAGTGGTAGAAAGCAAGCATCCCTGTAACCGGTATGTAGTTGCTTCCCTTGATCAAAAATTGGCTGTGATTTTAAAAAGGATACTGCCGATCAGTCTGTTTTCAAGGATTCTTGGGTCTCATTATGCCATTAAATAGGCAATCGTCTTGCATAAACGTGATATTGTTGGTTTCCAGGTAGTTCCGGATGCCGTTCCTGTCGTCAGGATGGAACCATTGATAGTCAGAATCCCTACGAAACCAGGTCAGTTGTTTGCGGGCGTATTTATGGGTATTGTTTTGTATTCGTGTGATGGCTTCATCCAGGCTGTAATGGCTATCGAAAAATTCGAACAGTTCCTTGTACCCGACTGTATTTAAAGCGTTCAGATCACGAAAAGGAAAAAGTGCTTTGGCTTCCTCCAACAAGCCTTGTTGCATCATATCCAGTACTCGATGGTCGATACGTTGGTATAGTTCTTTCCTGTCACGGTTCAGGCAAATCTTTACAATCCTGAACGATCTTTCTTTTGATTTATGTTGCCGGAACGAGGAAAAAGGTCTGCCTGTCATCAGGCAGATTTCCAGTCCATGCAACACTCTTTTGTGATTTTTAAGGTCGACGTCTGCATAATATACCGGATCAAGCAGTTTGAGTTGTGCCAGGATGCTGTCAAGTCCTTCCTGTTGGTAGGTGTTCAGGAGGTCTTTGCGTAATTCGGGATCCACATCGGGCATGTCGTCAATCCCTTTGCAAACAGCGTCAATGTATAACATGGATCCTCCGGTCATGAGTACGGTATCGTGCATCGGAAATAACGTATTTTCCAGCAGGGCAAGTGCCTCCGTTTCAAAACGGGCAGCACTATAATAGTCATGAATACTGTGTGTTCCGATAAAATAATGGGAAACGCGTTTCAACTGATCCTGATCAGGTGCAGCTGTACCAATAGCCATTTCTTTGTATAACTGTCTGGAATCACACGAGACGATGGGTGAACCGAACGATTCGGCCAGTTGAAGACTAAGTGCTGTTTTACCAACACCGGTTGGGCCGGTTAAAACCACTAATGTTTTCACTCTATCTCAAAAATCTGATTCTGAGGAAGATAGATTGTGAGCGTCATCTAATCCGGAAAATCCGTCTGCATCCAGTTCATCGATGTCAAAATCCTGGTCTCCATAAAAATCATCGTCAATAGTCAATTTGAGTGCTGAATCGGAAGATATATCTTCAAAATCGGTTGTCTGGGTAGGAGCATCCCCCTCAGAAAGCAGGCATTTCGGGTGAGCCAGTGTCTTTGCTGGTATAAACTGAAACGCTTCGATGAAGAAAGAACGTTCAGTCAGATAATCAAAAATATACATTAATTTCTGACCCTCGTCTTCAATCAGATCGCTGAGTTTGGTATCTTCCATGATCCAGCTGTCCACTTCAGGACTACTGTCCATTTCGATCAGGGTGATTTCCGTTTCTTTTTCCCAGTCATCATTACAAATGACAAAGGAACTCATCTGATCAGATGAATAACCGACACTTTCCAAGATAGCACTGTGCAAGTCGAGAAAGCTGGCTTCCGAATCAATGGCAATTTCACGGACAAAGTTGTCGACTTCATCGGAAAGGATTCGAAATTTGTAAACCATAGAGACGTTTTTTCCGTTTAAAAATAACCTTTAATAATACCCCTCGGGGAATTCTTCACGAACAAAATGATTTCATCGCGTTCCTTGGTGGCTGGCAATTCAGCTTCAATGCGCTCGATAGCATCACTGTTGTTAAGTCCAGACTGGTAAAGATAGCGATAAATTTCCTGTATATCCCTGATTTGTTCGTTGGAAAATTCTCTCCGGCGCAGCCCTATGGAATTGATGCCGCAATAGGCTATCGGTTCGCGGGCGGCTTTTATGTAAGGAGGTACGTCCTTGTTTATTTTTGATCCACCCTGAATCATCACGTGAGAACCAATATGTGAGAATTGGTGGATCAGCGTGCCACCGCCTATGATGGCAAAATCGTCAACGACAACTTCTCCGGCGAGTTGGACGCAATTGGACATGATAACATTGTTCCCGACTTCACAGTCATGGGCCACATGACAATACGCCATAATAAGACAGTCGTTTCCGACAGTTGTCTTGCCTCTGGCAGCAGTGCCGCGGTTGATGGTTACGTATTCACGTATAGTCGTGTTATCTCCTATTTCGGCAGTCGTGTCTTCTCCGACAAATTTCAGATCTTGTGGAATGGCTCCGATAACGGCACCGGGGAAAATAATGCAATTTTTTCCGATACGGGATCCTTCCAGAATGGTTACATTCGATCCGATACGCGTACCTTCACCAATAATAACATTCTTGTCAATGGTAACAAACGGTTCGATGACTACACTCGGGGCAATCTTCGCATCCGGATGAACGTAGGCTAATGGTTGTCTCATAAGCTGGTAACTGGTTACTTATTTTTGATCACCTGAGCCATAAATTCAGCTTCAGTGACAATTTTATCTCCCACGAAGGCATATCCCTTCATGGATACGATGCCCCTGCGAATCTGATCCATCAGGTCAAGCCTGAAAATCAATGTATCGCCAGGCACTACTTTATGACGGAACCGAACGCTTTCAATTTTTAAGAAATAAGTGGAATAGCGTTCCGGTTCAGTTACATTGTTCAGAATCAATAATCCACCTGTCTGGGCCATGGCTTCAATCTGTAACACACCGGGCATGACGGGTTCATCAGGAAAGTGTCCCATGAAAAACTGTTCGTTGCCAGTTACGTTCTTGATACCGACGATGTGTCGTTCACTGATTTCGATAATCTTGTCGACCATCTGGAATGGCCAGCGGTGTGGCAGCAAACGCTTGATGCGCTGGTTGTCCATAATGGGAGGTATGTCTGGATTGTATACCGGTGCCTGTACTTCTTGTTTTTTTATTTCCTTGCGAATCAGACGTGCGAGCTGATTATTGATTTTATGGCCTGGCCTGGTGGCGATGATGTGTCCCTTAAGGGGTTTGCCAATGAGAGCCAGGTCTCCGATGAGATCCATCAGTTTGTGACGGGCGGGTTCGTTATCGTATTTAAGCGGCTTGTTGTTAATGTATCCCAGCTTGTTAACCAACTTGTGAGGAATGTTCATCGTGTCAGCCAGGGCATCCAGTTTTTCCTGGGACATCTCCTGGTCGTAAATAACGAGGGCATTGTCCAGATCTCCGCCCTTAATCAGGTTGTGGTGGAGCAGCTGTTCCACTTCACGGACAAAAACAAACGTACGACTGTCTGCGATTTCTCTTTCAAAATCAGCCAGTTCGTTCAGGCGGGCAAACTGATTGCTCAGAATACAAGATTTAAAGCTGATAAGTGTCGTCATGCTGAATCCATCGTAAGGCAGAATAATGAGTGAGGCTCCTGTGTCGGGCTCGTTCACTTCAATACGGTTACGGACGACGTAATAGTGTTTGTCGTATTCCTGTTCTGTTTTACCGGCATTCCGGATAGCCTCAACGTATTGGATGGCACTGCCGTCAAGAATGGGTATTTCGGGCCCGTCTATCTCGATGAAGCAGTTGTCAATTTCAGCAGCCCAAAGAGCAGCCATGGCATGTTCAATGGTACTGATCTGAACACCATCCTTGTCTAGCATGGTGCCGCGTTCGGTATGATGAACATTTTCAGCTAAAGCCTCGATAGTGGGCTTGCTCTCGAGATCGGTCCGTACAAAGACGTAACCGGTATTGGGAGGGGCCGGGCAAAAATGGGCCGTAATAAATAGACCCGTATGAAGCCCTTTACCCGATATGGTAAAATCGTTTTTCAGTGTGAGTTGGTTGGCCATGCGTACATTATTGGTTTTGTTGCTTTTTCAAGACTTCCAGTTCTTTTCGAAGTGCGTTGACTTCCAGATAAAGTGCTGACAATTTTTTAAAGACAGAACTTGATCTGGCAAATTGTTTGGCGGGTATGGCTGGTGAGCCTAAATAGGGTGTGGAAGCATCGGTCAGACTGGAGGGTACACCCGACTGGGCACCAATCTGGACGCCATCAACCACCTTGATATGACCGGCAAATCCGACTTGTCCGCCAAACATGCAGTTTTTGCCAATCTTCGTAGATCCGGCAAAACCACATTGAGCGGCTGCGACCGTATTTTCGTCAATTTCGACGTTATGAGCTACCTGAATCAGGTTATCCAGTTTCACGCCCTTGTGAATAATGGTTGAACCCATCGTGGAACGGTCAATAGTCGTGTTCGCCCCGATTTCAACATCGTCTTCAATGATGACATTACCGATCTGGGCAATTTTATGGAAATCCCCCGAACTTTGTGGGGCAAATCCGAAACCGTCTCCTCCAATAACAGCGCCAGCCTGAAAGATACAATTGTTGCCAATAATACAATCATCCATGATTTTGACTCCCGGATAAAAGAGGCAGTTTTCACCGATACGGACATTGTCGCCAATATATACCTGTGGGTATATCTGAACATTATTACCAACGACCGTAGTGGCCCCAATAAAACTAAAGCAGCCAATATAGGCGTTTTCACCAATATTGGCTGTAGGGTCGATGGCAGCTCCGGGGTCAATCCCTTTTCTGGTCTTTTTTGCGGAGGCCACCAGCTCAAGCAGTCTGGCCAGGCAGGTATAGGCATTTTCAACCCGAATAAGCGTGGCAGATATCGGTTGTTCGGCTATAAAATCGTCATTGACCAATACGATGCTGGCTTTAGTGGCATAAATATAGGGCGTATATTTCGGATTTGCCAGAAAAGACAGCGTGCCAGGAATACCTTCTTCAATCCTTGAAACACTGGATACTGTTACGGATGCATTTCCTTCCACTGTTCCGGATAAATAATCAGCAATCTGTTGGGCGGTGTAAGTCATTTACTAAAAAATTTGGGCAAAAATACAAAATAATCATCATTAATCGCACAAATGCCATGTCAATGCATATTATTTTATTCGCATACGGCAATAGGCCTGTTTTCGTACCTCTTTCGACAGCAATTCCAAATTCAGCATGTCTGACGCGATGGTAATGGGACGAATGGTCCCGTCATTGTACAAAATATCGATACTGTCGACGTTCTCACTGTACATATTGGTTGTAACACTACTAAGCGAGATGAAATAGGTGGCTTCTTCTCTGGATATCTTAAATTGGCGAGCCAGTTCCTCTATATCGTTACCGATCCGTGCGTCAGAAGGAGCTTCGGATGTCATTTCCATTTTAAATAAGTCACGTTCAATGAGGCAGCGACTCAGCCGGGAAAGTACAAAATCGTCATGAGCCTGCCAACCCTTGATGGCTGACCAGATATCGGTATCATCCAGATTAATGAAATGGTCCAGGGAACAGTCATCCATTACACCGGGTTGTTGTTTGCCGGACAAAAAATGACTGAAAGCTTCGGATGCGGGGACTACGATACCTTTTTTTGTCAGATACCTGGAGCGTTTCAATAGATTCTGCAGCATTTTTTCAGCAGCCAGCGATGTTTTGTGGAGATAAACCTGCCAGTACATAAGACTTCTGGACATCAGGTAATTTTCGACGGAGTAGATGCCTTTGGCTTCCACGACTAGTCTGTCATCAACAACATTCAGCATTTTGATGATACGGGCAGAGCCAATGTTGCCTTCGGTAACACCGGTGAAAAAACTGTCACGGCGCAGGTAATCGAGCCTGTCCATATCCAGGTTTCCGGAAACAAGCTGATGCAGAAAACGTTTAGGGTATTCATCCTTGAAAATACTGATGGCAATGTCCAGCTTGCCTTTGAATTCCTGATTCATGCGTTGCATCAGCAGCAACGATATGGCTTCATGAGAAACGCCTTCGATCAGAACATGTTCCAGTGCATGAGAAAAAGGACCGTGTCCAAGATCATGAAGCAGGATAGCTGCAATCACGCCTTCAGCTTCCTCGTTAGTAATGTCGTGCCCCTTGTTTCTCAGATGCTGAACAGCCTCCATCATCAGGTACATGGCTCCTGTCGTATGCAGGAAACGGGTATGTTGGGCACCCGGGTAGACAAAGGAAGACATGCCCAATTGTTTAATGCGGGAGAGCCTGTGCAGAAAACGGTGTTCATAGACTTCATATAAAAAACCTGTTGGCAGGTTGATGAAGCCAAAGACAGGATCGTTGATGATTTTCCGTTTTTCCATGATGGGATATCCAGCCTTGAGGCCAGATACGCTATTTAGTAAGGTATCCTTTCATTTCCTGTTGAAGCTTTGAAGCTTCCTGTCTGGCTTTTCCGGCAAAGTCGGTACTGTTGCCAGCGTAGAGAATTTGTCTGGAAGAATTGACCAAAAGGCCACAGGTATCATTCATGCCGTATTTCACGACATCTGCCAGACTGCCGCCCTGGGCACCAATGCCTGGTACCAGTAAAAAATGGTCAGGGACTATCTTGCGAACAGCTGAAAACAGGCTGCACTGGGTGGCACCTGCCACGTACATCATTTGTTCATCGGAAGCCCATGTCCGCGAGGTTCTCAGTACTTTTTCAAACAGACGTTCTCCTTTGGTGTCTGGAATAAGCTGAAAGTCCAGGGAACCTTTGTTGGAGGTTAGCGCCAGCAGGATTACCCATTTACCGGAGTAGGATAGGAAAGGTTTGACACTGTCTTCTCCCATATAGGGTGCTACGGTGAGGGCATCGAAGGGAAGATCCTGAAAGAAGCTGGCAGCGTACATTTCGGACGTGTTGCCTATGTCTCCGCGTTTGGCATCCGCGATAATGAACTGGTCAGGATAGGTTAAGCGGATGTATTGCACCGTTTTTTCCAGTGACAGCCAGCCGTTGATGCCGTAGCGTTCATAAAAGGCAAGGTTAGGCTTGTATGCTACACAAAGATCGGCTGTGGCATCTATGATGGCTTTGTTGAAGGCGAAGATCGGATATTCTTCACTCAGCAAATGGACCGGTATCTTTTTAAGGTCCGGATCCAGCCCGATACAAAGAAAAGACTGTTTCCGAAGGATGTTGGCGTATAGCTGTTGTTTGTTCATTGGTAATGGTTATGTTGGTCTTTCTTTTTCAGGCCGATATTAAACGGATACTTTCATCCGTTCGGCGTTTTCGGCGATGATGAGCTGATTGATTACCTGCTGAATGTCCCCATTCATGAAAAAGGCCAGGTTGTACATGGTAAAATTGATGCGATGGTCGGTTACCCGTCCCTGCGGATAATTGTAGGTCCGAATCTTGGCAGACCGGTCACCAGTTGAAACCATGGTTTTACGGTTGGCTGAAATCTCGTCGATGTATTTCTGGTACTCCATATTATATATGCGTGAACGCAATTCGGTCATGGCTTTGGCCTTGTTTTTCAGCTGGGATTTTTCATCCTGACACTGTACGGTGATACCTGTAGGAATGTGAACCAGCCGGATGGCCGAATAAGTCGTGTTGACCGATTGTCCACCATGGCCTGAGGCACAAAAGGTGTCCACACGAATGTCGGAATCCCTGAGCTCGATATCGAATTCCTCGGCTTCGGGCAATACGGCTACGGTAGCTGCCGATGTGTGTACACGTCCTTGTGTTTCGGTGGCCGGTACTCGTTGAACACGGTGTACGCCGGATTCATATTTCAGCGTTCCGTACACATTTTCTCCAGTGACGGTAAATATAATTTCTTTAAACCCTCCTGAACTGCCTTCACTGGTGGAGGTTACTTCGACCTTCCAGCCTTTGTTTTCGCAATAACGGACATACATCCGGAACAAGTCACCGGCAAAGATAGCCGCTTCGTCGCCACCTGTTCCACCCCGAATCTCAACAATGGCATTTTTGGAGTCCTCGGGATCGGAGGGAATCAGCAATAGTTTGATGCATTCTTCCTGTTCCGGCAGTTTCTCCTGGCTTTCATCCAGCTCTTGTCTGGCCATCTCGCGCAATTCCGGATCGGTTTCAGTATTGAGTAATTCCCTGGCGTCCTGACTATTTTTCAGCAGTCCTTCGTAGGTACGCCTGGCCTCCATGATTTTTTCCAGGTCACGGTACTCCTTGTTCAGTTTGACATACCGTTTCATGTCGGCAATGACAGACGGATCTGTAATCAGCACCGATACTTCATCGAACCGATGTTGCAGACCTTCCAGTTTTGTCAGCAAGCTGTTTTCTGCCATAGGTTATTCATATATATACGTACCGTAAGGACTTTGTATGGTCAGTTGCTTTTTTTCGGCAGCATCCACCCGTCCTACTATTTTCGCGTCGATGTTCAGGCTGCTGGCAATCTCAATGACTTGTCCGGCTTTTTCGGGAGAAAGATACACTTCCAGTCTGTGGCCCATATTGAACACCTGGTACATTTCTTTCCAGCCTGTACCCGATTCTTGCTGAATCATGCGGAACAGAGGCGGAACAGGAAACAAGTTGTCCTTGATGATGTGCAGGTTATCCACAAAGTGCAAGATTTTTGTCTGGGCACCGCCTGAGCAATGAATCATGCCGTGAATGTCTTCACGTAGCGTATTCAACAGTTTCTTTACAAACGGAGCGTAGGTACGGGTTGGAGAAAGCACCAGTTTGCCAGCATCGAGCGGACTGTCTCCGACGGTATCCGTCAGGTTGCGGTGGCCTGAATAGACCAGGTTGGCAGGTAAGGCGGTATCAAAGCTTTCGGGATATTTTTCTGCCAGGTAATTGGCAAATACATCATGACGGGCAGAAGTGAGGCCATTGCTACCCATGCCGCCGTTGTAGCATTTTTCGTAAGTGGCTTGTCCGAAAGAAGCTAATCCGACAATAACATCTCCGGCTTGTATGTCGGCATTGTCGATGACATCACAGCGTTTCATCCGGCAGGTCACTGTGCTGTCCACAATGATGGTACGTACCAGATCGCCCACATCGGCCGTTTCGCCGCCTGTAGCGTACACACCGATGCCCAGGTCACGTAATTCGGCCAGCAATTCATCGGTACCGTTGATGATGGCTGAGATCACTTCGCAGGGTATCAGCCATTTGTTTCGACCGATGGTTGAAGATACCAGTATGTTGTCAACAGCTCCAACACACAACAAGTCGTCAATATTCATGATCAGCGCATCCTGAGCGATACCTTTCCAGACAGAGAGGTCGCCTGTTTCCTTCCAGTACAGGTAGGCCAGGGATGATTTTGTACCGGCTCCGTCAGCATGCATGATGTTGCAATAATCAGGGTCTCCGCCTAGAATGTCTGGGATAATTTTGCAAAAGGCTTTGGGATATAATCCTTTGTCAATATGCTTGATGGCGTTGTGTACATCTTCCTTGGAGGCTGAGACACCGCGCATCATGTATCGTTGGTCGCTCATACGCGTTTTTTTGATTGAACAAACAAAGATACATAAAATTACTAACCGGCGGAAAAAGGGTTGTCGTGTTTTCCGGAAAATGCAACAGAATGTAACAGTAATATAACAATGAATCGGGTTGGTGTTTATAAATTTTATGTAGATTTGCCAATGTATGTTAATTGTATTTTTATGCATCAAAATCAGCTACCTCTATGATCAGAAAAATTACCTGTTTATGCCTGTCATGCTTCCTGGCAACCTGCTTCTGCCTTGCACAGAATGTGGTCAAAGGGGTGATTGTCGACAGCGGAACCAATGAACCTATCATTGGTGCAACCATTCTCAATCCGGCTACCAAAACGGGTGACGTCTCCAAACTGGACGGAAGTTTTCAAGTGACAGTTCCCAATGGTGAACTGACATTGGATATTTCCTATCTTGGTTACGCACCAGTTTCCAGGAAAGTGACAGTTTCTGGTAAAACGGATTTGGGTAACATTCTTATGGAGTCAGATGCCATCGGTTTGGGAGATGTCACCGTGACTGCATCCATGGCTGTCCGCAGAAAAACACCGGTAGCATTATCTACCATTGAGCCAGCTACACTCGAAATGAAACTGAGCAATCAGGAATTTCCTGAAATCCTAAAAATGACTCCTGGTGTCTATGCCACCAAGCAGGGTGGTGCCTATGGCGATTCCCGTGTCAATCTACGTGGTTTTGAAGCAGCCAACATAGCCGTCATGGTTAATGGTGTGCCGGTTAATGATATGGAATGGGGTGGCGTGTACTGGTCCAACTGGGCGGGTTTGGCCGATGTGACGAAGACAATGCAGGTGCAACGCGGATTAGGTGCTTCAAAGATTGCTTCGCCCTCTGTCGGCGGTTCCATCAACATTGTGACACGTTCAACCGATACAAAACGTGGTGGATCGATTGCCTATACGGTAGGTAATGATGGTTATACAAAAGAAAGTTTTTCGGTATCGACCGGACTGAATGAGAAAGGTTGGGCCGCTACTGTCATGGGTTCAAAAACAGCTGGTAACGGCTATGTGCAAGGGACCGAATTTGAGGCCTATACCTGGTTTTTTAACCTGTCTAAATTGCTGGATAACCATACTTTTTCGTTTACCGGATTTGGTTCTCCTCAATGGCATAACCAACGTAATTACAATAATTACCTGCTGATTTCAGAATGGCAGAAACAACCACTCGGATACAAATACAACGCTGCCTACGGTTACGATATGAATGGTCAGCGCAAGACCTCCAACAAAAACCAGTTTCATAAACCGCAGTTCTCGTTAAATCATTACTGGACCATTGATGAGAGTGCCTCTTTGTCGACAGCATTATATGCTTCCATTGGAAACGGTTATGGGCTCAGTGGCCAGGGATATACCAGTGATGATCGCTATGCCTGGTACGGTGCTACTGACGGCGTGCCAAACACCCAGTTCAGAAACGAGGATGGCACATTCGACTATGGGGCCATTTACGCGCTGAACGCGGACAATGTCAACGGTGCCCGGATGGTGATGTCTCAGTCTGTCAATCAACACCGCTGGTATGGATTGCTTTCTACCTACACCAAACAGTTGCAGCATCTGGAACTTTCGGGTGGCTTGGATTTGAGGTATTATAAAGGTATCCATACGAATGTCATTTCCGATATGTATGGGGGCAGTTTCTTTATTGACAATACCAGCAGGCCTAATTTGACATCAACAGACTGGAAAACAAAGAAGCTGGGGCTGGGAGATATTGTATACCGTGATTACGATGGCTATACCGTGTCAGAAGGCGTTTTTGGGCAGGCCGAATACACGTTAGATAAACTGAATGCCTTTGTTTCGGGTTCGGTATCCAATACCACGTACTGGCGCTATGACCGTTTCTATTATGATGTCGAAGATGCCCGTTCCGAAACGGTCAATTATGTAGGTTACACGGTAAAGGGAGGAGCAAATTACAACCTTGACGATCATCAGAATGTCTTTGCCAACGTGGGCATCATTTCCAGGGCACCCTTCTTTTCCGGAGGAGCTTTTTTGCAGGCTGCCACCAGCAACATAACCAATCCGAATGCTGTCAACGAAAAATGTTTTTCCATGGAAGTGGGATACGGTTTTCGTACCAGTTTCCTGACAGCCAATCTGAACGTGTACCGGACCAAGTGGATTGATAAGACGATGGTGCGGGCTTTGAATGCCAGCAGTCCGGCCAGTCTGGTTATCAATATGGAAGGATTGGACGCGTTGCATCAGGGTATTGAATTGGAATTAATGTCTAAACCGCTGAAAAAACTGGAACTGACCGGTATGCTGTCATTGGGCGACTGGCGGTGGGACAGCAATGCCACCGGTTATCTGTATGACCGTCAGGGCCAACCTGTCGATCTGGACGGCAATGTCGTAACGATGATGAGTGATGAGCATGCTAAAATGACTGTCAATCTGAAAGGTATCCGGGTAGGTAATTCGGCTCAGACAACAGCGGCTTTGGGTGCCAAATATGAATTACTGAGAGGTTTGTTTACCGGATTGGATTTTGTTTACTGGGACAGAAATTATGCCTATTTCAAGATAACGGATGTCAGCACCTCCGTTTCAGATGCTGATTTCAGTCAACCATGGCAGATCCCTGCTGCCGGCGTCTTTGATTTCCATGCTTCGTATCGTTTCAAAACGGGCGATTTTAATTGTACAGTGACCGGCAATGTGGACAACGTGTTCGATCAGGAATACATTGCCGATGCTGCTGACGGGAGCGACCATACCTGGAAAACCGCGATGGTGTTTTATGGATTCGGCCGTACCTGGACGATGGGATTACGGATGAATTTTTAATGTTAACCTCAAAAACCTGAAGCAATGAAAAAAATAACCAACATACTTCCAATCCTGGGGCTTACATTACTGGTTGCCGCCTGTGATTACAATGAACTGAATTTTCCAGGGTATGCCGATGAAGCCGTTCCGACGAACGTGTTTGCCTATGAGGATACCCTGACCGATGCGGATTACACGCTGATCAGCACCCTTGGTCTGTCCATCGCTGTTGATGCGGCTGATTCTGCTGCTGTCAGGTCAATAGCAACACTCAAGTATTTTCCCGTCGAAGCACCCGCTTCCCGGTTTATTCCGCTCTGGATAGCCAACACGTACTTGTACGGGGATGACGAGTCGTACGTGATGGTGACATCAGTGCAATACATAGCCGATGAGGGAGAAACACAGACAATTACTGAAAAATATGTTTTGGATAGTATATGGAAACTATATGATGCTGAAATTTTTTATGAACCCTTTACGACGACGTTGGGTGAATTTACGGTGATTGATCTTAACGGGACTCAGACCTGGGCCTGGGGCTCCTATGATGGCGGTTGTGCAAAAATGTCAGGCTATGTCAGTAGTGAAAGTAAAAACTATGACAATGATGACTGGCTGGTATCACCGGCGATGGATTTAACCAAACGTTCGAGGGCGTCATTGACGTTTGATCAGGTGGTTCGTTACGGCGATGCTCAGGATACGCTGAATATGATTTCGCTGTGGATTACTGATAGTTACAATGGTGAATCAGCCATTGATACGACTGAATGGACGGAGCTTGCTTTTACTAACGGATACAAAACTTCCGGCTGGACTTTCGCGACGACCGATCCGGTTTCGCTGGATGCTTTTGCCGGTAAAGCCAATGTTCGCATTGCCTTCAGGTACCATTCCTTCAAGGAAGTCTCCACACCCACATGGGAACTGAACAATATTCAGATACTGGAGCCATGAAATAGTCAGCGGTTTTTCAGATACTCCGTCACATTCTTTTCGATCCTCTCAACCAGGTTGCCGAGGTCGGATTTTACGAATTTTTCGCCGACAATGTTTTCGTAGAGTTCAATGTAACGATCGGAAACGCTCAGGCAATATTCGGGGCTCATGCAGGGCACTTTCTGGCCGTCTTTGCCCTGGAAACCGTTTTCAATAAGCCATTGGCGGACGAATTCCTTGGAAAGTTGTTTCTGAGGTTCGTTTTTAGCCAGTTTTTCGGCATAGCCTTCCAGGTAGAAGTAGCGGGAAGAATCCGGCGTGTGGATTTCGTCCATCAGGATGATTTCACCGTCTTTCTTGCCGAATTCGTATTTGGTGTCCACGAGGATCAGACCCATGGATGCGGCAATTTCCGTACCCCTTTGGAAAATCGCGTGGGTGTATTTTTCCAGCTGTTCGTAGTCTTCTTTGCTCACGATCCCTTGAGCGATAATGGCTTCCTTCGAGATATCTTCATCATGACCTTCCTTGGCTTTGGTGGTGGGGGTGATGATGGGCTTGTCGAATGGTTGGTTTTCCTTCATGCCATCTGGTAGCTTCACGCCGCAAAGTTCTCGCTTTCCGGCACTGTATTCACGCCAGGCATGACCGGTCAGGTAGCCACGGATGACCATCTCTACTTCGAAGGGTTCACATTTTATACCTACCGTCACCATGGGGTCGGGTGTGGCTAGCTTCCAGTTTTTCACGATGTCACTGGTGGCATCCAGAAATTTGGCGGCAATCTGGTTGAGTACCTGACCTTTGTAAGGGATGCCTTCGGGCAGGATAACGTCAAAGGCGGAGATGCGGTCGGAAACAACCATCACGAGCAACTCGTCGTTGATGTTGTACACGTCGCGGACTTTTCCGTGGTAAACGGACTTTTGTCCGGTAAAATTAAAATCGGTTCTTGTAAGTGATTGGCTCATAGTGTGATATTATTATTTATCCGTTTTATTTACAGGGTTACCTTTTTGACAGGCTTTGTCGCTACGTCGGGTTTGGCTTCTGCTTTCTTTTCTTCGTGGAAGGTTTCATAGGCATCAACAATGCGTTGAACCAATTTATGCCGCACGATGTCTTCCTTATCGAATTCAATTTTGGCAATACCTTTGACATTTCTAAGGATGTAAAGCGCCTGAATGACACCGGAGGTGACGTTGTACGGCAGGTCTATCTGGGTCACGTCACCGGTGACGATCATCTTGGCATTCATGCCCAGGCGGGTCAGGAACATCTTGATTTGCTGGGTGGTTGTATTCTGGGCTTCATCCAGCACGATGACGGCATCACTGAGGGTGCGGCCACGCATGAAGGCCAACGGTGCTATCTGGATGATTTTGTTTTCCATGTAATCCTTCAGTTTGGCTGGTGGAATCATATCTTCCAGCGCGTCATACAACGGTTGCAGGTAAGGGTCAATCTTTTCCTTCATGTCGCCGGGCAGGAATCCCAGCTTTTCACCGGCTTCGACAGCAGGACGACACAGGATTATCTTTTTTACCTCCCTGTTTTTGAGTGCGCGGACAGCCAGAGCAATGGCGGTATAGGTTTTACCGGATCCGGCAGGTCCGATGGCAAAAATCAGGTCGTTTTCGTTGTAGGCCTGTACCAGCCTTTGCTGGTTTTTCGTACGGGCTAAAATGGCCTTGCCGCTCATGCCATGCAGGATCAGGTTATCCGTACGGACTTCCAACGGTGCTTTACCTTTAACGATGTCGCGGATAATTTCTTCGGTAAGGGTATTGAAATCAACGCAGTAGTGTTCAAGTGCCCTGAAGGCTGTTTCGAAGGCATCGATTTCAGTTTCTGCACCCAGAATCTTAATGACGTTGCCTCTGGAAACGATTTTGAGTTTTGGATAGAGCGCTTTGATTAATTGAATGTTACAGTTGTTCACACCGTTAAAAAGGACAGGATCGGCCTGCTCAATCATCAAAATGCGTTCATTCATAGAGGGGCTATTGAAGTTGGGGCAAAAATAACAAATTTCAGTGGAAAAATGGGTGGTTTCCGGGGATTTCTGTATCATTGCAGATGAAACGAGCCTGTTTGTACCAGACATCCAAGCGTGATATCATTCGACATGCGGCGTTCCATCTGGCCTTAAACGAAAAAAAATATATATATTATCAGATGAAAGGGTGATGTTATCCTGATTTGTATTAAGTGGATAAACCGGACACTATGAACAATAAGATGAATTCCGCGAGCGCTAACCCAGCTGCTTGCGGGGGAGGTAGCGAGCAAAACGCAGGATTCCTTTTTGGAATCAACGATTCCTCGCGGCTTGCCACGAGGAGCTTCAATCGGAGCAAAACGGCCGGATGGCTGGTGGCTGGGGCCGGTCTGGTGGTTGTTACGCCTTCAGGAGTACAAGCAGCCGATAGACCACAGGAACCGGTCGAAAAGCCCAATATCCTGTTTATCCTGGCTGATGACCTCGGCTATGGTGATTTAGGCTGTTATGGCAACACGGTCATTAAAACACCCGTCATTGACAGTCTGTCGCAGGAAGGCATGCGCTTTACCGATTTCTACGCTGGAGCCAGTGTGTCTTCGCCTTCCCGGTGTTGCCTGATGACAGGTCTGCATAGTGGACACGCCCGTATCCGAGGCAATATGTGCAAGACTGGCGGCCTGGAAGGGGAACGGGAAGGCATACCCGGTAAGGTCCGTCGTGCCAACCTGCAACCCGAAGACCGGACTATCGCGAACGTCCTACACGAACAAGGGTATCGAACCTGCCTGGTCAACAAATGGCACCTGGATGGATTTGATACAACGGCAGGGCCTTTAGACAGAGGCTTTGACGAATTCTACGGCTGGCTTATCCACGAACCCCGCAGCCATAATTTTTATCCGGATGTTCGCTGGAATAACCGCGAACGCTATGAAATACCGGCCAATCAAAACGGACAACGGGGTGATCACAACACCGACCGTTCCACCGATGAGGCCATCGCGTTTCTGAAACGTATGGCCGGTGGTGTTACGAAAGAAGCCTGTGATAAGGCTGTTGCGACTGCTACCGGACAACCCTTTTTCCTGTACTTGGCCTACAATGCGCCCCATGTGCCACTGGATGCCAAGGACCGTAAACTGTACGAACAGTCCGGATTGCCGGTGACCGATCAGTCGTACGCGGCATTGATTTCTCACATGGACGGATGTATCGGGCAGGTCTTGCAGGCATTGAACGATCTGGGACTGGCTGAAAATACCCTTATCGTGTTTGCGTCGGATAACGGGGGCGCCAGGGCCGCCCAGGTGGAAACGCTGAAACTGAACGGGCCGTTGAGAGGATGGAAAGGAGAGTTGTTTGAAGGAGGCATCCGGGTTCCAGTTATTGTTTGTTGGCCAGGTAAAGTCCAGGCTGGAACTGTATCGGCTGAACCCGCGTATTTTCCAGACTTCTTTGCCACCTTTGCAGCTCTGACCGGAGCTTCCGCCGAAGGAACCGACGGGGTGAACCTGCTTCCTCTGCTGACAGGAAAAACCGATACGGTGAGTGAACGGATAGTGTATTGGGAACAATATCCGAATCGAGGCATCAGCCAGGCTGTCCGTATGGGCGACTGGAAAGCCATCCGCCTGCAGGAAAACCAGCCATGGCTCTTGTTTAACCTGAAAACCGATCCTTCTGAAACGAACGATGTCGCCTCTGATCATCCCGAAATCGTAGCCCGACTCAATCAACTGGCCACCTCTGCCCATACTGAATCTCCATGCTGGCCGGTGGGTGATTGAAAGCCTGCATTCTTCGTCCTTCCTTCACGCTTTTTCTCCAGGAGCGCGTCATACACAGCACCCGCTTCCCACGTTTCCATCCGGTTTTGTGCCTGGTTATATGATCCTTATTACAACTTTTGCGTCCTAAACCGTTATATTTCCAATAAATTTGTAAAAAAATATAAGAAAGAGTGATTAGCTATTGTTTTATATTAAAAAAACAAATATCATTGCACC
>Ga0153915_10001259_pt1 | contig 23342 bp, 16 predicted proteins | sample Opewatmetagenome_2_FD_107003 | JGI IMG/M metagenome (GOLD analysis project Ga0153915, IMG submission 107003) | Freshwater wetland microbial communities from Ohio, USA - Open water 3 Core 3 Depth 3 metaG | ecosystem: Environmental > Aquatic > Freshwater > Wetlands | place: USA: Ohio, Lake Erie...
CTGTGGGGAAATTTTACCTCAAATATGCCTTTCCAGTATGATTTTTTTACTGACAGGTGGAATAACCTTTATTCCTCGGAGATGAAAACAGGAAAAATATTCCTTATTTTCTCCTTCCTTGCAATCTTCATAGCCTGTATGGGACTGATCGGACTTGTTACCTATATCACGAACAAGAGAACCAGGGAGATTGGAATAAGAAAGAGTTACGGAGCCTCTAACGAGATTATTCTAAGTCTTCTGTCAAAAGAGGTTGTATACCTGATTGTTATATCCTCCCTATTGGCTTATCCTGTCGCTTTCTTTGGATCGAGATACTGGCTGGAGGGATTTGCCAGCAGGATTTCAGTTAATCCGCTTATATTTATACTTGCTACTTTGATCACGCTAATTATAGGCTGGCTATCCATCAGCTACCAAACCATTAAGGCATCCAATTACAACCCGGCAAATGCCTTAAGGATTGAGTAGGAAATCAGTTTCTGATAAAAGATCTTGTTGGCTTTTTTATAGTAATTTTGTGCAAATAAGTAAGAATGAGGATTGACATTATTACTGTTCTGCCCGAATTACTTGAAGGTCCGCTCAACCATTCAATAGTAAAAAGAGCCAGGGAAAAAGGCCTTGTTGAAATCAATGTAGTAAATCTGAGGGATTTTACAAAGGATAAATACAAAACAGTAGATGATTATGCTTTTGGCGGAGGAGCAGGAATGGTCATGATGATCGAACCTGTTTACAAAGCGATCGAGGAGCTGAAAAGTGAACGGGAATACGATGAAATTATCTATACCTCACCTGACGGCGAAAAATTTACTCAGAAGGCAGCAAACCAGCTCTCTTTAAAAAATAACATAATAATCCTGGCAGGGCACTACAAAGGGATTGACCAGCGAATCAGGGATCACCTGATAACCAAAGAAATATCAGTTGGTGACTATGTCCTTTCGGGTGGAGAAATACCGGCAGCATTAATTACCGATGCCATTGTCAGGTTGTTGCCCGGAGCACTTTCTGATGAACAATCGGCACTTTTCGATTCATTTCAGGATGATCTCCTTGCGCCACCGGTGTATACAAGGCCAGCGGATTTCAAAGGATGGAAAGTGCCTGATATACTTCTATCGGGCAATACTGGTGAGATAGAAAAATGGAGGCACGAGCAGTCCTTAAAGAGAACCAGGGAATTGAGACCAGATCTTACAGATAATGAATAATTTTACCTTATTCATGAAATGGCTGACCCCAATTTTTATTGCCGGTTTTTCTTCTTTTTGCAGTAATCCAATAGATTCAAATTATTTAAGACAAGGATTCTTAAATCCACCGGATTCATCACGCCCGGGGGTTTACTGGTATTTTATGGATGGGAATATTGATAAGAATGAAATAACCAATGACCTTGAATCGATGAAAGAAGCAGGCATCGGGTACGCCCTGTTTCTTGAGGTCAATGTCGGTGTGCCAAGAGGAAAGGTTGATTTTTTAAGTGAAGAATGGCAGGAGTTGTATGAGCATGCTGTCCGGGAAGCTGAAAGACTGGGAATAAGGATAATTCTTGGTTCAGGGCCTGGATGGGCGGGAAGTGGAGGTCCGTGGGTAACTCCGGCTCAGTCGATGATGCACCTCGTTGCCAGTGATACAACTGTGACAGGACCGGGAGTATTCAAAGGCTCTCTCACTGTACCTAAACCAATGAGGCCTTATTTCGGAGAAGGAAGTCTTACTCAATCCCTGAAAGAACAGCGCGATAACTGGTACGAAGACATTATTGTCATGGCTTTTCCCGAACCAGCTGTGAAAAACAAAATAGAACGGATCAATGAAAAAGCTCTTTATTACAGAGCTCCTTATACGTCTGTGGCGAATGTTCTGCCCTATATTCCTGCCTCCGCAGATACAATTGAAATTCCGGGTTCAGCAATAGATCCGGCTGACATTGTTGATCTCACCTACAAATTTGATAAATCAGGCAACCTTGTCTGGGATATTCCGCCGGGCCGGTGGACAATTTTAAGATTTGCAGCGAGGAATAACGGTGCAGTAACCAGACCCGCACCGGTTCCCGGTCTGGGTTTTGAAGCCGACAAATTTGACACAGTTTCTTTCGATTCACATTATAATTCATACGTCGGAAAGCTGATTGAAAAAGTCAGGCCCCGGAAAACTAAAACCGGCGGAGGCTGGACCATGATTCATATAGACAGCTGGGAGATGGGAGCCCAGAACTGGAGCCCTGGTTTCATGCAGCAATTTATCAAAAGACGCGGATATAATCCGATGCCATATCTGCCGGTCTACACCGGAAGGTATGTAGGAGGTAAAAATATCAGTGAGAGATTCCTTTGGGACCTCAGGGAAACATCAAACGAACTTATAATGGAGAATCACGCGGCGAGGTTCAGGGAACTCGGCCGAAGACATGGCCTCAGACTTTCAATTGAACCATACGATATGAATCCTGCATCAGATTTTGACCTTGGCAGCGTTGCCGATGTGCCAATGTGTGAATTCTGGAGCGAAGGGTATGGATTCAATTCATCCTTCAGCTGCATAGAAGCAACCTCGATCGGTCATATTATCGGGGCTCCGGTAATAGCATCCGAATCATTCACTGCCAACGGTAATGAAGCCTGGAAAAAATATCCCGAAAACATGAAGAGCCAGGGCGACTGGGCATTCAGCATGGGGATCAACCGTCTCATCTATCATACCTTTGCACACAAATCTCCGGGTAATAAACTTAAGCCCGGAATGACAATGGGTCCTTATGGTGTGCACTGGGACAGAGGACAGACATGGTGGCCAATGGCTTCAGCCTATCATAAATACATTTCAAGGTGCCAGTACCTTCTTTCACAGGGTAAACCAGTTGCTGACATTCTTTACATCACTCCTCAGGGAGCGCCGCAGGTTTTCCTGCCTCCTTCCTCCGCTCTTGCAGGAACAGCTGAATTGCCCGATAAAAAGAGCTATTCATTTGATTGTTGTTCTCCCAAATACCTTATAAAATATGCCTCAGTGAAAAACAATTTGGTAGTTTTTCCCGGAGGTGCATCCTACAGGTTGATGGTTTTACCTGATATTAAGACATTTACTCCTGAGTTTGTTGCTAAAATAGACACTCTCATAAGAGATGGAGCCACAGTAATCGGGAATCCTCCTGAAAGGTCTCCATCACTGACGGATTATCCCGGTTGCGATCAAAAATTAAAAGAAATAACTGAAAGGATATGGGGAAGTGAAAAAATTCATGCAGGAATAATTATCAGGCAATACGGTAACGGAAGAATAATTTCAGGTCAAAAAGTTTATTCTGAAAAATACGGTGGACAAAGTAAGGCTGATAGCCTGGTACTTTATCCGGATTATGAATTTACATCAGGCATCCTCAGGGAAAATGGGATACGGCCGGATTTCGTGTCAGGAGGCAAGATCAGATATACACACAGAACACTTAGTGATACCGAGATTTATTTCATATCGAACCGTACAGGTTCGGCAGTAAGGGATACGTGCATTTTTCGTGATGGCACTGAAAATGCAGAATTGTGGGATGCGGCAACAGGAGATTTTTATTCTGTCAGGACACTGGTCAACCTTGATGGGATGATAAGCATACCTGTCCTGCTTGAACCATTCCAAAGCTGTTTTATTGTCTTCAATAAATCAGGAAGTGCAGTCGGAGGAAAAGCCTTAAAACTGAATTCTTTTGCCGGCAGAAAAACGGTGAGGAATCTTGATGGTCCCTGGAATGTGGTTTTTGATACAATATGGGGCGGTCCGGCAAAAATTGTCTTTAATAAACTGACTGACTGGACAGCGAGGCCTGAAGAGGGTATAAAATATTACTCAGGTATTGCTTCGTACAGTAAGAACTTTGATTTTCCGGAATATCTGCAGTTCAGTAGCTCAGAGCTGTTCCTGAGTCTGGGATCGGTGAAAAATCTTGCCCGTATAAGCCTCAATGGAAAGGATCTTGGTGTACTCTGGACCTCTCCCTGGCAGGTCAGAATTACAGATTGCATTAAAGAGAAAAACAACAACCTTAAGATTGAAGTTGCCAACCTTTGGATCAACAGGCTGATTGGCGACGAAATGAAGCCATATGACGGCATTGAAAACAGCAAATGGCCGGACTGGCTTTTAAATGGTACACAAAGATCAAGTGGTCGCTATACCTTTACCACCCACCATTATTATAAAAAAGGAGATCCGTTATCGGAATCCGGACTAATTGGACCCGTAAGGATTGAAACGACTAAAAATCAATAATATAGATCTAAAAACTATCACAGAGGAAATCCTGAGGACCACAGAGGTGTACAGAGATTACTCTCTATAGATCTCTGTGTTAACTCTGTGGATCTCCGTGTTGACTCTGTGGATCTCCGTGTCAGTTCTTTAATTTTAAAATCCAAATTTTTACTGATTCTCCTGTTCCCGTTTCCGGAACTGTTATTTTGAAATAACGAAAAGCTTTCGTAAACTTGTAGCTTAATTTTTTGTAAATCATATCTAATTAATAATCAACATGATGAACACACAGGATTATATTAACCGGGAAGATAAATACGGAGCACATAATTATCATCCGCTTCCGGTGGTTCTTGACAGAGGTGAAGGTCCGTTTGTATGGGATGTGGAAGGTAAAAGGTATTTTGATTTTCTTTCAGCATATTCAGCTGTAAATCAGGGTCATTGCCATCCTAAAATCGTTAAGGCATTAACCGACCAGGCTCAGAAGCTCACTCTGACATCAAGGGCATTTTATAATTCAGTGCTGGGAGAATATGAGGAATATGTTACCAGATATTTCGGCTACGACAAAGTACTTCCTATGAATTCGGGTGCAGAAGGTGACGAAACGGCACTCAAACTATGCCGTAAATGGGCTTATAAGAAAAAAGGGATCAAGGAAGACAAGGCAAAAATCATTGCATGTGAAGGTAACTTTCACGGAAGGACAATAACGATAATTTCAATGTCCACTGATCCCGATGCAAGGAAACATTATGGACCTTTTACACCTGGTTTCATTATTATCCCTTATAATGACATCAAGTCACTTGAAAATGCGCTTAAGGATCCGGATGTTGCAGGATTCCTTGTTGAACCAATACAGGGCGAGGCAGGTGTGTTTGTCCCTGATGAAGGATACCTCAAAAAATCATATGATCTCTGCAAGAAACACAATGTCCTGTTTATTGCCGATGAGATTCAGACAGGTATTGCCCGTACGGGGAAATTGCTGGCATGCGACCATGAAGGTGTACGTCCGGATATCCTTATACTCGGAAAAGCATTGTCAGGCGGTATCATGCCGGTCTCTGCCGTGCTTGCTGATGATGATATAATGCTGACAATATTGCCGGGTGAACATGGATCAACTTTCGGAGGAAATCCTTTGGCGGCAAAGGTTGCTATAACGGCGCTACAAGTTATTAAAGATGAAAAACTTGCAGAAAATGCCTTATACCTTGGGAAAATTTTTCGTGATGAAATGAGCAGCATTAAGTCGGATATGATTGAGCTTGTCAGAGGGAAAGGGCTGCTGAACGCAGTGGTGATAAAACCTAAAAATGGCAAGCAAGCCTGGGACGTTTGCCTTGCAATGAAGGATAATGGTTTAATAGCAAAACCCACACATGAGCATATAATCCGCTTTGCTCCTCCCCTTGTTATAAATGAAAAACAGCTGAAGGAAGCAATTGGAATTATAAAAGAAACATTTAAACTTTTTGAATAACAGGTTGTTGTATTAGACAGCAAATTATAGACCGGGGAAACCCATAATTATCTGATAATGCCTATTTACATTATTCAAAAATCTGTAAGCAGGATAGTGCCTGTAATAATTTTCAGTTCACTTATTGTCTTCTCCTGCAATAATTCAGTTACCAGGAAAATAACAGAGGGGGAATTGCAGGATCATGTTAAATACCTTTCCTCTGATTCTTTGAAAGGAAGGAAAACCGGAACTCCGGGTGACAGTCTGGCTGCAATTTATATCCGCGACCGGCTTACAGCTTGCGGCCTTGTTCCCCTCTCCGGCGATGGATTTCAAAGGTATGGAGTTACAGACAAGGTGGACGAAGGTGAAAAAAACTTTTGCATTGTCAATGGAACAGAGTTCAAACTGTCAGCTGACTTTATGCCATTTTCCTTCAGCGGGAATTCGGGTCTGGATGCAGAAGCAGTATTTGCAGGTTATGGATTTAACATCAGCAATGACAGTCTGGTATGGAATGATTACAAGGACATAAATGTAAAAGGCAGGTGGGTTCTTATTCTCCGTGGTGATCCTGAACCGGAAAAATCGGTAAGCGGATTTGTTCCGTTTAACTCCGACAGGGATAAAGCCATGGTAGCAAAGGATATGGGAGCTGCAGGCGTGCTTTTGGTTTCCGGACCGGTTTTTGATGAGGAAGACAGTTTTGAAGCCTTATCCTCAGGCGACTTTTCAGTTGACTTGCCGGCACTAAGGATCAAAAGAACACTTGCTGATTTTATTCTGAAAAAGTCACATACGACGGTTGCTGACCTTGAGAACAGGATGATCAAAACAAAGAAATCGTCAGGTTTTGTAACAGGCGCAAAGGTTAATGCAGGATCGGAGATTATAAGGAAAAAATCGGCAACAAGGAATGTGGTGATGGTACTCCCGGGCGAGGATGACCAGCTTAAAAATGAATATCTGATAGTGGGCGCCCATTTTGATCATCTCGGGATGGGTGGCCCTGGATCATCAAGCAGGGCTGTAGATACGATCGGAGTTCATCACGGGGCTGATGATAATGCCTCAGGGGTAAGCGAAATGGTTGAGCTTGCTGAGAAGTTTGCCCTTACGAGGGGAAGTCACAGACGCAGTTTGGTGTTTGCAGCATTTTCAGGGGAAGAAATGGGATTGCTGGGTTCAAAATATTTTACAGAGAATCCGGGCATTGATCTCTCAAAAGTAAATGCAATGATAAATCTGGATATGATAGGCAGACTAAAGGGAACAAATTCATTGCAGGTAGGTGGTATAGGTACTGCAGACGATTTAAAAGAAATTGTAACAGGTCTTGCCGATACCAGCATTATTAAGCTTACATTTTCAGATTCAGGGTACGGACCCTCGGACCATTCGTCGTTTTACGGGAAAAATATTCCGGTGTTATTCTTTTCTACCGGGGCGCATCTCGATTATCACACTCCTGCAGATACCTGGGATAAAATAGACTACAGCGGAATGGTGGCAATATCAAACCTGGTCTTCGAAATCGCAGAAAAGCTGGCAAACACCGATAACCGGCTTAAATTCAAAGAATCCGGGCCAAGGGTTGACATAAGCCAGGCAGTCCGGAGAAGAGGTGTTACACTGGGCATTATGCCTGATTATGCAGGGAACGTCAAAAACGGATTGCGTGCTGATTTTGTAACTCCCGGGAAACCGGCAGCACTGGGAGGTATGATAAAAGGTGATATTATAACGTCAATAAACGGGAAAACTGTTAATAATATCCAGGATTACATGTTCCGGATGGGACAGCTTAAGCACGGGCAAACCATCAGTGTTGAGGTTCTCAGGGATGGAGAAAAGGTAGTTCTCCTGATACAACTTTAAAGATTCAGCGTCTAAAACATTAAATATCGGAATGAAAAAAGCGATCCTGTGGATTCTTGCTATTGTAGTTACTCTTGGTGCAGCATATTACCAGAGAAAAACCGGGCCTACATATCCAAAAAGTATTAGCATCCAGTTAAATGACACAACTTATGAGCTCAGACTTGTCCGGAGCCTCGGGCTTGATGAACGGCCTGAGGTAAAGCTTAACATAAATGATACCTCTATCAAGGGTAAAATATATTGTAAAAGGTACAGAACAAAGGATAATTATGAAGCGCACGATTTTAATTACAGGATCTATCCTGTCAAATCCTTCATAATGAACAAAATATTTAAATTAACGGAGGAAAAGGGCCTTTTTGCAGAAATACCACGGCAGCCGGCCGCAGGAAAACTTCAGTATTATATCGAGCTGACTGACTCACAGGGAACCCAGACGCTGCTAAAAGAGAATCCTGTCATTTTAAGGTTCAAAGGCAGTGTTCCGGGATATATCCTCCTGCCACATGTCCTGCTGATGTTCGTGGCAATGCTGTTTTCAACACTTGCGGGGCTGATGAGTGTCATCAGGTATCCGCGTTATAAAATTTACTCTGTATGGACACTGGGGCTTCTTTTTCTTGGCGGCATGATCCTCGGACCACTGGTTCAGAAATTTGCTTTCGGAGAATTATGGACCGGGGTTCCATTCGGATGGGATCTAACTGATAACAAAACTCTTATTGCATTGATATTCTGGATTCTTGCAGTGCTTATGAACCGTAAAAAAGACAGGCCAATCTTTACAGCCCTTGCTGCAGTGGTTCTCCTGCTGGTCTTTTCTATTCCGCACAGTATGTTCGGATCCGAACTCGATTACTCCTCGGGGGAGGTGACTCAGGGATTAATTTATATTTTTTCCTTAAAAATTTTGAAAAATTCTTAAATTGAGTGCAGCATTAAATATTTACCCTCGTCTTTTGATTGGAAAACTTGAAAGACAGTGGGTGCAGCGACTCAGATAAAAACCAGCCTATACTTAAAGATGGCAAATGTAGAAGCGGCATTCAAAAACTTACACCAGGATCTTTTAGACGGGTGTAAATCAGGTGACCAAAAGGCGCAGTTTCAGATCTACAAGTTGTACTACAAGGCGATGTACAACACAAGTCTGAGGATTGTGAACGACACGATGGAAGCTGAAGACATTATGCAGGAATCATTTTTGTCGGCCTTTGAAAAAATTGATACTTACTCAGGAACAGTGAGTTTCGGAGCATGGCTCAAGAAGATAGTGATAAACCGTTCTCTGGACGCCCTGAGTAGAAGAAAAGCGATCTTTGAAGATATTGATTCTCATGTAGGTATAAGGGATGACAGTAGTGAAGACATCCTGAGGAAAGAAGAAGTTGATGTCAGGGTCGAAGAGGTGAAGGAGGCTATTAACAGGCTCCCTGATGGATACAGGATAATTCTCTCCCTTTATCTCCTGGAAGGTTATGATCATGATGAAATCGCTGAAATATTATCAATTTCCAGCAGCACATCAAGGTCGCAACTCTCAAGGGCAAAACAAAAATTAATCGCTGAACTAAGAAACAAATGAAATTTTATCGGGTATGAAAAACATAGAAGACATAATCAGGAGCAGCAAGGACTTTTTCGATGAAGCGGAACCATCGAGAGGTCACTTGGAGCGGTTTAACAGAAAGCTGGAATTAAGGTTTGGTACCAGAACCATTAAAAGAAGCATTGTACCTTACCTGTTAAAAGCAGCTGTTGTGACATTGCTTGTAACTCTTTCATCGCTGTGGACATGGGACCATTTTATCAGGTCTGACAGGAACCGGATGACCCTCGGGCAGGTCTCTCCTCAATACAAGGAGGTTGAAAACTATTACGTTCACCAGGTCAATCTTATGGAAAGTGAACTTGTGAATATTGACCTTAAAAGTAATCCCGAGCAAAAGGAAATGCTTCTTACCGAACTAAAAAGCATGGACTCTGTGTATGTTCAGCTTCAGAAGGAACTTAAAGCCAATCCCAATGATGAAAGAATTATTAATGCAATGATTGAACACTATCAGACGAAAGTGGAGATAATGTCATATATCGTAGATCAGCTCAAGGAGATAAGGAATGAAAATCAAAATAAGACCAAAGATGGAAAAACGAATCTATAAATCAGCGATTCTCCTTATATTTTCAATCTTCCTGGTAGCAAACCATGCCATTGCCCAGGGAGTATCGAAGGAGTTTCATAAAGAATTTAAGTCCAGCTCAGGAACTACACTTCAAATAAACAACAAGTATGGCGATGTTATCGTTGAGACATCAGACCAGGATCAGGTAAAAATTGATGTTAAGGTTACTGTTGAAGTTCCCAACCGCGAGCGCGCCGAAAAACTGTTAAGTTATATCGATGTCCAGTTTACGGAAAGTGATAATCTTATTTCGGCCAAAACTGTAATAGATGAGAAATTTAACTTTACCGGATGGGGCGAATCACGAAGATTTAGCATTGATTACAATGTTAAAATGCCTGCAGGAATCAATTTCACCCTTTCCAACAGGTATGGAAATGCCGATCTTGGAGAGATCCGCGGACTGGTTAATCTGGATATAAAATATGGGAACCTGACAGCTGATAACCTTTCAAGAGGCAATGAAAAACCTTTGAATCATCTCAGCCTGGCATATGGCAAAGCTGAGATTACATCAACAGGCTGGCTTGATATTATGGCAAGGTATTCGGGAAGCCTGGAAATTAATAAAAGCCAGGCACTTCTTCTCGACAGCAAATATTCAAAAATGCAGTTCGGCGAAACAAGTTCCCTGGTCGGTGAATCAAAATACGACAACATCCGTATAGAAAAGATAAATAACCTTGTCCTTGACGCCGGTTACTCGGACGTTGTAATTGAAACACTTAATAAGAAGCTTAAGTTTGACGGTGGCTATGGTGCCTTAACTATTGATGAGATACCGGCCGGTTTTGAATCGATTGAAACCGACACGCGGTACCTTGGGGTTAAACTGGGAATTGACAGCGATGCCAGTTATAATCTGGACGCAAAATTGTCATATGGAGATCTTAAATTTGACGAAGGAAATTTTCAGCATCAAAGACGGATTGTTGAAAATAACTCCAGTGAAACTTCAGGAATTGTAGGAAAAGAGAGCTCGCCATCATCAACTGTAAAGGTAACTTCTTCGTATGGTTCTGTAAAACTTAATTAAGGATATACTGAAACTATATAACCATCAAACCCCTCATTCACGAGGGGTTTTTTGTTATTTGGCTATTGTGATTTAAGGGAACTCATTTAGAAATCCATTTCAACAACCGTTATGCCCGATCCTCCGAATTCCACATTTTCGTCCCTGAAGGATTTAACGACATTGACAGTTGCAAGGTATTCCCGTACCAGCTGGCGAAGAATGCCATTACCCTTTCCATGGAGGATTCTAAGGTTGTGATGTTGAACAATTAAGGCAGTATCGAGAAAATCGCGGACAATATTTATCGCCTCTTCCCCTCTTACACCCCTGATATCAATTTCAGGCTTAAAGCTGATCTTACGCTGCTCCATCTCCGGATCTGCTTCATAAGAAACACGGCTGACCCTCATACTTTTTTTCAGTTCACTCCTGCTGATCCTCTCAATCTTATCACCAGGAACAAAAAATCTGATACTACCTGCCTCAACCTCAATCCGGTTACCTTCAATTTTTATTATTTCACCGGCGGCCAAAGTATCGATCATTCTTACTGCGTCACCTGGCTTCAAAGGCTTGTCGGTTTCTTCACTCTTTTCAGGTATTTCAGCTTTCCTTGCAACAGTCCGGGATTTGATTTTCTTTGCCTTCTGATCCAGCCTGACAATCTTCTCATTCTCTGTGTATTCAGCTGGTTTAAGTTCCTCCATGACGCTTTCCTTAAATTCCTCCAATCGCTGCCTTGCTACCCTGGTCTTTTCCTTTTCAGCCTGAGATTCCCTTATATGGCGGATTGTATTTTCGATCATGCGGTTTGTTTCACTAAGCATTGATTGTGCCTCATCCTTTGCCCTGGATATAATTTCCTTCCTGGTTTCTTTTGCTTCTCCAAGTGCTTTTTCATATTCCTCTATCAACTCCTCAAGACGTTTTTCATGCTGCCTGATATTTTGTCTTTTTGTTTCCCAGTAACGCTTATCTCGCGCAATGTCCTTCAGGTGCCTGTCATAATTGATATTCTTTATTCCCGCTTTTTCTGAAGCAGTCCTGAGGATCTCCTCGGGGAGCCCGATTTTTCTGGCAATTTCAAATGCAAAGGAACTTCCGGGTTTTCCAATACTGAGCTGAAACAACGGTTGCATCAGATGGTTGTCAAACAGCATGGCTCCGTTAATGATTCCTTCATTGAGTGATGCAAAATGTTTCAGATTAGTGTAATGCGTTGTAATTACGCCAAAAACCTGCAGCTTATTAAGCTCACCAAGGATTGCTTCGGCAATGGATCCGCCGAGCATAGGCTCAGTCCCGGTTCCAAATTCATCAATCAGGATAATCGTACCAGGCAAGGCATGCTTCACAAAGTATTTCATGCTGATCAAATGAGAACTGTAGGTGCTGAGGTCATTTTCGATGCTTTGTTCGTCGCCGATATCAATAAATATATTATTGAAAATGCCCGACTCTGATCCTTCACCGGCCGGTATTGTAAGGCCGCATTGGATCATGTACTGGAGCAGACCGACTGTTTTAAGACAAACGGATTTACCTCCGGCATTAGGTCCTGAAATCAATATGATCCTGTCCTTTTCATCCAACCTGATGTCAAGAGGAACAACCTTCCTGCCCGGAAGATTCCTGAATGCAAGATCAAGGATTGGGTGAATGGCTTTAGTCCAGAAGATCCCCGGTTTTGGGGCAAGCGCCGGCCTGATCGATCCGAGTTGATTTCCCAGCAGTGCCTTAGCCCGGATAAAATCTATTTCACCCAGAAAATCGTTGGATTGAAGCAGATCATCAATATATGGACGAATATCGTCCGCAAATGATGTAAGTATTCTTACAATTTCCCGTTTCTCCTCATACTCGAGTTCTACAATTTCATTATTGATTTCAACTATTTCGGCAGGTTCGATATAAACCGTTTTCCCTGAGGCTGACTGATCATGGATCAATCCCTTGATTTTTCTTTTATCAAAAGCATTTACCGGAATCACCCCTCTTCCGTTCCGAACCGAAGCTGCTGTTTCGGAGTCAACTATTCCGTCGGCCTGCGCTTGTTTTAAAATTGCATTCAGTCTTTTTGAAACCAGGATTCTTTTGGCCTCGGATTTACTTCTTATTTCCTTAAGCTTCTGGGAAGCGTTATCCTTAATATTCCCGTTTTTATCTATAATTCTGTCAACCGCTTCCAGAACATACGGATAAATCCGGATTTTGGAGCATATTGATCTCAGATACGGATATGCCTTTTCTTCCTTCTTTTTGAAAAAGTTCAGAATTGCCCTGACTGTCTCCAGGGATCTTTTTAGATCAAACACTTCATGAACTTCAGGAAATGAACCGGCAACTTTAATTTTATTAAGTGAGCCTGAAATTTCGAAAAAGTTTTCGGAAGGAAAGTAGCTTTCAAACTGAAGCAGCGTTTGAAATTCATAAGTGGCCGATAATTTAATAGAAATCGCTTCAGTATCAGTCAGAAAACTGATTGAATCAATTAACTCAAGCCCCATTGGGCTCAGGCAATATTCTGCGAGCAGTTTCCTTATCCTGTCAAATCCAACTTTTATTTCAAAATTCTCGGGATAAATCATAGAGTAAAGATAAAGGATAAAAGTAAAAACTTGTACAGACTTACACGAGAGGCCCAATCCAAATCACACACTTTGAGGTTAATCGTTAATTTAAGTTAAAATGACCCCTGGAATATGAATTGTGGTATTCTTTTTTATCTACTTTTGATCTTCTGAAAATTATCCTAATTATTAAATCAAATGAAAACTAAAACAAGTCTTATCAGTGTATGCCTTATGATCTGTTTCCCGGCATTCATAATAGCACAATCCGAGAAGATCGACCTGAATATGATCTATAAGATCAAACAGGAAGGCTTGAGAAACTCTGCGATTGAGGAACTTGCTTACGGGCTGACCGATTTTGCCGGATCGCGGCTTACAGGGTCTTCAGGTTGTGAAAGGGGCAACGAATGGGCAAGGAAAAAGATGGAAGAACTTGGATTCCAGAATGTAAGGATTGAAGAAGCCAGGGACTTCAGCCGCGGCGGATGGGATAATCTGAAAACCTATGCAGCTATGACAGCACCCTATTATGCAAATTTTGCCTGTAATCCTGTCGCATGGACCGGCAGTACAAAAGGACTCATAAAGAGTGAAGTCATTCTTATGGATGTTAAAGCTGATACAGATCTTGATAAATACAAGGGAAAGCTTAATGATAAAATCGTCATGATGCCTTCCACTGCAACCTATGAAGTCAGCTATGAACCTTTTGCCAGCAGATATACTGAGCAACAGCTTAAAGACCTTGCGATGGCCGATACGAGACCGATGGGAGGAAGAAGGCCTCCTATGGATTTTGCTAATTTTGCCGCTCAGAGGGCTCTCAGAAATAAAATAGCGGAATTTGTAAAGGCGGAAGGTGTTGCAGTTATTCTTAACAATTCAGGAACATTTAATGTTCCCCGATCGAATGGAGCAAGCTATACAGCCGGAAATCCTGAACCTATGGCAGAATTGAATCTTGCTGTTGAAGCTTATGGCCGGATGGAAAGGCTGCTGAAACACAATGTGCCTGTTGAAATGGAAATAGAAATTCAGAACAGATTTTTTGCCAGCCCCAAGATATACAATGTAATCGGTGAAATCCCGGGCACTGACAAACTTCTTAAAAATGAAGTGGTTCTGCTTGGAGCCCATATTGATTCATGGCATGGCGGGACCGGAGCGGCTGACGATGCCTCTGGATGTGTTGTTATGATGGAAGCTCTCCGGATCCTAAAAAACCTTGATGTTGCCCCCAGGCGGACCATCAGGGTTGCTCTCTGGGGTGGTGAGGAACAGGGACTGAATGGATCAAGGGGTTATGTTGAGAAGTACCTTGTTGATCCAAAGACTAAGGAACACAAGCCTGATTATGACAAGTTTGCTGCATATTTTAATATGGATAACGGAAGCGGAAAATACAGAGGCATTTATCTGCAGGGAAATGATATGTTAAGGCCGGTATTTGAGGAATGGCTAAAACCATTTGCTGACATGGGAGCTACAACTATAACCATAAGGAATACAGGAGGGACTGACCATCTGTCATTTGACGCAGTCAATCTGCCAGGATTTCAGTTTATACAGGATGAAATAGAATATGGCCGTGGATACCATTCAGTAATGGATACCTATGAAAGGCTCGTATTGGACGACCTGAGGCAAAATGCTGTTATAACAGCATCCTTTGCGTATAATGCAGCAATGAGGGATGCAAAATTACTAGGAAAACCGGTAATGAAACCTAGGACAAATGTCCAGAGTACACAGAGCCCGTTTCCAATGAATTAATAACGGATTCGATATTTAGCAGAGGCTGTTTCAAAAGCCCATCTCTCCAGACCTACCCCTAAATCCCTGCCCCAGGGGGGACTTTTTGATTTCCTGATGCTTACAACTTTCCCCCTTGGGGGTAAGGGGGTAAGGATATTTTTTTGAGACAACCTCTACTTTTCAATTCCTGCAAGGTCAAGCATAAAAGCGTACTCAAGGGCTGTGATCCTGTAGCGTTCGAATCTTCCTGAAGCACCACCATGACCTGCTTCCATATTACAATCCATAATGAGGATATTCTTATCTGTTTTCATAGCCCTTAATTTGGCGACCCATTTTGCAGGTTCCCAGTACTGAACCTGAGAATCCCAGAAACCGGTAGTAACCAACAGGTTCGGATAGTTCATTGCCTTAACCTGATCGTATGGTGAGTAGGATAACATATAATCATAGTACTCTTTTTTACGCGGATCGCCCCATTCATCCCATTCAAAGGTTGTCAATGGGATAGTTTCATCGAGCATTGTTGTAACAATATCGACAAATGGGACTGCAGCTACGACCCCCTTATACAAATCGGGCTTCATGTTTACAATTGCACCCATCAAAAGTCCTCCGGCACTTCCTCCCATTGCGAAAAGTTTCCTGGTGCTTGTGTATTTTTTATTAACAAGAAACTGAGCACAGTCGTTAAAGTCGGTAAAAGTATTTTTCTTTTTGAGGAGTTTCCCGTCTTCATACCAGTAGCGCCCAAGATCGCTTCCTCCACGTGTATGAGCCAGAGCATAGACAAATCCTCTATCCAGAAGGCTCAGAACCGCCGTATTAAAGCCCGGATTCTGGGAATAGCCATATGAACCATACCCGTAAAGCAATAACGGAGCATTTCCATCCTGAACAAAGCTTTTTCTGTAAACCAGGGAAATGGGCACCATTTTCCCATCCTGTGCTTTTGCCCATAATCGTTTCGACTCATAGTTCAATTTATCAAATCCGCCCAGTACCGCTTCCTCCTTCATTATCTTCTTCTCCATGGTCTTCATGTTATAGTCGATCACAGAGTTGGGGGTTGTAAGAGAAGAATAGCTATACCTGAAAACATCTGTGTTTGAGTTCGGATTTATATTAATCCCTGCTGTATATGTCTCTTCTCCAAAATCTATGTAATGTTCACTTTTGTCTTTAACATTGATAATCCGAAGATTACTGAGACCTTTAATGCGTTCCCGTGTAACCAGATAATTATCGAAAAGCTCAAATCCTTCGAACAGAACATCACTTCTGTGTGGAATTATATCCTTCCAGTTCTCCATTGAGGTTTTGCCCTCTTCCGTTTTCATGAGCTTGAAATTAGAGGAACCGTTGCTGTTTGTCCTGATGTAGAAGTATTTTCCGAGATGATCTACCTGGTATTCATGATTGACTTTACGAGGTTCAAAAAGAAGGATCTTCCCGTCGGGTTTAGCGGCTTCAATAAGCCTTACCTCCGAAGTAAGTGTCTGATCCGATTGAATTACAATATATTTCCTGCTTTTTGTCTCACCCAGGCCAACACTGAATGTTTCATCGGCTTCAAAATAAGCAGTGTCATCCCTGGTTATATCATTCCCCAGCTTGTGACGCATAATTCTGTCCTCCCTGAGAGTTTCAAAATCTTTCCCTGTATAAAAAAGAGTCTTGTCATCTGCAGCCCATACCATTTGGCCTGACACATTATCTATCTTATCAGGTAAAAGCACACCAGAACCGAGGTCAAAAACATAGAGTGTGTAACGCCTTCGACTAATAGTATCGACAGTATATGCCACTAACCTGTTATTCCGGCTGACACTTAACTGACCAACAGAACAAAACTCCTTCCCTTTGGCCAGCTTATTTACATCAAGCAGGATTTCCTCTGGGGCATCCATTGAACCTTTCCTGCGGTAATAAACAGGATATTCGTTACCTTCAGAGTATTTGTTATAATAATAATATCCATTATCAAGGTACGGGACAGATTCATCATTCTTTTTTATCCTGCCCGTGATCTCGTTATAAAGACTTTTCTGAAGGTTCTCAGTATGCTTCATTATTTCATTTTTATAAGCATTCTCGCTATTCAGATAAGCAAGTACCCTTGAGGTATGCTCGTCAGGAGTCCTGGCTGATTTCTGTTCTTCGCTCAGCCTCATCCAGAAATAATTATCCACTCTCTTGTCGAAGACCTCATGAGGAATTTTCCCGGCAACAGGCGGTTTTAACTGCCGGGTATTGCAGCCAAAAAGTAAGATCGCAGTAAATGCACCTATCAGTAAATCGATTCTTTTCATGTGTAAATAATTTTGATTTTATTGGTCACATGGAACCCACATGTTTTAAAAAGTATTTATATTCTTGTTTGTGCTTGCAAAACATGTGGGTTTCATATTATTCTTCAGGTTAATTTATTGTGTCATTTTTTTCACCAACCCCCTTCATCGAGAGCTGGATCCTTTTGCGTTCAATGTCGACAGCCAGAATTTTCACCATGACGTGTTGGTGCAGTTTTACCACAGTCGAAGGATCCCGGACATATGAATTGCTCAGATTTGAAATATGCACCAGTCCATCCTGCTTGATCCCGATGTCAACGAAGGCGCCGAATTTTGTAACATTTGTTACAATTCCGGGAACTACCATTCCTGGCGTAAGATCTTCCATAGTATGGATATCGGCAAAACGAAACTCCTGGATCTTCGATCTGGGATCGCGTCCCGGTTTGGCAAGCTCCTGCATTATATCATTTAATGTCGGTAATCCGGTTGACTCTGTAATATAATTTTCCAGCTTAAGTTCTTTTCTTTTGTTTTCATTGCTTATCAGCTCTTTGATGTCACAGCCGATGTCCCCGGACATTTTCTCTACGATATAATAGCTTTCAGGGTGTACTGCGCTGGAGTCGAGAGGATTCTCAGCATTCCTGATCCTGAGAAAACCCGCACTCTGTTCAAATGCCTTCGCTCCCATCCTTTTCACTTTCAGAAGTTCGGGACGGGACCTGAAAGGTCCGTTTTCAGATCTGAAGTCAACAATATTCTGTGCCAGCTGGGGGCCAAGCCCTGAAACATAGGTAAGCAAATGCTTGCTGGCTGTATTCACTTCAACGCCCACCGCATTAACGCAGCTAGCGACAACATCATCAAGACTTTCCTGGAGCTTCTGCTGATCAACATCATGCTGATACTGCCCGACACCTATTGATTTGGGATCGATCTTTACAAGTTCTGCAAGCGGATCCATCAACCTTCTGCCTATGGACACCGCACCTCTTACTGTCACATCATAATCCGGGAATTCATCCCGGGCAGTTTTGGATGCAGAATAAACTGACGCACCTGCTTCACTCACCACGAAAACCTGTATTTCCCTGTCGAATTTTATCCATTTAATGAAATCTTCAGTTTCACGGCTTGCCGTACCATTACCGATGGCTATTGCTTCAGTTTTGTAAGCATTAACAAGTGACAGGATTTTTTTTACTGAAATAGCTGTCTGATTTTGTGGAGGATGAGGATAGATTGTTTCGTTATGGAGTAGGTTTCCCTGACGGTCGAGACAAACGATTTTACAGCCGGTCCTGAAACCCGGATCGATAGCGAGAACATTCTTTTCGCCAAGGGGAGATGCAAGAAGCAGTTGCCGCAGGTTATCAGCGAAAACGTGGATAGCATCCTCGTCTGCCTTATCTTTCGAAATTTTCCTGAATTCCGTTTCCATTGATGGGGAAAGCAGTCTTTTCCAACTGTCCTTTATTGCTTCTGTAACCAGCTCTGAGGATCTATTCCTTGATTTGACAAATAAATTATTCAGGATCTTAAGCGCATTATTTTCATCAGGTTCTATTCCCAGACGCAGGAATCCCTCTTCCTCTCCCCTTCTCATTGCCAGATACCTGTGCGATGGGCATTTTCTTAAAGGCTCCGACCAGTCAAAATAATCGCTGAATTTAATCCCTTCAGACTCCTTTCCCTTTAAGACTTTTGAAAATACAATTGCTTCCTTTTCATAAAGGTATCTAAGTTGCTTTCGTGCCTTCTCATTTTCGCTGATCCATTCCGCAATAATATCACCGGATCCTGCCAGCGCTTCATCTATGGTCAGGACTGTTTCGTTCAGGTATTTTTCAGCAAGAGCCTCAGGATCAGGTTCTTTCTGTTCAAATATCATTGCGGCCAGGGATTCAAGCCCTTTCTCCCTGGCAATAGTTGCCCTTGTCCGTCTCTTTGGGCGATATGGCAGGTAAATATCTTCAAGTTCGGCCATAGTGAGAACAGAATTAACTTTTTCCCTTAATTCAGGAGTCATTTTTTCCTGTTCCTCTATTGATTTGATAATGCTTTCCCTTCTGGCATCAAGTTCCTTGAGCCTGTTATATTCATCTTTTATATGAAGGAGTTGCACTTCATCAAGGCTACCAGTCATTTCCTTTCTGTACCTGCTGACGAAAGGGATGGTTGCTCCGTCATCAAGCAAACGGATTGTATTCTCGACCTGCCAGTCATGGAGGCCTAGTTTTTTTGCTATTAATTCAATATTCTTATCAGCGCTCATTGCCCGGTTTGCAAATTAAATATATTCAAAAACAAGAATATTATGAAAATAAAATATTAAAAATTAATAATATTCTGTTTTAAAAATATTCACATTTAAAATTACTCAACATAAAGCACCAGACCTTTAAGATATTCACTTTCCGGATGATATATGTTGACAGGATGATCAGGTGGTTGACTAAGCTGATGAATTATCTTTACCTTTCTGCCAGTGTTGGCAGCGGCCGCAAAAACCGACTTTCTGAAATTCTCCCTTGTAACAACCTGTGAACAGGAAAAGGTAAAAATGATCCCGCCCGGTTTTATCTTCTCAATAGCTTTCATATTCAGCCTTTTATAGCCTTGAAGAGCATTTTCTAACGCATTGTTGTGCTTAGCAAAGGCTGGAGGATCAAGAATAATAAGATCATATTTCCCCTCGATGTCGTTCAGAAATTCAAATGCATCAACCTGAAAGGATTTGTGGCGCGGGTCATTTCCAAAGTTCAGATTAATATTCTCATCGGCAAGTTCAATGGCAGTCGCAGAACTATCTACAGTATGGACCAGTAAAGCGTCCTTCATGGCGTAAACAGAGAATCCGCCGGTATATCCGAAAAGATTAAGAATGTTCTTTCCTGAAGAAAAATTGCCCAGCAGTTTCCTGTTTTCTCTCTGATCAATAAAAAAACCTGTTTTTTGTCCCCTGCTCCAGTCAATCTTGAATTTATATCCATTTTCACTTACAACTACAGGCCCGGATTCACCAAAAAGGAATTCATTAACTCCGGTAACCCCCGACATATAAGGTATGGTAGCTTCACTCTTGTCATAAACTGCTTTAACCCTGGTGGCCAACAGGTTCGTAAAAATCTGTGCAATTTCCTTCCGGATCCTGTACATCCCCACTGAATGCATTTGTATTACTATCACTCCGTTATAATAATCCGCAATAAGGCCGGGCAGATTATCCCCTTCCGCATGCACTAATCTGAAAACATTAATTGAATGATTATCGATCAGACCCAGCGACCTTCTGTACTTCAGAGCATCCTCAATCCTGCCCCGGAAAAAATCGATATCAGGATTTACCTCTTTGAAAGAAAGGATCCTGACAGCTATTGATCCTGGTTGATAATGACCGGTAGCAAGAAATGTTTCTTTATTGTCAAATACATTTACTATATCACCTTCAACAGGATTCCCATAGATCTTCTTGATAGCACCTGAAAAAATCCAGGGATGGTACCTGCGAAGAGACTGGTCCTTCCCCGATTTAAGTATTATTCGCACTCTTTCCATCACCCTGAATCCTGTTTTTTAGGGTATCAACATTATTTTTTACGAGTTTCCTGTAAATTTGGTGACATACCCATGCATCAGTAGCAGCATACAATTGCTGAGCTTCCGTGAGCTCTTCTGCTTCCCAATTAGTAACTTGCTGTCCTTTTGAAATCCTGAAACCAAGAACAATTGCCGAGAGTTTTTTCAATCCGGAACTTTGAATTCCATAATCCTTAACGAGCTTTTGCAGATCAACGAATCCGGAAGGATTGAATTTTTTCACGCTTTTTAAAAACCGGATATCATCGTGAACCGCCACACCGGCTTTTACTACATTCGGATTGGCAAGAAGTTCGGCCAGTTCATGAGGGATACCGATCTTATTGATCCTTATAAGGCAGGCAAAATTCTCATTTGCCAACTGGATAAGTGATACTTTGTTTTTACGGCCCTTCCTGAAAGAGGGTCGGGTCTCTGTATCAAAACCCAGTACAGATGAACCAAGAAGCTTTGGGAAGGTTTCATGGAAAGAATCCAAATTATCAACAAGTGCTATTTCGCCCTTAAACCACGATAACCGGTATTTTTCAATCTCCTCCGGTGTAATTGATTCCGGATATTTATTGTTTACCATTGTTTTTCAAATCCTTTTGTCTGCGTGAAATGAACCAATCCGACGTGTTTCTTTCAACCTCGTTTTCATTTCTTTTTTCAACTTTTTCAATCTCCTCGCCCGAATAAATAAACTTATGAATAGCCCTTAAGGAGTTTGTCAGCTTTTGTCCCCAGTAATTTTCAAAATTCAGTTTGCATTCCCATACTGCATCGTTCATTACCTCAGCTGTTCCGGTCTGGTAAAGTAAAAGGAAATCCTTAAGGTCCTGGTAGATGTCGGCTATATTTTCAGAAATGCTGGCAATCACAGGAACGTCCGAATCATTCATCTTCTCATCAAAAACCTCAAGAAAATCATCAGCTGTACCAAATTTATCTCTTAATGCTTCTTTTATCCCGAGCCAGATCTGTTCAGTTACGAACTTCTCGTTGCCATCCTCAAAAAAAGGCTCCAGCGACGGGAGGAGAGATGCTTTCAGATATAAGAAAGGAAGTATTCTTTGCAGGATTTTAAGAATTTCATCTCCTTTCAGCTCACCTGCATGTTCCGCATATTTGCAAAACTCGTTTGCAACAGCGACGAATTCGACTACATTCCTTGAATAGACCGGATCAGTACTTTTTCTCATAATGTCAAATCAACTGACCTGCAAAATTAGATAAATTGTTACTAATCGGTTTCTATTGCAGATATAATTATTATTTAAAGAACTTACACAGAGAGCACAGACCTGTCTACCGGCACGCAGGGAAGTCACAAAGTTTTACTGAGAGTATAAAAGATTAACTCCATTGATCTCTGTGTATCCTCTGTGGACCTCAGTGTAAGTTCTTATTAATTTAAAACCCACTCCCGCCCATACAGGAGATCTTAATGATTATATTTCAAGCTTCGGACTTCTGACAATCGTCAGTTACTCCAGAATAACTTATGATCCTTATCCTGGATAATCTTATTATGATCAAGCAGCCAGCGGATCACCTTAATTACTTTTTCTTCGGAGTAATCTATCATTTTAACAAGTTCTTCAGAATCAGGCTCTTTGTTTGCGAGGATGTTTTTTACTTCCTCCAGTATCAGGTCAAATTCATACTTGCTAAGGTCAAGCTCATTTCTTTCCCTGCATACGTCACAGACCCCGCAACGGTCTGATTCCTCCCCGAAATAATCAAGAAGAATAACTGACCGGCACCTGTTCTTTGACTCGGCATAATCGATCATTCGGTCAAGCCGATGCAAATATTTCTCCTTTACGTGGAGGTAGTTTTCAGGTGAAATCATCAAAGCTTTTCTTACAAGACGCTCTTCGGTGAAAATTACCAGTGCAGTCTTTTTTCAGGGAATATATCTTATGATATTCATTGATGACAGTTTCACAAGATACTGATACACAGCATCCCTGGTAATGGCAGATTTTCTCGCAAGAGATTCTTCATTTATTGCTACAAACTCAGTAAACATCCCTGTATACGATCGTAGGAGAAGCTTTATGAATCCGTCGAATATTTCATTCGCCACCTGGAATTTATACAGATCATCACGTCCCACAACAAAGTGCACTCGTGATGGATTATTTATCTCTTCAGTGAATTCAACATACCCTTCCCGCTGGAGGAAAGTTAGACTGTTATAGGTTTCAATAACAGGTAGCCGGAATCTGGACACAAAGTCAGCCATATTAAAATCGAAGACGTTATCTTTTCCGGCTCCATGTGGCACCTGAAGATAATTGCAGAGAGCCTCATAAA
>Ga0153915_10001260_pt1 | contig 23339 bp, 21 predicted proteins | sample Opewatmetagenome_2_FD_107003 | JGI IMG/M metagenome (GOLD analysis project Ga0153915, IMG submission 107003) | Freshwater wetland microbial communities from Ohio, USA - Open water 3 Core 3 Depth 3 metaG | ecosystem: Environmental > Aquatic > Freshwater > Wetlands | place: USA: Ohio, Lake Erie...
ATCGTGGAGAGGTATCGCGTGCCTTCCGGCAGATCGAGCATCCGCTGGAACGTGAGAGGCCGGCCGGCCTCGATGCAGGCCCGGTTGTCCGCGATGAGGGACTCCGCCGCCTCGCGGGGAGTGTAGTCCTCCACGAACCTGCCCAGGACGCTGCTCTCGACGACCCCCAGCATTCTCGCCTGGGCGGGGTTCATCGCGAGCAGCCGGTAGCGCTGATCGGGAGTGACCTCCACGATGAAGATGCCGTCCGACGTGGTCTCGAACACCTCGCGGTATCGGCTCTCGCTTTCACGGAGGGCGTTCTCCGCCGCGCGCTGGTCGGTGACGTCGGTGGCCAGCGCGATGATCCGGTGCACCTGCCCCGCCGCATCGCGAATGGGCACGAGGGTGGACGAATAGGTGCGCCGGCCGGAAGGGAACTCCAGGGACTGCTCCACGCTGATCGCGCGGCCCGCGTCGATGCATCTACGGTAGGCCGCGGCCAGGGCGTCCGCGGTCTGCTTCGGCAGGACATCCTCGAGGAGGAGTCCTGCCACGGCGGGGGGATCGATCCCCGTGAGGCGCGCCACGGCGGGATTCACGCTGATGACACGGAACCGACCGTCGCGGGTGACTTCCATCAGGGCGATCCCGGCGGTGCTGTTTTCGAACACCTCGCGGTATCGGCTCTCGCTTTCACGGAGGGCTTCCTCGACGCTGCGCCGTTCCGTCATGTCGATGGGCAGGGCAATGATCCGGCGGATGCGGCCGCCGGTGTCGCGCACCGGCACGAGGGTGGAGGAATAGGTGCGCCTGCCGGAGGGGAACTGGAGGGTGTTTTCGACGCGGATGGGACTGCCGTTCTCGATGCAGCGGCGGTAGCTCTCCGAGAGACGCTCGGCCGTTTCCTCCGGGACGAGCTCATCCAGGAACCTGCCCTCGGCGAGCGATTCGTGAATCCCGGTCAGGTTCCGCACCGCGGGGTTGGCGCTGATCACCTTGAACCGCCCGGCCTCGGCCACTTCCAGCACGACGATGCCCGCGGTGATGTTCTCGAAGACCTCCCGGTAGCGCCGCTCGCTCTGGATGAGTTTCTCGTTCAACTCGGTCAGCTCCCGGTTCCTCGCCTCGAGAGCACGGTGTTCCGCTCCCATCCTGGCCTGCCGAGAATATGATGGTCCTGCGGCGCGCAGAAGGCAAGGGATCGGCCACGGGACCCAGGGAAATGCCCGTGGCGCCGCTCATGCGCCGGCTTGCCGCGGGATGAGAATCCTGAACTGGGTGCCCCACCCTGGGGCGGAGTCCACGAGGATGTGCCCGGCGTGCTGCCGGACGATCCCGAAAACCGTGGACAAGCCCAGCCCGGTGCCTTTCCCCGCGCCCTTGGTCGTGAAGAACGGCTCGAAGAGATGCTCCAGGGTGAACGCGTCCATGCCGCACCCGGTGTCCGTCACGGTCAGGGCGACGTAGTGCCCGGGCGCCACCCCCCGAACTCGCGCAAGCTCCCCGTCCACTTCCGCGTCGCGGACGTCGATGGAAAGCGTGCCGCCGCCCGGCATCGCGTCCTGTGCGTTCACCGCGAGGTTCATCAGCACCTGCTCGATCTGGCCCACGTCCACGAGGACCAGGGCCGTGTCCTGCGCCCGGGAGAACCGGATGTCAATGTCCCCGCGCAGCGTGCGGCGGAGCAGCATCTGGAAATCCGCCACCACGGAGCCAAGCGGGACCTCTTCCTTCGCCAGATGCTGTTTCCTGCTGAAGGCGAGGAGCTTGCGCGTCAACTCGCGTATGCGCAGTGCGGCAGCCAGCACCTGCCCGGCGGTTTCCCTCTGGTCCCCCACCACCTGGTCCATGAGCAGCTCGGCCCCCCCGAGGATCGGGGTGAGGAGGTTGTTGATATCGTGGGAGATGCCGCCGGCCACGCGGCCGATGGTTTCCACCTTCTGCGCCTGGCGCAGCTCCTCCTGGAGGGCGGCCCGCTCCTTCTCCGCCTGCGTGCGCTTGGTGATATCCACCGCGCTGATCAGCATGTTCGTCAGGATGTCGTTCTCGGCGGGAACGTAGAGGTGCAGGATGACGTCCAGGCTCTTCCCGGCGGCGGTGGTCAAGCGGGCCTCCATGTCATGCTGCCGGCCCGGCTGGGCGTTCGCAATCGCCGCGGGTACGATGCTCCTGAGCGCCTGCGGCTCGAACTGCACCTGCAGCGGGCCGAGGAGATCCTGCCGGTTGGAAACTCCCAGGAGCTCGACCGCGGTTTCATTGGCATCCACGATCCGGATCATGCGCAACGCCCGGGCGAGGAACTGCTGGTTCTCCCTCAGGTAGCCTTCCAGGTCAGTGATGCCGTGGGCGGCCAGATCCTCCACCGCCGCGTGAAGCTCGGAAACGTCTGCTTCCAGGAGTGAGACCGCGGATCGATGGAAGGTGCTCCGCAGCCTCGCCTCGCTGCGCCGCAGGGCGTCCTCCGCTGCCCGGCGCTCGGTGATGTCCCGCAGCACGCCCCAGAGCCGCACGAGCCGTCCGGAATCCAGCACGGCGCTGGTGCTCGTGAGAAGCGTACGGACCGCTCCCTGGGAGTCCCTGCGAGTCCATTCCTCGCCGGAAGCCGGCGAAGGTGAGCGAATCATGCGGCGCAGGGAGGCGAGGCTGGCCGGATCGTCGCGGGGCAGCCAGATCTCTGGTCCCCGGCCCAGCAGCTGGCTCGCGCGGTCCGCTCCGAACATGAGGACCGCCTGGTCGTTGCATTCGGCAAGGAAGAAATCGCGGTAGAACCACTCGATCTGCTCGTCCTCTTCCAGGGAAACGGGCATGGGCTCCCGGGCTTCGAAACGGAAAATGCCCGCCGCGCTGCTGGCGACAAAAGCCCGGTATCGTCCCTCGCTCTCCGCGAGGGAGCCGAACGACCTGCGAAGCTCGGCGGCCATGGCGTTGAAGGATTCGGCGAGCTGTCCGACCTCCTTCGTTCGCGAGACGGGAATCTCCGCCTCGAGGTTTCCCCTGGCCATTCGCTGCGCCATTTCCGTAAGCAGCAGCAGCGGCGCCGAGATCCGGCGCGCCAGGACCAGGCCGACCATTACCGACCCCAGGAGAAAGAGGGCCACGAACACGGCCGTGGACCGCATGTCGTCGTAGACGGGCTGGGCGAAGTCCGATTCGGGAATCACCTCGGCGAAGAGCCAATCCAGGCCAAGACCATTGTTGAACCGGGCAACGCGCATGACGCTTCGCGCGCCTCCGACCGCGAGCCGGAATTGAACCTCTTGGTCGAGGCTCTCCCCCTCGCCGATCGCCGCCATGATCCGGCGTGCGGCGGCGCGCACAGCGGGGTCGGTGCTGTCCGGTCCCGCGAATCGCTCCAGCGACCCTCCGGAGCGGCCGTATGGCGTTTCGATGCTCGAGGCTGCCACCAGCAGGCCGGAGCGTTCCATGATGAATGCCTCGCTGTGGGGGGTAGGCCGTATGCCCTGGAGGAACTTTCCGATACCCGTCAGCGTGAGAGAGGTGTCGAGCACGCCCCGAAACGCACCGGTGCGGTCACGCACCGGTGCCACCATGTCGATGCCCGCGTCTCCGGTGACCCACTGGTACACCGGGGTCCAGGCGGGTGCCTGTGCCTCCACTGCCTTCGAGTACCATGGACGAAGGCGGGAGTCGAACGGGACGGGACTGCGGTCGAACTCGCCCCCGCGCTTTCCCTCCGAGTCCGAGCGATAGCCCACGAGGCGCCCGCCGGTCGAGGCATCGGCGATGGCCAGGGAGAGAGGAACCCCCTCGGTTCCCCTCGACACTCCGACGTATTCCCCCTTCTCGTTTGCGTAGGCGATCGAGACGACGGAGTCGAAGCTCCCCAGCTCCGCGGCGAACCGGCGCGCAATCTCCTCCGTGGTGAGCAGTTTCTCGAGGCCGTTGGCAAAGGGATACGTGTTGAGCTTGTTGATGAGAGTCGGGACGGAAAGATAGCGTTCGAGATGCTGGCTGATATCCCGCATCGACAGGCGGCCGAACTGGTCCGCGAACTGGCGGACCGATGACTGGCCATTACGGTACGTAAGCAGCCACGTCATTCCCGCCATGACGGTGAGAAGCGTGACGAGCACCGTTGTTACCATGACCCGAAGGGAGCACCTTCGGACAACCTTCATGAGCATCGTCCGAACTATTGCAAGGGTCATGCCAGGTTCGTGCCACCCAGCGGTTCCCGGAGGAAACTCGCGTTAGTATATACGCCGCAACGAATTACTGGGTCATGCGAGCGGTGCGCAACCGGCGCGCGGAAAAAGGCTTCGGCGAACGGGTGTGCAGAAAGTCAACCCGGTACCGGCATCCGTTCCGAATGGGCGATTACGTCCGCCGCGGTGGGCGTTCCCAGGAGAAGACCGCTGTAGTCCAGCCTCGTCTCGATGGCGGCTTTCACCGCGGCTCCCCGGGAGATGTCGCCCATCAGGATGGCCCCGACGAGCCTGCCGTCGTGCAGCACGAAGCGGAAGTACCGATCGGGTGAGGCATCCTCGATCACGACGTAGCTTCCGTCGACGGGCTCGAACGTCCCGATGCTCAGAAGGTCCAGGCCGAGCACCTTGAGCGTGTTGGAGCGCGGCTGCCCCCCGTAGATGACGGTGAGGCCCGCGGCGTTCATTCCCGCCATCGTGCCCTGGAACTGGGAGGCGGCCCAGGTCCCATAGAGCACGCCGTTGTGCTCGGCCGCGTCGCCGGCCGCAAACACTCCGTCCGCGGAGGTCATCATGTGGTGATTCACCAGCACCCCCTGGTTGACATCCAGACCGGCCCGGCGGGCGAGGTGCGTGTTGGGCCGCACGCCGGTTGCCAGGATGACGATACCGGCGGGGATCGTGCGGCCGTCCGCGAGCACGACCCTTTCCACACGCCCTGTCCCCGTGATCTCCCGGGTCACGGCGCGCTTCTCGAGCCGGATGCCGAGGGTGCCCACGTGCCGCTCGAGGCGACGTCCCGCCTCGCGGTCGAGCTGCCGGGGCATCAGCCACTCGTGGCCCTCCAGGACCGTCACGTGCGCACCCCGGCGCGCAAGCGCCCCTGCCGTTTCCAGGCCGAGCACCCCACCCCCGATAACGACCACCGGGTTCCCGCGCGCTGCCGCCTGGAGAATGCGGTCGGCGTCCTCCCTCGTCCGCAGGGTCTCCACGCCTTCGTGATCGGTTCCCTGGATGGGAGGGATGAAGGGGTGCGCGCCGGTGGCCAGCACCAGGCGGTCGAAGCCGATGCCGCTCCTGCCGGCCAGGTCCACCCGCCGAGCGGAAAGGTCGATGCTCTCCGCGCGGATCTCGGAGAGCAGATCGATCCGTGCCTCGCGGTACCACGCCGGAGGGTGGATCGGCAGGGCGTCCAGAGCGATCTCCCCGGCAAGGTACCGGGTGAGGTTCAAGCGGTAGTACGGAAGGCTCGCCTCGCCGGCGACAAGGGTGACCTCCGCCTCGGGGGAGGCTTCGCGAATGGCCTCGGCCGCCGAGACCCCGGCGATGCCCGCGCCGATGATGAGCGCCCGGTACTGCCCGCGGTCGCCCGACGGCGGCACGCCAATGGACGCGATGGGCTCGAACTGGTTCCCCGGCATCCGGCACACCGGGCAGTCTCCCGGGGGCGTCGAAGAGGCAAGGACGAAGTGGCAGTTGAGGCACCGCCACTCCCGGGCCGCGGGTGCGGCAGCCGGGGCGGACGGTTCCTCGTAAGGCACGAAGTCTTCGGCAGGGGCGCCGCAGATCGGGCAGCTCTCCGGCGGCACCGGCCCCCGGTGCACGTAGCCGCAGTTGCTGCATCGCCATGCCCTCGTGTCACCGGTTTCCATGTGACATTCCTCCTACACGTCCAGCACCGCTCGGGCCCGCCAGCTGCCGTCATCGCCCATGCCAAGAAAGAGCCGGTACATGGTCACGGCCTTCACATCCACGCCGTCGTGCCGGGCGGGATCGATCCGCTCGCCCCACAGCTCGGCGGTCACCTTCCAGCGGCCCGTGTCCAGGCTGGCGTCGGTGCCGAGGTTCCGGGTCAGCGTGAGGGGGCCGACGTGCAGGAGAAGCTGCTCCGCGTCCTTGTACCACAGCAGCGCCTGCAGCAGGCGCACCAGGAGAAAATCGGGGCTGTCGTCCAGCGTCACCTCGCGGCGCACCTTGCGGGCCACGCGCGCGGGATCCCCGGCCATCGCCTCCAGCACCGCTTCCCCTGCCTCGACCAGGAGCACTTCGGGAGTCGGCGCCCACGCCTCGAAGGCGGCATCCGCGATCGCGATATCCTCCAGCCATCGATACGGCATTGGCGCTCCTCGGGTCCGGGCCTCTATCCCTTGATCGTGCCGATCGGGACGAGCCGGGCAACCGGGATGCTCAGCCCGGCCCGCTCCGTGGCCTCCACCACCTCGTCGATGTCCTTGTAGGCGGGCCCGGCCTCCTCGGCCAGGCCGGGGACGGAGGCCGTGCGCACGTACATCCCGTGCGCCTCCATCCGCGCAAGGACCTCCTTCCCCTTCACCTCCTTGCGCGAGCGTGCCCGGCTCTGCGTCCTGCCGCTCCCGTGGGCGGTCGTGAAAAACGTGTCGCCGGCGCTCCCTGCTCCGCACAGGAGCCACGAGCCGGTCTCCATGCTCCCGCCGATGATCACGGGCTGGCCCACCTCGCGGTAGCGCGCCGGCACTCCCTCCATGCCGGGCCCGAAGGCGCGGGTGGCGCCCTTGCGGTGCACGAGGAGGCGCCGGCTCCGTCCCTCCACCGTGTGCGTTTCCAGCCGCGCGATGTTGTGCGCCACGTCGTAGACCTGCCGGATTCCCAGGTCGCGCGGATCACGGTGGAATACGTCGGAGAACGCCTCGCGGATGCGGTGGAGTATGAGCTGCCGGTTGGCAAAGGACATGTTGACCGCGCATTTCATTGCTGAAAAGTAGGCCTGGCCTTCCTCCGAGCGGAAGGGCGCGCAGGCGAGGTCCCGGTCGGGAAACGGGAAATCCCCGCCGCCGGCCTTGACCCTGGCCCTATCCCCGGCCTTGCCCCGGACCTTCCCGCGCGCCTTCCCCCCGGCCTTCTTCAGGAACGCCTGCACATAGTCGGTGGCAACCTGGTGCCCGAAGCCTCGGCTTCCGCAGTGGAACATCACCACCACCTGCTCGGGCAGGTCCAGGCCGAACGCCGCGGCTCGCTCCCGGTCGCGGACGTCTCCCGTGCGGACCACCTGGATTTCCAGGTAGTGGTTTCCCGATCCAAGGGTCCCCACCTGGCCGCGCCCGCGCTCCAGCGCTTCCGGGCTGACCGCTCCCGCGTCCGCTCCGCGCACGCAGCCCTCCTCCTCGGTGAGCTCCAGGTCGCCCGGCTCGCCGTAGCCGCGCTGCAGGCAGTAGGGCGCGCCCTGCTCGGCGAGGGCACGGAAGTCGTCCGCGGAGAGCGGAAAGAACCCGTGCCGCCCCACGCCGGCCGGAATCCGCTCGAACAGCAGGTCCACGAGCTCGCGCAGCCGGGGCCGCACTTCCTCCAGCGTGAGGCCGGTGCGCACGAGGCGCATGCCGCAGTTGATGTCGAACCCTATCCCGCCGGGGGAGATCACCCCTTCCTTCTCGTCGAAGGCCGCCACGCCGCCGATGGGAAACCCATATCCCCAGTGCCCGTCCGGCATGCAGCAGGCGTGCCCGACGATTCCCGGCAGCATGGCCACGTTGGTGATCTGCTCGAACACCCCGTCGTCCATGGCCGACATCAGCGCCTCGGTCGCGTACACCCGGGCAGGCACGCGCATGCCGGGCTTGTGCGCGCGGGGGATTTCCCACACGGCCTCTGCCACCCGCACCGTTCCCCGCGGGATCATGGAGGTATTCTGGACCCGCGCACCGGCTTCCGCAAGCCGCGCGCCGGGTCCCTTCTACAAGGCCGGCTCCCCCGAGCGCGCCGACCTCCGCGCCTTTGACTATCGCCGGCGGAATCGCGACCTTGGTGGGACATGAGTGTCCTTGGAATCCACCACGTGACCGCCCTGGCCAGCGACCCTCAGCGCAACGTGGATTTCTATGCGGGCTTCCTTGGCCTGCGCCTGGTCAAGCAGACCGTGAACTTCGACGCTCCCGACGTCTACCACCTCTACTACGGGGACGAGACGGGACGGCCAGGAACCATCCTCACGTTCTTCCCGTTCCCGGACGCGGCCCGGGGGCGCAGGGGCTCCGGGGAGATCTCGGCGGTGGCGTTTTCCATTCCGCCCGGGTCGGCCGGGTACTGGACCGGGCGCCTGGGCAGAAAGGGCATCCCGTTCCTCGGTCCCGGGTCGAGGTTCGGAGAATCCGTTGTTTCCTTCGAAGACCCGGACGGGATGGTCGTGGAGCTCGTGGAGGATCCGGCCGCGGGAGCCATCCCCCCGTGGAGCGCAGGGCCGGTGGACGAAGGGCGCGCGATCCGCCGGCTGCACGGGGTCACAATGCTGCACGGGAGCCTCGCGCCGACGGGAGAGTTCCTGACCGGCGGCATGGGATTCGCCGCGGCGGGGTCAGACGGCGGCCGTCACCGCTTCCTCGCCGGCGAGGGAGAAGGCCAGGCACGGATCGACGTGGTCGTGGACACGCCCGCGCCGGCGGCCCGGCAGTCCGCGGGGTCCGTGCACCACATCGCCTGGCGGGTGAAGGACGACGCGGAGCAGCGGGAGTGGCGGCCGCGCCTGCGCAAGGCGGGCACCACCCCCACGCAGGTCATGGACCGCCGCTACTTCCACTCGATCTATTTCCGCGAGCCCGGCGGCGTGCTCTTCGAGATCGCCACCGATCCCCCGGGCTTCCTGGTGGACGAGACCATGGACGCGCTGGGGGCGGAGCTGAAGCTCCCGCCCTGGCTGGAGCCGCAGCGCGAGCTCATCCAGCGGGATCTCCCGCCGCTCTCCCTCCCGGACTTCGCCGGGGGAGGTGCAGACCGCCGGGAGGAAGCCTCTTGAGCTCCCCTGCGCGGGGCGTTCCGCCGCAGGGAATCCCGCGGGAGGGTATCCCACCGCACGCGGACCAGCCGGTTCTCGCGGCCGGTGCGGACCTGGGCCTGGCCCGCGCCGCAATGATCATGGTCCATGGCAGGGGAGCCTCCGCGGAGGACATCCTCTCCCTGTCCGACGAGTTCCTCGACCCCTCCTTCGCCTACGTGGCCCCCCAGGCCGCGGGGTCTGTCTGGTACCCCCGGACCTTTCTCTCGCCCATCGAGACGAACGAGCCGGGGATTACCTCCGGCATGTCGGTGCTGGAAGGCATCGAGTCCCGCATGAACGAGGGCGGAATTCCCTCCAAGCGGATCATCCTGCTGGGCTTCTCCCAGGGCGCGTGTCTCGTGCTGGAGTACGCCGCGCGCCACGCCCGGCGGTTCGGAGGCGTGGCGGGCCTGAGCGGCGGCCTGATCGGTCCGGACGGGACGCCCCGCGACTACCCGGGCTCACTGGCGGGAACTCCAGTGATCCTCGGCTGCAGCGTCACGGACCCGCACATCCCGCGCGCACGGGTAGAGCTCACCGCACGGGTCCTCGAGTCCATGGGGGCAGCGGTCACCTTGCGCCTGTATCCCCAGCCGGGCCACATGGTGAACGAGGATGAGATCGAGCTCGTGAGAACGATGGTCAGCTCGGTTTCCGCCGGGTGAACCGCACGGCGGATTCCAGGATCTCCCGCACCAGCCCGTCGTAGCCGATCCCGGCGGGGCCGGCCATCCTCGTGAGGTCGCTGTACCCCGGCTGAAGACCGGGGAGCGTGTTGACCTCCAGGATGAGAGGATCCCCCGCGGAGTCCATGCGGAAATCCACCCGCCAGCAGTCCCGGCAGCCCAGGGCGCGCCCGGCCCGGATGGCCAGCGCGTTCATGCGGTCCGCCTCGGAGGCATCGATCGCAGCCGGGCAGACCTCCGGCACGGCTTCCGCCAGCTTGACCGTGTGGGAGAAGGTCTGACCTGGGGCGAGCACGATCTCGAGGACCGGCAGGGCCCTCGGAACCTCTCCGTCCAGCACCCCCACCGTGAACTCCCGCCCGGGCAGGAACTCTTCGACTAGAGCCGGCTGGCAGAACCGCTGCACCACGCGGGCCACCGCCGCGGCGAGGTCCGCCCGGCTCTCGACCACCGACCGCTCGTCTATCCCGATGCCCTCCCCTTCTCCGGGCGCCTTGACGATCAGCGGGAAACGCAATCCGCTGCTCTCTTCGAGGCTCGCGGCTTCGGCGGCAGCCGCGTCCCCATCCCCCGCGACGAAGAACCGAGAAGTCGGGAGACCGAACGCCTGGAAGAAACGCTTGGACAAGGGCTTGGAGAGCCCGATGAAGTGGCACGCCGCGCTCCCGCCGCTGAAGGGCACGCCGGTGTATTCCAGGGTGGAGGCCACGTGAGCCTGGTCCTGGCGGCGGGCGGGCCCGAAGTAGGTGTTGAACACGAGGTCGAGACCTGACCGGACGAGCTCTCCGGCAAGTCCGCTGTTGACCGGCAGGGAGACGACGGTGTACCCGTCACTTTCCAGCACCGCCTGGACGGCGAGGCCTGTCGCCTCCAGCCGCGCAATCCCCTGATTCAGCCCGTCGGCGTCGATGCGCCCCGACCGGTCCCTGCGGGCGCGGGAAGCCTCGTGCGCGGGATCGGCGCGGAGAATGCCGATCCTCATCCCCCTATCCCTCCAGGTCGGGGCGGCTGTCCGTCCGCCGCTTCTCCCGCAGGTTCTGCAGGAACCGGGCGGCGGCGTCGCGGGCGAGATCCTTGCACCCCAGCCCGAAGGCGAGGGCGAGGCCGAACACCACCGCGGCGAACAGCAGCAGCAGCATTGTGCTGATCATCGACCGGTTGACGTCGACCTGCTCGAGCGCGAATCCGATGACCAGGACGTACCCCGCGATCTTCACGACCCGGGCGATCAGCGCGGAGTAGGCGAAGCCGGCGTTTCGCGCCACGGTCATCACGAAGTTGCCGATGAAGGACACCACCGCCAGGCCGATGATCCCGATGAGCAGCCCCGCCAGCAGTCCCGGCACGGTGGACGCCAGGCGGTCAGAGAACGTCGTGACCACCTTGATGTCCAGGATCCGGGACATCTGCAGCAGGGCAACGAGGAGGACCGTCCAGTACGCCAGGAGCCCCACGAGCCGGGAAGGCCGGGGACGGGCCTGCCCCTTTCGGAGGAACTCCGTGATGCCAAGCCGGTCGCAGGCGCGGTTGAAGCGCACCAGGTCGAGCAGCCAGGTGAGGAAGAACCGCAGGAAGTACGCAGCCAGCCCGCCGCCGACGAGAACCAGGAGCGCGCGGACCACGGATGGCAGGGACTGGAGGAACGCGACCGCGGGAGAAAAGAAGTCGTGCATGATCATGCTCCTTTTGGGGGGCGCGCCGTCTTGCGCGGGGCCGTCTTGCGCGGGGCCGTCTTGCGCGGGGCCGTCTTGCGCGGGGCCGCCTTGCGCGGGGCCGTCTTGCGCGGGGCCGAGTCGTGCAGCGGCAGGCTGCGCCGAACCGGACCGGCGGCCCCCGCGACCATCCGCCGGATCTGCCGGACCGAAAGCCCCGCGAGCCCCAGGCTCTCCACCGTCCGGCCGGCGGCCCAGTAGTCCGTGGCGTGGAGGATCGAGGCAAGGTCCACGATCATCCGTATCGCCGGGGTGGGGACGCCCAGCATGGCTCCCATGGAGGCGATGGGCACGAGGCTCATGGGGACATCCTCGAAGATGTAGCGGTGGTCGATGCCCGGCGGGGCCTTGATGCCGCGGTAGCTGCCGGTGTTGCGGATGGCCTCGAAGAGGCTGCCCCCGGGCGAGTCGTAGCTGAGATACAGCCACTCCCGGGCGGACATGCTGCGGACGCCCACGGCCGAGGCCACCGCCAGCCGCTCCGCGTCGATGCGCTCCAGCAGCTTGGCCACGGACGGGGTGATGCCCTGCAGGTAGTACTCGAAATCCCCGTGCGTCGCCTCGATCCAGCCGGCGTTGAGGATGGTGAGCGCGGGGTGGAAGACCGCGCCGATGTTCTCCAGGCTCGTGGCCAGCACGTTGCTGCCCGCCACGAACTGGGGGAAGGGCTGCCCGACCACGGCAAGCGCCTCGGGGATGAGAAACGAGGGCAGCGTGGCGAGGGGGACGGCGTTCTTGATCCGAAAGACGTGCGCCTCCCAGCGCGAAACCGCCCGGGAGGCATAGATGAAGGTCTGCGTCTCCGCCAGCGCCACCTCCGCGGTCGCGCCGGAATCCTCGAAGACCCTGCGCAGCTCCAGCGCGCCGAAGGTCCTCCCGGGGTTCAGCACGACCAGCTGGCCCTCCTGGAGGAACGGCGCCATTGCCGCGGCGAGGCTCCGGTGGGCGGTGGCCGGGGTGACCACCATCACGACGTCGGCGTCCCGCAGCGCCTCCTCGATATTGGAGGTGGCGACCGCGACCGGGCCGAACCCGTTGACCGCGCCGTCCACCTTGATTCCCCCGTGCCACCGCACCCCGTCCAGGTTTTCCGGCGTGCGGTTGTACAGCCGCACGGGATACCCCAGCAGGCCGAGGTGCCCGGCCATCGCCAGGCCGCCGTTTCCCGCCCCCAGGACGCAGAAGGAGATGCCGGTCCCCTTGTCCCGCACGCGGCGAAGATGCGCAACCAGCCGTTCTTCCGCGCGCCGCCGGGAGGCCCTCATGCGCCCAGTGCCTCAAGGTTCGCCCGCGCCCTCTCGACCCTGCGCGGAGCGGAGAGCGGCAGGCCGGAGTCGTCCACGAGACGCACCGCGCCGCGGACCAGCCGCGTCCGCCAGCTCACGGCGCCGGCCAGCTCCTCCCGGCACTCCCACAGGTGGGGCACGGGCAGGAAACCCGCGGCGAACACGCGGTACATGCCGGCCGGGGAGCACGGGTCCGGAATCGACTCCTCGATGGCGCGGATGACGGCCCGGGATTCCTGTTCCAGCTCCTGCGCGCGCCGCGCCACTTCCTCGCTGCGCCCCATGTCGTCCACGTCTCCTCGCGCCCTCAGGCGGCGGTACTCCGCGAGCGCCTGGCGGCAGATCTGCACGCTCTCGGCGATCACGGGCGGGTCGGCCAGGCGCGTCGCCTCCGTCCAGCTTACCACGTGGATGATCTGGGGGCTCGCCGCGTCGCCGGGCTCGATGTCGTCCATCAGCGCGGTGACCGCGGCAAGCTGCGCCCGGGCGCGCGCGGGATCCGCGGAGAGGTAGTCGAGGCCCGCGCGCGTCTGCAGCGTGACCGAGAAGTGCTCGTCCTGCAAGTCCCGCACGAGGCGCAGGAGCGTGCGCGACCGGGCAAGGTCCTGCACGCCCCAGGTGTACTTCGGCGTGGTGAGCATGTTCTGCACGATCAGCTGGCGCACCCCCAGGGATTTCGCCAGGCGGGCGGCCAGGTAGCCGGACACGACGTACGCGGCCTCGTCCCCGCCGCGGAAGGCGAAGTGGTGGGGAACGTTGGGCTCGAAGGGCTTTCCGGCGGAGCCGATGTAGCGCAGGGCGTCGTGCATCTGCTCCAGGTTCTCCCGCAGGGAATAGGGACCGCGGCCGTCGATCCGGCAGAACCACCAGATGGAAAGCGCGTGCCACGCGTTGTGGATCGTCTCGTCGTTCATCCGGGCCATTGCGGCGAGGTTCCGGGTGCCGGCGTAGGAACGCACCAGCATCGGCCGGGCCGCCTGCCAGGCTTCTGAGAGCTCCTCCCGGGAGTTCAGCGGAACTCCTCCGCCGTTGGTGCTCGACCCCCACTCCTCCCCGAAGCGCGACTGCGAGAGCTGCGAGGTACCGATGGAAAGCACGTCCAGCTGGCCGGCCGCCGCGAGCTCCCGGGCGTCGCGCAGGAATCTGCGCACCGCGTCCTGACGGTCCGGCAGGTACTGGCCCATGTGCGCGCGGTACAGCGGGAGATGCCCCTTGCGCGCGGCCTGGTGGATACGCTCGGTCACCGTCTCCTGCGCCCCTCCATACCCCGGGTAACCGCCCCGCTCCAGGGACGGAAGCGCGAGGTACCCCCCTCGCCGCACCAGGTGCTCGCCGAAAGCCATCCGGTCGCTGTCGTATCTCAGGGCCAGCTCGGACTCGCGCGGGAGGGCGGAAGGCCGCAGGCCGAGGCGGTGCAGGGTCTCCTGGGGCGTTTCCTCTCCATCGAACACCGCGTCCAGGCGCGCAACGCGCTCCCTGGCAAGCCGGCAGGCCGCCGGCAAACCGGCGAAGTACAGGCGGCGGATCGGCCCGCCCTGGTCGGAGAACAGCGAGCGGCGCTCGAGCTGGCGGACGAGCCGGGCAAAGAGCCCGACGCCGTCCTCCGGGCTCAGGCGGTAGGAGAAGCCCAGCCGGGTGACCCGCTGATTCCGCAGCCAGTCCTCGATGACCCGCGACTCCCGGTCGCTCTCCGGCTCGTCGCAGGCGCGGCACACCTCCTCCGTGGCGAACACCACCTCCTGGCCGAGATCCACCAGCAGGTCACCGATCGAGGTGATTCCCAGCACGTGCGCATCCACGCTGGGCTTGAGGAAGCCGAACCTGCCTTCGTGGGTCATCGCGGGGCTCCAGACGACGCGCGGGCTCCGGCAGCATCTGCCGGGCCCGCGCGGAATGATGCGAGTGACCTGGGGGCGCTACTTGGCCGGCAAGGCCGGGTACTCGACCGACGGGTCGTAGTCACCGGAGCGCGTCTCGTCACCCAGGGCCGGAATGACGAACCTCATCCCCACCTCGATCAGGTCGGGATTGGCGGGGTTCTCCAGGATGTCCTTGTTCGCATTGTAAAGCAGGCGCCATTTCCACGGGTTGTTGTACACGAAGGGGTACGCGGCGATCCTCCAGAAGCAGTCCCGCAGCGGGAGGCGCAGCCGCACGACGTAGTATTCCGGCAGCTCCACGGTGGCGGGCTGCGCGGGCTCTTCCGGAGGCTTCTTGGCCACGACCGGGGCCACGTCCTTGAGGAGGGCTATGGCCTCCTTGGACAGGTCGATGCTCTGCGGGTAGTCCTTGCCGTCCAGCGCGGTCTTGGAGTCCGCCACGTCGGTCACCGCCTTGTCGTAGGCGTCCTTGTAGTGCACGTCCGCGTCAATGGACTTGGCGTAGGCCACCCGGTCCTTTGCCACGGAGAGGTAGCTGTTGGCGCGGTAGAACTGGGTGAGCTCGGCGATGTACTCGTTGGACTTGGCAAGCTGCTCCTTGGCCTGGTTGGCGAGGTCCGTCGAGGTGTCGTAGTCGCCCCGGTTGTACGCCTGCTGGCTCTGTGCGAGCAGGTCCTGCGCCTTGTGGTAGTACTGGTTGTCTATGAGGGACTGGGCCACGAGCGGGGTGCCGAGGCACAGTATGAGGACCAGGATGGAAAGTACCAGGATTGGTGTCTTCATTGTGCTCCCCTCCTACTGCCCGGCCGGCACGGTGATGCCCTCGTCCTTGAGGGCTTTCTCCGCGTCGTCGGCCTTCTGCTGGGAAGCCGACTGCTCTTCCTGGGCGCTCTGCATTGCCGCCAGGGCCGCGTCCTTCTTCTGCTGGGCGGTCTTGGCCACGGCGTCGAACTCGTCGCGGGCGGCGGCGAAGTCCTTGGCCGCATTGTCGATGTCCAGGGCGCTCTTCTCCTTGATCGCCCGCTGGAGAGTCTCGTCCGCCTTGGCGTAGTCGTCCTTGACCGCCACCGACGCCTTCAGGTCGTCGGCTGCCTTCTTCGACGCCTCCGCGTCGGACTGCCCCTTGGCGAGGAACTGCGGCCCGCCCTTGGCGATCACGGCGTTGTATCCCGTGATGGCCGAATCCAGGGATTTCTTGGACGCGGCGTTGTCCTTTCCGTAGCTGTCCTCGCCGGCCTGCAGGTCCTTGTTCGCGGCGGCGTACTCATCGGGGGCATAGTCCCCCAGGCCCCAGGCATCCACCTTCTGCTTGAGGTCTTTCGCCTGCGCCAGCTCCGCGTCCGGTGCCGCAGCCTCCGGCTGTGCCGGGGGCTGCTCCTTGGGCTGCTCCGGCACGGGTTCCGCCGGCTTCTGCGGCGGGGTGCTCGCACAGGACATGACGAGGAACAGGGCCCCTGCCATGACGGCGAGGGGGAGAAGTCTTTTCATCTCATCAACTCCTTTCACTATCACCGCTGTCAAACGTATCATTCAATTCCTGCTTTCACGGGTCCCCGCCAGGGAGACGTAGACCTGGCTGCCCTGCCGGCGGTAGCTGATGCGCCCGTCATGGGCGAGCCAGCCGAGCGCCTGGTAGCCGACGACGCTCCTCTCGGAAAGGTGCTCGCAGAGGTTCATGATGTTGACCTCTCCGGATTTCCTGAGCAGCTCCACGATCTTCTCCGCGCACCCAGTGATCAATTCCTCCACCAGTAAGCCTCTCCGGCTAGATAGTGAAATGCGGGAAGGCGCGCTTTCTGCCAGAAAACGAATGAAGCCGGTGTCGAATTTCTACTACAAGCAGCATCGCCGGGCCGCACAGCCTAGGCGCAGTGCCTCCGGGCGATCCACCTTGCCGCTCCCGGAAGGCAGCTATACTTTCGTAAGTGACAAGGGGTGAGCATGAGCTTCGACACGCTGGCGGATGAGGAACGGATTCGAAAGACCACCGAGGCGCTGAAGTCACGGGGAATCGCGGCGGAGGTCCTGCAGGACGGAAAGGAAGCGCTCGCCCGGCTGCGGGAGCTGATCCCGGCCGGCGCATCGGTCTCCACCGGCGCCTCCGTGACCCTCAAGGACATCGGCTTTGAGCAGCTGCTGATCTCCGGGTCGCACCCGTGGAAGAACCTGAAGACCGAGTTCCTGGCGGAAAAGGATCCCACCCGTCAGCAGCTCCTTCGGCGGCAGAGCGTGCTCGCTGACTGCTACCTGGGAAGCGTCCACGCCGTATCGGAAACCGGCGAGGTGGTCATCGCCAGCATGAGCGGCAGCCAGCTTTCCCCCTTTGCCTATGCGGCCGGGAGCGTGATCTGGGTGGTCGGTGCCCAGAAGATCACCTCGAGCGTGGAGGAGGGCATCCGGCGCTTACGCGAGTACGTGCTTCCGCACGAGGAAACGCGGATGAGAGAGCTGACAGGGGGGAAGGTGGGCAGCAGGATCGGCAAGCTCATGATCTTCGAGTACGAGGCGCCTTTCCTGAACCGCAAGGTGACCCTTCTCCTGGTGAGGCAGAAGGTGGGCGACTGACCGCCGGATTGACCTCCCCCCTCCGTCAGTGTTATACTATACTAAGTTGATCTGAATTGGAGGGATTAAGGTGGCGATTGAGACAAGCAAGGTCGACCACAGCTTGTTGCGGGTAAACCAGGTATTCATCATCCTCGGGCTCCTGGCGGGCTTCGTCCTGGACATCCCCTGGCTCGTGGCGGCCGTGGCGTTCGTCATGCTGGCCGGGACCGCCATCGGCAGGCCCGGTTTCTTCTTCATCTACCTCGGGATCTTGCGTCCCGTGGGTATCGTGCGCCCGCACGTCCTTGCCGACAACCCCGAGCCCCACCGGTTCGCGCAGGGGTTCGGCGGGGTCGTGGCCGGTATCTCCGCCGCCCTCCTCTTCCTGGGCTCCGCGTTCACGGGCTGGGCACTGGCGTGGCTGGTCATCGTGCTCGCGGCGCTGAATCTTTTCGTGGGCTTCTGCGTGGGGTGCGCGGTCTACTACTGGCTGGCGCGCATCCAGGTGCCGGGATTCGCCAAGTCCCCGCCCCCGGGCTCGCTCCCCGGCATGCGGCCGCGGGCCTGATGTCATGGAAGGAACCCTCGCTCGAGTCATTCTTGCCGTCCTGATCGCCGCCGGGCTTTTCGGAGGCTATCGGGCGATGACGGCAATCGTGCTGTCCCGGGCCGCGCGGAAGGCCCGCCGTCTCGCTCAGTTCACGCCCGGGACCCCGGGCGTCCTGTACTTCACCACGCCGGACTGCGTGACCTGCAAGGCCGCCCAGAAGCCGGCGCTCCGCGCACTGGCGCAGCGGCTGCCCGGAAGCGTGCAGGTCATCGAGATCGACGCGATGGACAACGCGGCCATGGCGCGGGAGTGGAGCGTGCTGAGCGTGCCCACGACGTTCGTGCTCGACCGCGACGGGACGCCGCGGCAGGTGAACCACGGCTTCGCATCCACGGACAAGCTGATGGGGCAGCTCGCCTCGCTCTAGATCTGGTAGTTCAGGACGCTCTCCCGACCGGCCTGGACGAGAGATTCCAGCGTCACGTTCTCCAGGGCCTGCAGCACGGTCTTGTCCAGCATGGACCAGACCCCGTCCGTGGGATGGGAGTCCGCCGAGTCTCCCCTGCGACGAGGGCTCACGGCGGTAGAGAGCTTGCCTTCCAGGACCTGGACGATTTCCCTCACCGTGATCGCCCGGGGCTCCCGGGCCAGCGCGTAGCCGCCGTGGGCTCCCCGGAAGGAGCTGACCAGCCCTGCGCCCCGCAGGGGAATGACGAGCTTGCTCAGGTATTTCTCCGAGATGGAGTGAGCGGAGGCAATGTCCTTGAGGAATACCGGCTGCGCGCCGAATCTCAGCGCCAGCTCGTACATCAGCTTCAACCCGTAGCGGCTTCGAGTCGAGATCAGCAACGGTCCGTCTCTCCTCGTCGAGCATATGGCACGGACGCGGCATAGTCAACGATCCGCGGCGCCCGGGCGCCCGGTCAACCGGGACGCTTCTCCTTGGCCTTCTTTACCCGGTTCTTCGTGAGGTTGATGGCCTTCGTCACCTTGATCTCGCGGGGACAGACCCGGGTGCAGTCAAAGTGGTTCTCGCACCCCCACACGCCGCCCGGGGCGTCCAGCACCGGCAGCCGCTCGTCCAATCCGCGGTCCCGGTTGTCGAACGTGAACCGGGCCGCGTTGAGAAGGGCCGCAGGACCGAGGTAGGAGGCGTTCTTCTCGAACACCGGGCAGGCGGAATAGCAGGCGCCGCAGAGGATGCAGCTGGTGGCATCCTCGAAGGCAGCCCGCTCCTGCGGGGTCTGGACCCGCTCCTTCCCGCCCGGCGCCTCGTCGTTGATCAGGAAGGGCTTCACCGCGCGGTAGCTTTCGAAAAACCGGCGCTGGTCCACCATCAGGTCGCGCTGCACGGGAAGATGCTTCAGCGGGGCGATGGTCACCACCGCGCCGTCGCCTTCCGCGACCTCGCGGACCAGCGTCTTGCAGGCCAGCCGTTCCTTGCCGCCGATTACCATGGCGTCGGAGCCGCACACGCCGTGGCCGCAGCTGTGCCGGAAGGAGAGGCTGCCGTCCTGCTCGGCCTTCACCCGGATCAGCGCCTCGAGGATGGGCGCCGTGGGATCCATCTCCACCGCGAAGTCCTGCTCCCTCGGGGCGGCCCCGGAGGCCGGATCTGACCTGCGGATGCGCAGAATGATTCTCATGACGGTCTCCTAGTAGGCCCTCGGCTTCGGCTTCCACGTGGAGGTATCCACCGGGCGGAAATCAGCGGCCGCGCTCCCGCCGTCCAGGCGGGACAGGCTGTGACGCAGCCACCGCTCGTCGTCCCGGGCCGGGAAGTCGTCACGCGCGTGCGCTCCCCGGCTCTCCGTCCTTCGCCGCGCCGCCGAGGCGGTCAGGAACGCGAGGTCCAGGAGATTCTTCAGCTCCAGCACGCCCAGCAGGTCGGTGTTGAACCGGCGGGAGACATCCCGCACGCGTACTTCCCGCCACTGCTCCCGCAGGTGGTTCATCGCGGCCTCCGCCTGCGCAAGGTCGGACTCGTTGCGGAAGATCCCGACCTGCTTCATCATCACGGTCTCCATCTTTGCCCGCAGCCGCGCTGCGGGCAGCCCCGTTGCACCGTCCATCAGTCGGGCGACTTCGGCGCGGGAAGGGCCCGTGGGATCATCCCCCGCGGGAGGAAGCGGGGCGGCCCGGATGAAGTCCCCCATGTGCCGGCCGGCCCGCCGGCCGAAGACCACGAGGTCCACCAGGCTGTTGGTGCCCAGGCGGTTGGCCCCGTGGACGGACACGCAGGCGCACTCCCCGGCCGCGTACAGTCCCTCGTAGACCGCCCCGGACGCGTCGGCGACCACGCGGCCGTCGATGTCCGTAGGGATGCCCCCCATGGCGTAGTGCGCGGTGGGCTGCACCGGGATGGCCTCGTCCACCGGATCGATCCCGAGATACGTCCGGCTGAAGCCGGTGATGTCGGGAAGCTTCTTCTCCATCACTTCGCGCCCGAGGTGCGTGGTGTCCAGGAGCACCCAGTCATCGATGGCCCCGTCTCCCCGCATGCCGTTGCCGGCGGCGATCTCGGAGATGATCGCGCGGGAGATCATGTCCCGCGGCGCGAGGTCCAGAAGCGTGGGAGCGTAGCGCTCCATGAACCGCTCGCCTCGACGATTGCGCAGGATCCCGCCCTCGCCCCGGACCGCCTCGGTGATGAGGATGCCCAGCCCGCGGATGCCCGTGGGGTGAAACTGGTAGAACTCCATGTCCTGCAGGGGCACGCCGCGGCGGGCGAGCACCGCCGGGCCGTCGCCGGTGTTCGCGTACGCATTCGAGGTCACCCGGAACATCCGCCCAAACCCGCCGGTGGCGAAAAGCACCGCCTTGGCCCGAAAGAGGTGGATCTCCCCGGTGGCCAGCTCCACGGCAACGACCCCGGCGCAGCGGCGTCCCTCCAGGAGGACGTCCAGGACGTAGAACTCGTCGAAGAACTCCACCCCGTTCTTGATGCACTGCTGGTAGAGGGTCTGCAGGATCTGGTGCCCCGTGCGATCCGCGGCGTAGCAGGAGCGCCGCACGGGCCCTTCGCCGAAGTTGCGGGTGTGCCCGCCGAATCGCCGCTGGTCGATGCGCCCGTCCGGGGTGCGGCTGAAGGCCAGCCCCCGGTTTTCCAGGTCGTACACCGCGCGCACCGCGTCCTCCGCGAGAAGGACGGCCGCGCCCTGGTCCACGAGGTAGTCCCCGCCCTTCACCGTGTCGAAGGCGTGCCACTCGGGCCGGTCTTCCTCCACGTTGCCCAGGGCCGCCCCGATTCCTCCCTGCGCCGCGCCGGTGTGGCTGCGCATCGGGTAGAGCTTGGAGATCACCGCGGTGCGAAGCCGCTCGCCGCCGGCGGATCGCCGCGCGGCGTCACTCGCCTCCAGCGCCGCGTACAGACCCGCGCCCCCCGCACCCACGATCAGCGCATCGAACTCCCTGGTCATGGCACAGCCCTCCGGGTTTCTCGTCTCCCACTCACTCGCACGTCGCGAGGGAGCCTGTCAATCGCCTGCCGACGGGCGCGGCTCAAGGGAAGGTCCGCGGGCCGAGGGTCAGGCGTTCTCCCGGGCGAAGCACCTTCACGGCGAGCCCGAGCCGCCCGGCTTCGGCCGCGAATCCCGCCGGATCCGCGGTGTTGAACTCGAACATGTCGAAGTGGTGCGGCACCACGAGCCGGATCGCGGCGTCCCGCGCGAGGGCCGCCGCCTCGGCGGAATCGAGGTTTCCCGCCACCCGCCGCTCGGCGGACCAGCCGTTGATGGGCAGCAGGCCGAGATCGAGCCGGAAGCCTGCCAGCCGGGAGGCAAGGCCGTCCCATCCGCGGGTGTCCCCGCTATGGTACAGCCGCCAGGGCCCGGCGTGCACCACGTAGCCGAGGTAAAGGTGATTGCCCGCGGCGTCGGTCTCCCGCTCGTTGTGGGCGGACGGGAGCGCGTGGATCACGAACCCCCCGGCTTCGCGCGTCACCCCGTCGTTCATCCCCACGGGACGGCCCGGCTCCACGCCGAGCCTCTCCGCGGCGGTCCGGCGGATCGCCTCCGGGATCACGAGGGTGAGCCGGGGGTTCGCGGCGAGGAGCGCACGGATCGTCTCCGGGTCCATGTGGTCGGTGTGCACGTGGCTGCACGTCACCACCGAGACGAATCCCAGGCGGGCGGGATCCACGACCCGCTCGGACATGCGCACGTGGGGCAGGTCGGTATGCGCGTACTTGCGCGTGAGGGAATCCGAGAGGTACGCATCCATGAGCAGGAAGCGCCCGTCGTTCTCCACGAGAAAGCCGCTCTGGCCCATCCACCAGAGATTGAGCAGGCCGGCCCCGCGGGGCGCGGAGCTCACGTCCGAGAGGAATGCATCGTCCTTGAGGAACGCGGGCTTCATGGCGGCTTCATTGGGAATACTACGAAAGAACTGGTAATCTTTTAACCATGCAGCGGCTTGTTCCGGCGGTCCTTGTCCTGGCGGCAGCCGCGCTTGGCGCGGCACTCCCGGCGGCGGCCCAGTCCGCCCCGACGGAGACGGGTATCATCCTTCTTGCGTCCCGGGGGACTCCCGCGCAGGTCCGCGAGGCCTTGCAGGCCGGAGGCGACGCGGAGACGCGGGGCGAGGACTCCGTCACCCCGCTGATGCGGGCGGCGTCCGACAACCCCGACCCGGCGGTGATCTCGGTTCTTCTGGAGTTCGGCGCCCGCGTGAACGACGCGGACGACAGCGGGCATACCCCGCTCATGTACGCGGCAAAAGCGAATGCGAAAGACGCGGTCGTATCCGCCCTCCTGGCGAAGGGCGCGGAAGTCGACGCACGGGACAAGGAGGGAGCGACCGCGCTCGTCCTCGCGCTGTCCACCGGGTCGGCCGCGGAGGGACTCGTACGGATCCTGCTGGACGCCGGGGCCCGGCCGGATACGGCCACGAAGGATGGCTGGACCCCCATGCTCACGGCCTGCCGGTTCAACCCGAACGCCCGGATCCTTGCGCGCCTGCTCAAGGCCGGGGGCCGGGTGGACGAACGGACCCGCGAAGGCGCCACGGCGCTGAACCTCGCGCTGACGGCACCGGCGGACGCGAATGCCGTTTCCGTGCTGCTCGCTGCGGGCGCGCGCGCCGACCAGGTCACCTCGGACGGCTGGACCCCGCTCATGGTGGCGGCGCGCTACGACGAGAGCCCGGCGGTCCTCGCGGCGCTGGTCGCCGCGGGGGCGCCGGTCAACGCCCGCGGCGACCAGGGGGTGACCGCGCTCATGCTTGCCGCGGTGGGCTGCAGCAACCCCGACAGTATCGCGGCCCTGGTCAAGGCGGGAGCAACCCTGGACGATCGCACGGACGACGGGAGGACCGCCCTCATGCTGGCCGCCCGCTACACCATGACCTTCCAGGTGGTTTCCGCGTTCCTGAGCGCGGGCGCCGACGCCTCCCTGGCCGCGCCGGACGGCCGGACCGCGTTCGACTTCGCCTCCTACAACCGGTTCCTCGTGCAGACGCCGGTCTACGACCAGCTGCGGGCCGCGGTGCAGAAGAAGTAGCGGTTTTTTTTCCTAATGTTTAAACATCGCGCTGTCGAGAAAAGGACTGGGGAAAGCTCCGGCCTGCCCGGCGCGTTTCCTTTCTTCCTGTCCTTAATCTGATTCTCGGTGGAAACCGAGGGGAGCAGGAGGGAAATCGCGCCGAGCAGGGACCGCTCGCCCCACGAAAACGCCCGTTGGGCACAGGGGAAGCGCCCGGACCGAGTGACACCAGTCGGCGGAGCGCGGCACACAAGGAGGATGACATGA
>Ga0153915_10001261_pt1 | contig 23335 bp, 21 predicted proteins | sample Opewatmetagenome_2_FD_107003 | JGI IMG/M metagenome (GOLD analysis project Ga0153915, IMG submission 107003) | Freshwater wetland microbial communities from Ohio, USA - Open water 3 Core 3 Depth 3 metaG | ecosystem: Environmental > Aquatic > Freshwater > Wetlands | place: USA: Ohio, Lake Erie...
AACTGTAGCCTCCTCATGTTCATATCTCCTTTGATTGTGATGAAGTAAAAGTGAACTAGTGAAGCTTTGGATTGGATTTTACTGCTCTATCTCAGGTAAGCCGATTATTGACCCTTAAACGGGCGCTGGCAACGAGGCCAGTGCCGTATAACACGAGAAGCGAAAAACAAAAGAGACAGAATGCGAACAGGAAATAATCAATGGACAGAAACCACGAAATAAACGGATGTGAAGAAATCGCACTTGCACCCGTTGCGTGCAGAACAATCCGAAGGATTCCGACAATCTCACCGGCGACGATCGATGGCAGAATGCCCGCGACTGAATCCGCATTAAAAATCACCCGTGCAGCGAACACAGCCGTGATTGGCGGGAAGAGACATGCCTGGACGATCAGGAAGAGATCGAGAAAACGGGAACCAGAGGACTGCACCAATGGTATCATGATGATCGTCAGTCCGACGACGGCCGCGGTCGCCAATCGGCCAACAAGCACAAGCTCCTGTTCGGACGATTGTGGCTTCAGACTTCTGAAGAACTCGTTGGACACCATCTCCGCAGCGCTTGTGAACGATGCCGCAAACGAGGCCATGAGTCCCGCGAAGCAAACGAGGAGCAGAACAAAGTTCCCCAGCGAATTCTGCACACTCGATCCGCCCCAGATTCCAAAATACATCGCGGCAGCAACAAGTGCAACAATGCCCCCTGCGAACAGCAGACCGCGATTCAGCGAGCCCGAATCTCTCGCTGCGCGCACCTGCTGCAGCGAACACCGGTCGTAGTGCCAGATCCAAAGGCTCACCACCGGAAGTCCAAGAATCGCACCTTCGATGCTGACCGGGCTACGGGAGAACAACGTTGGGATCACATTGTCGACAGGAGAAATCGCCCCGATAATGGCCAGAACGATAAGCCCTCCGACAAATGCTCCGGTCTGCACTACCTGTGTGTATGCAACGGCCGAGAATCCTCCCATAACAGCGTAGATCCCGGCGAACACTACCATCATCAGTACTGTGAAAGAGTAATCTTGATTCAGGGCGTTGCCCAGAAGGAGCTGAGAAAGAACCAGCAGGCCCGCAATTTGGATCGTGACGTACGACAGGAAGATGACACCACTGACAAACCAACGACATACTCTGTTGCCGCACACGTCGGCAAAATCAGGATTTGCCGAATGCGGAAAACGGATCCGATACGAGGCGACAACAACACACACCGAAGCAACCAGAGCGATCCAAAAAGATTGGAGAGCTGCCAGCGGCAGCAAGATGATTGCGTATCGCGCGAAGTTGCCCAGCACCAGGGATGACCCAAACGCTACCGGACCGGTAGCTTTTCCGCCGTAGAAGTAGTCATCCGTCGACCTATCTTTCTTCCACGAGAAAACCAGTCCGACAATGAGGACGCCGGCGAGATATAGAAGAATAAGGAAGCTGGTCATCAGGCTGGACCCACAATAGCGGTATTACCGGCAAGTCCCGTGCCACCCCGAAAACCACTCGTTTTCGGCAGTTTTCCGACGAAGACCAATCCATGGTTATCGATTCAATAACGTGGATTCTTGATCGTGATAACGCAGGAAGGGGCTATTTCAAGCCCATTTCCTTGCACATCCGATGGTAATTGGGAGGGGCCAATCCAAGCTTCTTCGCCGCTTCGGCATCAGATTTTGAGTGCTCACGAACGAAGATGAAGTACTTCTCACGCAGCAAATGCTCCATCTGTTTCCATGGGATGATCTGGTCGCTTCTCGTAAAATCAAGGATCCGGCCGGTCCCCTCGATAGACATGAGAGCCTTTGCTCCCAACGCCTCTTTGAGCCGCCATTCATTAATCTCCTCTTCCCCTCCAAGCAACAATCGCTGAACCACGTTCTTGAGCTCCCGAACGTTGCCCGGCCACGAGTAGGCCTTCAGAATATTCACGGCCTCCGGGTCAACGTCAGGTTTCAGCTGTCCCATGTCGGCGCTGAACGTCCCCAGGAAGTGATCGAAGAGGTCGACGATATCATCCGGCCTCTCGCGCAACGGTGGTACGTAGACCGGCAGCACATTCAGTCTGTAGAAGAGGTCCTCCCGAAAGTGCTTTGCTTCTACCTCTGCGTCCAGAGCTTTGTTTGTGGCTGCAATGATCCGGACATCGACCTTGATTTTATCAGTGCGTCCGATTTTCTCTATCTCACCGTCCTGGAGCACTCTCAGCAATTTCACCTGCGCCGAGAGCGGCAGTTCTCCGATCTCATCGAGAAACACCGTGCCACCATTAGCAACTTCGAACAGGCCCGCCTTCGGGGCATCCGCCCCAGTAAAAGCTCCTTTTTCGTATCCAAAGAGCTCACTCTCAATCAACTCCTGGGGAAGGCCTCCGCAGTTGACCGGCACAAAGTTTTCGAATCGTCGCTTGCTCATGTAATGAATATTATAGGCAACGACCTCCTTCCCTGTGCCGGAATACCCTGAGATGAGGACGGCGGCATCGCTCGATGCACACCGTTGAACTTGTTCCCTCAGCGCCCGTGTTGCACTGGACGTCCCGACGATGGTCTTCTGACTGAGAATGTCCTCGACGTTCCGCAGGAGCTTCCTGGTTGACGTTTGCTGCTGTCGCTCCAGCAGGCGTTTCTGAAACGCGTTGAAAATACTCAGCACGAAATCCGTCGGCTGGTAGATGTACGCCTCGATGTCCCCGGGATACTTCGTGCAATACCAAAAAGCCCCGGCGCTCAGAAGACTGTTGGCAAACTCAAAGTCCGTGACATTCACCGTCATTTTCGTAACGACGATGATCTGGATCGACGGCTCAATGTTCTTGATTTCTCGAATCAGATTTTCACCCATCAGCCCGCCGGCGATCTGGAAATCCATGATGACGACATCGAACCCATCCTTCTGTGACCGAAGAAGATCGAGCGCCACCCTGCCGCTGGAGACAACATCGCGTATGTGAATCCGGTCCTCGAATTGCTTCAGGGTATTCCTGACACGCCGAACATCATAGTCCTCGTCTTCAATCAGGAGTACCTGAATCGGTGTTTCCCTGGCCATCTCGCTGGGCCTCTCTGAGGGTGATTGTTTCTACTCTACCGAGAACGTGAACACGAACTGGCAGCCGCCGCCGGAAAGATTTTCCGCATCCAATTCCCACCCGCACCGTTGTTTGGCAATTTCAGAGGCGAGATAGCACCCGTATCCTGAGTGCTGCTGGCTCCCGGCATTCCTTGTCGTCACACTCTCACGGAATATCCTCCGGGTCCCGTCCTCCTCCTTTTCCAGGAGCCATGGTTCGATTCCCTTCCCCCGGTCACCGATGCTAATTGTCCCGTTGCGACTGTCCGCGTCATACGAGGTACGTATGATCACCATGGTGTTCGCAGGGCCTGCGTGGTCGAGAGAGTTCTGGATGATCGGTTCAAGGACTTCCCATATCACGAATTCATTGAGTGGCAGGGCTGGAAGACGGGCATCAAGGTCAAGGACAAAGCGCAAGCTGTCCTCGGCTCGAGCAACCCGTTTGAAAATGTTGTCAACGATGAACCGAATCACTTCGTTGACATCGGTATTGAAGATCGGACTTCGGATTGTCTGCAGAGGCGGGTCATACCACTTCATATCATAGATGACGCGGGCGATGAAATTGGAATACCGGGTCACGCGGTTCTTCACCGTCTCCATGCTTTCGCCTGTCAGGTTTCGAAGATCCTCCTTGATGAAACCCATGATCTTCTCAGCCTTGTGGTGCGTATGATAAATGCGCTTTGTGAAGAGCAGCTCGTTCTGGTATCTGATTTGTTCAGCAAGATGCACCTTCTGCTCTTCGAAGAGAAGCTGCTGTGCCCTATTCCTTTCTCTGAGCGTGTACGATGACACGTAGTACATCGCCATGAGCCCGAACAGGATGAGCGCCAGATACGTCGCGGTGGTTTGATTGTACCCCAGAATAAGTTCACGTGTGATGAAACTGAAGTCAGGCGCGTTTTTCATGTAGACAGCGCCAACGTACTCGCCCCTCGGTACAAACGGTACAAAAGTGTGGAACACCTGGCCTTTGTCCACAATTGTGCGGATCTGTTCCGTGACGCGCATTTCCGACCGGAGACTTTTGTACAACTGTATTGCCCTCGCGTGCAATCCCTGCGTGAGAGGGAGCCCGACTCTGTTCTCAAATGCAAAGGAGTAGAGAACCTTCCCATCATCGATCGCGACCACAGAGTCGCCGTGTTCCATCAGCAGGCACAGCTCCTGGACATCCTTGTGCAGTAGTTGCTGACTGAAAATAATGTTGAAGTTCTGGATAATTCTTCGTGCAGCAACCTCTCGTTGAGAGCCATGAGGCGTTTCAGATTCCAGCAGGTGCTCAAGCGCCATTGTGGTAAGATTCGCCAGCCTCTCCGCGGAGTCTTGTTGATACCAGCTCTGCGTCCGGGTCAGGAACTCCTGAATCGAACGCCGGTGCACAAATGAAACGGCGAGCTGGAATACGATGAGCACACCCACAAGAATCGTAAGGTGCCGAAGTTCGAAGTGATAGGTCCGGAGACCTTCAGAGAATCCACCGGTATTTCTTTTGTCTTCTGCCATCTCTTATTTGATCAAAACCTTGTTGGAGTTGATCATCTCTGACGCGCGCTGAAGGGCCTCCTGGACTGTGAGTTCCTTTCTGATCGCCTGGCGAACGTAGTACGAGATGATGTCCGATATTCTGGTGTAATCGATCATTGCCGGGCGATGGAAGCCACGCTGCAACAATGTGTAGTAATAGGCAAGATCTGGATGCCCGTTCATATACGCGGTGTCCTGGTAAATATCGATGGTGATCGGGAGCAGGCCGTCAGTCTTGTACAGGAGTTGCTGGGCCTCCTTCGTCTCGGCAAAGCGAATAAATTCAAGCGCGGCCGCCTTCCGTGTCGAGTACTTTGACAACATGAGATTCCATCCGCCAAACACTGATGTCGGTTGCTGGCCCGGGAAATGCGGGAGAGCAGCTTTCCGAATATTGGCTAACTTTGCCGTGTCCTGATAGCTTCTCCGGAACGTCTCCACGAAGTTCGGCCATCCCCGTACAAAGACGGCGTCGTAGTCCAGCATGTACTTGTAGCTGCGGGTCTCATCGAACTCGGAGACTTCGATAGGACTCATACGATATTTGTGAACGAGATCGACAAGCAATTCGAGCGCGGACCGGGACGCCGGGCTCTGGAGATCAATCCGGTTCGAGGAGAGTGACGTGGGGTCTTTCGCCATCACAAGTTCGAGGTAGTTGCAGACAAGACCCTCATAGTCATTGGCCTGGAAGAGATAGTACGGCCTTCCTGAGTACCCCAACCGCTTCTGCAATTGCACGAGTTCTGGCCAGGAGACTGACCGTTCAAGATCTTCGGCGATCTTACTCGCATCGGGCAGTCTATCAAGTATATCCCTGCGGTAATACATCAGTCCGATATCGATATACAATGGCATCGATACAAGCGACGAATCGAAGAAGCAGGATTGAAGTGCCACCGGAATGATCTTTTCACGGTCTCGTGAGTTGAAATATGCGTCGAGCGGTTCGCACCACCGGGCAAACCGCTGGACCCAGATCAAATCGACGGCAAAGACGTCCAGCTTGTCACTCCCGCTTCTCAATGAGCGGGCGAGGAGCTCCTTCCGTTCATTCGTGCTGAATTTGTCAAAGGGAAGATCGACCGGCACCACCTCGATCGATCCCCGATGAAGTTGATTGAACCGGTCAATAACCAGGCGGTGAGCATCCGAAATTCTATCGGCAAAATAAACGCGTGTCACTTGTGAGCTGGCCGACGACGATATCAGGCTTGGACTGAGGACATACCACAGCACTGCCGTCAGCACGGTGACGACCACAACAAGTGTTACAATAGAAGTCTGCTTTTCGGAAGCTGAAGACACGTGAGGTGTTGACTGCTCTGTTGGGCAAGTACCTGTTCCAATGAGGTAATCTACAAAGATAGGGTCGCAATCTCAATGCGCTAAAGCGGAAGAATCATCCATACCACGCTGTTTGCCGGACGTCTGATGCATTTGCCAGCGTCGACTTGCTTTTTAAATCGCCGGTTGCTACATTTCGTCATCTGACGAAATGTAGGAATGAGGCCATGAAGCGTGACCGCTTGAATGCATTCAAGGCGCTCGGTGATCCCAGCAGAATCAGGATCATGAAGATGCTGGAGGAGCGAGACCTCTGTGTTTGCGAGGTCAGGGAAATCCTTAATCTGTCCACCTCCACTGTCTCGAAACACCTCTCCATTCTTCGGGATGCATACCTCATCATCGATTCAAAGGATGGCAAGTGGGTGAACTATCGGTTGAATGAAAAGTCTGGCAACCCGTTTGTTCGCTCGACCCTTGCACTGCTCCACGACTCGTTCGAAGACGACGAGGAGGTCCAGACGGATCGCAAGATGGTGAGGCGGGTTAATCGGAACAAGATCTGTGGCATCTAACAAAACGATTGAACGAAAGGACCTCACCATGCATATCAAAGTACTCGGGCCAGGGTGTATGAACTGCAAGACACTGGAAAAAAGGACCCTTGAGGCAATTCACGATTTGCATATCGAAGCAACAGTTGAAAAAGTCGAAGAGTACCAGAAGATCGCAAGCTACGGGATCATGCGAACACCAGGGCTTGTGATTGACGAAAAGGTGGTCTCCTACGGGGTTGTTCCGAAGGTAGAAGAAATCAAGGCACTGATCCTGAAGCACAATATCAGCGTCTGAACCATGGCACTCAGTCAGTATCAACGTGCACTTCTCTTCGTCGGTCTCTGGGTGATCTTGTATGCCCTTCTGGAGCCGGGAGTAGCGTTGTTGACATCAACCCTCCCGCTCGCACCGGGCACCCGACTGGCCGAAGCAATCCGGTTCTTCCTGTATGAAGCCCCGAGGGTTGTTCTTCTGCTCACAATCGTCGTGTTCGGAGTCGGGATTATCCGCAGCTACTTTTCACCTGAACGAACGCGTCGAATACTCGGCGGGAAGAATCTTCTCCTGGGGAATGTTCTCGCAAGCATGTTAGGAATTGTGACCCCCTTTTGCTCCTGTTCGGCGGTTCCTCTTTTTATCGGATTCGTTGAGACGGGAATACCACTGGGTGTTACGTTCTCATTCCTGATTGCAGCGCCCATGATCAACGAGGTCGCCGTAGTCTTACTGCTCGGCCTCTTTGGCTGGAAGACAGCATTGATATATGTCGCCACCGGTCTTGTGATTGCCATCTCGGCAGGGTTCGTGATTGGCAGACTAAACGTCGAACGGTTTGTGGAAGACTGGGTCTATACCATTAAGGGTCAGGATGTCGGCCTTGAAAACAATCCGTCATTCAACGACCGGATCCAGGCCGGCTTCACCGCTGTTCGGGATATCGTCAGCAAAGTCTGGCCCTACATTCTTGTAGGGATCGCTGTAGGTGCCTGGGTACACGGATATGTGCCCGAGGACTTCCTGTCCGGAATCATGGGGAAATCAGCCTGGTGGGCTGTCCCGGTATCGGTGTTGATCGGCGTGCCGCTGTATTCCAATGCCGCAGGGATTATTCCGATCGTCCATGCCCTGCTGGAGAAGGGGGCTTCGCTTGGCACCGCGCTAGCGTTCATGATGGCGGTGATTGGTCTTTCCCTGCCGGAAACAATCATACTTCGCAGAGTCCTGAAGCTGCCGTTGATTTTGATCTTCGTTAGTGTGGTCGCAACCGGAATAATCATTGTGGGCTATCTTTTCAACACGATTTATTGAACGGAGCTTAGATATGCTATTCCATCACTTTCACCGGGATGCGATTCGAACGATCGTGCTGTCCACTCTGCTTATGATACCAACGAGCTCCAACTTTTCGTTTGCCGCGCAGCCGGACACCGCACAATCGATCGCCAACCTCAATTCAACGAGCTTTATGAAAGTCCTTACGAATGGCAAGTACTCACTCATCGAATTTGGCGGCCGCCGCTGTATCCCGTGTCGCCAGATGCAACCTATCCTCACCGCGCTCAACATGAACCTGGCAGCGAGCGTGAACATATTCAACGTGTACGTTGACGAGGAGAGGGACCTTACCCGCAACTACCGGATAAACCTCATCCCGACCCAGATCATTTTCGACAATAGAGGAAAAGAGTTAACACGGCACGTCGGCTATTGGGAAAAAGACAAACTCGTCGCTGAACTGCGAAAGCTGCGGATCGTCAAGTGATGGATCTCCTCGGCAACATCGGTGGCCTGATCGCGGACAAACCCTTTCTGGCGTACCTGGCGGTCTTCATCGGCGGCGCACTTTCAAGTGCAAATCCTTGTGTCATTGTGACCATCCCTCTCGTCGTTGGGTATGTCGGCGGATATGTCGGGAATAACATGTCGCGAGCATTCTTGTACTCAACGGCTTTTGTTCTCGGGCTGTCGACGACATTCACGATTCTAGGCTTCATGGCCGCTCTTCTTGGAACTCTATTCGGTGATGTTGGCCCGTGGTGGAGGTACATTGTGGCTGGCGTTGCCCTTGCTATGGGGCTTCAGCTTTGGGGCCTCTTCAAGTTTTCGCTTCCAAATGTCAGGCTTGAACATTCGAAAAAAACGGGGATTGCCGGATCATTTCTTCTCGGGCTGCTCTTCGGCATTGTGTCTTCTCCTTGTGCGACACCCGTGCTCGCCGTTATCCTTGCTTACGTAGCCTCTAAGGGCAATGCCGCATATGGTGCATCTCTCCTTTTTATCTACGCGCTTGGCCACTGTATCCTGATGCTGGCAGCAGGTACATTTACAGGGATTGCGCGACATCTCATTGATTCAAAAGGCGCTGCTACATTCTCCGCAGTTGCAAAAAGGGTAAGTGGGGTGGTCGTCATTCTCGTGGGTCTCTATATTCTATTCTTCCCCTCGTCATAGGAACCTCATCATGCCAAAATCTTGCTGCTCAACACCAATCGGAAGGATCATCAGGGTTGGATCTTTTGAAGCCGGGATTATTGGACTTGACGAGATGTTGAAGCGAGTGGCTACTGCCGCCCCCGCAAACGAAGAAGAACTGAAGAAGCAATTGCTCCTGATGGCCAGGGAGTACGGCAACTACATTGGTCCAGGCGCTGAAGAGCTTTACAAGGAGGCGCTCCTGCGGGAACTCAGGATCTACTCCAAGAAGCAACGGAAGGTCGATCGGTGAAACGCATACTGGTGGTTTGCACGGGCAATTCCTGCCGAAGCCAGATGGCAGAATACTTCCTCAAGAGTCTTGATCCGTCTCTGGAAGTCGATTCCGCGGGGACCGCCCCCGCTGCGCACATCAACGCGAAGACCGTCGCTGTCATGAATGAGATCGGCATCAGTCTGGCAGGCGCACAGCCCAAGGGCGTCGACCGATTCCTCGGTCAATCGTTTGACTACGCAATCACCGTCTGCGACAATGCACGGGAAACGTGTCCGGTCTTCATTGGCAAGGTACAGCATCGGCTTCACATGGGGTTCGACGACCCGGCCGAGGCAGTTGGAACGGAAGAGCAGATCATGAACGAGTACCGACGGGTGCGTGACGAGATCCGGACACGCTTCACAGCCTTCTACAACGATTCCATCAAACCCAATCACCCGTAATTGATCCACCACCATGAACTCTCAAAAGAAAAGACTTTCCGTGTTCGAACGGTACCTGACCCTCTGGGTTGCCCTCTGCATGGTCGTGGGTGTAGCTCTCGGAAAGCTTCTACCCGGTCTGACAGACACACTGCGGAGCATGGAGTTCGGCGCGGAAAGCCAGATCAACATCCCCATCGCAATCCTCATCTGGTTGATGATCTACCCCATGATGCTGAAGGTTGATTTCACGAGCATCATGCGCGTCGGGAAAAAGCCCAAAGGGCTCATTATCACGCTGGTCGTCAACTGGCTCGTGAAGCCATTTTCGATGGCGCTCATCGCCTGGCTCTTCTTCAAGCAGTTGTTCCTGCCGATTATCGGACCTGAGCTCGCCGACCAGTACATCGCAGGAACGATCATCCTGGCAGCTGCCCCCTGCACCGCAATGGTCTTCGTCTGGTCGTACCTGACCGACGGGGACCCGGCGTACACACTCGTTCAGGTATCGGTCAACGATCTGATCATGCTGGTCTTGTTCGCCCCGATTGTCACCCTTCTTGTAAGCGGTGCGAGCAGCCTCCACGTGCCGTTCCACGTCCTGCTGTACAGCGTAGTAATCTTCATCGTGATCCCGCTGGCCCTCGGAGCTGCAAGCAGGATGATTTTTGTGAAACTGAAAGGGATGAAATGGTTTGAGAGCACCTACGTCGGGTTCTTCCACCCCATAACGATCATCGCTCTCCTTGCCACACTGGTATTCATTTTCGCTTTTCAGTCTGACAATATCACCGGCCGTTGGCTGCACGTCATCCTCATCGCGATCCCTCTGCTCGTTCAGGTCTATCTCAACTCTTCCCTCGCCTACGGCCTCATGAAAATATTCAGGGTGCCGCACAACGTTGCCGCACCGGGAGCGTTGATCGGAGCGAGCAACTTCTTCGAGTTGGCAGTGGCAACCGCCATTGCTTTGTTTGGTCCCCAATCAGGTGCCGCGCTCGCCACGGTGGTGGGTGTGTTAGTGGAGGTGCCGGTCATGCTTTCCGTCTGCTCAGTGTGCAACCGGACGCGGCATTGGTTTCCCCCTGCAGCAATTGACGATAGGTCGTCGCCGGTTGTCAATGAACGGACTGCAGGGGATATCTAAGATACGCTGATGAGCGCCCTCACCGGGCAGGCGTTTCGGCGCCAGTCCGCCCGTTGTGAGCGATTCTCGGCAAACCCATGTGCCCACTTCTCTCCGGACATTCCTCGCATCTTTCGGGATATCTCCCTCTTCCGTCGCGGGAAAGCGGAACGCCCGGCAAGAAGTATCCAGAGCTCTGCGGTCACGGGCCCCCGCCTTATTGTGCTCCGTGACCGTCATGCTTGACATCGGCGTCCCACAATCGGATATTGAGAAACGTACTTGACTGAACCCGGAGCGCCCCCCGATGAACCTACGTGAGATCCCCAAGGTCGAACTTCATTTGCACCTTGACTGCTCGCTCAGCTTCGACGTCGTTTCGCGAATTTCCCCCGAGGTGACCGTTGAGGAATACACTCAGCGGTTCATCGCCCCGGCAAAGTGCACCAACCTTGCAGACTTCCTGAAGCGAGCTCCCGCTGGAATCAAACTCATGCAGACGGAACCGCAGCTGCGCCTCGTCACGGAGGATCTATTCAGACAATTGAAGGATGACAACATCATCTATGCTGAGGTTCGATTCGCTCCTCTCCTCCATACGGAAGGCGCCCTCCGCCCGGAGGATGTGATCGACATCGTCGAACAAGCCACGGTCACAGCCATAGAGAGAACTCAGATTGAAGCAAGAATCATACTCTGTACGCTGCGCCATTTCAACAGATCGCAGAGCCTGGAAACGGTGCAACTCGTGAAACGATTCCGGGGGACAAAGGTGGTAGGATTTGACATTGCAGCAGATGAGGCAGGTTATCCGATTGACGAACACATCGCTGCCTTTCGGTTCGCCCAGGATCATGCCATCCCCTGCACAGCCCACGCAGGGGAGGCTCGAGGGGCCGACAGCGTCTGGGAAACACTCAGACAATTCCGCCCATCACGCATCGGTCATGGCGTTCGAAGCACGGAAGATGGCTCTCTTCTCGAACACCTTCGGAAGGAAAACATTCATCTTGAAGTCTGTCCGACAAGCAATATCCAGACAGATATCTACAGCGAGATGAAGGAACACCCCATCGGGAGACTCTATGACATGGGGCTCTCCGTCGGCGTGAACACAGACGCCCGCACACTCTCGAACACTTCACTGACCGAAGAATACAAGAGGCTCCAGCTCACGTTTGGCTGGACGACGGAGCATTTCCTACGGTGCAACCTGAACGCCCTGCATTCATCGTTTCTTCCTCAGCCCGAAAAGCGGAGACTCATTGACCGCCTCAAACGTGAGTATCGGGTGCTGGAGGACTGATTCAGACGGCACCAAAAGCTGCAGGGGGCGTGGACCATCGATTCAGCAGGGATGCAACTGACGCATGAATGATTTCACGGTTTCACGAAATGCTTGAATGGCATGGTCAGTTTGTGGCGCGTAAAAGTAAGCAATCCCACAGGGCAACGGCGTTAACCGGCGATGCTGACAATCCCGGCTACTCCTGAACCATATCAGGAGTCCATTCGCGGTGTAGCCGGGAGTTGACCCTCCTGTCCGTCCAACGTGTGCCCACCCTCAACTCAGCGCTCCGTTTTTCGCCTTCACCCTACTATACAGCTCTGGATACAGTTCCCGCGCACAGTCCGGGCAGATACCGTGACTGAACTGGGCATTTGTGCGGTTTTGAATGTAGGCTTCAAGTTGTGTCCAGAAGCCGCTGTCGTCACGTATCTTCTTACAATTCGCGCAGATCGGAACAAGACCACTCAGCGTTTTGACGTCGGCCAGGGCCGCCTCGAGCTCATGGAACAGTCTTTCTCTTTCCTCCTGCGCCTGTTTGCGCTCGGTGATGTCCGCGAGGGTACCTTCAAAGCCTACTAATTTCCCTGCGGCATCATGAAGCGCTCGGGCATTCTCCGAGACCCAGATGATACTCCCGTCGTTGCAGTATGCCTGAGACTCAAATCCTCGTACAGTGCCCTGATGCTGGACAAGCTTTGTGAACTCTTCACGTCGATCTGGGTCGACGTAGAACTGGCGTTTGAGATCGGTGACAGCCTGAAGGAGCTCTTCTGCCGACGCGTACCCAAATATGCGGACCAGGGCGGGATTGGCCGTGAGCAAGCGTCCGTCGAGTGTACTCTGATAGATCCCTTCCACCGCATTCTCAACGATGCTCCTGTATTTCTCTTCGGCTTCCCGCAACGCTGCCTCGGACCTCTTCCGCTGGGTGATATCCTCATACGTTGTTAGAAACATCTTCGGGTCGAACCGGGCGAGCATCTGTGACGAGACACGGAGAGCTCTCTTCGCTCCGGACTTCGTGGTGATTGTGGTTTCAGACGTGTGAGCTCCGGGCCGTGCGATAGCAAGCCGGACCCCATCGAGGGCTCTCTGATGGTCATCAGGATCTGGATAGAGAAGGCGTGTAAAGTCCCCCGAGCGGTTAGCCTCTTCCATCGTATACCCTGTCAATTCCTTCATTCTCGGGTTGAAGATTTCGAACCGACCCTCGGCGTTGCTAAATGTGATTCCTTCCTGAATGGAATTGACCACCGTCTGCAACCGTTGCTCACTCCGCTGCACCAAGTCCGCCATCTCTCGCCGTTTTCGTACCTGACGGTTCATTGCGACGAATATTCCACCAATCACGGTGATGTTGAGAACGCCCCCCAATCCCAGGAGTGTGAGAGAATCCTTGAAGTCGGAATCTGCCCGCACCTTCCGTTCGTTCAATCCCCTTTCTTCCTGCTCCTCCAATTGGCGGATGATGTCGTCAATGGAATCCATCGCCAGTTTTGCTCCTCCTGCGCGGACTGTTGCCTGAGCGGAGTCGGCCTCCCCTCCGCGGACAAATTCGACTTCCTTCAAGCTCAGACCCATCATTTGTTCAGCAAGGGAATTGACTAGATCGATCTGGCGAGTCTGCGCTGGACTTGCAGCCGTCAGTGTCTGAAGCCTCTCCATTTGATCCGTTACGACGTTCGCCCCATGCCGAAACGGCTCGAGAAACTTTGGGTCACCTGAAATTACATATCCCCGCGCACCGCGTTGCACGTCCTTGAGGGATGAGGAAAGACTGTTGAGTTCGATGCGAAGCGCCGTAGACTTGGCGATCGTTTTTGTGTTGTCAAGATAGGCGGCAATGTCTCGATACGCCATTACGGCAATTGCCAAAAAGACGACCATTGTGACCACGAACCCGGCATTTATCCACTTGCCGCTGTTCTCTGACACCTGCCTTGAGGTGGGTTTCATTCCTTACTCTGTTCAGTCCAGACACAACAATGACCATTGGTGAATGCCACGAGATTGCGCTCCGCGGCATTATGACTGCTCAGAGTTGCACAAAACGCATGCCATTGCATGTTGGTTGTATCCGTCATTTTTCTACGGTTTCCGATGTCTCTTCATTACATTTCTACAACAGACAAAGGGAATTCAGATAGGGCCCGGTGGGTTGAGAAGAGGCGGACGAGACACAATAAGCAAGGCCCGGCAAGCAACCTCGCTTGCCGGGCCAGAACAACAAAGTATGGAGAACTTGGAACTCAGAATGAATGTGGACAGAGCGTATGAACCTTTGCGGGTGGGTGCGATTTGTCAGATATTCGTGCCCCACCTCCGTTTCATTCACCCATCACAATTATGAATTCGAGTCCCTGATCAACGCAGCACTGTCAGTTTCTTCGTCTGCACGAAATTCCCCGATTGCAGGCGATAGAGATACACTCCGCTCGCCAGACCGCTCGCATCAAATGTAACCGAGTACGACCCCGGTGCCTTCTGTTCGTTCACCAACGTGGCTAGCTCTCTGCCAAGCAGATCGTACACCTTCAGCGTCACATAGCCTCCCTCCGCAATCCGAAATCCAATTTCCGAATTCGGGTTGAATGGGTTCGGGTAATTCTGCAGCAGCGAAAATTCCAGGGGAACAGCATCGGGATTCTTCACACTCACGGGAGGACCAGCAACCCAAGTGACGTATTTGCGTGCGACCGAGATCGTTCCACTGTCCGGCAGCGATGGGTCGCTTGCTGTCACCTGCACCGTTGCGCCATCTTTTGCCATAAATGTATAGCTGACAATGGTGCTGCCGCTCCGGTCTTCCTTCCGGATCCGCAGTGCCTCATGAGTCGAGCCGCCCGGCATCTTCATCGGACCATAGGCATCCACTACATATGCGATGACGTAGTTCTTCACCGTACGTGAGACTTCGAGTCCAGTGACAGTAACGACCGTTGTCGTCGCATAGGTTGACCCCCACCGTGTCCCGAGAGTAGTCGGCAGGGAATACATGGTGTCGGGCGGGGCATTCAGTATCGTGAGTTCACCAGGGAGAGGTTGGCCCCCGGGAAATGTAATTGTCCCGTTCCCTCTACTGCCTGGGTTCACCAGGGTGGTACCCAGCGTGACATACATGTACAGGTCTCCGGCAACTGTGCCGGGGATGCCGGTGAACGAACCCGCCAGCGACGTTTTGAGCACATGAGTAGTGCCGGGGAATTCGGAAATATACGGAGTGGACGATGGCGTTAGACTCGTCAACGTGGTGGACGTATGATTCAGAAGTCCGCTAAAATCCCATGACGTTGACCCGGGCGAGCCGATGTTGACAGACTCTGTCAGGGTATCGCTCACAGTGACGATACTGTTTCCGACCGCAAGTTTTGCGTCGACATCACCGGCTGTGATGGTTATCTGAGCCACAGCCGACACGCACGCGCCTGCAAATGCGCACAAGAACACAATTCCTTCAATGATTCTTCTCATATCCCCTCCTTGTAGGTTTCTGCGTGTGCACTAGCACCTCTCCTGATATCAATACAACATCCTGGCATAAAAAATGTGTCGGAATGCACATTCTGACGGTAGTTGTATCTTCCTCCCGACCAAGAAGGATTCGACAAAACTGGCTATCCCGACGGTACTTTCGTAAAAGTCCTTTGGATCTATGGAGGAATGGCTCTAAAACTTTGCCTCGAGCACGAGGACGTACGTGCGTGGGGGCATGATGTTGCCAATCAATTCTATATAGTTCCGCTGAAGAGCGTTGTTGAGGCTAAATGTTGCCGTGAGCGGAAACCCCGTGAACGAGAAATCAGCACCGAAGCGGAAGTCTGTCACGAATATATCCTCTCGTGCGTCACCATCAGGGATAATGCCCGTATCCACCAGCTCATCATCAATTCTGTCGACGCGGCTGATGTAGCGGAAATCGGCGCCTGCGCTGAACATGCCAACTCGTGTGAGTAGACTTGTGTAGAACAGATGTCGCGGACGATACTTCAACAAATCATGCTTTGTGCGGTCCTCGGGATACACGTAAGTATAGCCGAAGTTGTACATGAGACCGCCATCGAAGAGACCAAGCTTCAACGATGTTTCGATTCCCTGAACGCGTGCTTCAGTGACGTTTCTCCACTGTATTTGCAGGTTCTGGTTCGAAATCACCAAGCCGGGCTCAATCATGTTGTCAAAATCCGATCTGAATGCCGCGATATCGAACGACCCGACCTCGCCCAGAACTTGGGAAAGTCCGACTTCGTAGGAATAGCTGCGTTCCGGCTTCAAATCTTTGTTCGGGACTGCCAAAACGCCGCTGATTCCTGCCGAGATGAAGGCCTCCGCCACCGACGGGACTCTGAATCCCTGCCCGTAGGAAGCGCGCAGCACGGTTCCAGCAAACGGTGTGTACGCAAGACCAACTTTCGGATTTAGTTTTCCGGTAATCTCATTAACTCCAATGGTCTGGTAGTCGAATCGCGCTCCGACAGTGAGCGATAACTCCTCGAGGAGCTTCATCTCATCTTGGCCATAGACTGCAAATCCCCCTATCGCCTGGTCGCTGAACATATCCCCGGTGATGAAATCCATATTGCCTTCCACTCCGGCAGTCAGCGTATGGACATTGTCGAGGAGAATTGTTGACAGTGCTTCGGCACGAAAACCATCGGACATTGACTCGGCTCTGCCATACCCATGAATCGTCTCAAACCCCCAATCATTGTGATACCAGAGCGCCTTCGCCGTAAAGAAAATATTGTCTGACAGTACATCCTTGTATGTCCCGTTGACATAGTACCGCGTGGATTTCACGTTGTCATTCTGCTGGAGGATGGGGGGGATCAGAGCCGAATCGAGATTACGCCAGTATAGAAATTGTCCACCATACTGGTACAGCAGCCCGAAATTCAACGTCAGGGAACTGGACTGGGAGAAGTCTTCTCTCGTCTTGACGTAGAAATTGTACCGGCGACGATAATCATTCAGGCGATACCCGTCGTCAACCTGACGTGAGAAGAAGAGCACCATCCCAAGATCTCCGACTTTGCGGGCATGACTGATGGATTGGCCATTGAACCACCGTCGCTTGTCCGTCCACCGCCATTCATTGTAAGTAGGTCTGTTGTAGAATCCTACGTAGTTCCGGACGTCGGTCTCGGGGATCTCGGAGATGGGTTTTGTGATGATGTTAATAACCCCTCCCAGAGCACTGGATCCATACAGTGCCGAGCTCGCGCCTTTCACCACCTCGATACGGTCGACCTGACCGACCGGAATTGACTCAAAGTTCAATTCCCCTGAATCTCCAGCAATGAACGGAATCCCGTCCAGCAACATCAACACGCGGCTCCCGGCACCGCGGCTGTATCCACTGGAGCCGCGCACATTCACCTGGAATCCGGTAATGTTCACTCCCGGGATATATCGGAGGGCATCATCAATTGTCAGAGAATTGCGCAGCTTGATCTCACCGGCTTCCATTACGGAGACACTGACAGGCACTTCCTGAAGCGACTGTTCACGCTTGCTGGCAGTCACAACAATTTGTTCCGTCTGTACGGGTGCCTGACTCATCGTGAGATTCAGCAGGGTTTCTCTTCCTTCTTCCACGTTCACATCCGAACGTGTTTCACGATGATACCCGACCATTGAAAAGACCAGCGTGTACTTCCCGGCGGGAACCTCCGGAATACGGTATTCCCCTCTGGCGTTCGTCGTTGTTCCGCGGACAGTACCGAGCAGGAGTATGTTTACACCAACGAGCGGTTCGGCATCGCCTTTGGTTGTCACACGTCCAGCGAGTGAACCGCCTGAGGCAAGCAGTTGCGAGCAAAGGCCAAAGAGAAAGAATACAGAGAGAATCAGTCGTCTTGTCACCATGGCTTGGGTGGCGGATTGTGAAAGTCGACCTGGATGTCAATGTTGGTAGCGACACGGTGCAGGAGCACTCTCACCGGCGCGGGCTCAAAGGAATTCGGTTGCGTAGAGTACACGCCGGCTGGACGCCAATCGGTAAATATGTTCGGACCGTATTGCTGCGCCACAACAATGTACGCATACGTCTGCACCTGGAGATTTATTCCATTCTTGGTATTGAATGTATAGGCCACAGTATCGACGAACTTTGGCAGCGACCCCTTTGAAGAAAGGTCTGGCGGATAGACCGCTGCGCGGCCCGACAAGAGCGCATAGATTATCCCAGTGCTATCGCTCGGGTACTCCTCGAAGGCAACGAGTCGTAATTCCCGGACGCTGTCAGCCGTGGAGGGCCAATTCGTGAATCGGATGACGCCGCTAAAACCTGATTCTCCTGTCGGCGGTTCCAGGCCGGTGTCGCAGCCCGAATAATAGAAGAAAAAGAGTGCTGCGAGAAATAATAGCCCACTGCGGATACGGTTCATAGTGTACTGTACTTTGTCGGAGTGTCTTGATGTTTCCAGTAGCGTGCTCTTCCACTAATTCTGATAGCTTTTTCGCCCTGGCGCCCGCCCCAGAGGCCAGAACTGGCTGACGGGGCGAGCGCCGACATCAGGCGTTCAGAGTAGTCGTTAGCTGTACCGGTATCAGAACGTAAGGCCGACAGTGGCAAAGGGGATTGCAGTACTTGTCTTAGGATCCGTGAAGATAAAATCAACTTTCAGTTCTCCAAAAAGCGTCAAGCCGCCGAGGCTGATATCAACGCCAGCACCAGCATTCGCCGCAGGTTTTGTCTGAGGCTCCACCGCGGGGAATTTGGCAGCGGTTAGCCCGTTAAAGGTCACCTTTATCTCACTGACGCTCACTCTCACAAGACCCACACCGCCCGTTGCGTAGATGCTCACGACGGGAAGGGGTACCACTTGCAGTTTCAGGTTCACGCTCGCGGAATAGATGTCGATGCGACCGCCGTCGATAGTGACGGCTGATGCAGCAGACCCGAAATAATTCTTGAGCAGAGTCATATATTTATCTCTGTCCGGTGAGAGAGCGATGTAGTCAGCGGACACGCGAAAGCTCAGGATTGGCAACTTCAGATCAAGATGCACTCCGCCGCCCACGCCAAGACCGTAGATGCTCTTCAAATCTCCAGTGAAATCTCCTCCGGTCGAGACATTGATAGGATTCGAAAAGTTGCCGATGGTGAAGTTTATTACATCGCCTTGAACACCGAACCCTGCACTTTGGGCCTGGGCAAAGGGTGAGAAGGCAATGAGAAGCGCACAACAAAGGACGAAGTATTTCATAGAGCCTCCTGGATGGGTGGTTGACCTGATCTTTGTCGTTTCAACAACTCTCGACGCGATCCCCGCTCCGTTCCCCCTTTCCTACGCTCCACGATGTTGAATCTCATTCTGCACCGCCGGCTGCCGGGGCTAACACCATGTGTTTACGATAGTAGTGAAAACAATTACAAAAAGGAATACCCCCTTCGGGGCCACGAAAGTCCCGCAAAATCTAGCGGCACGCACCCTGGCCCCAATAAGGGCAGGCGCATCCTTAACGATACTTCAGTTCGTACGCCTTCCGCTCCAGCTCCTCGCGGAATTCGGGGGCAGCGATCTTCGTAAGAGCCTCCGCTCTCTGGCGAATTGTCTTTGCATATAGGTCTGCCACACCGTGCTCAGTCACGATGAAGCGGACATGGCTGCGAGTCGTAACGACGCCGGCGCCCTGCCGCAACATCGGAACAATCTTGCTTATCACCTGCCCCTTTGCTCTGGCTGTCGACGAAAGAGCGATAATCGGAACACCCCCCTTGCTGCGCGACGCACCGTAGATGAAATCAATTTGCCCGCCGACGCCACTGTACAATCGTGGCCCGATGCTATCCGCACACACCTGTCCTGTCAAATCCACCTCGATCGCTGAATTGATGGCGACCATGCGATCATTCTTTGCTATGATAAAGGGGTCGTTGATGTATTCTGTCGGATGGAGTTCGATAATCGGGTTGTCGTTCACAAATTCATACAGTTTGTTCGTTCCCAGAATGAACCCTGCAATGATCTTCCCGGGATGGAGAGATTTCATTTCGCCGTCGATGATTCCCTTCTCGACGAGCCCGATAACACCATCTGAAAAGAGCTCCGTGTGAATTCCCAGGTGTTTGTGCTGAAGAAGTTGAGTGAGAACCGCATCCGGGATTGCGCCGATGCCCATTTGCAGAGTCGCTCCGTCGGGAATGAGCGAAGCAATGTGCTGTGCGATCTGCACTGCCACGTCGGATATTTCACCCATGTTGACCTCTGGCAGCCGATAGTCGACCGGGACGATGTGATGAAGCTTCGACATGTGCACGAATGCATCACCCAGAGTGCGCGGCATATTGGGATTCACTTCAGCAATAGTCACTTTGGCCGCCTGCGCTGCCGTTTTTGTCACACCTACTTCGACGCCAAGCGAGCAGAACCCATGTTCGTCCGGCGGACTCACCTGAATCAACGCTGCATCAAGTGGGAGATAGCCGTCCCTGAACAAGCCCGGAATCTCGGAGAGAAAACATGGCGTGAAATCGGCCCTCCCCTCATTGACCGCCTGTCGAACGTTGTCGCTGATGAAAGTCGTGTTGACGCGAATATGACCACTCATTTCCGGCGACACGTAGTCTGCATTGCCGATCGTCAGAACCTGTACGATCTCCACGTTCTGGACCTCGGTCGCACGATTCACCAACGCTTTCAGGACGGTCTGCGGCACCGAGCAGTTCCCCGTGAGGAACACCCGTTGTCCAGAGTGAATCATGCGGGCTGCTGCCTCCGCCGAGACGATCTTCTGTCGGTACGAATCCATCCAGGTCACAGTGCCACCTCCTGCAAACCCAGGTGGGCGGCAAGGGCCTGCTGAGTGATATGACCGGCATGAGTCGCGACGCCGCGCCGAAGTGCTGGTGTGTTTTTGAGCGCCGGGCCCAGCCCGCCATGAGCGATCTCCCAGATATACTGCCATGCCGCATTGTTGAATGCATGCGTCGCAGTTCGCGCAACGATCGAGGTCATATTGGGAACGCAATAATGAATGATGTCCTCTTCGATAAACGTCGGATCACGGTGCGTTGTGGGTCGGCTGGTCTCTACACATCCCCCCATATCGATCGCAATGTCCAGAATGACAGAGCGCGGTTTCATCAGCTTTACCATGTCACGCGTAATGATGATTGGCGCTTTCTCACCCGGCACCAGCACTGCCCCAACAAGGACATCGGCAAATTTCATGACCTTACGAAGATTGAACGAGTGGGACACCATCGTCACAAGCCGGCCTGACATGATATCAAGCGAACGCAGCCGTTCCAGGTCTTTGTCAAGCACGTATACGCTTGCCCCAGTCCCGAGAAACGATTGTGCCGCAGCCATCCCAAATGTCCCGGCGCCGACGATCACGACTTCGGCAGGGGGAACACCTGGCACACCACCCAGCAGTATCCCCTTCCCCCCGTGCTTGTTACTCAACAGGTCCGCCGCAATCTGAGGAGCCATTCGGCCTGCAACCTGGCTGAGTGTCCCAAGAACTGGCAGAGATTTGTCATCATTCTGAATGGTTTCAAACGCCACGGATGTGATACGCTTCGCGAGAAGCGTGTCCACCCTGTCGCGCCGGCCGATTGCCAGATGCAGAAAACCCATCAGAATGCATCCTTCCCGGAGCCAATTCACTTCTTGGGAGGTAGGTTTCGCCACTTTGAGGACGAGATCCGCGCGACCGTACGCCTCGTCCGGGGTATAGACAATCTTTGCACCTGCCCGTTCAAAGTCTGTGTTTGCGAAGCCGGCGCCAAGACCTGCCTCGCTCTCCACATAGCAGACGTGGCCGTCCGCAGTCAGCAACTCGACACCTGCGGGCGTGAGTCCGACCCGGTATTCGTCAGTACGTCGTTCGCGGGGGATACCGATATGCATAGCTGCCTCCTACCAATGATTTGTTCCACGCAAAAAGAGGGGAATCTGGACTAGGAAAAGGCTAAGGAATCGCAAATAAGAAATCAAGCGGAGGTGTCGCCGCGGGAGGGCGAACCCGTCTCTGCCAAGAGAAGCTCAATGCTGCGTCGGTCCTTTCTCCTCCCAGGTTCTCAATCCGTACCGGCTCAATTGGACCGGTATGTTCCTGAAGAGCTTGTTCTCCGACTCGATCTCCCTAATCATCTGGCGCTTCGTGTGAGAGGCCGCTCCGCAGAGAAGAGTCATCGATCCTCCCTCGCCACCGGCCCCGTTTACCTTCCATCCAATTGCCCCGTGCGCTTTTGCGATCTCGATCACCTGGTGGGCCTCATCGGAGATGAGCTCCGGATGGAGCCTTCCCTGCGCCTCTGTGTTGTCGATCATCGCGCGTCCCAACGCTACGAAATCCCCCGCATACACAGCATCACGGGAGCGTTCGGCGGTGTGGCGCAGATCATCAATCTTCCGACATTCCGATCCCTCGCTCTCCAGCTCACGGATTACCTTCTTGTGGATCTCGGAAGAACTATGCGACCTGCCGAGGTATAGCAACACCAGCCGCCGCTCCAGCTCCCACCAGATCGAATTGGGGATCACAAGTTGCGTAACTGTCGCTCTGGGAAATTCGTGCATCTCAATGTAATTGATCCCACCGTATGCTGAACAGATTTGATCCTGAATGCCACACTGAAGTCCCAGAATGTTCATCTCGACATTGTGAGCAGCATAGGCAACTTCAAGAGGTGTCATTGTTCCTGGTGTCAGCCGATCCAGCGCGCCAATCAGGGCCACAGCTACCGCCGCAGAGGTCCCCGTCGACGCCCCCCCGGGAGCCTCGGAGAAAACCGTCACATGTATCTTGACTTCCTTCGGTACGCCGATATGCCGGATTGCTGCGTCAAGGAGAGGGTGCCGTTCCCGCTCTTTCTTTTCTGGTTCAACGGCAAACTCTTCTCCATAGTTTTCTGCGTGAACGATCACTCGGTTGAGCTCTCCGTCGGAAGGAAATACCTCGATTTGCACCTCGACGAACGGGCAGACGGCGATGTTGAACACCTTTCCATGTTTGGCAAACCAGGTATCTGTCCAGCCACCGTTGTCAGCAATCCTGATCGGAGCGACGCTGTTGATGATGTGAGTTGCGATCATGGCCCATTCAGGGTTGATGTTCGTCGCGACAGTGTGTACTTTAAATGCAAATTTACATAAAGGGATAAGGCCATGACGAGACTGATTCTTCTGGTCGCCTGCTGTGCATTCATGTTCTCCAGTTGCGGAGGCCAGGCGAAGGTTACCCCAGGGGCACTGGATTCACTGGTAGAGACCGAACGGGCATTTGCCGCAACAAGCACAAAAGAAGGTATCCGTGCATCGTTCATGAAGTTCTTTGCTGACAGCGGCCGTGCATTTTCACCCGCACCCTACATCTATAAACGGGTCG
>Ga0153915_10001262_pt1 | contig 23332 bp, 20 predicted proteins | sample Opewatmetagenome_2_FD_107003 | JGI IMG/M metagenome (GOLD analysis project Ga0153915, IMG submission 107003) | Freshwater wetland microbial communities from Ohio, USA - Open water 3 Core 3 Depth 3 metaG | ecosystem: Environmental > Aquatic > Freshwater > Wetlands | place: USA: Ohio, Lake Erie...
CCAATCAACCGGGGAGCGCTTTGCTCGAAGGCCCAGTCCCTCTACCAGATCAGGACGGTGGACGGGAAGGACAACCCCCGCCGCCTCACTTCGGTCCTCTACCGCGCCCCCAACAGCGCCGTCTGGGAGGAGAAGTCGTGGGACTGGGCGCTGACAGAGATCGCCCGGCGCATCAAGAAGACGCGGGACGCCAGCTTCATCGAGAAGGACAAGGACGGCATCACGGTGAACCGGACCGAGGCCATTGCCCAGCTCGGCGGCTCGGCCCATGATAACGAAGAGGCCTATCTCATCACCAAAATGAACCGGGCGCTCGGTCTGGTGTATACCGAGACGCAGGCCCGCATATGACACTCCGCCACTGTCGCCGGTCTGGCGGAGAGCTTCGGGCGGGGTGCCATGACCAACCACTGGACGGACATCGGCAACGCTGATGTCATCCTGATCATGGGCTCCAATGCGGCCGAGAACCACCCCATCTCCTTCCACTGGGTAACGAAGGCGATGGAGAAAGGCGCCACCCTCATCCACGTCGATCCCCGCTTCACCCGCACTTCGGCGCGGGCCAACATCTGGGCCCCCATCCGCTCCGGAACGGACATCGCCTTTCTCGGCGGCATGATCAAGTACATCGTCGAGGACATCGAGAAGAACCCCCAGAACTACAACATGGAATACCTGCGGGAATACACGAACGCCGGCTGGCTCATCGACGCCAAGTACGGCTTCAACGATGGCCTCTTCTCGGGCTACGACGCGGCCTCGCGAAGCTACAAGGACAAGACGAGCTGGCAGTACCAGAAAGACGCCAAGGGCATTCCGGTCCAGGACAAGACGTTTAGCGATCCGAGCTGTGTGTTCCAGCTTCTCAAGAGGCACTACGCCCGCTATGACATGAACACGGTCTCGCGGGTGACCGGGACTCCGCAGGCCTCGCTCCTCAAGGTGTACCAGGCGTTCGCGGCGAGCGGTCGGCCGGACCGGGCGGGGACAATCCTCTACGCCATGGGCACCACGCAGCACACCGTCGGCAGCCAGAATGTCCGCGCCTACTCGGTGATACAGCTCTTGCTGGCCAACATCGGCATCGCCGGTGGCGGCATCAACGCGCTGCGCGGCGAATCGAACGTGCAGGGCGCCACGGACCACGCTCTCCTCTACCAGTACATACCGGGGTACCTGCCCACGCCGAGCACCGCCCAGCCCACGCTGGCCAAGTACCTGGAGGCGATCACGCCCAAGACCAGCGACCCGCGCAGCGGCAACTGGAAACAGCACCAGCCGAAGTACATGGTCAGTATGCTCAAGGCATGGTACGGCAGCGCAGCCACGAAAGACAACGAGTTCGCCTACCAGTTGATCCCCAAGGTGCAGGCCGGCGCCAACTACTCGTTCATCGCCCTCTTTGAGGCGATGGAGAAGGGTACCATCAAAGGGGCGCTCGTCTGGGGGCAGAACCCGGCGGTGGGTGGACCGAACGGCAACGCCGAGCGTAAAGCGCTCGAAAAGCTCGACTGGCTGGTGGACGTCGACCTCTGGGAGACCGAAACGGCCGCCTTCTGGAAGCGGCCCGGGGCGGACCCAAAGACCATCGACACCGAGGTCTTCTTGCTGCCGGCGGCCGCCTCGTACGAGAAGGAAGGCAGCGTCACCAACAGCGGGCGCCTGGCCCAGTGGCGCTACAAGGCCATTGAACCGCCCGGAGAGGCCGAGGACGACCTGTGGATCGTGTCTCACCTGATGGACACGGTGAGAGCGCTGTACGCCGGCGAGGGCGGCCCGAACGCGGCCGCCGTCACCAAGGTGACCTGGGACTACGGCGGGGTACCCGATCCGAGCAAAGTGGCCAAGGAGATCAATGGCTACGACCTGGCTACCGGCAAGCTGGTGGCCAACTTCCTCTCCCTCAAGGATGACGGGAGCACCTCCTGCGGCAACTGGCTCTTCTCCGGCAGCCACACCGAGTCCGGCAACATGATGGCCCGCCGTGACCCCAAGGACAACTCGACCATCGGGCTGTACTCGAACTGGGCCTGGTGCTGGCCGGTCAACCGGCGCATCATCTATAACCGCGCGTCGGTCGACCTCAACGGCAACCCGTTCGACCCGAAGCGCCCGGTGGTCAAGTGGGACGCCGCTAACAAGAAGTGGACCGGCGACGTGATCGACGGCTTCGGCACCACCGGGCCGACGCTGTACCCCTTCATCATGCTGGCCGACGGAGTCGGGCACCTTTTCGGAGTGGGCGGCATGGCGGATGGCCCCTTCCCGGAGCACTACGAGCCGTGGGAGACGCCGGCCCGGAACCTGCTTTCGAGCACGCAGCTTAACCCGGCCGCCAAGGTCTGGCGTCCGCAGGAGCAAGGCACCCCCGACAAGTACCCGTACGTGGGGACCACCTACCGCGTCACCGAGCACTGGCAGGCCGGGGCGATGACGCGCAATCTGCCCTGGCTGGCCGAGCTGATGCCCGAGATGTTTGTCGAGATTGGTGAAGAGCTCGCCTCGGCCAAGGGCATCCGCAGCGGCGACCGCGTTGTCGTCGAATCAGCCCGAGGGCAGGTGAGCGCAGTGGCAGTGGTCACCAAGCGGCTGATGCCCCTCACGGTCGATGGCCGGGTGACGTACACGGTCGGTCTGCCCTGGCACTACGGCTACATGGGGCTGATCAAGGGCGACAGTGCTAATCTGCTCACGCCCTACATCGGGGACGCCAACACGACGATACCCGAGTACAAGGCTTTCCTGGTCAACGTGAGGAGGGCGTAACCCATGGCGGAGAAAGCGATCCTCTTCGATGCCACCCGGTGTATCGCCTGCCGGGCCTGTCAGGTGGCTTGCAAGCAGTGGAACGGCCTCAGCGGCGAGTCAACGAGGAACCTCGGCACCTATGAGAACCCCCCGGACCTCTCCGCGCAGACGTGGGTCAAGATGAGGTTTGTCGAGTCAACAGAAGGCGGCGCACCCGCCTGGACGTTTGTCCGCCAGGCCTGCATGCACTGCACGGATGCCGCCTGCGTCCGCGTCTGCCCTACCAAAGCCCTCGCTCATCACGAGCTCGGCATGGTGACCTACGACCCCTCCGAGTGCAGCGGCTGCGGATACTGCGTGGACTTCTGCCCGTTCCACACCCCGCGGGCCGGGCGTAACCTTGTCTCCGGCATGGGCAAAATGGCCAAGTGCACCATGTGCACCAGCCCCGGCCTCGACCGCATCGGAGCCGGCTACCAGCCCGCCTGCGTGAAGACCTGTCCGACCGGAGCGCTCAGCTTCGCTGACCGTGCCGACCTGGTGGCCGAGGGGACGGCGCGCGTACAGGCACTCCGGGCGCAGGGCCGTGCCAACGCCAGCCTCTACGGGGAGAATGAGTTGGACGGGCTGCACGTGCTGTACGTCCTGAACGATTCGCCGGAGGCATTCGGCCTGCCGGCCAACCCGCGGGTCCCGGCGACGGCCATGGCATGGAAAGGGGCGCTGCAGCCCGTCGGCTGGGCACTCGGCGGCCTGGCGATCGTTGGGCTGGCGCTGAACTTCGTTATCGCCCGGCGGGCCAAGTTCAGCCAGGAAGCGGCCGCCAAGAGGAGGAAATAGCATGGAACCGGAAGTCGAGCGCTACCGCAAACCGACCCGCGTCCTGCACTGGGTCCACGCTGGCGCTTTTTCGGTGCTCTTCCTCACCGGCCTGGTGTTGTTCATCCCCGGGTTGGGTTTCCTGGCCGAGGGCGGCTGGACCCGCCTGCTGCACCGCATCGCCGCGGCCGCCTTCGTCATCGCGCCGGCGATCTACGTTCCGCTGAACTGGACAGCCACGCTAAGGGGCATCAAGGATGCCTTCAACTGGGGTCGAGAGGACATCGGCTGGGCGCTCGCTGCCCCCCGCTACTACTTCTTTTGCGATGAAGGCGCCATGCCGCCTCAGGACCATATGAACACCGGTCAGAAGATGTGGTGGCTGCTAGTCCTCATTCTCAGCGGCGTCTTTCTCGTCACCGGCCTCGTCATGTGGCTCTTCAAGACGGTCGCCCCGCCGGCGCTCCTTCAGGTGATGGTGCTTCTTCACGACGTCGCTTTCATCGGCAGCGCGCCCATGCTCTTCGTCCACATCTACCTGTCTGCCATTCACCCGCTGATGCGCCCGGCGCGCGCCGGCGCGTGGAGCTCGATGGCCCGGGGCAGGGTGTCCCGCAGCTATGCCCGCTCGCACCACGCCCGGTGGTATGCCCGTGTCTACGGCACCGGCGAACCGGCCCGAGAGAAGGAGACGGAGGTGCTGTCCCGGTGACCGGCGAGACGCAAGACGTGCTTGATCGGCTGGCAGAACGCGCCGCCGGGCAGCCGCCGGAGGCGCCACTCCATCTCTACTGCAAGGTGCTGGCGGCCCAGGCGCAGGCCGAGGAACTCATCGCACCACCGCCGCCCCTTCTCTCGGCGGCGGAGGCCCGCGATCGGTCGGACCGCGGCCAGCCGCTGCTGTCCTTTGCCGATCTGAGGATAGACTGGCGCCTGGTCCGCAGCACGCTGGAGACCATCGGCGCGATCGTGGCCCAGTTTGACGGCGCCCCGGGCGAAGTGTCCCGGGTCGTCACCGAGCTGGGAAGCTCCGAAGAAGCGTTGGCCAGGGCGACAAAGAGCTGGTTCGAAGCGCCCGCGCAACCATCCGCAGATGAGACGGCCGCGCTGGGAGACCTGCTGCTGCAGGCCGCGCTGAAGCCTTTTCTCGTCCGGCACCGGGACGCCCTTATCGGCCTTGTTGACCAGGAGCGCTGGCGGCGCCCCGCCTGTCCAGTCTGCGGGGGCGCGCCTGATTTCGCCTTCATCAATCAGGACGGCACCCGCTGGCTGCTTTGCGGACGCTGTGAGGCTCGCTGGCTCTTCCAGCGTGTGGGCTGTCCGTACTGCGGCGCGGCCCATCCGGACGATCTGGCTTTCTTCGCCCATCCTGATGGTGTGCACCGCCTTTACGTCTGTGAGCAGTGCCGGCGCTACCTCAAGGCAATCGACCTTCGCCAGGCCAGGGAGGCGGCGCTGCTGCCCCTGGAGCGGTTGATGACCGCCGACCTCGACCTCCTGGCCAGCGAGATGGGGTATGCTCAGTTCGCAGAGCCTGCGGTTCGCCACTGAAGACGGCGGTGAGGGATGAGCCGCTTGTGCGCATAGCCGCGGCCGGGGCCGCATCTCGACCGGAGGGCAACCACCCCGGTCGAGACAGGGAGGGGAGTGTGATGTACGCCTTGGAGCAGGTGTCCGTGTCCGACCTGAAACGGGCCGACCTCTTCGCCGGCCTGCCTGACCAGTGCCTGGAGTCGCTCGCCCGGGTCTGTTCGTTACGGCACTATGATGCCGGCCAGCGCTGCGCGACGCAAGGCAGAGTGATCGATGAGATTGGCATCATCAACCGGGGCAAGGCTTCCGTGGAGGTCCGCATCGAGGTGCCTCCCTACACCCAGGCGCTCAATACTTGCACGCTGACCACGGGCAATGTATTCACCTGGTCCGCTCTGATCGAGCCACGCGTTCCCACCGCGTCAGTAAGGTGCGTCGAGGCGGTCCAGGCCATCTTCATCAGCGCGGCCCACATGCAGGCCCTGTTCGCCGAGCGTCCGACGATCGAACGCATCGTCATGCGGAACCTGCTTAAGATCATGGACACGCGATTGGCCGAGATGCGCCGGCAACTGGCGCGTCTGGTGGCCGAGCTCATCAAGCGGGAAAACTGACCGCCCGGGCTCGTCAGGAACCGCTACGCTCAAGCCAGCCTGCGCCGATGATGGCTCATTTGGTGAGGTCAAGGAACGTGGTGTCCCGCCCGAACATGCGTGTGAGCGCCCAGTCATTGAGGATACGAAGCCGGTTGTACGCGCCGGTGACGAGGAACGAATAGGCGGCGAGCCATATCAGTTTGGCGGGGAAACCATAGACCCGCAGGTTGCCGAATCGGAACACGGCACGCGACGCGCCCAGCGAGACTATCTCGGAGTTCTGCGAATAGCGGTAGGGCTTCTTGTCGTACCCTCTTAGCTCCGCCAGGATATTCTTCGCCGCCGTCTTCGCCTGCCGCACCGCAACGTGGGCACGCGGCGGCGCGGCACGCCCGGTAACCTCGTCTCTGAAGTAGGCACAGTCTCCAATGGCGTAGACTCCGGGGAAACCGGGCAGCTCCAGGTACTCGTCCACGGCGACCCGCCCGAGGCTGTCCCGCGGCACGTTGAGGTCGGCGATCACCGGATTGGCCACTATCCCGGCTACCCAGATCAGAGTGTCCGTCGGCACGATTTCCTCGCCATTGATCTCCACTCCAGTCTCGCTGACGTGGCTAACGTGGGACCGGAGTCTCACCTCGATGCGCGCCGTTTTGAGATGCCTCATCGTATAGGCCCCAAGCTTGGTATGCAGGTCGGCAATGATCTTGGCCTCGGATTCCACCAAGACGATCCGCACCGAGTCCTGACTGATCGCCTTGTAGAACTTCAGTAAGGTGCGGTTGACGAAGTCGCTCAGCTCGGCGACCACCTGAACCCCGGTGTACCCGGCGCCGGAGACAACGAAAGTAAGCAACTGCCGGCGCCGTGCCGAGGTAGGCGGCTCCCGGCTGGCCTGCTCGAACACGCTGATGACATGGTTCCGGATCATCATCGAGTCGTGCAGCGTCTTCAGCGTAAAGACAATCCTCGGCTGGCTCCCGTCGAGCTTCGGCATCACCGGCACGCTGCCCAGCGCCATCACCAGATAGTCGAAAGGAAACGTCCCCGCCCCGGTGGTCACGCGCCGCTGCTCCAGGTCGATCCGCTCGACCTTGGCCTGCACGAAGTTGAACCGGTCCCGCCACTGGAGCCGTCGGATCGGATAGGCGATGTGCCTGGTTTCCACGCCTCCCATGGCCACCTCGTGCAAAAGCGGCGAAAAGAGGAAGAAGTTCTCGTTGCTGACCATGGTGGTTTCTACGTCCTCCGCTTTGTTCAGAGACGGGACCAGGTGTCGCAGGACGTAGGTGCCGCCGAAACCGCTGCCCAGTATCAGCACCTTCCGGCTGCCGACGTACAGCGTCCGCCGGTGGTTCCCGTCGCGTCCCCGGTGGTTGCGCCAGCCGTCCCGAACGAAGACCAGGGACAGCTTCGCCAAAGACACCGGATTGAGGGACATTCTGGCAATGGCCCGGTAGCTGTAGCTGCCGGTGAACAACCCCCAGGCTGACCTGGTGAACGGCTGGGGGCCGCGTAGATTAGTCTGTTCGTCGGCGACAAGCCGGTGCTGGGCCAACAGGACCGAGCGGGAGTTCTTGGCGCGCTTGTGGAGCGCGAAAAGGAGCCGCCCATAGGAGTTATCCCGGTTGATCCCCTGACAAAGCGGCCGGTAGTAGCGCTCGAAGTCCTCGCGGGCGACCCCATGGTGAACCGCCGTCCAGGCGGCCTGGCGGGCGGTCAGCAGCGCCGAGCCGACGCCGTCCTTGAACAACCTGGCCACCGCGGCATCGCCGACGGCGACGAACCGGTCGCCGAAGTAGCGGCGCGCGTACCCGGTGACCGCCTTGGGACGGCAGCCGCAGGAGCGCTCGTAGTCGGCCGGCAGAACGGCGCGCACAATCTCATGGCTCAAGAAGCTTTCCACAGAGACCGGGCGGTCCCCGGAGCTCAAGACGGAGACGTTGATGAACGGGCCTTTGGGGACGAGCGTGCCGAAGACGATCTCCGAATAAGGAAACAGGAATACGTGGGCTGAGGTCCCGAGCCTCGCCCGGACCACATCGCTCCCCGCGTGGAGCTCGTCCTGGGCCATCGTTCGGGTAGCCGGTGGCAGATAGTCAACGCCCTCAACTGGGACGGGTCGGGCGGCGCCGCACGCGAGCACGATCAGGTCGTATTCCATTGTGCGGCCCGCCGCCTCGACGGCAGCGCCGTCTCCGAGACTGATGCGGGCGACCCGCTGGTGTTCCACGTTCGCGCCTTGTGCCTGCGCCTGCCGCAGCAGCCAGCCATCGAGGCTAATCCGGGCGTCATAGTGAGACAGCCGGGGGCCGCCCCCGCGGTACACACTCACGATGTCCCGCCCCTCTTCCGGATTACGGATGCTGATCGAGGTAAACGGACTGTGGACGGTGTAGTGGTCGATACTGGTCTGGACGATCTCTTCGGGGACTCTCAGGTCGAGCTCACGCAGGTTTCCAAGCATGGCAGTGGAAAGGATGCCGGCGCAGCCTTTGCACCCCTTGGTCCCGAGTTCGTCGAAATCACGGTCCTGGTACACCGTGATGCGCGGTCGGATCCCCCTCTCCCGACCGAATCGCAGCAGAGAGAGAGCAAAGAAGCTGCCCGCGGGGCCGCCGCCAACGACCGCCACCCTTGAACCGTCTTCAAGCCTCACCATAGCCTCGGACCGCCGGGCATGCCGGCGCGCAAGCGATTGAGCAATTGTAGCACAGATTGGCGCTGATGCTTCGTCGTCCGCTAGTGCCCCAGGTTGAAGTGGCTGTAGGAGCCCGTCAACAGCTTCAGCACGAGGAAGGCGCCCACGATGATGACCACGGCCAGGGCGATCGCCGGGACAAGCCTGGTATCAGTATCGCCCATCTGACTGCCGATTGGGATGCGCAGCACCTGATAGAGGACCCGGAAGTAAGTCGCCCACACGAGGGCCACGGCCGCGGCCACGATGAGCAGCCAGGACAGCGCGCCTCCCGGCAACCGGAAAGACACGCCAGGCGCGAAACCGAGCGGGCCCAGCGTGCGCGCTGACTCCGGCCCGATGAAGACCTCTTTGCCCAGCGCGGGCAACTGGATGCCAGCCTCGGGATGATAGAACGGCTGCTCGGCCTCGGCCACGTTTACACGAACGGTCGACTCGACAGTCTCGTAGCGGGCCGCCATCAGCACATCGCCGCTGAAACGCGGTGTGTAGGTGAGCGCCGCCACTCCGGTCTCATCGGTGACCGCTTCGCCCATTGGAATCGAGCCGTCCGTGAAGAAGTACAGCCTGGCCGCAAAGTCCACGGCGGCTCCCACGATCGGCTGACCGTCTTTGCCCCGCAGAACGGCCTTCAGGACGATCGGCTGACCGGCGGTGCCTTCTTGCGGCGCCGTCAGGGCGATGAAGACGTCCCCAGGGTGCGGCGTCTCCGCACCGGGCGCCGCCGGCGAGGACAGGGACCAGAGATAGGTGAGCACCTGCCACCGCTGCGGCTCGGAAAGCGACGACCTGAAGGCGGGCATGCCCTGGGCCGGCCGGCCCTCGCTGACCACCCAGAAGAAGTAGTCTGGCTCGGTCTCCAGCCTCTGGTGGAAACCGGCCTGGCTGAAATCGGCGGCGGGAAGAGCGCTGCCGGCGGCCCCGTGGCACCCCGTGCAAGACTGCTGGTAGACCCGCTTGCCGGCATCGCGGGCGGCGGGGTTGTCCCAGGGGAAGGGGTTCTTCACCCCGGCGTACGGCGGCGGCACCTGGGACTGGGCATGGGCCGCCGTCGCCAGCCAAGACAGCCCAGCCACGCCGAGGAGCGCCGCGCTGGCCACGGCCGCCATCACTAACCGGCGCCGCATCCCGATCACCTGACCCCCTGGCCCCGGCGCCTCTCCCGCAGCGCCGTCTCGACGAGCGCTTCAACCTCTTCTGGTCTTAGGCCGGACCTCTCGCCCGCTTCCGCCAGCGGCGCCGGCTCCCTTCTCTGTTCGTCCTCAGCCACCTCCCAGATGGAGATGAGCGGTATCAGCTTGGCGAGGATGGCGAAGATGAGGATGAAACCGGCAAAGGCGCCCGCCGTGATCGACCATTCCACCCAGCTCGGCCGGTAAGTCCCGAAGTCGAAAGGCATCAGCGGCACTTGCAGGCTCGGGATCACGATGACGAACCGCTTGACCCACATGGCCACGTTCACCAGGACGGCCGCCACCACCATGCGCGGGATGACCGGCCCGCGGCGCACGATGACCAGGAATGCCGGGATCACCATGCCCGCGATGACGAACAGCCAGAACCACGGCGCGTTGGCCCCCGTCAACAGCAGCTCGAGGAGGTGCTTGTCCTCCACCTGCAGCTTATAGCCCGTGGTCAGGTACTCGCCGACCGTCAGGTAGAGATAGAGCAGCAGCGCCACCAGCAGCAGATAGCCCAGGTTGCGCACGTGCCGCTCTGTAATGTACGCCTCGAGATGAAAGATCTTGCGGAACAGCACCATGACGATGATGATCGAGGCAATGCCAGAGAAGATGGCCCCGATGACAAAGTAGATGCCGAAGACGGTGCTGTCCCACCCCGGCCGCAGCGTCATCGAGAAGACGTAGGAGACGACGGTATGTACCGACACGGCGATCGGGATGATCGTCACCGCCATGATGCCGATGGCTTTCTCCAGCCGGTGACGCTGCTCGGGCGTGTTGCGCCAGCCAACGGCCAGCAGGGTGTAGACCCGCCGCTTGATCACCGAGGCGTCTCGGCCAAGACGGTCGCGCATCAGAGCGATATCCGGGATGAGCGGCAGGTACAGGTAGATCAGGCTCCCGGTGAGATAGGAGGTGATCGACAGGATGTCCCACAGCAGGGGCGACTGGAAACGCCCGAAGACCACAATATGCCAGACGCGGTCCGGCCGCCCCAGGTCGATGATCGGCATCAGGGCGCCCACCGAGATGGCCACCACGGTGATCATCTCGGCCATCCGCGTCACCGGCGTTCGCCAGCCGGCCTGGGTGACCCGCAGAATGGCCGAGACGAGCGTACCGGCGTGGCTGATGCCGATGAAGAAGACGAAGTTGACGAGGTACAGGCCCCAGATCACCTGGTCCCTCATGCCGGTGCTGACCAGGCCCCAGCGGAGTTGAGTGACGAAAGCGTAGGCGCCCCAACCGAGCACCGCCAGCAGAACCAGGACGAACAGGCGGTACCCAGTCCCCGTGCGCGCCAGCGGGTTCAGGGCGACCCGTTCAAGACGCTGCGACGCGCTCTCAGTCCTCGCTCTCATCTCGGCTCCTTCTGCCACGTCAGCGGATCGATCTGGTAATCGAACCCATCGCCACCCCAGCTCCATACGGGCGCTTGCAGTTTACGCGGATCGTCGGCGCTGCGGTTAAAGCTCTGTCCGTGCCCGGGCAAGTACCAGACCCGCGGCTGCGTACCCAGGTTCTCCTTCCACCGGAAGGCATCGTTCTCGTCAAGGAACCTGGATAGCTGGACCACCTCGGCGCCGTTGGTGCCAATATCCTCGTTGAGATCGCCCATGTAGAGCGCTTTCATGGGGCAGCCGCTGACGCAGTAGGGCAGCTTGCCGTCACGCAGCAGGTGCGCACAGAACATGCACTTGATGACGGTCCCCCGGATGGCCGGGACGGGGTACAGCGGGTTGTATTCGACGAGCGCCGCCTCAGGGGGAACCTCGGGCTCTCCCCAGTTGAAGAAGCGGCGGTGGTAAGGGCATGCCGCCATGCACATCCGGCAGCCGATACAGCGCTTGTGGTCGATGAGAACGATACCATCCTCGTTGTGGTAGGTGGCGGCCACCGGGCACACGTTCACGCACGGGGCGTTCTCACACTGGTAGCACGGCGTGGGCAGGAAGCTCTTACCGCCGCCGGGCAGTTCCACGTCGTAGACCTGGATCCACTGCTGGCCCTTGGGCACGAAGTGGCCATTGATGCAGGCCTGAGTGCACTGCGGCGCGCTGTCGATGGTCACGCACCCATCGCACTTCTTCAGGTCAACCACCATCGTCCAGTCGCGTATCGTCCGCGCCGGCTTAGCCGCTGCCTGGCGCGCGCTGGCAGCGGGAGAGCTGGCATCGGCTTTGGCCCGGTTCGCCAACGACAGGAAAGGCGTCGACAGGATGGCCAGCCCCGCTGCGCCGAGCGACCACTTGATGAACTCCCGCCGCCCGATGCGTCTGGCGCCGTCTCTATCGCGCACTGAGTACCCTCACTCTCCGCAGCTCACTGCGCCGGCGGACGCGGCGGCGTCTGCCCTCCCGGCACTCTGCCAGCCAGTGCGTTAACGATATCCACCGTCAGCGGAATGATGGTGGTGTTGCGCTCGCCCGCCATCTCGACCATGGTCTGCAGGTAGCGGAGCTGCAGAGCGGCCGGCTGCGTCTGGATGACGGCCGCAGCCTCGGCGAGGGTCTCGGCGGCCGCCCGCTCGCCCTCGGCGTGGATGACCTTGGCCCTCTTCTCCCGCTCGGACTCGGCCTGGCGCGCCATCGCCCGCTGCATGGCCTCCGGAAGCAGGACATCCTTTACCTCGACAAGCGTCGCCCGCACGCCCCACGGAGCCTCGCTCTGCTCGTCGATAATCTGCCGCAGCCTCAAGTTGATCTGGTCCCGGTGGGCCAGCAGCTCGTCCAGGTCAGATTGCCCGAGCACGCTTCGCAGCGTGGTCAGCGCGAGCTGGATGATGGCCTCGCGGTAGTTCTCCACGTTGATGACCGCCTTGATCGGCTCGATCACCATGAAGTAGACAACGGCGTCCGCCCTCACGGTGACGTTGTCGCGCGTGATGACTTCCTGCGGCTCCAGGACGGTGGTCACGATCCGCAGACTGACCCGGGTCATCCGATCAACGAAGGGAATGATCACGTTGAAGCCCGGCCCTCTGACGCCGACGAGCCGGCCGAAACGCAGCACCACACCTCTCTCATACTGCTTCACAATCCGGACGCCGCCCACCCACAGTCCCGCCGCGATGACAACTATCAGGGCGATAATCCACGGATTCATATGGCGATGTCCCTCCTTCCGGCTGCCCTCCGGCAGGCGCGTTCCCTGCCACGCCCGCCGGAGGGTGCGAGCGCGCCCAGCGCGCTCGCACCGCCACACTGACTAGTAGACCATGAAGCCGTTCGCGTCGTCCGCGGGGGTTGACAGCACCGGAGTGCCGCCGCTGGCGGATATGACAGTGATGACCTCGTAGGCGCGGCCGGCGGTCAAGCGGACCGCTCCCTTGACGCCGCCAGAACCGCCGGCATCCGATACGAACTGACCGAGGTCGAGGTCGACAGGGGCCGCAGTCCAGGGCAGTACCCAGACCCCCGGCTCGAGCGGGATCGCGCCGGGAACCTCGACCAGCGAGTACTCGACGCTCCCGCCGACGGCGTGCACATTGTATCGCGACCTGGCCTCAAGGCCCGTCGCCCCGATGTTGTACTGGAAACCGACCGTAGACTGACACCAGAACGTGGTCCACCCCTGGGTGGTATTGTCAGTCGGCCAGTTCACCATAAGCGGGTCGGTGACGATGTGGATCTGACCGAAAGGCGTCGACGGCGCCGGGATGATCTTGTCTACGTCGGACATCCACTGAGGCGGAAGGTTGGTTATCCCGACTGGATCAACAACGCCATAATCGGGCGCGGACGGCGGTCCGGCGAGCGCGGTCGAAGCGATCGACATCAACAAGAGCGATGCCAGGACCGACGCCAGGATTAGTCTTTTCACTTGCTTGCTCCTTTTCCTTCCCTAGACATATGGTTGCCGCTGGGCAAGCGCTACTTCTTGATCATGGCGGAAACCGTCTTCTTCGCCCAGGCCAGCGAGCCCTCCAGCAACCCCAACTGCACTTCCGATGGCACCATGTACTTCTGCTCGACGGTTACCAAGAATCTCATGACCGTACCCCCCACGGGATGGCCGAGACACACCGGTCGGCCATCAGTCCACTCTGTCTGCCCCTTTTGCCGCACCTGCGGTGCTGTCCATTCGACTTATGCTTCCTCCTTTTCCGCCGGCGTACGGCCGGCCTCCAACCCCCCACCAGGGAGGCTCATCGCCTTCAGCACCTCGGCCACCCGCTCGAATTCGGTTGACTTGTCGAAGAAATAGTCCGCTCCAGCTTCGTGACACCGGCGGCGGTACTGCTCGTATGAGAGGTTGCTGAGGACAATGACCACCGGCGCCCTGCCCGCTTTCTTAATTTCGTGGAGCACGTCCAGGCCGCTGCCGCCGCGCAGGCTGATGTCCAGAACCACCACGTCCGGGCTCAGTTCACGCACACAGCGCATCGCCCCGAGCGAGTCCTCCGCGTGTCCCGCATTGACGACTCCCGGCACCTCGGCAATCATTGCCCCCACCCTCTCTCGAACAATCGGCGAGTCGTCCACTATCAGCACCCTCATCAGTCTGCGCACCACCATTCGACTCAACGGCTTGTCCGGGATACCTATTCAGTCTACGGCTGGAGGCAGTCGATTGACTATCAGCCCGAGCCTGATTTCGCTGTAGGACTTGACGGCGCGGTTGTCCGTCATCGGCCTACAGACAATGAGCTACAACCGGCGCCAACCGGGACGGTGGGAACGGTCAGGAGGCTGAAAAGGGACCGCGTCGTTGAGAGTCTGCGGAGTCAGACGCTCGGCCGCGGCGGGTCGGGCTAGTCCACCAGGGCGTTCTTGATAGCGTAGTGCGTGAGCTCGGCGTTGTTGCGCAACTTCATCTTGGCGAGGATGCGGGACCGGTGCGTGCTGACGGTCTTGACGCTCAGCGAGAGCTCGCGGGCGATCTCGCTGACGGTCTTTCCGGAGGCGATCAGGCACATCACCAGGTACTCGCGGTCAGAAAGCGCCTTGTGCGGCAGGACGGCGCCGTCGCTCTGGACATAGGCGGCCAGTCTCTCGGCGAGCGACGCCGTAACGTACTTGCCGCCGGTGGCCACTTTCCGTATGGCCCGGATCAGCTCGTCAGGGGCGCTTTCCTTGGTCAGGTAGCCGGAGGCCCCGGACTTGAGGGCCTGCACGGCGTACTGCTCCTCGGGATGCATACTCAGCATCAGCACCGGTACCCCGGGCTTCTCGGTCTTGAGCTGCCGCAAAGCGTCCATGCCGTTCTTGCCGGGCATCGAGATGTCGAGAAGAACGATGTCGAACTCGGCCGAGTTCACCTTGCTGAGCACTTCCCAGCCGTTGGCGGCCTCAGCCGAGACGACCATGTCCGGGTTCTCGCTGATTATCTGCTTGATACCCCGCCGGAAAACGGGGTGGTCATCGGCGATCAGTATTCTCAGCACTAATCTTCTCCACACCGGAGATTGGAACGCTCACCGTGACGGTCGTGCCGCTGCCGGCCGACCCGCAAATACTGGCTTCGCCGCCGAGGGACCGGGCGCGTTCGCGCATTCCGATCAGTCCGAACGCCTTGGGATCAGCAAGCTGGCGCTTCTTGATACCGCGGCCGTTGTCCTTCACCGTGAGGACGACCCTGCCGGCGTCTTTCGTGAGGCTCACCCTCACCTCGCTCGCGTTGGCGTGGCGCACGACGTTGGTGAGCGCTTCCTGGAAAATGCGGAAGATGGCCGTTGACCGGTCTCGGTCGAGAACGATGTCCCGCGGGAGTGAGGTGAACTCGAAACGGAGGTCGGTGCGCTTCTCGAACTCTTGCCCCTGCCACTCGATGGCGGCGGTGAGGCCGAGGTCATCCAGTACGCCCGGCCGCAGGTCCGCCGAGATGCGCTTCACCGTCTGGATGGCGCCGTCGAGGATCTCGGACATGCCGGCGGTCTTATCGAGCAGGGAGTCCTGCCGCGGCAGCCGTTTCGCCAGCCAGGACATGTCGATCTTAAGGGCGGTAAGCATCTGCCCCAGCTCGTCGTGGATCTCGCGCGCCACGCTGGTCCGTTCTTCTTCGCGGACCGATTCCAGGTGCGCCGACAGGCTGCGCAACTGCTCCCGCGAGGTCTGGAGCTCCTCCTCGACCCTCTTGCGGTTGGTGATGTCGGACACCATGTGGAAGAAGACGCGTTTGCCGTCCGCGGTGAGCCGGCCGGTCGGGTACACCGCCGACCTGATCCAGAGCCCGGACGCCGGGTCGAGCGCCTCGCGCTCGACGGCCTCGCCCTTGGCCACAGCCTCCTCCAGCGGACAGGCGTGCCACGGGGCGTCCAGTCCGTGAATCACCTTGGGGCAGTACTGACCGATGACGGCAGACGGCTCCAGGCCGAGCTGCACCCGCACGGCCCGGTTTGCCTGCAGGATGCGGTGGTCCTCGTCGACGAGGAGAACGTAGAAAGGAAGCGATTCAAGAATATCGGTGACACTCAGCCTGGCGACGAGGCCGGCGCCGGCGGGTCCGCCCGGTGCTGCTCCGGGCACACGTGCTGAGCGTCCTCTGGTCCCTACCGGCTGGCGATGTGCCCCGGGGTGGCCGGCAAGCCGCTGCGCCTTCCCTTCCATGTCCCTGCCGCTAACCGCAATCGCCGGCGGCCCTCCATGTCATACGAAATTATACCAGCAACCGCCCGTTGCCCCAAATCGGCATGGGGAGGCGGCGCCAATTCCGCCTCCCCACCGCACGGACGTGCCGGAGGCCTACTTCTCAGCCTCGCGCGGATACGGCGGCTCGAACGGACTGGAGATGTTGTGCACCTTGTCGATGGCGAACTCCTTGCCCGCGCCGTGGCACGTCTTGCAGGTCTCCACGGCGTTCGGCCCGTAGGGGTCGGGGGTCGCGTTGAGCGTCATCAGCGTGGCGTGACCTTTGGCGCTGTCGCTGTCGTGGCAGGCCAGACAGGCCAGCTTGGATGGCTCGGTCCGCCAGGTGCCAGTGGTCGCCTTGGGATCATGGCACTTCGTGCAGTTGCGGACGTCCTGCGGGAAGACGATCTCACGGAAGGCGTTCGGGTTGCCCTCGTAGACCTCCTCCGGATGGTCCAGGTAGGCGCCCCGGTGCACGCCGTGGACTCGGGCGCTGATCGGTTTGGCACCGAAGCCCGCCCACCCGCTGGTGGACGTCCCGCCGGTCCGGGAGAAACCCTCACCGGTGCCGTAGCGGGAGTAGTCATGGCACGCCAGGCAGTAGTCCGTATCGAAAGGCTCGGCGTGAATCGGGCCTTCGTCAAGGTGCCAAATGGTGTTGCCGTGGCAGCTATCGCAGTTGGTGGCCACTTTCTTGTCCGGAGTCTCCGTCCCTACCTGGAAGGTCATCAAGCCGATGCCCGTCTTCAGGCTGAAGTTGGGGACCTTCCCGGCCACCGGATTCACGTACGTGTAGACCATGTAGGTACCCGGCTTCAGGCCGGCCACGTCGCCAAGCTGATATGCGATGTTGCCCGCGCTGCGGGTCGCCCGCGGGTCGCTGCGGAGGTCATTGCTGGCCGTGGAGAGCGCCGCTACGATCACACGCGGTTCGGCCGTGTCCCCTGAGGTCTTGCCGACCACTTTGCCGTTCTCGATGATATCGAGTCCAGGCCGTTTCCAGCCCATGACCGTGGTAACCCGGCTGTTGTAGATCTCGATGCGGGAGCCGGCGCCCAGGACGTTGCTCTTGATAGTCACCGTGCCGGCGGCGTTGGAGGTGACGGTGGCGTCCTTCAGAGTGGTCTTGAGCCAGTCGCGCACCTGGTCCGGGGTCTGCAGGCCCGCGGGGGCAGGCAACTCCTGGACCGGGCCGCCGTTCAAGGCGATCTTCAGAGTGTCTCCGGCGGCGAACGTCCAGCCATTGGGGTCGCCAGCGGCGGCGATGCCATTGGACACTGAGGCGCTGAGCTTGGAGATCCCATCGGCGGCAGTGCTGGTCAGCACGGGGTATGCCTTGGTGCGCGGCCCGTAGACGAAGAGCGCCGCCGTCGAGAAGCTGGCGGTATCGACTTTCGTGTGGTCGATAGGGTTGCCCTTATCGTCCTTAACGACGAGAGTGACCGTGGGCTTTTCCCCGCCGGTGTAGAACTTACCATTGGCAGGCGGCGTCATGCTCACCGAGATGCTGTTGATCGGCTGGCTGGGCTTGTGCACCTGCGCCACCGCCAGTACCCCGTTATCCGGCGTGTGGCATCCGGCGCAGCTAGCATCGCTGGCCTGGGGGCCGCCTTTATGCGCAACGGTGCCCGCCGGTACGCTCGCCGCATCGCCGAACCAGGTGCTGTCATGGCAGGCCCCGCAGGCCAGCCGGGATGGCTTGGTCTTCCAGCGATCATCCGTGTGGCACGCCTGGCAGTTCTGGACGTTCGCCGGGAAGACGACGCCGGCGTAGTCCTTGAAGACACCGTTCTGCGGATCGGTGTTCAGCGGGTTCTTGAGCTCTTCGCCATTATGGACACCGTGGACACGGAAGACGATGGGGTCGGGCACGCGGGTCTTGCCATCGGCCGGTGTAACGTAAGCGGCGTAACCCTCGTTATTGTGGCAAGTCTTGCAGATGGCCACCGGCAGTTGGTCTAGCGCCCAGTTGCCGCTCTGGCCGGGCTGCGCCGGGTCGATATGATGGAAGTAGAACTTGCCGCTGTCCGCTCCGAGGTGACAGGACGCGCACTTCTCAGCGGCGACGATCGGCTTCTCGATAGTAGCAGTGCCGATCTGGAAGTCCGCCACGGCGGCCCCCTGCTCGAGATCGCTCGTCTTGGATACCGCCCAGACGCTGGCAGTGTAAGTGCCGGGCTTCTCGTCAGACACCGGATCAACCGGCTGCAGCTTGTAGGTCAGCGCAGTGCCGATATCCTGGATGTCCGGACTCGTCTTGAGGTCCACGTAGTGGTGGACCGTCTGGGAGCGGTCCGGCGAGGTCTTGAGCAGCTTCACCGCGGTCACGGTATCCGGGGTCTCGAGCGGCCCTGCCACCATCAGCCTGAGCTGCGCGAAGTCCTCGGCCCGGTTGAAGGCCCGGCCCGTCTGGTCGTTGAGCGTGATCGTCAGCACGGGTTGCTCACCCGCCACGAAATGGGTGCCGTTGCTCGGTTTGGACACGCTGAGGCCGAGACTGATCTGCCGGTTGGTGCCCGGCGGCAACGGCCCGGGCGGCCCGGCCGGTCCCGCGGGGCCGGCGCAGGCGGCCAGCAGGGCGGCCGCCGCGATGCCGAAGACCGCCAATGCCAAGAGGAGAAGGAATGACCTAAGGCTGTGGTTCGGTTGCATTGAAGTGTGCTCCATGACCTCTCCGGGACGATTCTCCGTGCAGGGAATTGCCGCCGCTTTTTGCTGTTAGAGAAGTGTAAGCAAGGCGGGCTCGCCTGTACATCCGGGTTTGTCTGATTTTGGTGTAGGACAGTCTGCCCGCGCGCCCGCGCTTGTCTGACAAAGCGGCACCCCGCGCAGACCCAGCCCTCCTTCTCGACCGCGCGATTGAATGCGGGTCACTGGCTCTCCGCCGTCAACCTCAGAGGACGCCATCGCTTGCCTGTCTGGCCGGCCAATCCCTCAAGCGCGACCGGCGGCTTTGGCAGGGCGATTGGGCCAAAGGACCGGCTGGCGGTTCCTCTTCCTGGTCGCCGCGAGGCAGGTCAGGTACCGAGGCAGGCGCTCCTTGAAGAGTTGACGAGTACTGTGTAGACTTTGTCCGTTCCAATCATGGGGATGGGCTCCTCATGAGGCGTCGCCCCTGTGCGTGAGACACGCAGGCGGTTCGTCTCACGTCAGAACCAGGAGGACCAGGCATGATTTCGAGGCTCTATGGAAAGGCTGAAGCGGTTGCCAACGGAATCGACACAACGCTGCACCGGAGTCGCCTGCCATTGACAACGCTAATCTCAAAGCTTTTCGTCAAGCTCCACATGAATGACAGGCACGTTACCGCCGTTAGGTTCGTCCTGGTGCTGGCATTTCTTCTTTTCTGGATGCAGGAGCAGTACCGCATTGCAGCCCTGTTACTGGCCCTCAACATCGTACTCGACATGGTCGACGGTGACTTCGCGCGGCTTTCGAACGCTGATTCTGGCTTGCGCTCCTTCGTGGACGTGACCGTCGATAACACCGAAGTCGTGGTCTACTCGCTGGCGCTCATCGTGAAAGGCCTGGTCTCCGGCGTTCTCGGGGCGTACTACGTCTTTGTGCTGACGGCGTCATGGTGGCTGTCCGCAACGCGGAGACGGCACGTTCTGAAGTGGAATCGGCTCCAGGCATCCGCCTTCTTGTTCTTCACAAGGTTCTTCGTACTGATAGTCCTCATTTTCCTCTACGCGCTGTTCAGAGTGGACGTCTTCGAGCCGGCCGTCATCGTAGTCTCAATTGTCCTGACCCTGAACGCGGGATACGACTTTTTCCGTATCCCAGAATCTTGGCCGACGTGAACGGCCTTGCTCTCCAGGTGATGCTGCCATCCGTCGCGTTCAACCACCAATGACCGCTAACTGCGACAAGAGATGAGACTAGCCAGAACCCGCCGTTCAACGGCCGCGGTCCTGATGGTCGCGGCTTTCACGGTCATGGCGACTGTTATCATCGCCCTCATGCGGGAAGATGTCAGCCGTGTCCTGGCGCAAGCGACCTGGCAACCAGCCGCGGTGGCGGTGGCGTTGTGTCTAGCATCCGATGTGTGCCTGAGCTACGGGTATGTGCTCGTGAACCGGGCCTTCTCGATAAGCATGGGCACCTGGGAGCTGCTTGAAATCGGCTTCGCCACAAGCACGTTGAACAACGTGACAGCACTTGCCGGCGTCCCGGCGCATTCGATGCGCGTGCTGCTGATCCAGCGGCGGGGAGTCGATTCCGGTGAGATACTCGCCGCCTCTTTGTTCCATTCGTTCGTCAGCGGTACTGTGAAGCAGACCCTCTTTGTTGGCGGGCTTGTCTCCCTGCTATTCGGACACGTGGCTCTAGGCAGCGGTCCGATGGCGATCGTGTTCGCGATAGTCGTGGTCGTGATCTTGTCTGTGCTCGTCATCGCGCTGATGGCAGTCGATTCATTGAGGAGGTTCGCCCTACGCACGGTAAACAAGGCCTGGAAGTGGGCGAGTCATCGAGACATAAGCCCATTCCTGACCGAACTGGATGCAGCCGTCTCGAGGGGTCTGAGAGTACTCAAAAGGCGCCATCTGTTCTTGTTTGGCCTCCTGGTGGTGGAGGCGGGGGATTGGGTTCTTGCCGCCGGGGGTCTGTGGTTCAGCTTCGTGGCCCTGGGGAAAGCCCTATCCCCTGGCGTGCTCGTGTCTGGTTTTTCAATCGGTATCTCGGCCGGAAACGTGTCCATGGTGCCAGGAGGGCTGGGCGTCCAGGAAGCTTCCATGGCTGGAGTGTTTGCCCTGTTGGGGATCTCCTTGGCTCAGGCGGCACTGGCGGCAATACTGTTCCGCGTTGCCAACAACTTCGTCCCGTTCTTCGTCAGCTTGCCATTCTACGCTCATCTAGTCCGGAAGCTGGACAACCACGCTATCGGGCACTAGCAATGGAACGGTCGGTGGTTGGCCCGGCGGTGTCGGGCGCTCTCCGACACCTTACTGGCCGTCGCCCTTCCAAAGCGCACCCAGAAGAGTTGTTGTGACGGTGCATCAATTGCGCAAGTGGGTGCCGCGGTCTTAGGCGACAGAAGACAGCCCTTGACAACTTGTAGTGCTGTAGTATAATACTACATTACTACAATGAATACCAGCTCCGAGAAGCGCCAACGTATCCTGGACGCCGCCGTCGAGCTTTTCCGCAGCGCCCACCAGGTGCGCAAAGTCAGCATCGAGGACATCGCCGCCCGGGCAGACGTCTCGCCGACAACCATCTACCACTACTTCGGCACGCGGGATGCACTCGTCGCCGAGCTGGCCAAGCGGCTCATCCTGGCCATCACCGAGCGGGCCCGCCAGTTCCTCCGCTCACCGCTCCCCTTTCCGCAGAAGCTTCAGGCGATCGTCTCCGGCAAGATCAGTCTCACCTCGGCGATGAGCGACGAGGTTGTCACCAAAATGATGGACCAGGACCCGGGAATGGTCCGCTTTGTCGAGCAGGTCTACCGGACTGAGATCGCTCCGCTGTGGCACGAGTTCCTCGAGGCCGGCAAAGCGGAAGGGTACGTTGATCCCGACCTCGACGAGGAGGTCTTCATGGCGTACCTTGACATTCTGGTGGCCGGGTTCCGGACGCGGGCGGACATGCTCAAGGAGTGGCGCCAAAACCTGCCCCGGCTCGAGCAGATGACCCGGCTCGTCTTCTACGGTTTCCTCAGGAAGGAGATCGACCTGTTTCCCAAGGAGGCCAAGTGAACGCCGCCAACTCTATCGTTGTTGAGAATCTCACCTACAGCTACGGCAAGCTCCTCGCCGTGGACCACATCAGCTTCGAGGTCGCCACCGGCGAGATCATTGGCTTCCTCGGGCCGAACGGCGCCGGCAAGACGACCACTGTTAAGATGCTCACCGGACAATTGCGCCCGCAGGCCGGCCGGGCCATCCTGCTCGGCCATGACGTGGCCCTGGAGACACACCGGGTGCGTGAACAGATCGGCGTCTGCTTCGAGCAGACCAACCTCTACGAGCAGATGAGCGCCCTGGACAACCTCAAGCTCTTCGCCGACCTTTTCGGCGTCTCCGGGTTCGATGGGTACGCCCTGCTAAGACGCGTCGGGCTGACGGGTCGCGAGAAAGACAAGGTGGCGGGCTACTCCAAAGGCATGAAACAGCGCCTGATGGTGGCCCGCTCGCTGGTCAACCGCCCGCAAGTCCTCTTCCTAGACGAGCCGACCGCCGGGCTGGACCCGGTCTCCTCCGAGGCGATCGACAACATCATCCTCGAGGAGCGCCAGCGCGGGGCTACCGTGTTCCTCACCACGCACGACATGTGGGAGGCGGACAAGCTGTGCGACCGCGTTGCCTTCATGAACGGCGGCCGGATCGCCGCACTGGATAGCCCGCATGCCCTCAAGCAGCAGTACGGCCGCCGCTCGCTGGTGGCGGAAGTGGCGGGCGCCGGCGGCAAGCTCGACCGCCGCCAGATCACGCTGGACACCGCCGAGACGCCGCGGGCCGTCCAGGAGCTCTTTGCGAATGGCCGGCTGGTCACGCTGCACAGCGAGGAAGCCACCCTCGAGGACATCTTCATCAAGATCACCGGCCGGAGGCTTTCCGAGTGAACGGACGCGCCGTGCGGGCCTTGCTCAAGAAGGACCTGGCCCTCTTCCTCTCCAACCGCTTCTACCTGCTGATGACGATCGCCGGCCTCGTCCTGTACGTCGCCGCCTACTTCTTGCTGCCGCATACCGTTGATGAGAAGCTCAAGCTGGCGATGTTCGCCCCTCAGATGCCGCCCGCTTTCCAGCAACTGACCACGCAGCCGGGAGCCGACATCAAGCTGTTCGACAATACCGACAGCCTCAAACAGGCGGTACAGAAGGGTGACTACCAGGCCGGTATCGCCCTGCCGGCGGAGATCATGGACACCTGGGCGGCCGGCGGACGGCCGGTGGTGTCCATCTACTACGCCGCCGGCAGCCCTCCGGAGGTCGCCGACGCCGTTGGCGCGCTGGTCAAGGAGCTCTCCTACGCCCAGACCGGGCACGCTCTTGCTTTCGATACCCAGCAGGAGGTCCTCGGCCATGACATGCTCGGCCAGCAGGTGGCGCTGCGCGACCGGATGCGCCCGCTGCTGGCGGCTTTCATTCTGCTGCTCGAGATAATGGGCCTGGCCAGCCTGATCAGCGTCGAGATCGAGCAGGGCACCGCGCGCGCCCTCCTCGTCACGTCG
>Ga0153915_10001263_pt1 | contig 23315 bp, 16 predicted proteins | sample Opewatmetagenome_2_FD_107003 | JGI IMG/M metagenome (GOLD analysis project Ga0153915, IMG submission 107003) | Freshwater wetland microbial communities from Ohio, USA - Open water 3 Core 3 Depth 3 metaG | ecosystem: Environmental > Aquatic > Freshwater > Wetlands | place: USA: Ohio, Lake Erie...
GCGGAGCTCCAGCCGGGGCTCTTCGAGTGGACCCGGACCTTCACCTACAACGGCAAGGATTATGTCCATCCGGCGCGGCTGACGATGGCGCTCGAAACGCTCTACGGAATGAAGTACGGCCTCATCCCGGCCGTGTCCTACAACGGGAACGCCTGGGGGAACGGCCTTGAGCCGAAGGGCTTCAGCCGCGACGGCCGGCCCTGGACGTTCGCCTACCACCGCGTCTCCATCCCCGGCGCGACCTGCTCCGAGTCCGACAAGTGGTCGGTGGCCCTCTTCAGCAGGCCGGGGCAGCTCGCCTGCGGTTTCGCCTGCTCGCTCGAGCCGGGAAAGGACAAGACCGTCCACCGCCTCATCTGGCCGGAGGAGGAAACCCCCGTCGTTTACGCCGCCCGCGACCTCTACGCGGACGCCTGGCGCGAGGACCTGCGCGTCTCCCGCGGCCAGACGATCACGCTCAAGGCCTGGATCGTCGCCGCGCCCGTGACGGCGCCGAACCACGGCTGGCACGCCCTTCTCGACGCCGCTTGGCAGCTCAACGCCCGCCCGGTCACGCCGCGCTACGAGCCCGAGGACCTCTGGGAGCTCGGCCTCCAGTTCGCCAAGGACAGCCTCTGGGCCGAGGAGAAATCCTTCAAGGGATTCTCCATCGGCCTCGCCTGGGACGGCGCGAAATGGGTCCAGCGCCGGGAATGGAAATACGAGATCGGCTGGGCCGGCCAGAACGTCTCCCTGGCGAATTCGCTCCTCCAGGACTTCCTGAAGACCGGCGACCGCACCTCGCTCGATCTCGGGGTGAAATGCCTCGACGCCTGGGCCCGGAACGCCCGGTTGAAGAACGGGCTCGTCCGCTGCCACTATGACTACATCCTGGGCCTCGAAGACGCGAAGAATGAGGTCCAGGACGCCTGCAACCTGGGCCAGGCGGCCCAGGGCTTTTTCGAGGCCTGCGAGCTGGCCGCGAAAGGCCGCCTCCAGAAGCCGGAATACCGCGACATCGCCGTCGGCATCTGCGATTTCGCGCTCAAGGCGATGCGCGCGGACGGCCGGATCGGCAAGTCGTGGACGAACGACGGCCGGGCCGTCGACGCCGAGGGAACGACCGGCGCCTGGCTCATCCAGCCGCTCCTCGCGGCCTACCGGGCGACGCGCAAGCCCGCCTACTTCCAGGCCGCGGAGAGGGCCTATGCCTTCTACATCGGCGAGTTCGTCAGGAACGGCTTCACGACGGCCGGCGCCCTGGACACGTCGTGCGTCGACAAGGAGTCGGCGACGCCCCTCCTCAAGGCCGCCCTGGACCTCTACGAACTCACGGGCAAAGAACAATACCTCCGCTGGGCCGAGGATGTCTCCTACTACCTCGCCTCCTGGCAATGGCACTACACCGTGCCCTATCCGGCCGGGACCGTCCTCGACGAGATGAGCTACGACACGTTCGGCGGGACGGCCGTCTCCACCCAGCATCATCATCAGGACCCCTACGCGCTGATCTTCGTCAACGACTGGATCAAGCTGGCCAACCTGACGGGGAAGACCGTCTGGCGGGACCGGGCCCTGGCGGCCTGGGTCAACGGCATGAGCGGTGTCTCGAACGGCGAGCTCGTCGTCATGGGGAAGAAGCGGCCGGCCGGCAGCCAGGACGAGGGCTTCCTGCACACGCGCTGGCTCTACCCGTCGAGCGTCAGCCAATGGCTCGTCGCCTGGCCGACGGCCTTCCGGCTGGAGACCCTGCGCCTGTCCCAGAACTGGCGGGTCTTCGAGCGGCGGCGCTGAGACGTCCAACCCGCTCCGAGCCGGCGAAAATTCTCTTTATCTGTTGACGCGCGGCCGCGCGGAGGACTACAATTTACATCCGCTTTCTTCCGGAACCGACTGCGTGCCCGACACGCCGGAGATGGAGAGGGGACGGGCGTCCGCGCTCGTGCCCGCGGCCGGCGAAACCGCGTTGACCGTTGAAAAGCTGGCGAAAGGCTCTGCCTGATGAACGATATTCTGAAGAAAGAAACACTCGCCCCCGGCGTGATCCGCCTGCGGGTCGCCGCCCCGAGGATCGCCGACAGGCGCCAGCCCGGGCAGTTCATCATCCTGCGGGCGGCCGGAGACGGCGAGCGGATTCCCCTGACCATCGCCGACGGGAGCGCGGCGGAGGGCTGGATCGACATCATCTTCCAGGTCGTCGGCGCCGGCACGCGCCTGCTCGCGGAGCTCCGGGAGGGCGACGCCCTGCAGGACCTCGTCGGCCCGCTCGGCAAGCCGGCCCGCATCGAGCGCTTCGGCCGCTGCCTGTGCATCGGCGGCGGCGTCGGCGTCGCGCCGATTTTCCCGATCGTGCGGGCGCTCAAGGAAGCGGGAAACGAGGTCACGACCATCATCGGCGCGCGGACAGCGGACCGGCTCATCCTGGTCAAGGAACTCGAGGCCCTCAGCGACGATTTCCACGTCGCCACGGAGGACGGCAGCCTCGGCCGCCGCGGCTTCGCCTCCGACGCCTTTCTGGATCTCGCGGCCGCCGGCCGGAAGTTCGACTATGCCGTCGTCATCGGCCCGGCGATGATGATGAAGGTCGTCTCGGCGATGACGCTCGAGCGGGGCATCCCGACCTGCGTCTCCCTGAACCCGATCATGATCGACGGCACCGGCCTGTGCGGCGGCTGCCGCCTGGAGATCAACGGCGAAACGAAGTTCGGCTGCGTCGACGGCCCTGAATTCGACGCGGCCGGCATCGACTGGGATTCGTTCCTGCGGCGGCTCAACAGTTACCGGGCCTTCGAGCGACGGACACAAGGACACGAACAATGCCGACTGAAGGACGTTTGAAGGAGGACGGGCCGGCGCCCGCCGGCCGCTTCACGCGCGTGGCCATGCGGGAGCGCGACCCGCGGGTGAGGGCCAGGGACTTCGACGAGGTGCCCTGCGGCTATACGGATGACGAGGCCCGGCGCGAAGCCGGGCGCTGCCTGAACTGCCGGAACGCGGCCTGCGTCCGCGGCTGTCCCGTCGAGGTCAAGATCCCCGAGTTCATCGGGCAGATCGCCCGCGGCGAGTTCGCCGCCGCGGCCCGGACCATCAAGGAAACCAACGCCCTGCCCGCCATCTGCGGCCGCGTCTGCCCCCAGGAAGACCAGTGCGAGAAGACCTGCGTGCTGGGGAAGAAGGGCCAGCCGGTCGCCATCGGCGACCTGGAGCGCTTCGCCGCGGACTGGGAGCGGCGGAACGGGACGCCCGAGGTTCCGGCCGTCAAGCCGCCGCGCGGCAAGAAAGTCGCCATCGTCGGTTCGGGCCCGGCCGGGCTGACCGTCGCGGCCGAACTGATCAAGGAAGGCTTTGACACCGTCATCCTGGAGGCCCTGCACGAGGCGGGCGGCGTCCTCGTTTACGGCATCCCCGAGTTCCGCCTGCCCAAGGAGATCGTCCGCAGGGAAATCGAAGGGCTGGAGGCCATGGGCGTCCGGCTCGTCACGAATTTCGTCGTCGGCCGCACCCAGACGATCGACGGCCTGTTCGAGAAAGACAACTGCGCGGCCGTGTTCATCGGCTCGGGCGCGGGCCTGCCGTCGTTCATGGGCATCCCCGGCGAGAACGCCATCGGCGTCTATTCCGCCAACGAATACCTGACCCGGAGCAATCTCATGCGGGCCTATCGGGACGACGCCTCGACTCCCATCATCCGGGGGCGCCGGGTGGTGACCGTCGGCGGCGGCAACGTGGCCATGGACGCGGCCCGGACGGCCCTGAGGCTCGGCGCGGCCGAATCCACCATTCTCTACCGGCGCAGCGAGGCGGAAATGCCCGCCCGGAAGGCCGAGGTCCGGCATGCGAAGGAAGAGGGCATCCGCTTCGAGCTTCTCTGCGCTCCGACCGAAATCCTCGAAGATTCCGACGGCTTCGTCATGGGCATCCGCTGCCAGCGCATGGAGCTCGGCGAGCCGGACGCCTCGGGCCGGCGGCGGCCCGTGCCCATCAAGGGCAGCGAGTTCACGGCGGGCTGCGACGTCGTCATCATCGCCATCGGCAACCAGCCGAACCCGCTCATCGCGGCCACGACCCCGGACATCCAGACCTCGAAATGGGGGACCATCGTCGTCAAGCCGGAGGACGGCCGGACGTCGAAGAAGCGCGTCTACGCCGGGGGCGACATCGTCACCGGCGCGGCGACCGTCATCCTGGCCATGGGCGCCGGCAAGATCGCCGCGCGCAGCATCGTCGAGGATCTCGTCGGCGAAGGCTGAGGAAACAATCCCTCCAGCCGCGGACCCTTCTCTCGGCCGGCGGATGGCCGGCGTCCTTTTCGTCGCCGATTCGGCGATTCAATAACACCAGCCCGTGGTTTCGGCTTCAAACGAAAATCAGGATGGCCGCGGCGAGAACCGCGACGACGAGCGAGAGCTTGTGGAGCGTCCGCCACTCGGGATTGGCCGCGCGCAGGATCTCGAAGTCGCTGACGAAGATCGTCTCGCAGGCGCCGTTGCCCCGGTCGTGCCGGGTCGTGCTCGACATCCGGCGGTAGGGCGAATCCTTGATCCCGTACGACACCAGCCAGCCCTTGAGATGGATCTGGTCGCCCTTGCGCGCCCGCATGACCGCCCGGGAGACGATGGCGTCGGCGGGGAGGAGGTGGTTGTTGGACAGGCCGTCCTCCTTGAAGAGCCGGCCCGTCTCCTCGTCGGGATACCTGTAGAAGCAGGTGAAGTCGCGGTTCTTGAACTTCATCCGCGCATAGACGCCCGTCTCGAGGTTCGATCCCCACAGGACGCAGATGTCCTTGACGTTGACGTAATCCTTCCAGGCCTCGTGGGATGTGTCCGTGAACGAGCCCGCGTGGTGGTAGGAGACGATCATCCCCCGGAGCTCGTAACTGAACAGGGGCTCCACGGCGTAGACGACGCCCTTGCGGGTGACGTCGAAGGGCTCGGGCAGGTCGTCCTTGGTCTGGACCGGCTCCTGCAGGAGGTCCGGCAGGATCGCGCTCCTCGCGGGCAGGCGGTCCTTCATGAAGAACGACAGGGCGAAGGCCGCCGCCGCGGCGGCGAGGAAAATCTTCGCCGGCTTGCGGAGTCCCGAGAACTTTTGTTCCATCATGCGCGTCACTAAAACTCAGAGGATGCGACGGGTCCTGTCCCGGCGCGCCCCTTTCCGTCCTCGCGTCGCTCTGAGATACCCGCCTTTTGATATGAGCTCCATAGCACGCTTCGCCTTATCCGGGCTTCCCATGATCTTTGTGGGGCGTCGCCCAGGTCATCCTCGGCATCCCTTCACTTTCCAGCGCCAGGGCGCTCGAGCTCCGTTGCGGGCGGGAAGGGGCTGGCACCGTGCCACCCGTCGCAGGTTCTTTGCTGATGTATCGGGAATGGCTGAAGCGAGCGATTCGAGGGTTTAGCCCGAAATGACTTGCCTTTAAAGAACACTGCAATAATATCACGATGGGTGGCCCGGCGGGGACACTGCCGGGACAGGACCCATCGTTTTTCATTAGATCAGCACGAGCTCGGTTTGCGGGCGGCCGAGGAATTCGGCGCCGTGCTTCGTCACGACAACCATCTCCTCGATGGTGACGACGCCCTTGCCGGCGACGGTCAGCCGTGGTTCGAGAGTGAACACCATGCCTTCCTCGAGCTTCTGGAGCGGCTTCTGGGCGTACTTCTCCCACTTCGGGCCGAGCAGGGCCGTGCCGTCGTGGGCGAAGCGGCCGACCTGGTGCCCGAGGGCGTGGGGGAATTCGGCGTAGCCGGCGCCGGTGACGACCGAGCGGGCGACGGCGTCGATCCCCAGGCCTTGGACGCCCGGCCTCATGGCCCGGCGCGACTCCTCGACGGCCCGGACGATCGTCCGGAAGCCCTTCATGACGTCCTCCGGCGCCGCGGTCTCGCCGTCGCGCAGGATGTAGAACGTCCTCTGCATGTCCGAGCAGTAGTCGTTGACCTTGACGCCGAAGTCCATGTTGAGGACGTGGCCGCGCTCGACCGGGCGGTCGGTCGGGGAGTAATGGGCCTGGGCCGTCTCGGGGCCGGTGAAAACCGCCGGGCAGGTGGCCTGTCCCCAGGCGGGCCGGAGCCCGCGGCGCCCGGCCTCGGCCAGGATGAAGGCGGCGATCTCCTTTTCCGTTTTCCCCGGCGCGATGAAGCAGGCCGCCGCGGCGTAAATATCGATGGTCGCCTGGACGGCTTCCTTCATGTGCGCGATCTCGGTCGCCGATTTCCGCTCGCGGAGCGCGGAGACGATCTTCTCGGCCGAAACGAGCCTGTCCGCGAAGCCGATCTCGCCCAGGAAATCGACCAGCGTCAGGTACATGCCGTGGGTCAGGCCGTCGCAGATCTCGCTCGCCTTTGAATAATTGACGGCGATCGTCTTGGGATCGAGCTCGCGGAGATATTCGAGGAGCGGGGTCTTGATGCCGGTGACGTAGCCGACGACCTGGTCGTAGGCGCCCGTCTCCTCGATGCCCTTCTGGTCGTAGAGCCCGACGATGGCCCGCGTCCGGCCGTCGGCGGAGACGATGAAGGCCGAATGCCAGGTCACGGGGCCCGGCGCCAGGTAGACGAGCGTCGGGTCGCCGTTGATCTCGCTTTCGCGGGTGAAGGTGATCCAACAGTCGGCGCCGAATTCCCTGAGCAGGCTCGCGGCCTGGCGGACTTTTTCTTGGATGAGCACGGCGTTCTCCTCTCTTCTCAAGCTGAGAAGCGTTTGAGCTTTTTCATGAAGGCGAGGCACAGGACGGCGGAGACGGCGAGAAGCCCGGTCAGGACAAGAAAGAACTGGTGATGGGCGAAGCGACTGTAGGACTTGCCGAGCAGGCCGCTGGCGTAGCTCCCGGCGGCCGTGGCCGCGAACCAGCCGCCCATCATCAGGCCCTGGATCTTCGGCGGCGCGACCTTGGAGACGAACGACTGGCCCATGGGCGAGATCAGGATCTCGGCCAGGGTGACGATGAAGTAGGTGCCGATGAGCCAGGCCGGCGACATGATGTTCCGGTCGCCGTTGCCGCCGGCGAGCGAGGCCGCGACCATGACGAGCATGGCCAAGCCCATGATGAGCATGCCCAGGAAGATCTTGCGGGGCGTCGAGGGCTCGCGGCCGCGCAGGTTGAGCCGGGCGAAGAGGGACAGGAGAAGGGGCGTCAGGACGAGGATGAAGAAGGGCTCGAAGAACTGGTAGGTTTCCGGCCGAAGCCACTTGAGGATGATCGTCGAGCGCTCGGCGAAGAGCGTCAGTCCGAAGGCGTTCTGATAGAAGGCGACCCAGAAGAAGATGACGATGAGGAAGAGCGTGACGAGGGTCGCGATGCGCTGGCGCTGTTCCGTTTTGTCCATCGGAGCGGCCGCCGCGACGGCCGCCGCCTGCGGCGAGATCGCGGGCTGCGCCCCTGCCCCTGCCGCGACCGCGGCGGCCCCGGCGGCAGACGGCGCCTTCGCCTGCCCGCCGAAGTCGGCGACGCCGATGTGCGCCCGGCCCGCGTCGAAGATGATGACGGAGAGGACCATGCCGACCGCGGCCACCCAGAAAGACAGGTTGTAGCTGTGGAAGACCGCGCTGTTGAGCGTGGCCACGAGCGGGGCGATCATGGCCCCCAGGTTGACGCCCATGTAGAAGATGTTGAAGGCCGCGTCCTTGAGATGGACCTTGTCGGCGTACAGATTCCCGACGAGCACGGCCATGTTGACCTTGAAGATGCCCGTGCCCACGCCGATGAGCAGGAGGCCGAGATAGAAGGTCGTGACCTGGTGGGCCGAGGAGACGGCCAGGCCGACGTAGCCGAAGGCCATCAGGAAGGCGCCGGCCCGGACCGTCCGGACGCGGCCGAGGACGCGGTCGCCCAGCCAGCCGCCGACGAGCGGCATGCCGTAGCAGAGGGCCAGGAAGAGCCCGTAGAAATCGCCCTTGCGCGAGTCGCCCCAGCCGAGGACCTTGTCCATGTAGAGGACGAGGATGGCCATCAGCGTGTAGAAGCCGACGCGCTCCCACATCTCGGTGAAGAAGATGAACGCCAGTCCCCTGGGGTGCTTTTTCAGCATTGCGCCGCCTTTCGCGCGCCGGATGCGGCCGGCGCCGGAGGCCTATCGTAATGGAAAACGCCGGACGGGGTCAAACCGGGGGGCCGGCGCTCCGTTCTGTTGACATTGGCCGCGGGCGGCGATATAGTCCCGATCTTTGTGGAGATGCCATGAATCCTAATCCCTTTCTCGGCGTTCTTCTTCATGCCCTCGGCGGGTTCGCCGCCGGAAGCTTCTACATTCCCTACAAGAAAGTCCGCGGCTGGGCCTGGGAGGTCTACTGGCTCACGGGCGGCTTTTTCAGCTGGATCATCACCCCGTGGGTTGTGGGGTTCCTGACCTGCCCCGACCTCCTGCGGGTCCTCAAAACGGCCTCGCCCGGGACGCTCTTCTGGACGTATCTCTTCGGCGTGATGTGGGGCGTCGGCGGCCTGACGTTCGGTCTCAGCATGCGCTACCTCGGCCTGTCCCTCGGCATGGCCCTGTCGCTCGGCTTCTGCGCCGTCTTCGGCACCCTCGTGCCGCCGATTTTCCACGGCCAGCTGGCGGGCCTGGTCTCGACCCTTTCGGGCCGGATCGTCGTCTTCGGCATCCTCGTCTGCCTGAGCGGCATCGCCATGTGCGGGGCGGCAGGGATGAAAAAAGAGCGAGAGCTCTCCGACGCCGAGAAGCGCGCCTCGATCGCCGAGTTCAGCTTCGTCAAGGGCGTCTGGGTGGCCACGTTCGCCGGCATCATGAGTTCCTGCATGGCCTTCGCCTTCGCCGCCGGCAAGCCGATCGCCGAGGAGGCCATCCGCAGCGGGGCCAAACCGCTCTTCCAGAATTTTCCGGTCATGATCGTCGCCCTCCTGGGCGGCTTCACGACGAATTTCCTGTGGTGCGCGGTCCTGAGCATCCGCAACAAGACGGGCAGGGATTATCTGCGGGTGAAGGCGCCCGAGGCGCAGGCGGCCGGGACGGCGGGCGACGGGGCGGCCGGGGCCGCGGCGGCATCGAGCGGCGGCGCGCCGGTCGCGCGGCCCTCGCTCCTGACGAACTACGTCTTTTCGGCCCTGGCCGGCATCACCTGGTATTTCCAGTTCTTCTTCTACGGGAGGAGTACCACGAAGATGGGCAAGTACGACTTCTCGAGCTGGACCATCCACATGGCTTTCATCATCACCTTCAGCAGCCTGTGGGGAATCTATTTCAAAGAATGGAAAGGCACGGGCAAGCCGACGCGCCGGCTGGTCGTGGCCGGGATCGTGGTCCTGATCCTGTCGACCATCGTCGTCGGGGCCGGCAACTACGCTGCGACGCTGAAGTAGGCCTTTGGCAGGCCTTTGGGGTCAAATCTTTGCAATGCCAGTTTCCAGCATTGCGTAGATTTGACCCCATTTAATATAATGAGTCGAGAGAGCGTGATGAGGCCGTCTGAACGGGCTAGCCTCTTGCGGCCGCCGGCCGCCGCGGTGGTTTTCGCCATCCTGGCGGTTCTGCTCGCCGGCGCGAGCGGGGACGCGCGCCGGGAGTCTTCCGCCGGAGCGGCGGGAGGAGAAAAAAGATCCGGGGGGGAAACTTCGTCGGGGGGGGCGTCGCCGGCGCCCGCTCTCAGTAGCGCTCCATTACCTGTTCAGAAGCCAGGCGTCGCTCCGGTGATCGTTCTCCGCGAAGATATTTTCACCAGCGCGCCGTTCGCCCAGTGCCACGCCTCGACGGTCGTCGAAACGGCAGACGGCCTCGTCGCCGCCTGGTTCGGCGGTACGGCCGAGGGACGTCCGGACGTCGGCATCTGGCTTTCGCGCCGCGACGGGACGGCCTGGACGCCGCCGGTCGAGGCCGCTTCCGGCCGAGGGGCGGGGAGCGGAGGCGCGGACGAGCCGTGCTGGAATCCCGTCCTGTTTTATCCTGTCGGCGGGCCTCTGCTCCTTTTCTATAAGGTCGGCGCGGCGCCCGCCGCCTGGCGGGGGATGATGACGCGCTCGGCAGACGGCGGCCGGACCTGGGCGAAGCCCGCGGCGTTGCCGGAGGGCGTCGTCGGCCCGGTCAAGAATCACCCCATCGAGTTCGCCGACGGGACGATCCTCTGCGGCAGCTCCACGGAGAACGGCGGCTGGCGCGTCCATTTCGAGACGACGGGCGACAAGGGGTTGACGTGGCGGAGGACGCCACCCCTCAATGACGGCCGCGGCGTCGGACTGATCCAGCCGGCGCTCATGCGGGTGGGCGAGGGCCGCGTCATGGCCTTGATGAGAAGCACGGCGGGCCGCGTCTACGCCGCCAAGAGCGGCGACGAGGGACGCACGTGGACGACGCCGCATCCGATCAACCTGCCGAACCCGAACTCGGGTATCGATGCCGTGACTCTGCGCGACGGCCGGCATCTCCTCGTCTATAATCCCGTATCCCAGGGCCGGACGCCTCTGGCCGTCGCTCTCTCGCCGGATGGTCGGACATGGACACGGGTCCTGACGCTCGAGGACGAGGCCGGGGCGGAGTTCTCCTACCCGGCCGTCATCCAGTCCGCGGACGGACTCGTCCACGTTGCATATACCTGGAAACGCCTGAGGATCCGGCACGTCGTCCTCGATCCCGAACGGCTCTCGTCTGATTGGCGTCTGATTGGGGTCGGACCTCAGTATCCTATTGAATAATAATATATTAGGCAAAAATAATGGCCTTTAATCGGCCTTAAATGCTTGCTTTTGGGGCCGAAAAGTAGACTTTAAGAAAACAAGGGCAAGAGATATGCCCAATGATCGGATCGTCTCTTAAGTCTTTGTTTTGTGCCCCGGAAAAGCGGAGTTAAGGCTAAAAAGGGGCTACTTTATTAGGCCAAATATATTAGTATCAATTTGTTACTGAGGTCCGACCCCAATTTCTTAGCAATTTCTTAGCGGGCGGACTTGACGCGGTCCCAGACCTTGACGTACAACGCGTTGGCCTCGCCCAGGTTGGCGATGATCTCGCTCCTGGCCATGATCTCCGGCTTGACGAAGATGCCCGGGTTGTCCCGGATCTCGCGAGCGAGCAGGGGGTAAGCGTCCTTGTTCGGGCAGAGATAATAGATGAAATTCGTGTTCTCGGCCGCGACGGCGGGGTCGTGAAGGAAATTGATGAAGGCGTGGGCCAGTCCGACCTGGCGGGCCGTCTTCGGGATGACCAGATCGTCGCACGAGATGACCGTCCCTTCCTCGGGGATGAAGAAGCGGACGTCGGGACTTTCCCTGCGCACCTGGAAGATGTCGCCGTTCCAGGCGTGGACGAGCAGGAACTCGCCCGAGGCCAGGCCGATCTTGTACTGCTCGTTGTCGAATTTGGCCAGGTTCCTCTTCCAGCCGATGAGAACGCCCTCGGCCTCCGCGAGCTCTTTCTCGCTGACGGTGTTGAGGCTGTAGCCGAGGGCCTTGAGGGCGGCGCCGATCGATTCCCGCATGTCGTTGAACATCGTCATCCTGCCGCGCAGGTCTTCCCGGCCGAACATGGCCCAGGTCGGCTTGACGTCCGGCACCCGGCCCCCGATGTAGGCGATGCCGCTCCAGCAGATCAGATAGGGGACGGAGTGATCCATCGTCTTGTCGAGGGCGATCTTGAGGAACTCAGGATCGACGCGGCTGATGTTGGGGAGCTTGCTGCGGTCGAGGCGGAGGAGCATGCCCTGGTCGTCCATCATGCCGGCCATGTAGCTTGTCGGCGTCAGGATGTCGTAGCCCGTCGCCCCGGCCTTGAGCTTGGCGTACATGGCCTCGTTCGATTCGAAGGTGTCGATGACGACCCGGCAACCGTTCTCCCGCTCGAAGCGCCGGATGAGGTCGGGCTTGATGTAATCGGACCAGGTGTAGACGCTCAGCGTCGGCTTCGACGGGCCGCAGGCCGCGGCGGCGAGAGCGAGGATTCCCGAGAGGATGAAAAGGAAAAAGCGCGGCCGAAGCGGCGCGCCCGCGGCGCGTTCAGTCCCGAAAATTTCCTGCCGGATTCTCATGGCCCTTTCCCGAGGTCCCCGTTATAGTCCTTTTTCCCCTGGTTTTCAACCGGCCGCGGGTTCGATTTGCCATGTCCCTCGGCAGTGGCGTAGTATGGGCTCGGTAAAAAGATCCGGCTTTGTCATGGGCGTCCGCCGCCGGGCGGCCCGACGTCCGAAGGAGGAATGGATGTTTGAAGAAAAGAACGCCGAGGATATCTTTGAAGCCGAGCTCGTTTTCCACGAGCAGGCCGACGGCCGGATGGTCGCCAAGATCGCCGGTGGGAAGGCGGTTCTCATCGACGTCAATGACCTCGGACGGGTCAAGAACGGCGAGAGATGGAGAGTCCGGCTCCAGCATCACGAGACTTTCGCCATCGCCAGCCTGATCGAGCCCTGCGCCGATAATCCCGTGTTGCCGTCGACTTTGGGAGAGGCGCTGCGGATCTCCGCGCCTCCCGCGCCCGCCGCTCCGGCTCCGGCCGTTCCGGCGCCGCCCGAGGCCGTCGAATCCGTCCGCCCCGCGCCGCGGACTCCGGTCGACCCCCGGCGGATCGTCCAACCCTCGGATCGAGTGGCCCTGTTCGTCGACGGCGCCAACATGGACTGGGCGTGCCGGCGCGCGGGATATTTCATCGATTACGGCAAGGCGCGCGAATTCTTCCAGGCCGGGGGAATTTTCTACGCGGGCTATTTCTACATCGCCGATTTCAGCGGCCAGGATCCCCAGCAGGTCCGCTTCCTCGATTTCCTCGCCCAGTCGGGCTTCATCGTCAGGCGGCATCCGGTGAAGACCCTGCACGACGAAGACACCGGCGAGCCGATCCTGAAATGCAACCTCGACACCGAGATCGTGCTGGACATGCTGAACACGGTCGACAACTACGACGTGGCCTTCCTGTTCTCGGGCGACAGCGATTTCGAGCGCGCCGTCGACCTCCTTCGATCGCGCGGCAAGCGCGTCTATGTCGTCAGCTCGGTGCGCCAGTTGAGCCGGGAGCTGATGTACGCCGCCGACAAGCCGATCTTTTTCATCGAGAATTACCGGCCGGTCCTCGGCCGCGACGGGCGGAAGCCCGAGGCCGGCGCCTGAGCGGGGCGGGGCCTGTCTCAGGCGCAACCGCCTATCTCTTCAACCGGGCCAGCTTCTGGCTGGCGACGACCGCGGCGAAGGTCACCGCCAGCAGGAGGGTCGACAGGGCGTTGATCATCGGCGGGCTGCCGTACTTGATCATGCTGTAGATCCGCAGAGGCAGCGTCGTCGAGCCCGGCCCGGCGACGAAGAAGGTGATGACGAAATCGTCCACGGACAGGGTGAAGGCGATCAGCCCGCCGGCCGCCAGCCCCGGCAGGAGCAGGGGGAGGAGGACCTTGCGCGCGCTCTGCCACCAGCCGGCGCCGAGGTCCTGGGCGGCCTCGATCAGCGAGAAGTCGAAATCCTGGAGCCGGGCCAGGACGACCATGGCCACGTAGCTGACGCAGAACGTGACGTGGGCGAGGAAGATCGTGAACAGGCCGAGGCCGACGCCCGCCGCCACGAAGGCCATCAGCAGGCTGATGCCCATGAGAATCTCGGGGACGACGAGCGGCGTGTAGATCAGCATGTAGTGGATCTTCGGGAGGCGGCTGCCGGCGTAGCGGTGCAGGGCGAAGGCGGCCGCAGTCCCCAGGACGAGCGAGACGGCCGTCGAGCCGAGCGCGATGAGGAGCGTCGCCCGGACCGACTGCCAGATCTCCGGCGAGTGGAAGAGCCTGGCGTACCAGTCGAGGGTGAAGCCCTGCCAGCGGCTCGAGAACTTCGCCGCGTTGAAGGAATTGACGACGAGGATGACGACCGGCAGGTAGAAGAAGACGAGGATGCCGACGGTCATGACGAGAGGAAAACGGCTCCGCTTCACGGCGCCTCCCCGATGACGATGTCCGTTTTCTCCTTCTTGCGCTGGAGGACGAGCACGCCGACGAGGGGGGCCAGGACGGCCAGGATCAGGAGGGCCGAGAGGGCGGCCGCGTGCGGCAGGTTGCGGTCGACGAAGACCCGCTGGGCGATCTTGTTGCCGAGCATCTCGCTGGCCGGTCCGCCGACGAGGTCGGGGATGATGTAGGAGCCGAGAGCGGGGATGAACGCGACCAGGACGGCCGTCACGAGCCCGCGCTGAATGCCCGGCAGGAAGATCTTCCGGAAGGCCCGGAACGGGCTCGCGCCCAGGTCCCGGGCCGCTTCGATCAGCCGAAAATCGAACTTCTCGGCGGCCGCGTAGATCGGCAGGATGGTGAACGGCAGGAAGGTGTAGACCATGACCAGGACGACCGCCCCCGGATGATAGAGGAGCGTCGTCCCGGACCCGGCCAGGCCGACGGCCTCGAGCGCCTTCTTCACCGGGCCCTCGGGATGGAGGAGGGATTTCCAGGCGAAGACCCGGACGAGGAAGCTCGTCCAGAAGGGGACGATGACGAGCATCAGGAGCCGGTTCCGCCATTTTTCCGGGGCGCGGGCGATGAAATAGCCGGTCGGCACCGAGCCGAGGAGGCACAGGCCGGTGGTGACGCAGGTGATCCAGATCGTCCGCCAGAGGATGGCGAGGTAGGCGGGATCCCACAGGCCGCGGATCGTCGCCAGCGTCCAGCCGCGGCCGATGCCGCCGTAGGGACTGGCCGGCCGGAAGGCGACGGCGAAGACGAGGAGCGTCGGGATGACCAGGAACAGGGTGAGCCAGACGAGGGTCGGCAGCGAAATCAGCCACTCCCGCAATTGCCGTCGATTATTCTTCATCTTAATCTCAGATGGGGTCAAATCTACGCAATGCTAGAACCTGGCATTGCGTAGATTTGACCCCATCTTGTTCTCCCTATTTTCCATTGAGGGGCTCGCCGACCTTCTGCGGTGGGACGGCGAGCAGGCTTTCGTCCGCCTTCCGGAAATGGTCGAGCATGAAGCCGTCGTCGGCGTGCCACCAGATCCAGGCCTCGTCCTTCCAGCGGAGGGGCTTCTCGTCGAGGAAATAGCGGGCGTGCTGGCGCAGGACCTGGACCCGGTAGCCCGCGGCCCTGACCCAGTACTTGGTCGTCGAGCCGAGATAGATGACGTCCTCGACGACGGCCGGGAGGTAGTTGCGCTGATGCTTTTCCTCGGGCCGCTCGCGGGAGATGTGGACTTTTTCCGGCCGGATGCTCAGGGTGATGGGCTGGCCGGCCTGGAGGCCCTTGTCGTTGAAGCAGTGGATCTCGGGCAGGCCCGCGATGGCCAGCCGGCAGTACTCGCGGTCGGGGCAGTCGAGGACGCGGCCCTCGAGGAAGTTGGTGTCGCCGATGAAGGCCGCGACGAAGCTCGTCCGGGGCGATTCGTAGATCTCCGCCGGCGTCCCGACCTGCTCGATCCGGCCGCCGTCCATGACGGCGATCCGGTCGCTCAGGCTCATGGCCTCGGCCTGGTCGTGCGTGACATAGACGAAGGTGATGCCGACCTCGTCGTGGATGAGGTCGAGCTCGATGAGCATCTTCTGGCGGAGCTTGAGGTCCAGCGCGGCCAGCGGCTCGTCGAGCAGGAGAACGTCGGGCTTGTTGATCAGGGCCCGGGCCACGGCGACCCTCTGCTTCTGGCCGCCGGACAGCTGGCCGGGCTTTTTCCCCGCCTGGTCCTCCATCTGGATCAGGCACAGCATCTTCCCGACGTCGGCCGTGATCTCGTCCCTGGGCCGCCCGGCGATTGTCGGGCCGAAGGCGATGTTGTCGCGGACCGTCATGTGGGGGAAAAGGGCGTAGCTCTGGAAGATCGTGTTGACCTTCCGCTCGTTCGGCGGGAGGTCGGTGATGTCCCGGCCGTCGAGGAAGACCCGGCCCGCGTCCGGCTCCTCGAAACCCGCGGCCAGGCGGAGCATGGTCGTCTTGCCGCAGCCGCTCGGCCCGAGGAGGGAGAAGAACTCGCCCTTCTTGATTTCCAGGGAAACGTCGGCCACCGCCTGAATGGTTCCGAAACGCTTGGCGACGCCGCGGAACTCCAGGAACTCAGGCAACGAAGGGAGCTCCTTCGGCGGCGACGGGTATGAGCGGTGCCATCCTTTTCCTCAAGCCCGTATTATGGGAAAAACGTCCGGCTATTTCAATGAAAATAATCGCCTCTCTTCCAGCGAATAATTCCGAATGGTTCGGCGGCGCGCAACTCCCGACCGAAACGGGCCCCCGGGGGAAGCGGCGGCTGTTTGTCGAATTCGGCTGTGCGTCACACGGATGAGGGGGGCCGGCGCATTGACTTTGGCCCCGGGCCTGGACTATAAAACAAGACACTGTTCTCAGGAAAAGAGACGCGAGATGCCGGAGAAGACTCGATGATGCCGACCGTTCCCGGGACCGTTGGACGCGGGCCGGCCGCTCGCGGCATCCTCGCCCTGGCGGCGCTCGCGTGCGTCATGGCCGGCGCCGTCGTTGCCCCCGACCGCCCGGCGCGGTACAGGCGGGAAGGCCAGCCCGCCGCGGACCTCGGCAACGGATTCTATCGCAATCCGATCCTGGCCGGCGACTATGCGGACCCCTCGGTCGTCCGCGTCGGAGCGGATTATTACATGACCCATTCGTCGGGAAAGGCGGCGCCAGGCCTTCTCGTCTGGCACTCGCGGGACCTCGTCAACTGGGAGCAGCTCGGCTGCGCCCTCAAGGACTTCGTCGGCGACGTCTGGGCGCCCGACATCATTCATGACCAGGGGCTCTTCTTCATCTATTTCCCGGCGGCGGTCGCGGGTTCCGGGGGAAAATCCCGCCAGACGTGTTTCGTCGTCACCGCCCGCTCGCCGGCGGGCCCATGGAGCGCGCCGATCGATCTCGACGTCCGCGGCATCGACCCCGGGCACGCGGTCGACGAGGCGGGCAACAGATATCTCTACGTCAACGGCGGCCGCGTCATCCGTCTCTCCCGCGACGGGCTCCGGACCGAGGGCGAGCTCCGCAAGGTCTACGACGGTTGGGCCTATCCGGCCGATTGGAACGTCGAGTGCATGTGCCTGGAGAGCCCGAAGATCGTCGCCCGGGCCGGCTTCTACTATCTCGTGTCGGCCGAGGGCGGGACGGCCGGTCCCTCGACGAGCCACATGATCGTCGTCGCCCGTTCGAAATCGCCGGCCGGACCGTGGGAAAATTCTCCGCTCAATCCGCTCCTGCGCACGGCCTCGCGCGCCGAGCGGTGGTGGTCGCAGGGCCACGGCACGCTGATCGAGGCGGCGGACGGGACATGGTGGGTCATGTATCACGGCTTCGACAACGGCTTCCGCACGCTCGGCCGTTCCACGCTCCTCATGCCCGTCGAATGGACGGCCGACGGCTGGCCGAGCGTCCCGGCCGGCCTCGCCTCGTCCGCCGATCTCCGCAAGCCGGCGGGCGAAAGCGTCGGCCACGGCCTGCCCCTGTCGGACGATTTCGCGGGACCGGGGCTCGGCCTTCCGTGGCGGCGCTGGGACGGAGCGGACGAAGCCGGAGCGGCGGGGCGCTATGTGGCCGCGGGCGGCGAGCTCAGGATGAAAGCCGGGGGCGCCGGCGTCGCCGACGCCTCCCTCCTGACGCTCCTGCCCGTCAACCATTCCTATGAAGTCGAGGTCGAGGTCGAGGTCCCGCCGGCGGCGGAAGGCGGCCTGCTCCTCCATTACGACGCGGCCCGCTTCGCCGGCGCGGCCCTGCGGCGGGGCGAGGTCCTGTCCTATCTCCGGTCGCGGCCGGACTGCAGGATCGCCTGGACCGCCGGACGCGCTTTCCTCAAGCTGCGGAACCTCCAGCACGACGTCGCCGCGTTCACCAGCGCCGACGGCCGGACCTGGACGAGGTTCGAGACGGGCTTCGAGATGTCCGGATTCCATCACGACACATTCGCCGGCTGGAGCACTCTCCGCGTCGCCCTGTTCGCGGCGGGGGAGGGCACGGTCGTCTTCAGGAATTTCCGTTACAGGGGCCTGGAGTGAGCCGGGCGCGGCTCCGACCCGCGGCGGGCGACGAAAGGGAACGCCATGGATAGCAAAGAAACCTCGAACGGACTCCGGCGCAGGCTCGGTCTCTTCCCGCTGACCAACATCGTCATCGCCAACATGGTCGGCGCCGGCATCTTCACGACCTCGGGCCTGCTGATGAAGGACCTCCACCACGCCGGCGTCATGCTCGGCCTGTGGGTCGTCGGCGGGCTGATCGCCCTGTGCGGCGCGCTGAGCTACGGCGAGCTCGGCGCGGCCATGCCCCATGCGGGCGGCGAGTACGCCTTCCTCTCGCGCCTCTTCCATCCGATGCTGGGCTTTCTCGCCGGCTGGGTGTCCTTTTTCGTCGGCTTCTCCGCCCCCATCGCCGCTTCGGCCATCGGCTTCACGGAATATATCTCCCGGGCCTTCCCGCAGGTCTTGCGCCTCGGGCTCTTCGGCAGTCCGCTCGCCCAGGGCGCGCTGCGGGCCCTGCACTGGACGGGCGAGGACGCGCTCAAGAAGCTCTACGCGATTCTGATCATCGCCGCCTTCACTTTTCTGCACACGCGCGGCCTCGAGCTCGGCGCCAGGGTCCAGAATCTCCTGACCGGCCTGAAGATCGTCCTCATCGTCGCCCTGGTCGCGGCGGGCTTCGCCGTCGGCAAGGGGAGCCTGAGCCACCTGACATCGTCGGGCGCCTTCGGCTTCGATTTCGCCGGCTGGAAGACGATGGGGCTGGCCCTGATGTGGATCATGTTCGCCTACAGCGGCTGGAACGCCTCGGCCTATGTCGGCTCCGAGGTCAAGGACCCGGCCCGGAACCTGCCGCGGTCGCTGCTCCTCGGCACGGGGGCCGTCGTCGTCCTGTATGTCGCCCTGAACCTGTTCTACATCTACGCGGTTGCGCCGGCCGGCATGGAAGGCGTCATCTCGATCGGCGGGCTGGCGGCCGGGAACCTCTTCGGCAAGTCGGCGGAGACCGTCCTGTCCGTGCTCATCTCCTTCGCCCTGTTCTCCTCGCTCAGCGCCTTCATCATCCTCGGCCCGCGGGTCTACTATTCGATGGCCAAGGACGGGGTCTTCTTCAAGTCGCTGGCCAAGGTCAACCCGAAGTTCGGCGTGCCGGCCCGCTCCATCGTCCTCCAGGGGATGATCGCCGGCGTCCTCGTCCTGTTCGGGAAGTTCGACCAGCTCCTGACCTACATGGGATTTTCGCTCGGCATCTTTCCCATCCTCGCGGTCATCGGTGTCTTCAAGCTGAGGCGGTCGGGGAAGAGCGTCGTCAAGCTCCCGGGCTATCCCCTCGTCCCGGCCCTCTATATTCTGGCCGGAGTGACGATCCTCGTCCTGTCGTTCCTCCAGCGGCCCAAGGAATCGTCCATCGCCCTCGCGACGGTCGCCGTCGGCATCCCGATCTATTTTATGTTCCGGAAAAAGTATGGTTCGCCCGTCGAATAAAGATCGGGGGTTAAATCTGCGCAATGCGGGTTTTTGGCTTTTTTCATAATGAATGATGGTTTTGCCTAAGTCCTCATTTTGGGCCTCAAAAACACGGACTTAAGGCCCAAAAAGCCCCTCATTATTAGGGTAATTATATTAATATGAAATAGTTGCTGAGGTCCGACCCCACCTTACCCTTTAAATCTTGATCAGTCGCGGTTGAAGTGGGGCATGTCCCAGGGGATCTCGAAGGAGATCTCGACGAATCCGGCGTAGCGGCTGTCCTCGTACCAGGGCGATTGGTAGACGATCTTTTTCTTCCCGCTCTTCCCGATCGTGTAGACGTTCGTCCGTCCGCTCGCGAGCATCCCCTTGAGCTTCGTCCGCGCCGGCTCCGGATGGCAATCGAGCGCGTTTGTTCCGAGGAGCGTGCGCCCGCCGTCCTTCTCGAAGACCTCGGCCGCCCTGTCGTTCATTTCGATGATCCGCCCGTCCGTGTCGCAAACCGTGACCGCGCCGGGGAATTCCCGGACCCAGCGATGTTCTTTCATGCCGGATTTATAGCACGCCGGGCCGCGGCGATCAACGGAAGAGGCTTCGAAGGCCTCGAGCGGGCCCGGAAGCCGGACCCGGCGGAAGGCCGGAGCCGGCTCCGTTACGGGCGAGCCGCGTCAAATTGACAATCCCGAAATCCCTGCGATAATTGTTTTCAGGCCAGGCCCCGCGGCCTCAGACCGGCAAGAGATAAGGACGACGACATGACGCACGAATCGAAAAGACCATTCCTATTCCCATTCCCGGCCGCGGCCCTCGCCCTCCTGGCCGCGACGCTCCTTGTGTCCTGCCGGGCCCGTGTCTCCCCGGCGACGGAAACGATTGCGGCCCAGCCCGTCCTCCGGGGCTACACCATCCCGATTGTCGACATCTCCGGCGACGCCGGCCGACAGGTCGTCGTCGACCGCGAGCCCGGGCAGTACCTCGGCCATCCGACGACCGCGCTCCTCGAGGACGGCCGGACGATCGTCACGGTCTACCCCAAGGGCCACGGCAAGGGGGCCATCGTCCTGAAGATCAGCCGCGACGGCGGCCTGACCTGGGGCGAGCGCCTGCCCGTCCCCGAGAACTGGGCCACCTCCAAGGAAACGCCGACCATCCACCGCGTCATCGGACCGGACGGCGCCAAGCGCTTGATCGTCTTTTCGGGCCTCTACCCCGCGCGCCTGGCCGTCTCCGGCGACGACGGCCGGAGCTTCTCGCCGCTCGCGCCCGTCGGCGACTGGGGCGGCGTCGTCGTCATGAGCAGCGTCGTCCCGCTCCGGACGGGCCCGGGGCAGTACCTGGCCATGTTCCATGACGACGGCCGTTTCATCCGCGCCGGCGGCGCGGCGGCGACGCCGCCGGAGTTCATCCTCTACAAGACATTCTCCGTCGACGGCGGTCTGACCTGGTCCTTCCCGGAAGTCGTCTACAGGTCGAGCGAGATCAACCTCTGCGAGCCGGGCATCGTTCGCTCGCCCGACGGCCGCGAGCTGGCCGCGCTGCTGCGCGAGAACAGCCGGACGAAGAATTCTTTCGTCATGTTTTCGCGCGACGAGGGCCGGAGCTGGAACCCGCCGCGCGAGCTCCCCGGCGCCTTGACGGGCGACCGGCACACGGCCAAGTATGCGCCGGACGGCCGTCTCCTCATCTCCTTCCGCGACACGACGCTGGACAGCCCGACGCGCGGCGATTGGGTGGCCTGGGTCGGCCGCTACGAGGATATCGTCCGCGGCCGGGAAGGCCAATACCGCATCCGCGTCGCCCACAATACGAAGGACGCCGATTGCGCTTACCCCGGCGTGGAGGTCCTGCCCGACGGCACGTTCGTGCTGACGACGTACGGCCACTGGACCGAGGGCGAGCCGCCCTACATCCTGTCGGTCCGCTTCAAGCTGGAGGACATCGACCGGGCGGCGGCCGTCCTGCGGGGCAAGGGACATTCGTCGAGGGCGGTCGCCGTGACCATGGACGATCTTCCCGTCGCCGCCATGCCGGATGATCAGCGGCAGCGGGAGATTTTCGGAAAGCTGATCAGGACTCTCCGATCACAGCACATACCGCTCATCGGCTTTGCCAACGAGAGCAAGCTCCTCACGGACGGAAAGCTCGATGCCGGGAAAGTGGGCTTCCTGAAATCCTGGCTGGAGGCCGGCTTCGATCTCGGCAATCACACCTATGCCCACTCGAGCGCCAACGAGGTCCCGATCGAGCGCTACGAGGAGGATATTCTCGCCGGCGAGAGCGTCATCCGGAAGCTGATGGCGGACAAGGGGAAGAGGCCGGCGTATTTCCGGCCGCCGTTTCTTCATACCGGAACGAGCCTGGAGACGAAACGGGCCATCGAAAATTTCCTGGCGGCGCACGACTACAGGATGGCGCCCGTCACCATCGACAATTCCGAATGGATCTTCGCCACCGCCTATGAGAAGGCCGGGGCCGTGAACGACGCGGCGCTGATGAAGAGGATCGGGGACGAGTATGTCCGCTACATGCGGGACAAGTTCGCCTGGTACGAGGGGAAGGCCGGCGAGCTCTTCGGCCGGGAGATCCCGCAGGTCCTGCTCATCCACGCCAACCGGCTGAACGCCGACCGTTTCGGCGAGTTGTGCGCGATGATCCGCGGCCGGGGCTATCGGTTCGTCTCCCTGGACGAGGCCTTGAAGGACGGAGCCTACGGCGCGCCGGATACGTTCGTCGGGCGGGGCGGCATCTCCTGGATCGACCGCTGGGCGCTGACCGCCGGCAAACCGAAGGAATTCTTCCGCGGCGAGCCGCGGACTCCAGCTTACATCATGGCCTACGCCGGCGTGGCCTCGGAATAAGGCCGGACCGCCTCAAACCCGCCGGCGTCCGTTCAGTCGCCGAGGACGAGCAGCCAGCCCTTTCCCGTCTCGATCCTTATGAAGTCGCCGGGCTTGAACGCGGCCGCGGGCTGGAAATTGTCGATGGCCGGAGCCCTCAAGGCGGCATCGGCCGCGGAGAGCCCGAGGGCCTTCCCATCGATCTCGAGCCGGACGCCGACCGGCTCCGCCGCCCAGCTGGCCAGGGCGACGAGAGCCCGCGTTTTCCTTCCCTTTTCCTTTTTGAGATAGACCGTCGCCAGGACATCCTTGTTTCCCGTCTTGACGGGGCACGAATCCGCCCACCAGCCGAACATCTCGCTCGACGTGATGCCGAAATCGTCCCAGGCCTTCCAGAGCGGCCGCGGATCGCCGGCCCAGGGGAACCGGCCGGTCATGCCGAAGACCATCCCGCGCCACGGATTGCCCCCATCCTGGAGCATCTCGCCCATCAGGCCGAAGGGAATTCCCGACATCTCGACGAGCCAGGTGTCCGGGCGGCTGCCGTTGTAATCGAAGTACTCGCCGAACCACAGCCGGTTGAGGAACGGGAAGTGCTCGAGGTAGAGGTTGGCGCTCGAGGCGAAACCGTCGCGGATGTTGTATTGGTTGGCGCTGTGGAGGTCGATGAGCGCCCCCGGCCGGTTCCTGTCGAGGACTTTGCGGACGCGCTTCATCGTCGTCCGGTCGAAGGCGACGTCGTCGAGGTAGAGACCGTCGATGCCGACGTTTCGGGCCAGCCAGTCGAGCCCCTCGATGTAGTAGTTGTGCCAACGCGACATGCCGCTGTTGATGACCGCGGCGTCCTTCAGCTCGGGGACGAACCAGGCGGCGATGTAATCGGTCCCGAGGTGCTCCTGGAGCCAGGAATAGCCGCCGCCCGGCCCCGGCGAGAAGATCTCGTGTCCCAGGCTGCGCAGGGCGAAGAGCTCGGGCGCGCGGTTGGAGAGCTCGCGGATAGTGTCGTAGATCTTGACCTTGAAGCCGCGCCTGTGGGCCTCGTCGACGTAGGCTTTCATCGCGGGCGCGCGCAGGAAGGGGTAATTGATGTAGGGATTGATGTCGTTCGCGTGGTGGACGTTGACGACGTTGGCGCCGGCCGTCGCGACCTCGTCGAGCGGCTTGAAGGCGTGGAAGTAGC
>Ga0153915_10001264_pt1 | contig 23308 bp, 18 predicted proteins | sample Opewatmetagenome_2_FD_107003 | JGI IMG/M metagenome (GOLD analysis project Ga0153915, IMG submission 107003) | Freshwater wetland microbial communities from Ohio, USA - Open water 3 Core 3 Depth 3 metaG | ecosystem: Environmental > Aquatic > Freshwater > Wetlands | place: USA: Ohio, Lake Erie...
ATCTGAGTAGACCCCGGCCACTGCCAGTACATCCGGCAGGTAAATATTATCGACAAACTCCTGAAGCTCTCTCAACCTCCACAGGAACGATGTCATATTGTCAACCGTGGGCACCGACGCAACGCCACCGGGCATTATGCCCATGTTATGAGGCATCTTGCCCCCGAACAAGGCGAGCATCTCCTGGCCTTTACGACGCATATCAAATGCTGCGACGTAGTGCGCTACTGCCTGTTCATTGACTTTGTCGGGCAGGCGATAATCGCCCTCGTAGCGAGGTACAAACGGTCCCAGTTCTCCTCGCCCAATAAAGCTCTTTATGGAATTCAGGGTGGGGTTATCTCCCTCATACTTCGCCAACCTGGCCACATCTACATAGTCAAGGGCCACCAGATGATAGAAGTGAAGGATGTGGTCGGCTATATGCGCCGCTCCTAGTATTAGATTGCGGATAATTCTGCCATTGTCAGGGATTTTGTCCGCTATTCCGAAGGCACTATCCAGGTTCAGCGTGGCGGCTGTAGAATGGCTTGTCGGGCAGACTCCGCAAACACGCTGAGCTATCCGCTGAGCATCGCGGGGGTCCCTGCCCCTCATGATCAGCTCAAGACCGCGGAACAGCATCCCCGAACACTTAGCTTCCTTTACCTTACCACCATCGACCACGGCCTCCACCTTAAGATGCCCTTCAACACGAGTGACCGGATCAATTACGATCTTGCCCATTAATTCAGCCCTCCTCCGGCAAAGCAGCCTCGCGAAATTTCTCGTAAAGCGGGGATATGTCGAAGAACCCGGGCTCAGTGCAGCCAATACAAGTGGCGCCACAGCCTACGCACCAACTGACTTTGTTATTCCATAGTCTCAGAGGACAATCGGCGTGAGTTATAGGTCCCCTGCATCCCAACTCATAATTGCATCCAGGATCACCGAACTTCTTAGCAAATTTGTTTTCATCGTAGTACGCCCGCCGCTCACAGTTCTCGTGAATGGTCTGTCCATAGAAAGCCTTAGGTCGCCTGAGTTCGTCCAAATCCTCGGGCTTGGGTAGACCAAAAAGCAGGATGCTGGCCAATGTGCGGACAAACCAGTCAGGATGCGGCGCACAACCGGGGATGTTTACATATGCAGTGCTGATGCCCTTGGCTTGAAGAATCTCACCAACGCTGCGACACTGAGTAGGGTTGGGGCGGGCAGCCGGAATTCCCCCAAAGGCGGCACAGCTGCCCAGAGCAACAACTGCCAGGGCATCTTTGGCTAGTGTCTCCACCCAGGATTGCATGGTCATTCGCTTACCATCTTTCTCACCGATCACTCCGTACATGCCACCTTTGGCGGTGGGGATAGCCCCCTCCACAATAAGGATGTAACCCCCCTTCTTCTTCCGTGAGGTATCTACCATGACTTCGATAGCAGGCTGCCCTGCCCCTGCCATCACGGTAGGGTGAAACCTCAGGTTTATATGACTGCCGGGGAGTACTTCATCGACCAACAGGTTCTTGATAGAAGGATTCACCACGTTCAGAAGAGAGACGGAGCAGCCCGTACATCCGGCAGCCTGTAACCAGATTGCCGGATACTCTTTGGTAGCCATAAGTCCTCACCTGCCTTTCAACTCATACTTGGAGACTTTCCACCCAGAGGATATGCTCTCTGCCACAAATCACAAACGCAAGCCTTCAGCTATTTCCCTGACCTTTGATTGCAGGGGAGATTCCGGTGGCAGTTCGGTCACCGGCTTTCCCCTCATGTCCAGATCCGCCACATCAGGATCCTCCGGAATCAATGCCAGAACCTGAAGGCCAGATGCATCGATTACCTTCCTTATCTCCGGCGATAATTCTCTACGGACACGATTAATCACCAGTCCGACCTTGCCCACACTGGTCCTTAATTCGCCAATGAGTTCCTTCATTCGGGCTGCCGTAGTGATACCTTTTATGGTGGGATCGGAAATAATGAGCAAAACGTCCACGTCTCTGGTCGTTTGGCGGCTAATATGTTCCATCCCCGCCTCGCAATCCACAACGATATACTCATACTTATAGTCTTTCACCAGTCTGTCCAGGCAAGCCCGCAAGAATTCATTTGAGGCACAATAGCATCCCGGACCCTCCGGGCGTCCCATGGACAAAAGATCAAACCCCTTGGACTCGACCAGAGATTCAATTATCTTGCTGAACAGATATTCCGGCTTGGCTACGGTCGGGCTCAGACGGTCCTTAGAGACATCTTCGGCCATCTTTTCCCGTATTCTACCCACCGTCTTGTTATCGTCCAGCGGCAGACCCAGCGCTTGGCTAAGATTAGTGCTGGGGTCAGCATCCACGGCCAGGACCAACCCCTTTCGAGAAAGAAACTTGATGAGTAAGGCAGCAATAGTAGTCTTGCCTGTGCCACCCTTCCCTGCGATAGCAATGGTTCTGGTCATCTCTCTGCTCTCTCTCCAGACGGATCTGAGGAAGGCAGCAGACTGACAGGCGACAGCCTCACCACTGCATTATACTCTAGAGGGCATACTTCCAGGCAAGTGCCGCACTTGGAACACTTCTCCTGGTCTATCACCTTGACTTCTCCTTTTTCTCCTTTGATTGCTTTGGTAGGACAGGTCAGAATACAGTGTTCACAGGCCCTGTCACACTTGTCGGGCAGGATATAATACACAGTAAGTTCAGGACATACTCCGGCCGGGCAGCGCTTCTCCAGAACATGAGCTTCGTATTCATCCCGGAAATAACGAAGAGTTGTTAGGACAGGATTAGGAGCTGTCTTTCCCAAGCCGCAAAGGGAACCCATCTTGACATCCTCAGCCAATGTCAGAAGAACGTCAAGATTCTCTATTTTGCCTCGACCTGCTGCGATGTCCTCCAGGATGCGCAGCATCTGTATAGTCCCCAACCGACACATGGTGCACTTGCCGCAAGACTCCTTCGTTGAGAAATCAAGAAAGAACCTGGCAGCATCCACCATGCAGTTGTCTTCATTCATCACAATCATCCCCCCCGAGCCCATCATCGAGCCAGCCTCCCGAAGGGAATCATAATCAATAGGGATGTCCAGCAAAGTCTCGGGAAGGCACCCCCCCGAAGGCCCCCCAATCTGTACTGCCTTAAGCCGCCTATCTTTAGCGATGCCGCCACCGATGTCATAAACAAGTCTGCGGAGCGTCGTCCCCATAGGCACTTCAGTCAATCCCGAGTTGACTATCTTACCTGCCAGGGTAAACATTGCGGTCCCCTTGCTTCCATCAGTGCCGACAGAGGCAAACCAGCCCCCCCCTCGTTCAACTATCATAGGAACATACGCGAAGGTCTTCACGTTGTTTAGCAGGGTTGGTTTATTCCATAGGCCAGCCTCTGATAGGTGAGGAGGCTTTGGCCTGGGTTCACTCATCCTGCCTTCCATGGCCGCAACTAGTGCCGTTGCCTCTCCGGAGACAAAAGCCCCGGCTCCAGCCGCTATCTCAATATGAAATCCATAACGGCTCCCCAAGATGTTGCCCCCCAGCAAACCCGCTTCCTCTGCTTGCTTCAAGGCAACCTTGATACGCTCGATAGCTAACGGATATTCAGCACGAATATAAACATAGCCTTCCTCGGCACCTATAGCATAGCCAGCAATAATCATACCCTCTATGACCTGATGCGGGTCGCTTTCCAGAATGACCCGATCCATAAAAGCACCCGGGTCACCTTCATCAGCATTGCATATTACATATTTCGGTTTGCTGCTCGCCTCTCGGCATTCATCCCACTTCAGATGCGTAGGAAATCCAGCTCCTCCACGCCCCCGCAACCCCGACTTTTGCAGCTCGCCGATTATCTTCTCAGCCGACATACTTAGCGCCTTCTCCAAACCCCGATATCCACCAGTAGCGATGTAGTGGTTCATATTCGCAGGGTCGCTGTAACCGCAGCGCCGTAGCACAAGACGAAGCTCATGTTCAAACCTGGGAAGCTCAGGAATGTAGACTGCCTCCCCACCGCCTCCCTCAAGCGTACCCAGAGCAAGTTCAAGGCAAGGGTCATCGCCAGCAACATATCCTTCAACAAGGCGAGGCACAGTCCCGGGACTTACATTAGAATACACCACTCGAAGAGACCCAGGCTTGGATATAGTAACCAGAGGTTCAGCATAACATAGCCCGATACAGCCGACCTGTATAACCGGGACCTGGAGGCCCTGCCGTGCCAGCTCCTTTTTGAAGGCATCAACTACATCCAGGGCACCAGCGGCCCGACCACATGTAGCTGTGCCGACAAGGATGCAGCTACGCTTCTGCAGAGCTTCCCATTCCGATGTCGCGTTGGTGGTGATTTCCTCGAAAGTCATCTTTACCAATGTCAAAACCCAAAGCCGAGAATGCACAATCACAAAACCAGCAAGGAGACGTGTCTGTGTTTTGAATCGTGGCCTTGATACCTAGCCTTGGCCTTCTGATTTCCCTTCCTCAAGCTTACCCTGGGCTTCTTGTTTGTACGGTATTAAAGCCTCTTCCACCTTAAAAGGCGTCATTCTGGGATGAATCTTGTCCTTTATCACCACCACAGGAGCCAGCATGCAGCATCCGATACAAGCTACTCTCTCCAGGCTGAAGCTTCCATCCTCGGCAGTCTCGCCCACTTTGATACCTAACTCTCGCTCCAAGGCGTCCAGAATGAGCCTTCCCCCCGCTAAATGACAGGCAGTCCCCATACAAGCCACGGTATGGTATTTTCCTAACGGAACAAAGCGAAACTGGTTGTAAAAGGTAGCAACCCCCCAAACCTCAACATCTGACATCTTCAAGAAGTCAGCAATTTCTCGTAGCGCTCTCCTGGGCAGATACCCAAGCCTTGTCTGGACCTCTTGAAGCAGCGGAATCAGGTTCTTCTTCTCTTGTCTGTGACGGCCTAGAATCTCAGCTACTGCTTGGCTAGCTTGTTCCTCCGTAATCATTCCTCAGATAGACTCAGGACTAGCCCTTAAGCTGCTTGGCAAATGCCGGAAGGAAAGCCCCTATTCCAGTCGTCTCCTTGGGTCCCACTACTACCTCCCATTCGAGCTTCAAAGCGTCCTCAAGCTCACCTTTAATTCTGGCTACTTTCCCCGGGATAACCAGTTTTCTGTGCTTCACTTTGTTCTCCACGCCCGATTTCTTTATGAATGTTCCCACGGAATCGCCGCTAAACTTACCTGCTGCCCAAGCAGTGAGAACGCCCAGCCCCTCTGCATCTTTGACACAAATGTAGGCCGGAACCTTGGTAGCCTCGACAGCCGATGAGACGAGGAAGTAGGTCAAAGCCCAATTCGAAGTAACCAGGACCGGAGAGAATTCATCGGGTTCCCCGACTTCGTAGTACTTCTCCTCCACCGCCATCGGGAAACGAGGGTCCGTATAGATGTTAAGCCGCTGAACCAGAAGAGGAAGAAGGGAATATTGGTCGAAATCGGAAAAGACAATAATGCTGGCCCACTTGTTTATGAATGCCGAGCCCACTAGCATTTCCTTCAACCCATCCTTGGCCATGAAGCAAGGAAAGGCAATGGTGGGATAGCCCAAGGGTCTGAAACCCTGCTTGAGGGCGGCCTTTCTGATGAAAGTCTGGTCTCTTATCGCCTCCAGCAGATTCTTGGAACCCGGTTCCAGAACTAGTTCCTCGATGCCCGCCTCCTTCAACTTGACGGTCAAAGGAATAAGTTCTTCTATACTCCCTCCGCGAAGCCCGACAGGAGTAAGGTTCTGCTTAACCCTTGGTATGGCCCTATCAATGTTTTCTTTAGTTATGGGGTAAACAAGCGGATGCCTATCCGCGCATATATCCCGTGCCGCAAACAAGACGTCCAGGTCTTCTGAGATTAAGATTAGACCCACATCTGTCGAATCGTGGACTTTCTTCACCAGAGCCAGGAACTTGTTCTTGTCCCCTGATGCAAAATGAAGTGCCAGTAGATTTGCTTTCAGGTTCACCCCAACCCAGGGGAACTGCAATTCCTTTATCTTTCTTGTCTTCTCCTCGATCTTGGCGTTGTCCTCCCTGTCCGAGATCAGGAGTGTAATGCCCGGCGAATGTACAAAGGTCTTTTCGTGCCGATATATCACCTCTTCGTTTCCGATTTTGACGGCGTTCTCCCCCGAGCCTACAGTGACAAGCTTTATCGGCGGCGCTAGAAGGTCCACCAGCTTGGCTTTCACTTCCTCGGATAGGTAAGGGCACTTATCAACCGTAGCCCCACCCGATGCCAGTTTCATGGCAAAGGCAAAACAAGTAGGAAAGCCACAGTCCTTACATGGCTTCTTTCCGGGAAGCATCTTTACGATCTCAGAACCTGCAATCGGCATGGCAAACCTCCTTCTATACCTGTCACTTTTCAGTCAGCCGACTACTGACGGCTGTCCACTGATTGCTCACTACTTCTAATGTTTATGCGGGAAGCTGTACTTCCCCCTTCAGCCAGGGATGCCCTGCTTTTTCCAGAAACGACAGAAGCTCATCCACATTCTTGACGTCCTCTTCTGAGGCTATTTTATCGTAGAGCCCTTTCGCCTCCAGGACATCCTTAAACCTTTCCTTTAAGGCCTTGGGCATCCATACTATACGGGCCAGGCCGCCATCCGCCTGGATGAACTTGGGAGATCTCAGTTGCTGCAGCCCGGTCCCCAGCCTTCCCTCTATTTGCTTGCCGCCCGAGGTTTCACCGGCCATGTGGGAGAATGTCTCCCCGATTACAGTCTCGCCCTTGAACTCTCTGTGCACTACGCCAAAGGCATCCGCTTCGGGGATGTAGAACACAATTGCTTCGAAACAGCCGCAAGATGTGTGTGGGTGCTCAAACGCGCTATAGAGATAGACCCTGTCATAGTTTCCCAGAGACTTTTCCGCTTCAACTACATTCACCCCTGAGTATTCACCTCTTACTGCGTCAATAAGCTCGCCTTTTGGTATAGCGAATATAGGTCCTTCGGGATCAATCTTGGCAGCAGCTCTTCCGTCGAACCAGTTTATCGCCCCACAGTTGGCGATTCTATTGGGCGTTATGATAGAGCAATGGGTCGGAGCGAAGCTCTGGCACAGAACGCACCCGTAGAACGTATCCACATCTTCGTCATTCAATTTCCTCACTCGTTCGTCCCTGGCGGCATAGACCTCCAGGGCGTGGGGAAGAAGCTCCTTTATCTTGGCTCCGTCCGTGATAATGGTGACCCGGATCTTCTCGATGATTGGCATCTCCGACGTATAGAGCAGGATATAGATTTCTCCTAATTCCCGCAGGGAGGTAAAGCCCTTTTTGTAGCAGTTCTTGCTCATCCTCATCCACACATCCTGTCTCTGATTCATGTGATACCAGCCCTCAATCATATTGGTGAACATATGAATCCGCCTCTCGATGATAGCCTCAGCATCCTTGTCCAGTTGCGCGCCGGCAACATCTATCAGTATCCCAATAGGATAGCTGCCGCCGCCCTTCTCTTCATCGTAAGGCTGCAGGTCAGCTATATCCGGGCCTATAATCTCTATTTTCTCATGCTCCACTTCATCAGGACTCTTGACCGTAGCCAGTTCAAACTTGTGTGCTGCTTTCGGCCCACCGAATTCGATATAGAGATCTTCCTTCCTTATTACCTCGCCTTCGTATTGAGGTCCGATATCGACATGAAATCCGTTCGCCATTTCCTATGCTCCTTTCCTTAAATTACCTATTAGGCTTTCCAGGAATGCTTTCCATTGCTCATCTTTTCTGAAATTGGGAAGAGAATAATTGGCATTGGGGAAGTAATACTTGCACAGGGTCATCGTTTTGAGATGAGGGGCGAAGTGTTTGAGCACAGACAGGCCCTGTTCTCCAAGATCGCTCCTTATACCGAAGAAGATCACCAGGTCATGGTTACCCTCTTTTTTGACCCCGCGCCAATCTGGATCTTTCAGAGCATTGATTATCTCCACAATATCGTAGGAGCTGTCAGGCTTTACCCCCAACTCCGACATCTTGGCCCTGACATGAGCCGTGGCGCACGTAGGAATATTGGCAGCTTTGGCAATCTCCAGCGCATACTCCAAGACCAGCTTTCCCTCAAGCGACCGTTTAACCAGCAGAGGGCCGAGTACAAGCAGCGGTCTTTTCGCCTTCTGTATCAGGTCGGCATATTCCTGAGGATCTTCTATCAGCCTGGCGGACTTTATCCCGGTTAAGACGTTTACCCTGTGATACGGTATTACACTCATTTTCCCCTCCTTCTAATGTATCACGGCATCCACAGGAACCTTGCTGGGATAAGTGCCGATAAGGGTAGGAAGCCCCACAGGCTCCCTGGGCTGCCAGCCGATTCTCTGGAGATATTCCCGTACCTCTTTCTTGTAAACAAGAGGAATGTCAGGGTCCCTGCGCACGAATAGTTGAATGTCCTCAGGAAGGCCGCCGCCCATGTATTTCTTGTACAAAGAAATGTAATGATTCAGTTTTATGGCCCTTCCCTGCGGGGTGTCATTCTTTCTAATACACAATTTGGGAATCGTCACCATGGCCTTCTCTTTAGTCTCACATACATAGGCCAGGTGCTCAGGAGAAGGCTCTCCGGTATCCACAATTTGCTTCTTCCTGGCGTCCATGACCTTCCAGTCGTCTTCTTCTTTCCTCGACAGATACAACCTTCTGTATTTGGAGGAATGAGGTCCCAGTATCACCGGAATGCCCAACCTGTTGCAGCCTGCACCGATGGAAGCGGCCTTCTGTGAGTATGCCCCCCAGGCCACTCCCACGGCGCCCACGCGATTAAGAACATAGTCAGCCATCACCTCGTAGTTTCCTCTCAGGGGCAATGCCGCGAAGATATTGGCAATCTTTATGGCTGCTCCGGTGATATGACTGTTAGCGACACAGGACCCAACGTTCACCACTCCTCCCATGTCAAAGGCAGGCGGGTATTTCTCGTAAACGGTCTTGCCATCGGCATCCTTCCACATCCCGGCGGCCATACTGCTGCAGCCGGATACCACGACAATGTACTTTCTCTTGGCAAATTCATCCACCATTTCGGCAATGTCCCGGATGTCAGGGAAGTTCGAGCAGCCCACAATGGCGACCACTCCAGGGATTGTGCCCAGAGTTATAGGTGCGCCGACGGTCCTTATCTCCGTATCCATAATCGGACCGCGCCCAGCTCGCACCTTCCAGGTCTCCTTACTCGCCCCCATCTGCATTATCTTGAAGATAGGAATCTTGCGAGGACACTCTGCCTCACACTTTCCACAGCCAACACAGAGATTGAATTGCTCCCTTATCAGGTCGAAGTTGCCCTTGGCGACCTCAGCTATCCCCGCGCCAATGTTGAAGAGATTAGGACAGACCTGCTCACACATGCCACAGACATTACACTTGGCTGCCAGTTCCTTGGCCTCCTCCTCCGTCAGCCATTCCTTTCTCCTCTGCGGAGCGATTGCCATCGCCACCTTGGCCGCTACCTCAGCAGCCTTTCGAGGGTCAAGGATGGCAAAATGCTTCCTGTCTTCTATCATCTGTCTGACTATCTCCTCGGTGTCCATCTCAGAGGCATCTTCAAGACCATACATAGCCTTATCCAGAGTAGCTATAAGAGCTGATCCAGCTTTAGATGCTTCTATGGGCATATCAGTCCTGACGCACTGCTCATCCGTCATTATCACATCGGCAATCCCGCTCCTGATGAAGAAAAGCTGCCGGGAGAAGGGACCGACCACCTTGGCTCTATCGGAATACCTGCTTGTCTCCAATGCAGTGCAACACACGCCGCACACCTCAACCTGGTCATAGAGATTATTCTCCCGCAGGTAATCGATGACCACGGTGGAGGTAGCCGGATTATGTCCCACAAACAGGATTACGGGCTTGCTTTTGTCCACTGCCCCCCAGCCCAAATCTATCAGCGGTGTGTCAGCAACTGAGGTAGGATAGTTGAATCCCACTATCTGGGCAATGTCACCTACTTCCATGCCCACATGGTCCAGCATGCCCGCATGCAGAGCCTTCGACTCATAATCCAGATAGCTACCTTCTTGTCCCATTGCGGTGGAATCCAGGAGATGAGTGATTTCTTTGAAGACGTATTCTATGGCTGTCACAAGGTCGCCCAGAGTCTCCGGCTTCAAGCCGACGACCGTCCTTATGTGCGGCGCTTCGATGTTGATTGATCCGCCTAAATCTATCTTCTTATCCGGACCGTGTTTCTCAATTAAGAACTCCAGAATATGCCCGGCATGAGCAGCATGAGCGGAACATCCCATCAGGCATTGCAGGAGCACCCATCTTGCCTGCTGAGTGGCTATGTCGATACCACACCCCCCTCTCCTGGTCTCAGTGAGGTCACATTTGCCATAAGTACAGAAGCAACACAAGTCACAGAATGGCGCATAAAAAGGCGCATATGTTTTCAACAACCTCATGTCCCAGTTTCTGAGGTCCGGGATTTCCGGCATCGGAGTAGGGCCCAGCGGCTCCCAGGGGATCTCCGCTTTTATCTTCTTATGAATTTCCTCTAGTTTGCGTGTTAGTTCTTTAACCTCTGCCATATTCTTACCTCGCTGTTATTGTTTCCTTTATCAGTTTCAAGGTCTCGGGATGCCGCAAGACAAGGGCATTTGCCCCGGCCAAGAGAAGCGATAACGCTGTGACTCCTTCCCAAAGCAATCCTTGTTTCTTGTTTTCCTTGGCCTGTTTTGTCTTCCAGCATTCCCCACCAAGATTGGCAATAATCGGCATCATGGTCATACTGTCCTTCGTCATGATACCAATCTGCTTTACCCTCTCAATCAAAGAGAAACTGTATTCCATCCCATAGCCAAGTGCCGAAGACAAGGGGTCAATCACAATCCTGTCGGGAGGAAATATCTTGCTCAGTTTGACGTTCAGTTCCTTAAGCAAATTGATATCCAGAGGACTCTGGGCAATTGCCGTATGGCCGTGGTCCAAAATCGCCTTGCCCACCGCTTCGTAGTTTTCTTTTAGCACCGGACCTATCAGGAGGTTCATTCCATCGCATACTTCAGCTACCTTGGTAAGGACTTCAACATCCTTCTTATCGTCTCCCGAGCCATAGACAATCAAGGGCACAGTTATAGATCCGGCTACCCTCTTGGCCAATTCCGCTGCTTTGTCAGCAGGAGCGTTCTTGACTGCCGGGTCGGTACTCATAAGGAACAGTGAGACTGCATCCACACCAAAGCCCTGGCATTTCTTAGCCCAGCTAACCGGGTCGGAGATTACGTCCTTGAAGGGCTCGACCGCATGCTCCGGCCAATCCTCAGGCTTCATATCGAGAACTTCCAGAGCAAACTTGGCTGGATTTGGATTCGAGCCCTGGTCGAAAAAATGAAGGGGAAGGATGTTCTCTCCCCCGATCTTCAGACTCTTATTGCCTTTCCCTATAGTCACCTCTCTGACTACCCCGGTATACGCTTCGATCGGCGCTTTATAGTCCATTCTTTACCCTCCTTGACTTTCCCAGGTTACTAGATAAACTGCCTGTCATTCTGAGCGCGGCCAAGAATCTAGACCCTTCGCCATTTGCTCAGGGTGACATACCGAGTGCTAACTCTCGAGCCAGGCGTCCGAGTACAAAGTCTCTCCCATTAGAACCCTGGCTGTCTTAACATACCCCACTTCCTTTTGAGATAGGGCGGACAGGTCTATATCCTCCTTATCCATTGCCTTATGAATAAGCCCGGTAATCTTCGGCATTTCCCCCTTGACCAGACTCATAAGCTCCTTATCCAGAGGATCAGCAATAGCAGAACGAAGCCCGTTTCTGCCCAGCATCACCACGTAGGTGCGATTAAGCAGCGGCCGCAGTGTTTCCGGCACTCCGTTAGATACGTTGGAGAGCCCCACTGTTGATTTAACGCCAGGCAGAACATCCTCGAGTATCTTCATGAATTCCAGATTCGTTACGGCGAACCTCTGCCCCTCACCAGCCGTACTGACGGGCAGAATTATGGGGTCAACCCAGATATCCTCGTTGGGAATACCCAATTCATTGGCATATGTCACCGTGTCCATGATACTCTCTATCTTGGAATCGACATCGGGAGGCATTCCCTTGTCTGTCATCACGGAAACCACTACGTCGCAGTTATGTTTCTTGGCTAAAGGAAGCATGTTCTGTTTGGAGTCAGTCTTGCCCGAAGCAGAGTTGAGCAGGGGTCTCTTCCTGCAGTTCTTCAAACCTGCTTCCATAGCCACCGGATTCATAGTATCTATAGACAATGGCAAATCGGTAGCTTCCTGGACTGTGGTGACCAGCCACCGCATGGTCTCCTCGGTGTCTTTCTTCATCGGACCGACATTCAAGTCAACGTAATCGGCTCCAGCCTCGGTTTGGGCCTTCGCCAAATCCCGGATTACTTTGGCATCTCTCTCTCTTATAGCTACGGACACCGCCTTAGCTATGACATGTATGTTTTCGCCAATAATGACCATATCGAGTACCTCCGATCTATTGAATTGGGAGCCGGGATAAACCATCGAAATATAGCAGGCAAACGCCTATTTGTCAAACCCCTGGCGCAGAGCAGTTATCGATACCGTTCTGAGGAGCCACATCTATCCGTAGGGCAAACAAACTCTAAGATTCGCGGCCCGGCCAGCGATAACAGAGAATCGTGCCAGGTAGTCTCTTGCTTGCACCCGTGTTCTAGTTAACGTCAACCGCGGCGCTTTGCTATAATCTCACCCACTATTGGGGAACGGGCAGAGAACGAGGTTCTGCCAATCAGGTCTGAGTAAATGGCTAAAGATTACTACCGGATTCTAGGCGTGGCCCGGAATGCATCGGACACGGACATCAAGAAAGCTTACCGTAAACTGGCCATGCAATACCATCCCGATCGCAACCCGGGGAAGGAGAAATGGGCCAACGATAAGTTCAAAGAGATCAACGAGGCTTATGGAGTCCTCGGCGATCCTCAGAAAAGAGGTCAATACGACCAATTTGGCACTGTCGGCAATGTTGGCGATATCTTCGGCAGTCCTTTTACGGCAACGACCTTCGAGGAGATGATGAGAGACTTCGGCGGGGCCGGCTTGAGATCCGACTTCCTCGACGACATATTCGGCGATTTCTTGAAGGATAAAGGCTCTTCTTTTACTTTCCGAAGCTTCGGCGGTAGACCTGGCAGAGTAGTATTCGAAGCCCGGCCCGGGCAAGGAATCAATCTGGATGAAGTGCTCGGCCAGACGCGCAGACCTCAGGAAGTTCGTTACCAGCTGGCCATAACCCAGAAAGAGGCTTCGCGGGGAGTCAAGAAGATACTGAAGAGAAAGGGGAAGAGTCTGGAGGTCAAGATCCCCCCCGGAGTAAAGACGGGCAGTGTGGTGAAATTGAGGAATGCCCGCCAGATAAGCGATGGGCGGCCCGGTGACATTCTGATCGAAGTCGTAGTTAAGTGACCTGCACTCACAGAGGCCCGATGAACAAGATGAGGGTGACCTTTACCTCCGGTGACCTGTTACTGGAAGGAATAGCGGCTGAGCCTCAGGGCGCCGGACCCTTCCCGGCCGTAATAGTGTGCCATCCTCATCCCCTCTACGGCGGTAGCATGGACAACAATGTGGTCGATAATCTCTGCCAGGCATTGACTAAAGCATCGTTTGTTTCACTCAAGTTTAACTTCCGCGGAGTAGGCGCCAGTCAAGGGGAGTTCGGCAAGGGAATAGGCGAACAAGCAGACGTGGAAGCCGCCATTTCCTTCATAAGTACACTGGAGCAAATTGACCCTGAGAGAATCGGCCTTGCCGGCTATTCTGCCGGCGCCGGCTTTGGGCTTCCCCTCGGTTGTAGCGACGGTAGGATTAAGGCTCTAGCGGCAATCTCACCCACGCTCAACATGTTCGATTTTGACTTCCTTCAAGACTGTCCCAAACCGAAGTTGCTTATCGCAGGAGGCAGGGACAATTTCACACCGGCTGACCAGCTCCTTGAATTCTGCCGGAATCTAGTCGAGCCGAGACAGTATGAAATCATCGAAGGAGCAGACCATTTCTGGTGGGAGCATGAATCTTGCCTGGCCGCCAAGGTGACCGACTTCTTTCTCGAAGTGCTATAGCTTGGGCCTGCCCTTATTTCATCGCTCCGGCATCGCAAAGCTTGTTTATATGACCGGGTTGAGGATTTCAGACCGCGTGGTTCTGAACCAAGACCGGAGCTGTGATATTACGTTAAGCGGTGCCTATTATCGAAGCTCTAGAATATCCTCCAGGATACGGGCAGCGTCACGGACAAAGACACGGCACCTGTTTTCAAAGACGCGGCTCTCTCTCGCCGATTTAAGCCCGGCAGGATTACTCAAATCATAACCAATCAGTTCTCTGCATTCGACGGAGCCATGAAGGGCCGTGAACCTGTCGATAAATTCCTTCACCAATTTGTGTGTTTCCCGTCGAGATGCCTCATCGGCTGTATTTGTCTGACCATGCTTCAATCCAATCACCATTACCGCTCCGGTTGCGGCCCCGCAGGTTCTGCCCATGCGCCCTATCCCCCCACCAAAACCACAGGCAATCTTCAGAGCTAATTCTTTCCCCAGGCCAAACTGCTCGCTATATGCCGATAGCACAGCAGGAGCGCAAGAAAACCCTTTCTCAAACTGCTTTTCTGCTTCTTTTACTTTGCTCATTCTTTCTCCCTCTGTCTTTTGAATGCGATGTCTGTCAGTCACTATAATACATTCGAAAACCTCACAGTGTAAAGACCGTTTTCGAACTCGCTCCGCGCACGTGGAATATAGTTGACTGTCTTCCGTTCGGATGTTAGCATTTGTATACATGCCTGCTTCGTCCCATGATTAAGGCAAGAGGCAAAGGAGGGAAGGAAGACATCTATGAAAGCACTGACAGTTAGAACTTTAGGACATCTATTGCTCGCGGCGACCATCGTGGTTTTGACCGTGACCGGCTGCGGCGGCGTATCGGAGGCTCCGACTATTCCGCCGGTGGAGACTTTCATCATCCCATTTGAGGACTTCGGTGAAACGGACGGTTTGATCTCTCTGGCTGAATCAGGTAATCAATCCAACTGGAATTTTGCGGCATTCACCGTAGTCTACTGGGGCGCAATTCTCATAACAAAACTCGCCGTGCCTGTGCTGGCATTTCGCGCATCCTTTCAGCATACACCGGTGCAGCAGGACGACGGCTCCTGGCTCTGGACATACTCGGTAAACGCGGGCAACGCCACATACACCGCAGAGTTGCATGCAGAGTTTATCACAGAGGGAGTCCACTGGAGTATGAACATCTCGAAGCAGGGCGAGTATGAGGACTTCCTGTGGTATTATGGCGAATGCGACCTCCCGGCAACCGAGGGTTTCTGGGTTCTCGAGGAGAGCCCAGCTGTCCCGACCGACCTCCTACGGATAGATTGGTCCCGCAATATCTCTGAAGGTACATACGCTGTCAAATACACAAACATAGTCCCCGGCGGTGACATGAACGGCGGCTATATCGACACTCGCTATACTGCAGGTACCCCATACGACCATATCTGGGACCTGTATAACAAGATCCAGGACAACCACACCGATATCCAGTGGAGCAGTACGACCGGGGAAGGGCGCGTCAGGAATTCCAATTACTTTGGCGATTACGACTGGCACTGCTGGGACAGCGATCACGCAAACGCTGAGTGCTCTTGATAGTCTCCGATACTCCCGCTGCACAGTGTCCCTGTGATTCCAATCCGGGGACACTGTGCTAACAGAGCCTAATACAAGTCAGGCATCACGTGTCGAGATGGCGCTTTGCCCTCCATGCCTCAGTGGGGTGGGACATTTTTCTCAAACAAGGGTATAATTCTAGGTCAAATTCATTCCTATCCAAGGTGAAAGGAGATTGTTATGTCTAACGTTTATGAGAGACTTCGCGAAAGACTGGATATGTTCCCCCAGGGATTCCCTGAGACTGAAAGCGGCGTGGAACTGGAGATACTGCGGCACCTCTTTGCTCCTGACGAGGCCGAGATAATGCTGCACTTGAAACCCTTCCCGCCCGAAAACGTGGCGACTCTAGCCGAGAGAACGGGCAAGGACAAATCTGAACTGGGAGAGACTCTTTACGAGATGTCCAGAAGAGGGCTGATAATGCGTTACAAGGCGCCCGACGACGACCTTTACTACGCGCTGATACCCTGGGTAGTCGGAATCTGGGAACTCCAGTTGAATAACCTGACCCAGGAAAACATCAAGCTTTACGAGAAGTATTTCGAAGAAGGGATGGTACCTCTGCAACGAAATCGAAAGATAGGTGGACTTCGCGTTATCCCTGTCGAGACAGAGATAGAGGGAGGCACCGAGATTCAGCCCTACGAAAAGGTATCACAGATTATCGAATCGCATACCAGGTTTGCCGTTGCCGACTGCATTTGCCGGAAAGAGGCGAAAATGCTTGGCAAGGGCTGTGACAAGCTGCTGGACGCTTGCATGAGTTTCGGAGCATCGGCCGACTTTTATATTGAAAACGGCATCGGCCGGGAGATTTCAAAAGATGAGGCTAAGAGAATACTCCTGAAAGCCGAGGAGCACGGCCTGATTCACTGCTCCACGAACAGCGAGGGCAACAAGGCTTTCATATGCAACTGCTGTGGCTGCTGCTGCAAATCCATGGCCAACGTCACGAAGTACGGTAATCTGCAGGCCATAGTGAGATCAAATTACTACGCCATAAAAGACCAGGAGACCTGTACCGATTGCGGCACCTGCCTGGAGCGATGTCAGGTAAGCGCCATCCGAAATGAGGATGACCACACCGTCGTCGAAAAGCAAAGGTGCATTGGCTGCGGGCTCTGTGCATCTACGTGTCCCACGGGGTCCATCACCATGGCCCGCAAGTCGCCTCAGGAATCCTCTCCCATTTTTCCCGGCACCAAAGCATTATTACAGGCAATGGGAAAGGAAACTGGCAAGGCATATCCTTTCGAGTAGAATCAGAGATCGTTTCTGTAATCAGGGGTTATCTTCGGGCTCGATGCAGCTTGCGGCAGGCTGCCTCGATACGCGTCAAGGCTTCGTCGATATCCAACGATGAGACCATCCGGCTGGTGACCGCACGGAACGGGCGCCCGTCCCGCAGACCTATCTTCACTCCAGCCGCGTCCAGAGCTTGAATAAACGTTACGGGGGACAAGGGCGGCAAGACATGGAACATCACGATGTTCGTCGGGATTTGCTCCTGCGCCAAGCTGATCCCCTTGATGACCGCCAGCCCCTGCGCCAGGCGTCTGGCATTGGCGTGATCTTCGGCCAGGCGATCCACCATCGTCTCCAGCGCTACGATGCCGGCAGCGGCCAGAACCCCAGCCTGCCGCATGCCACCACCCAGCATCTTGCGGAACTTCCGTGCCCGCTGGACAAAGTCCCTGCTCCCATACAGCAGTGACCCCACCGGCGCACTCAACCCCTTCGAAAGGCATAATGCCACCGAATCGACATTCTGCGCCAATCTGCACGCCGGCACACCCAGCGCAATCGCAGCATTGAAGATACGCGCACCATCCAGGTGCACTTTCAGCCCATGTTTGTGGGCCAGATTACACACTTCGTTTGTGTAGTCCACTGTAAGGACAGCCCCGCCGCAGCGATTATGCGTGTTTTCCAGACAAATGAGCGTGGTCGGCGGGTAGTGAATATCCTTTCCCCGGATTGCCTGCTCAATATCGTGGGCATTGAGACGTCCCTGACTATCAGTCGGCAAGATGTGCATGACTACACCGCCCAGGGCCGCGGCACCGCCCACTTCGTACCAGAAGATGTGTGCCTCGTCTCCTACGATAATCTCGTCGGCATGCTTGGTATGAGTGAGGACTGCAATTAGATTGCTCTGGGTACCCGAGGTGGTGAACAATGCAGCTTCCTTGTCCATCATCCTCGCCGCCATTGCCTCCAGCCGGTTGACCGTGGGGTCCTCGCCATAGACATCGTCACCTACCTCAGCCTCGAACATGGCCTTGCGCATCTCCGGCGTGGGGTGGGTAACAGTGTCGCTGCGCAAATCAATCACTTTCATCTCAGACCGTCTCATTTTCCCACCAAGTCGATTGATGGATAACCGCCTTTTTGCTGGGCTTTCTCAAACAGAAGCGCGGCCACAGCTATATCCTCAACGGCAATTCCGGTCGAGTCGAATACGGTGATGGCCTTGTTGTCCGTTCTTCCTTTCTTCTTGCCCACAACTACCTCCGCCAGAGTCCCGTAGAGTTCATCGATGCTATAGATACCTTTCTGAATAGGGACGTTAATCTCTCCACTGCCGCTTGCCTGCTTCAAGTCATCGACAACGACGACCGCATCCTTCAATATCGAAGGATCCAGCTCTTGCTTACCCGGTGCATCGGCGCCAACCGCATTTATGTGCGTTCCCGGTATTATCCACTCCTTCTTGACGACAGGCCCGCGGGCCGGGGTCAATGTGCAGACAATATCGGATGCCACCGCTTCCTGAATGGAGCAGCTCTTAATCTTGAACTGCGGCAGTGCACTTACTAAGTTATCTACCGCTGATTGGGAGACATCGAAAGCATTTATTGAGATGGGACTGAACAACTCGGCATGAGCCAGTATCTGCGTGTGGGCCTGAAAGCCGGCACCGACAACCCCCAAAGTATGCGAATCCCGCCGAGCTAGATACTTGGACGCGATCGCCGCTGCCGCCCCTGTCCGATAAGCCGTGATTTCAGTAGCGTCCATTATAGCTAGGGGATACCCCGTTTCGGGGTCATTGTAGATCAAGACGGCCATGACCGAGATTAGACCACGAGACGGATTCTGCGGGTGCACGTTTACCCATTTCACGCCCGCGGACCCGGGCAGGGCGGCAGGCATTGCTCTGAAATCACCGCGCTCGACCGACAGGTACACCTTGGGTGGCATCTTTCCCTTGCCTTCGCCCCACATCCGGAAAGCCTCCTCCACCACCTTAATGACGTCCCCCATTTTCATCAGGGTCTTTACGGCGTTTCTATCTAACAAAAGTGTAGGCATAAACTGCTAAACCTCCTGACTGTTGTGAAACTTCCCCATTGAATTTACTCTATTCTGGCGGCACGGTCAATACACGATTTTGTTCTGCTCTGCCTCCCTCCTGCCAGTGCGATGGCCACTTCGCAGTCTGAGTAACAGACTCGGTTTCGCCTCTGTTAATCTGGCTCAGGGGGTGACTGGAATCAAAGAGGCAAGGTTGAGATGGCTCCCATTACCCAGTTGCTGGACCAATCACCTGGATTCCAACAAGCTAATTGAACAATCCAGCTCTTCGTGCGACAGGGCCGTGACTAGCTAGGATGAACCAAAGAGGGAGCCCACTTGGAGACTCCCTCTTTGCCAGAGTTCAACTAGCTTCGAACTCGGTTAATCCCTTCGTCCCATTCCTATCTGGGGCCCTTTACAATTTGCACGGAGTCTGTACCCACAATGAGAATGTCGCCATATGTTTGGCCTGTCAGGGTCGCCTCCGTGCTCGTAATTGTCAGAGGCAGCGCCTTTGCGTCGAAGTACAGCAACAAATCCTGGTCACCGTCTCCAACATACCTGTGCCTTCCACTCAGGACCTCCAGCACGTCCACCATCTGCCACTTGACAGGAGCTACACCTTCAAGCTCCACCGTCTCAGGGTCCACGGTGCTGGCGTCGAAACCGGAGGTAGTATGAATGGCTACCGCTAGAAGCTTACCTGACCGCAGGTTTATGCTGTTGGGGTAGATGCCAGGCATGATGTCGATATCGACTGGTAGTTCAATCTGAGGTGCTACCTCGATGTAATTCTCCTTCGTCTCAGTGTCTTGCCCGCAGCCGTTGCTGACGGTCAGACTGACCGTGTAGTTGCCGGCGGTGGCGTAGGTGTGGGAGGGACTCTGAGCAGTGCTGTTGCTGCCGTCGCCGAAGTCCCAGTACCAGCTGTCGTACGTGCCCGTGGAGTCGTCGAAGAAGTCAATTCCCACATTAACGTACGGGTTGGTGTCGCTGGCGTGGAAGTTGGCCTCGGGTAAAGGCAAAACCGTTATGTAGTCAATCTTCGTCTCAGTATCGTCGCCGCAACCGTTGCCGACGGTCAGGCTCACGGTGTAGGTGCCAGCAGTTACATAGGTGTGGTAGGGGTTCTGAGCAGTGCTGTTGCTTCCGTCACCGAAGTCCCAGTACCAGCTATCATAGGTGCCAGTGGAGTCATCGAAGAAGCCAATCTCTACATTAGCACAGGGTTGTATGTTGCTAGCGTAGAAGTCGGCCTCAGGCAAAGGCCGGACCGTTATGTAGTCAGCCCTGGTGTGGGTGCTTTGGCCGCAGGCGTTGCTGACGGTCAAGCTGACAGTATACGTCCCGGCGCTGTTGTAGGCGTGCGACGGATTTTGAGCCGTGCTGTTGGTGCCGTCGCCGAACTCCCAGAACCAGGTATCGTAGACGCCGGTGGAGTCATCGAAGAAATCAATCTCTGTACCGGCGCAGACAGTCGTCATATCAGCGTGGAAGTTCGCCTCGGGTAAAGCCAAGACCGTTATGTAGTCAGCCTTGGTTTCGGTGTCATTGCCGGAGCCACCAACAGTCAGACTAACGGTGTAGTTACCAGCGCTGATATAGGCGTGAGTGGGATTCTGCTCAGTGCTGTTGCCGCCGTCGCCGAACTCCCAGTACCAGCTATCATAGGTCCCGGTAGAGTCATCAAAGAAGTAAATCTCCTGGCCAACGGAGACCAGGGTATCGCTGGCATGAAAGTCGGCGTCAGGCGCTGTGGGAACAAAGGCACCAGGTTCGTCCGCCGCCAACGCAGATATCGCCGCCCCCTCCGGACCGGCAAAGGAATTGATGACCTCTCCGGTGTCCGGATCGACCTCATAAATAATGTTGCTCTCGTAGAACCCAAGGAAAAGTGTATTCCTGCTCGAAGAGAAGCCCAGGCCGTACAAGCCGTAACCTGAACCGATGGGAGCAAGAAGAGAATTCAAGACCTCCCCCGTTTCGGCATCAATCTCGTAGACGGTGATCGGGTTTTCTTGGGCAAAGTCAAGCCCCATATAGCTATATACTTTACCGTCCCCTACGTTCACTACCCTGGCCACCAGCGTGTACGTACCTGTGGAGTTCGCAGCCCACGACCAGTGAGTCCACGGGGTATCCGGCCAATTAGCATCAAGCGTATCCGCATAGAACACGCGGTCTACTAAGGTTGCACCGTCCATGATATCAACCGAGCACTGGTCATTGAATCCAGGGTCTACGATAGGATCCTCCTCCGTAGAGAAAAATGCCCAGCCTCCAATCACGTCTCCTTCGTTGACCGTGAAGTTCTGGCTTATGTAGGTATCTTCATCTTGGGCACCGTTCACCAGTAGCGCAAAATAACCGCCGCTTTCAGCAGTATAGTTGGTGCCGTTCGTGGATGCCCACGACGTCACAACCGAGGCATCACCGCTGCTTCCCGTATAGACGTTCCAGCCCTCAAAATCCGCGGATTCAAAACCCTGGTTGGTCATACCAAACGACGGGGCCGGTTCTCCTCCCTCACTACTCGAGACAAACAGGCTGTCCCTTGTGCCGGCAAACGTGAGTCCTCCTACCATAGATACGCCGGGTCGCAAGATTGTGATAGTTGCGCCTAAATCCGGATCAAGGACACGAATAGTCGCATTGTCCCCATACTGCAGCGCGTATAATGCATCGCCGGAGAACCCGAGGGCGTCAATCTCAGTTTCGCCCGTATGACCAGCGAACAGTAGTGAATTGGCCATCAGAAGGGCGCCATCGGTTGATGAGTCCCAAAAATCTGACCGGATATCGCTCGAGACCGGGAAGAAATTCAGACCAACTACCAACCCGGCCCCTTCCATCATTGGCTCTTTTACAGCTATAAGAGGCACGTCGTTGCTCCAGTGGGCAACCTGGTAAGCATCCGGCGCTAGGCTGACCTCACTATAAACCGAACTCAGCCCTCCATTGAAGGAAGTAACGCCATCGAGAATTGGATGCCCGGAGTCATCAGCTACCAGAGTTAGATAGTTCTCTTGACCTAGCAAATTCTGGCTAAAGGGCAGGTAACCCCCTGTACTGATGCGACCTCCTATGCCCAAACCCGCCTCGGCGGGGTCATAAAAGGCGTATGTCGCGACCACTACTCCGCCACCGGCATCTATGTAGTCTGCTAGAACATCGCCCAGAGCGGTACTATTCCCAAACTCAATATCTGAATAGACGAGAACGGCGTCATACTCCTGCAGCTCGGCCAGAGTCGGTACCTCATATCCCGGACTGACCAGGAACGCATCCACCCCGGAGAACAGGCCGGTCGAGGTCAACTTAGCCTGGACATCCGCATTCCACGAAGCCTCTTCGGCCCCGTATACCGCCACCTTCGGCAGCCGTTCCAACTGGCTGATTATGTCGCCGGTCGAAGGGTCAATCTCGTAGATGATATTAGTGCCGATTGTGGTGAAAAACATTCTACCGTAGCCATAAGCCAGACCGTCACCACCGCCATCCGTACCTGTCGGCGTCGGTATAGCATTCAATACAGCGCCCGTTGATGGGTCGAGCTCGTAAATCGTGTTATTGTTCCCATCAACCATGAACAGCCTGGGGCCTGTAACCGCGCCTCCGATGGCGAAGTTATCGAAGGCAGCGTCAAGATAGTACGCCTGAACATTCATCTCAATGTCCAGGCGCACTGTGGTCCCGGCGTAGGCGGAGATATCCCGGGAAAAAGCTGTCATCGGTATGCTCTCTGGGTCCACCCCCTCCGTGGTTATGAACAGCGTCTCGATGATGCTGTCATCCGAGGGGTCCCGCACGTTCACAGCGAGATACTGCTCACCCGGGTAGAACTCACCTGCCCAGTTCGTGTACCACATATCCCAGGTCAGCCTCGCAGCATCGGGCCCGAGAGCGACGTCCTGGTACATGCGGTGGTTCCCCACGAAATTCTGCAGCTGGTAAGCCAGGTAGTTGCCGTCAGTTGAGTAGTAGGTGATCGGCAGCCCGTCAGAATACTGGTTCACCCAGACTTCGTCGCAGAAATCCCACGTAGAGTCATTGTAACTCACTACGTCCCCGTCCTGCGCAATTCCCCATGTGCCCTCATCGGGGAACTCATTATCTTCCACCAAAGTCCAGCCGCTGTAGTCCCCGGTTTCAAAACTCCCGTTGATAATCGTACTGGCTCCATTTGCTGAGACCGGCAATGTGGATGCAAAGCTCAGCACCAGCACCGCCACAGCTAGTATGCCAAACATTTTCGTTCTCATAAATGCTCCTTTCCTAAGTCTCTTGCCTGTACAAACAACACGATATAGCTATATCTTCGCCCTATGACCTCCTTTCAAAGC
>Ga0153915_10001265_pt1 | contig 23275 bp, 18 predicted proteins | sample Opewatmetagenome_2_FD_107003 | JGI IMG/M metagenome (GOLD analysis project Ga0153915, IMG submission 107003) | Freshwater wetland microbial communities from Ohio, USA - Open water 3 Core 3 Depth 3 metaG | ecosystem: Environmental > Aquatic > Freshwater > Wetlands | place: USA: Ohio, Lake Erie...
AACACCAAGGGCTTCACGCTGATCGAGCTGTTGATCGTGGTGGTCATCATCGGCATTTTGGCGGCCATCGCGATCCCCAAGTTCGCGAACACGAAGGAGAAGGCGTACGTCGCGTCGATGAAGTCGGACCTGCGGAACCTGGTGACGGCGCAGGAGGCGTACTTCGCGGACAACGTGACCTACACGGCGACCATGACGAACCTGAACTACAACGCCTCGGCGGGGAACACCGTGACGGTCGGGACGGCGACGGGCACGGGGTGGGCTGCGACGTCGACCAGCAACGCGACCCTGAAGACCTGCGGGATTTTCGTGGGGAGCGCGACGCCGCCGATCACGGGCCAGTCGGAAGGCGCGCCGGTCTGCCAGTAGCGGGCATCCCGGCGTCCATCTGATCGGTCCGACGTTCTTGGACCGCGCGGCCGCCCCATGTCGGGGCGGCCGCGCTGCTTGCGGGGCCCGGGGCCGGCCGGCAGCTTAGGCCGGATGCCGATGGGCATTGGTGGACACGCCCCCGCGCGAGCCGGAGCCGGGGATGCCGCGCGGATTGCGCGCGACCTCTACGGCCTGCGCACCGAGGCGCGGTCGCTCCCCGGCGAGTACGACGACAACTTTCACCTGACGGCGGACGACGGCGCCGAGCTCGTGCTCAAGGTCATGCACCCGGAGCGCGAGCGTGGGTTCGTGGAGCTCCAGTGCCGGCTCCTCGGACACCTCGCGGCCCGGGCCCCGACCCTGCTGCTGCCGCGCGTCGTGCCGGGGACGGGCGGCGAGCCGATCGCGACGAGCGACCGGATCGGCGGCGTCCCGCGCCTCGTCTGGATGCTGACCTACCTACCCGGCCGCGCCCTCGCCGCTACGAAGCCCCACCCGCCGCGCCTGCTCGAGGAGCTGGGCGCGCTGCTCGGCCGGCTCGACGGGGCGCTCAGCGACTTTTCGCATGCCGCGGCGCACCGGGAGCTGAAGTGGGACTTCGCGAGGGCCGGCTGGATCCGCGACCACCTCGGGGCGATCCGCGACGCGAGCCGGCGGGCCCTCGTCGAGCGCTGGCTGGCGCTCTACGACGCCGAGGTGGCTCCGGCGCTTCCGGACCTGCGTCGCAGCGTGATCCACGGCGACGCGAACGATCATAACGTGCTGGTGAAGGTGGAGCGCGGCCGCGCGCCGGAGCTGGTGAGCGTCATCGACTTCGGCGACGCACTGTACACCGTCACGGTCGCCGAGGTTGCCGTGGCCGCCGCCTACGCGCAGCTGGACGAGCGGGATCCGCTCGCCGCGGCGGCCGCGGTGGTGTCAGGCTATCACGCCGAGTTCCCGCTGCAGGCTGGGGAGATCGAGCTCCTGTTCCCCCTCATCGGCACGCGGCTGGCCGTCAGCGTGGTGAATTCCGCGTGCCGCACGCGGGCGGAGCCGGGCGATCCCTATCTCGGCGTCAGCGAGCGACCCGCGTGGGAGGCTCTCGAGCGTCTCGCGGCCGTGCATCCCCGCCTGGCGCACTACACTTTCCACCGCTCGTGCGGCTTGACGCCGGTGCCGCGCTCGCCTGCGGTGGTCGAGTGGCTCGGGCGGGAGGCCGCGCACTGCGCGCCGGTGCTCGATGCGGACCTGCGAAGCGCGCCGTCCGTCGTCTTCGATCTCTCGGTCGGCAGCCCGCTCCTCGGCGCGGACCCGTCCGCGCTCGAGACGCCGGCCCTGAGCGAGAGGCTGTTCGGCGAGATGCGGAGGTTGGGGGTCCGGGTCGGGGTGGGGCGCTATGACGAGGCGCGACCGCTCTACACGACGCGCGCCTTTGCGGCTGGCGAGCGCCCGACGGACGAACATCGCACCGTCCATCTCGGCCTCGACCTGTTCGCCGAGCCCGGGACCGCGGTGTTCGCGCCCCTGGACGGCATGGTGCACTGCGTCGCGAACAACGCGGCGCCCAAGGACTACGGGCCCCTCGTGATTCTGCGCCACCAGACCGGTGACGGCGCGCCGTACTTCACGCTGTACGGGCACCTCGACCTGGCGTCCGTCGGCACGCTGGCGGTCGGGCAACGGGTCATGGGAGGCGAGCGCATCGCGGCAGTCGGCTCGCCGCCAGAGAACGGCGATTGGGTCCCGCACCTGCACTTCCAGGTCATCGCCGACCTGCTGGAGCTGGGCCGCGACTTTCCCGGCGTGGCGTACGCCAGTAGTCGCGAGGTGTGGAAGAGCCTTTCGCCGGATCCCAACCTGATCGTCGGTATCCCCGCCGCGCGCTTCCCGCCGCCAGCGCGTGCCAAGGCGGACGCGCTGGCGGCGCGGCGCTCGCGGATCGGCTCCAACGTGCGGGTCTCCTACCGCGAGCCGCTGCTGATCGTGCGCGGCTGGATGCAGTACCTGTACGACGAGACGGGCCGGGCATACCTGGACGCGTACAACAACGTGCCGCTGGTCGGCTACGGCCACCCGCGGGTCGTGCGGGCGGTCGCGGAGCAGATGGCGCTGCTCAACACCAACATGCGCTACCTGCACGACAGCGCGACGCGCTACGCCGAGCGGCTGGCGGCTCGGCTGACGCCACCTCTCGCGATCTGTTACCTCCTGAACTCGGGAAGCGAAGCCAACGAGCTGGCGCTGCGGCTGGCGCGGGCGCACACGGGGAGGGAGGACGTGGTCGTCCTCGAGGCTGGCTACCACGGGAACACGACCACGCTGATCGACATCAGCCACTACAAGTTCGGCGGTCCGGGCGGGTCGGGGCGCCGGCCGTGGGTCCATGTGGCGCCGCTCCCCGACGATTACCGCGGCCGCCACCGCCGGAGCGACCCGGACGCGGGCCGGAAGTACGCTCGGGACGTGGCGGACATCGTGACCCAGGCCACAGCGGGCAGCGGCGGGATCGCCGCGTTCATCGCCGAGAGCATGCCGAGCGCTGCGGGGCAGATCGTGTTTCCGCCGGGCTACCTCGCTGAGGTCTACCGGAGCGTGCGGGCCGCCGGGGGGGTGTGCATCGCGGACGAGGTGCAGGTGGGATTCGGCCGGCTGGGAACGCACTTCTGGGGCTTCGAGACGCAAGGCGTGGTGCCCGACATCGTCGTCCTCGGCAAGCCCATCGGGAACGGCTTCCCACTCGCCGCGGTGGTGACGACTCCGGAGGTGGCACGCTCGTTCGACAACGGGATGGAGTTCTTCAGCACGTTCGGCGGCAACCCGGTCGCCTGCGCCGCCGGTCACGCGGTGCTCGACGCGCTCGACGAGGAGCACCTGCAGCAGAATGCGCTCAGGGTGGGCGGCCGGCTGGTGGACGCGCTTCGCGGCTTGATGGACCGGCACCCGCTGGTCGGGGACGTGCGCGGCTCCGGGCTTTTCCTCGGCGTCGAGCTGGTGCGCGACCGCGGCACGCTCGAGCCGGCGCCGGACGAAGCGGCCTACGTGGCGAACCGTCTCCGCGAGTTGGGCGTCCTGACCGGCACCGACGGCCCGTACCACAACGTCCTCAAGATCCGGCCGCCGCTGGTGTTCACCGCGGCGGACGCCGATCTCTTCGTCGCGACCCTCGACGAAGTGCTGGCGGAGGATCCGGTGCAGGCATGAGCGCGATTTCCCGCGGCTGGCAGAGCCGCGGCGCGACCGGTATACTCGCGCCTGGCGGCGGGGCCCACCGAGCTTCGATCCCGCGAGGAGAGCGCTGAGATGGCTTCCGGCAACTTCCATATCGGCATCATGGGCAACCTCTTTTCCGGCAAGACGACGCTCATGAACGCCCTGGCAGGCGAGCCGTACCGGTCGGAGCTGGAGGGCCTGCTCGGCACCGCCGAGACCCACTCGTTCTCGGAGCGGGTCGAGAAGGGCTCGCTCACGGACGAATGCCTGGCGCTGTTCTACAAGGACCGCGTCGCCAACATCTTTCCGACCGAAACCGCGTTCCTGCACATGCGCGTGCTGCAGCAGCGGGAGATCCGCCACCTGATGACGCGGGAATCGAGGAACGGCGTGTTGATACTCGAGGACCGGCCGTTCCTCGATGGGCCCGAGGTGTTCGTGAAGCGCATGATCGAGTCGGGGGAGATGCCGCCGGCGCACGCGAAGCTCTACTACACGCTCTTCTACCAGACGCTGCACAACGAGCGGATCCGGCTCCCCGATCTCACCGTCTACCTGCGCACCGAGCCCGAGGTGCTCGAGAAGCGGCGCCTGTCGAGGGCCAATGAGGGGGACGAGTACGCGCGCACGATCACGCTGCAGTACCTGCGGGAGATCCACCAAGGGTACGAGATCCTCGCGGCCAACTGGCGCGAAACGCTCCGCAAGTACCAGGAGTTCGCCATCGTGCCGCCAGATTCGGACATCGTGATCCTCCCCGCGGAGATCGACATGTACGAGCATCCCGACTTCGTGCACGTCGCCGCGGGAACGATCCGCGAGAAGGTGCGCCGGATGGTGACGGCGAGGACGCACAAGGGATGAGCGACCGGAGTGTCATCCTCGAGGTGCGCGAGGACGACGCAATCCCTCGGCACCAGATCGCGAACCGGCTGACCAACGTCGAGCGGCGTCTCCTCACCTACCTCGCGAAGCACCAGACCCTTATCGCGTGCGTGGGGAACATCGGGGCGGGGAAGAGCTCGCTGGTCAAGCTCCTGGCCTACAGCACGGGCATGAACGCGCTCTTCGAGCTGCCCGACGACGGGTTCGAGGATCATGTGGCGCAGAACCCGTCGCTCTTCCCCTTGCTCGCGACGGCGAAGAACTCCGCCAAGCGGACGCTTGGTCGCTACTACGGCGCGATCAATGAGTTCATCGAGGTCCAGATGCGGGAGAGGGCCGAGAGTGCGGGCTGGCAGGCAGCAAAGCGAAACCTGGAGCATGCCGCCCTCGACATCCAGCACGCCTACCTGGACCTGCGAAAGATGCAGCTCGAGGCGGTGCCGCACCTCTCGTCCTCCACGTGCATTGACGGCTCGCCGCTGGCCGACCGCTACGCGTTCTGCGAGGTCCTCCACCGGGACATGGACGTGCCGTACCTGACGGCTGAGGCATTGCGGGTCATAGACGAGCGACTGCGGACCGAGTTCCAGCCGCTCGTACAGCCTGGACTTCTTATGCTCTTGAAGAGCCCGGTGGATTACCTGCTGCGCAACATACGGGAGCGGCGCCGCGATGAGGAGCAGACGCAGTCCACCGATGTCCCCGAGGGACTGAGCCGGCTGGTGCGGGCTCTGAACCCTCGCTACGAGGCGCTGGTCTCGAACCTGCAGGCGGCCGGGTGGTACTCGGGCCCCGTCCTGGTCATTGACGTCTCGAGAATCGACTTCGTTGCCAACGTGCGGCACTTGATCGCGGTCTACGAGGGGATCGAGGCGCTGCTCGTGCCCGAAGACTTCCGCGCGTAGCCACCGCCCTTCACCGGTGGCCGGCCGGCCGGGGCGACCCGGGAACCGTTGCGAGGTGACATTGGTGCTGGTGGCATGCCACGCGCACTAGGCACGGGCGTGCACCAGGTGCCCCTAGACGATCTCCGCGCGGTCCTGTTCGACCTCGACGGCACCCTCCTAGATTCTTTTCAGAGTCACCTCGCGATCTATCAGGCCACGCTGGCACCGTTCGGCATCGACCTGACCGCGGCGGCGTTCCGGGAGCACTACTCCCCCAATTGGTCCGAGTTCTACCGCAGGGTGGGCCTGGCCTCCGAACACTGGGATGCTGCAAGCGTGTCCTGGCTCCGCCAGGCATCCACGCACCGGTCGCGACCGTTTCCGGGCGTCGTCGCTGCGCTGCGGCGGCTGCGCGCGCGCTTCCAGTTGGGGCTGGTGACCTCAGGCTCCCGCTCGCGCGTGGAAGCGGACCTCACGCGAAGTGGCATCGCCACGTTCCTGGCCGTCGTCGTGACCGCGGACGATGTCCGGGAGCCCAAGCCGGCACCGGAGGGCCTTCACACGGCGCTGCGCTCGCTCGGCATCCCGGCGAGCCAGGCGCTGTACGTGGGAGATACCGAGCCGGACTTCGAGCTCTCGCGAGCGGCCGGCGTCGGATTCGTGGGAGTGGTGAGCGGGTTCTCCCGGCCGCGTCCACGGAAGGAGTACGTGCAGCTCTCTGCTGTCACTGAACTGCCGGCGTTCCTTGGGACCGCATAGGGGGCGGTCGCGCCCGCGCTTCACGTCCACAGTATGGTCACTGCTGCCCCCAGGGTCTCGAGCGAGAGGGGCCCGGCTCGCGCCAGGCCCCTCGACCAGACGACTGGGCTAACCTGCGTTTCCGGCTAGAACCTCCAGCGTAGGCCCGCTTGTGCCCGCCGCGGATCGCCGAGGCCCGAGCGAATCGTGTCGTCGAAGTTGAACAGCAGCGCCGGCGCGCTCGGGTTCCGGATGTTGAACGTGTTGGTGAGGTTGAAGATCTCGAACATCGCCTCCAACGAGCCACGCCCGGTCCCGAACGCGCGCGAGATCCGCAGGTCCCATTGGAAGAAACCGTTGTCCTTCCGGATGGTGTTGCGCAGCAGAATCGTCCCATTCGGGCAGATCCGGTCCTGCGGCGTCGCGGCTGGAGTGCCGGTGCCCTGGTTGTTGGCGCCGCACTTCTCCGACGTGGGCTGTGCCGAGTACGCGCTGAGGCGGTGATTCAGCTCGAACCCATACGGCAGGTGCTGAAGCACCCAGAGGTTGACGCGGTGCCGCTGGTCGCGGTCCGACCAGTTGTACTCGCGGTCCAGCCGGTCCGCCCTGGCATACCGCAGACTGAACGGGTCGCGCTCGTTGTCGTCATCCGACTTGTCGAAGCTGAGCGTGTAGTTCCCCTGGAACTGCATCCAGCTGCCCACGCCGCCGGCCAGGGCCAGCGTGAGACCGTAGTAGGTGGACTTGGCCGTGCTCTCAAGCGTCCACAGCTGCCCGATGCCGTTGGTGCCGCCGGGGAAGGTGCGCCAGGGGCCCACGCCACCGGTTCCGAAGACCGGATCATTGCGGTCCACGAATCGGTTGAGGTGCGTGCTGCGGGAGTACGACGCTGTGAGCGACGCCGAGAGCCGCTCGCCGATCTTCCGCTCGTAGCTCGCGCCGAGCGCGAGGGTGCGCGGGTTGGTGAAGTTCTTGTCCGTCACGTACACGGTCGGATGGTCCGGCGTGCCGGTGCCGGGGCTCAGCAGCGTCGGCCCGAAGGCCGGCGGCGAGGCGCCGCAGTTGAGATAGAACGAGCTGCTGCAGAAGAGCGTCTGGCCGACCGAGCCGTTGCTGGTGCGGGTGCTGGCGAAGATGAGGCCCGGCGAGCGCGCCGAATACATGCCGGCGTTGGCGCGCAGGACCTGGCTCGCGTCGCCCTTGACGTCCCAGGCGATGCCGAGCCGCGGCTGGATCATGCCGTAGTCGGAAGGGATGGTGCCGTCCGATGGGAAGGCATGCCCGTTGCTGGTGGTGCCGATGAACGGCCTGAAGAACACCGTGCTCGCGGGCGTGATTGGCGGGGGCTCGACCTGCGCCTCCCACCGCAGCCCGTAGTTCACCGTCAGCTTCGAGCTCGCCCTCCAGCTGTCCTGGAGGAACGCGGCGTACTCGTACTGCACTAGGTCCTGCGTGCCCGCGTCGCGCACCGTGCCGGACCCTACCGGGGCGAACTGGAGGTAGGTATTGAGTGGACCGGTAATGGTGGTGCCGCCCGGGCAGGCGCCCGTGGCACTCGTCGAGCCGTCGGAACACTCGACGAACCTCGGGTTCGCCAGATAGCTGAGGAAGCCCGGCACGTCGGTGAAGATGAAGCGGCTGTTGGAGAACCCGATGAAGGTCTGTTTCTCGTTGGTCCGGTTGAATTCGGCGCCCACCTTGAGCAGGTGGCTGCCCTTGACGATGGACACGTTGTCCAGCAACTGGATGCGCTGGTCGTAGGCGTCCACCGGGATGAAGAACGGCATGCCGAAGCGGAAGCCCTCGACGTAGTCGATGCCGACGTCGGGGAACGGCCGGCCGTTGGTGTTCCACAGGCTGCCATTGGTGCCCGGGAAGGTCGGTCCGGCGTACGGCCGGGGCCGGTACTCCCGTGCGAACTCGCCGCGGAACTCGTTCGAAACGGAGCCGCTCAGCAGCGACACCAGGCTCCCGTTCACGGCGTGCGAGTAGTCCTTCTCGACCGCGTTCGAGCTGCGCGCCCAGGTGTCCACGTCGAACGTACCGTTGTCCTGCTTCGAGTTGGTGTAGTTGTACTTGAGCGACGCGTTGTGGTCCGCGCTGATGTGCCAATCCAGCTTCACCAGGAGCGCCTGGGCGTCGTTGGTGCGGCGGATCGGGCCGAAGTCGCCCCGGAGCGCGCCGCCATAGGCCGTGTCCATCCAGGCCGTCAGCAGTGCGGCGGATGCGGCGTCGGCCGGGTCCACCAGCCGCTGAGCCAGCGGCACGGTCTGCTTGGTCTGGTGATAGAGCTGCTGATCGTAGGCGATGAAGAAGAACGCCCTGTCCCGGACGATCGGCCCGCCCAGAGTGAGGCCGAACTGGTGCTGCTGGAAGCTCGGGCTGCCCTGGTTGCGGAACTGGCTCGCCGACAAGGCGTCGTCCTGCCCGAAGTAGTGAAGCGAGCCGCTCAGCTGGTTGGTTCCGGACTTGGTGAGGACGGTGACGAAGCCGCCGCCGGAGCGCCCGAACTCGGCGTTGGCGCCGTTGTTGACGACCGTCATTTCCTGAACCGCATCGAGGTTGAAGGTGAAGGCCGGGCGCTGGCCACCGCGCTGCTCGCCGAAGAACGGGTTGTTGAAGTCGGCGCCGTCCACCGAGACGTTGTTGTAGATGCCGCGCTGGCCCGCGACCGTGATCTCGTCACCATCCGGGCCCTGGACCACGGCCACCCCCGGCGTCAGCAGCGTCAGGTTGAGGAAATTGCGGCCGTTGTTGGGCAGGCCGCCGACGACCTCGGGCGCCATCCGGGTTACTTCCTCGACCCGGGCCGGATCCACGAGGGGCGCCGCCTCGCCCGTCACTTGGATGGCCTCGAGCTGGATCGTGCCGAGCTGCAACGCGAGATCCAGCGTCTCACCGAGGCGCAGGACGACGTTGTCCCGGCGCACTTCGGTTGCGCCCACCTGGCGCGCGCGCACCTCGTAGATACCCACCGGCAGCAGGGGCGCGACGAATACGCCCTGGTTGGTGGTGGTGGTGGTCCGGACGATGTTGGTTTGGGTGTTTCGCAGGGTAACCGTGGCGCCGGAAGCCGGCTCGCCGGTCGAGCTGGTTACGGTGCCGCGGATGACGCCGCTCGTTGCCTGTGACTGCGCGAAGAGCGGCGCCGAGGGAAACAGGACGGCGCAGGTGAAACCCAGTGCGATGCGCCACCGCATCGCTCGGTTGGACATGGGACCTCCCGTGCTTCGGGCAATGACTGGGGCAGGAGCGACGGCGCGAAGGTAGGGACCCTTCCGCGGGCCTGCAAGAAGGCGAACACACTGATCCGAGGGGCGAAACAGGAGTGTTTCCTGCGGGAATGGGAGAGCGGCGCCGTTGCGGTCTCAACGATCCGGGCCGTCGGGCCGTCTGAGAAAGGTGATCATGCGTTCGTTGGCACCACTGGCCCTGCTGCTCGCTGCCGTCGCCACCCAGCGCGCATCCGCAACGCAGGTCCCGGGCCGTTCGATTCGTGTCACGCACTACGACCTCGCCATCCGGCCCGACTTCGCGACCCGCACGCTGAGCGTGGTTGCGGCCGTGACGGTCGAGAACCCGGCGCTCGCGGACAGCTTCGACTTCGCGCTCAGCGACCGGTACTCGCGGGTGCGAGTCGTCCGGGCCGACTCTTCACCGGCGGCCGTGGTGCGCGGCCCCGGCGGACTGACAGTGCACGTCGGCGCGCCGCGGTCCCGGGAGATCTTCGTCTTCACGCTCGCAGGAGAGCCGGGGCGAAGCCTCGACGAGGACCGCGGCGTCATCACGCCGCAGAGCCGGTTCCTGCTCTGGTCCGACCGGTTCTACCCGCTGCGCTTCGAGGACTGGGCCACGGCGCGGACGGCGGTCGTGCTCCCGGTGGGATTCCAGGCCATCGCTCCGGGCCGGCTGATCGGCCGCGAGCCCGAGGGCGCCGACGTGCGGTGGGTGTTCGAGACGACTCACCCCTCGCGTCTGTTCTCCGTGTTCGCGGACACGCGCTGGATCCGCACCGAGCGCGTGATCGACGGCATTCGGATGCAGACGCTGCTCTATCCGGAAAGCCAGCGCCTCAGCGGGCAGATCCTGGCCACCAGCGCCGACGTGCTGGGCTTCTACCGCCGGCTCTATGGGCCGTACGCGTTCGACGGGTTCAGCTTCATTACGCTGGACAGCATGTACGCGCGGCGCGCGTTCGATGGGTTCGTGGGCTACAGCCCGGACTACCTCGCGCGCGAGTTCGCCACGACGGGCTTGGACGCCCACGAGACGGCGCTCCTGTGGTGGGGGTACACGGCGGCGGGCCGCGGCCCCGGGAGTTTCCAGTGGACCGAAGGGCTCGGCGACTACGCCGAGATCCTCTGCGACCAGGCGCGGCACCGGCCCGTGCCGGCCGTCTTCGACCGGTTCCGCGCCGGCTACCTGGCGCTGCCGGCCGAGCAGGACGTGCCGTACACCGCGCTCCGCGGGAGCACGCCGCAGGAGATCGTGCACGGCAAGTACCCGTGGCTGATGCAGGTGATGCGGTACGCCGTGGGCGACAGCGCGTTCCGGAAGGGCATGCGCCTGGTGTTCGACCGGTACCGGTTCCGGACCTTCTCGATGGACGAGCTCGTCGCGGCGCTGGAGGAGGGCACCGGGCAGTCGTTGCAGTGGTGGCGAACGGAGTGGCTCGAGCGGCAAGGGGTGCCGGAGCTGGCGGTTCGGTGGGCGACATCGCCACGGACTACGGGCTACCGCGTGACGGGAACCATCACCCAAGTCGGCAATCTGTATCACATCCCCATTGAGATCGCGGTCGAGACGGAGCGCGGTCCCGTGCGGACGCGAGTCCAGCTGGACGCACGGGAGAACGCGTTCGCCATCAAGCTGCTGGCCCGCCCGCTTGGAGTGACGCTCGATCCCGACCACTGGCTGCTGGCGCGCATGGCATCACCGTAGCTACCAGGGGGCCGCACCGCGCTCGGGCGTAGCTTGAGAAAGGTCATGGTGCGTGCGAACTTCCGTCCCCCTGGCGCCGTAGCCAAGTGGTAAGGCAGAGGTCTGCAAAACCTCTATACGGCGGTTCGAATCCGCCCGGCGCCTCTCACCCTCAGCTGCCTGGCCGGAATGAAACCGCACTGGCCCGCGCCCTCGCCGGGTTCGCGCCCCACTCTGCTGGTCGCAGCCGCCGCCTGGGCGTTCGCTGCCGCGCCTCTGTCCGCGCAGACCGCGGACCGCAGGCTGGCGGTCCACGGCGTCGACCGGACGTACCGACTGCACGTGCCTCCGGGCCTGCCGCGTGACGGCACGGCGGCGCTGGTCCTGGCCTTCCACGGCGGCGGGGGCGACGGCGCGGGCATGGAGCGCCTGACGGGGTTCAGCGCCCTCGCCGATCGGGCGGGATTCGCGGTTGCCTATCCGGACGGCATCGCCCGGAACTGGAACGACGGCCGTGACACGAGCGTCTCCGAGGCCCACCGGCGCCGAAGTGACGACCTCGGCTTCATCGCCGCCCTGATCGATACGCTGGTCGCGGAGTTCACGTGCGATCCGCGACGCGTCTTCGCCACCGGCATCTCCAACGGTGCCATCTTCTCCCACTACCTCGCCGCGCACCTCGCCGGTCGCGTCGCCGCGATCGCCACGGTCGCCGGCAGCATCGCCCGGCCGTTCGCGCAGGAATTCGCGCCCTCCGCGCCCGTCTCGGTGTTCATGATCCAGGGAACCCGGGACCCGCTGGTGCCGTACACTGGAGGCGGGGTGGCGCGCGGCCGGCGCGGGAGCGTCATCGGCGCGGACACGTCGGCGCGACTCTGGGCGCGGCGCGACGGGATCAGCGCCGAGCCCGAGTCCGGAGAGCTGCCCGACACGGATCCCGCCGACGGCTGCAGAGTGCGCTGGCAGCGCTGGAGGGGTGGAACGAACGGGACGGAGGTGTGGCTGTACGCTCTGGAAGGCGGCGGCCACACCTGGCCCGGAGGACCGCAGTACCTGCCGAGGCTCATCGTCGGGCGCGTGTGCCGCGACTTCGACGCGACCTTCGCGATCTGGGACTTCTTCAGCCGCCACGCAAGAGCCGGCGGCGCGGGAGGAACGTGATGACGCCGACGACCATGACGGCTACGCTGCTGTCGGAGAAGGCTTCCGCCCTGCGCGCCCTCCACCACGGTGAGCGGCCGCTCGTCCTCGCGAATGCGTGGGACGCCGCGAGCGCCCGGCTGGTCGAGGAGGCCGGGTATCCCGCCGTGGCGACGACCAGTGCCGGCATCGCATACGCGCTCGGCCACCCCGACGGCGAACGGGTGAGCCGCAAGGAGATGCTCCAGGTTGTCCGCAGGATCGCGGCCGCGGTGTCCGTGCCGGTCACCGCCGACCTGGAGGCCGGCTACGGACCCGGGCCGGAGGCGATGGCGCGCACGACCCGAGACCTCGTGGCAGCGGGGGCCGTCGGCCTCAATCTCGAGGACGCGCGAGGAAGGTCCCGGCGCAAGCTGCTGCCAACCGCCGCCCAGGTCGAGCGGGTGCGCGCCGTGCGGGAGACCAGCCAAGCCCTCGGCGTGCCCGTGGTGATCAACGCCCGCACCGACGCGTTCGCGCTCGTGGAGCGCGCGCGGGCGCTCACGGAGGCAGTCGCGCGCGGCAACGCCTACCTCGAGGCGGGCGCCGATTGCGTGTTCGTCCCGTTCGTGCGGGACATGGAGATCATCGCCGAGCTGGTGCGCCAGATCCGCGGCCCGATCAACATCCTGACCGGCCCTGGCACTCCGACGGTAGACGAGCTGGCCGCGCTGGGCGTTCGGCGCGTGAGCGTGGGGTCCGCACCGATGCGTGCCACGTTGGGCCTGGCGCGGCGCATCGCGCGCGACCTCCACGAGCGCGGCACCTGCGAGCTGATCCAGGAGTGGGCGCTGCCGTACGAGGAGCTGCAGCGGCTGTTCGGCGCGGCGGCGCCATGAGTCGCCCGTGCAGTGTGACGCCACCGCGATGCGTCGCCATTTCCCGCGCGTGACGCACCAGGACGCGAGGTGGGCTCTGGCCCGCCTCACATACATCTCCAGTGAGGGGCACATGTCCATCTACGCCCGTCGCGCTTCCGCAGCAGCGGCAACCAGCCTCCTCCTCGGAATGCTCGGTCAGCCCGCCTACTGGCCGTCGCCTGGCGAGCGCCCGCCTTCTGCAGCCGCCTTGCAAGACGCGGGACTCGGCGCAATCGACCCCTGCAAGCTGCTTACCAGGCAGCAGGTCGAGACCGTGCTTCCGAAGAACGACGGGGGAACGGTCGCCCACGCCGGCGGCTCTCTGATCGCGGGGGTGGACGCGTACCAATGCTCCTACATGAACGACGCCGCCAACATATTCACCGTGATCGTGAACGTGGCCGTTGACGACCGCCGGTTCGCGCAGATCAGGCCGCACTTCGCCGCCAACGAGGCCACCAGAGTTGCGGTGGGAGACGGTGGATGGCTGCGAGGGGAGGCTGATGACATGAAGCTCACCGCGGTGAAGGGCCGCAGCGTTCTCGACCTGGAGCTCTTGACCCCTGACGCCGGGACGAAGAGCAGCGCGCTTGTCACGCTGGCCCGGGCGGCGCTCGCGCATCTCTAGACCCGCGGCCCGTTCTGGTGTGCTCGTCGGGCGGCCGTCCGCCGCCCCTCCCGGGCCGCCGCTAGTCCCCCTCGAAGGCGATGAGGGCATGCACCGGGTGCCCCATCGCCTCGATCCGTTTCCGACCGCCCAGGTCGGGCAGCTCGATGACGAAAGAGGCTCCGAGCACGGTCGCGCCGGCCTGCTCGAGGAGTTGGATCGCCGCGGCCGCCGTCCCGCCGGTCGCAATGAGGTCGTCCACGAGGAGGACGCGCTCGCCGCTGCCTACGGCATCGACGTGGATCTCGACCCGATCGGTGCCGTACTCGAGCTCGTAGTCGTTGCCGATCACCTGAAACGGCAGCTTCCCCTTCTTGCGCACGGGCACGAAGCCGGCGCCGAGCTGGTGGGCCAGGGCCCCGCCAAGGATGAAGCCGCGGGCTTCGATGCCCGCTACCTTCCTCACGCCGTCGTCGGCGAAGCGGCTCGCCAGCTCGCTCACGGCACGGCGGAAACCGTCCGCGTGGCCGAGCAGCGTCGTGATGTCGCGAAACATGATCCCGGGCTTAGGGTAGTCCGGAATGGTCCGCACGAGGCCGCGCAGGTCGATGGCCGGCCTCGGGCCAGTGGCGTCGTCGAGCCGCTCGACCAATACCGGGGACAAGCTGCTTCCGCAGTCGGGACACCTCACCAGCGTCATCGCCTTGCTCCTCTCGCAGAACAGCCTGGGTGCCTGCGGCCGAAGGCGCCCCGGTGGTCATGGGGCCGGGGAACCCAACACCCTGCCGCCGGGTTATATTTCGTAGTAAGTTCATCGGAAATCTAGGAGTTCTGGTCACGTGAAGCGCATGCACCGTCGTCAGGTGGTCTGCCCCTGTACCTGTCCCGCCCAGCATATGGGCCGGGGTCTGTCGCCTTGAGTGCCTGAGCTTCCATAGCCACGTCGGCCATCGGCCGAGTCACTCCAGACCCGCACGGCTCATCGTCGCGGGTCTTGTTGTTTCCGGCCACGCAACCGGGGAAGGGGAAGGGCAGCAGCGTATGGAGATCATAGACACGGCAGCAGGGTCGGCGGCCCTCGGGGCGGCCACGGAGGAGCTGGAGGTCCGCGGCGTCACGTGGCGGCGGGGGCGCATCGCCGGCATCGGTCCCGATGCCGCCCGGCGCCGCTACGGGGACGTGCGCGAGCTGATCGCGAGCCCCGCGAACGCGACGCCGCTGGTGCGGCTCAACCACGTCGTGGCTCCTGCGGCGGACGCGTACCTGAAGCTCGAGTGGCTGAATCCGTTCGGCTCTGTCAAGGACCGCACGGCCCGCTACCTGCTCGAGGGCATGCGACAGCGCGGGGAGCTGGACGGCCGGGAGCTGGTGGAGGCCACGTCCGGCAATACGGGGATCGCCCTCGCGGCGCTCGCGGCGCTGGAGGGGATTCCGCTCACGGTCACCATCCCCTCGGGCGTTCCTGCGGAGAAGCTCGTACTGCTCCGGATGCTGGGGGCGACGGTGATGGCGACGCCGGACGACCTGTGCCCGGTGGACAATCCGCGGGACGGGGCGATCGCGCTCGCGCGGGCGATCGTGGAGAGCCCCGCGCACCGGGGCCGGTATGTGATGCCGAACCAGTATGCCAATCCGGACAACGTGCGCGCGCACTACGAGACCACGGGGCCCGAGATCTGGGAGCAGACCGAGGGCCTGGTGCGGACGTTCGTCGCGGGCTTCGGCACCTGCGGCACCATCACGGGTGTCGGGCGGTTTCTCAAGGAGCGCGACAGCAGTATCCGGATCGTGGCCGTCGAGCCGCAGGCCGGCCACCGGCTTCCGGGGCTCAAGAACCTCCAGGAGGCCAGGCCGCCGGCGATACTGGACCGGTCGGTGATCGACGAGGTGATCCAGGTGCCGGACGTTCCGGCCTACGCGATGACCACGCGGCTGTTCCGCGAGGAGGGGCTGATCGTCGGGCCCTCGACCGGGGCGATCGCCCACGCGATCGCCGCGCTCGACGGCGCCGCCTCCGGCCTCACGGTCGGGATCTCGCCCGACGGCGGACAGAAGTACGCGTCGTTCTACGCCGACCTGGTGGCCGACGAGGCCGCCGGGTCATGACCGAAAGACTCCACAACGAGGTTTGACCATGTCCGAGATCGATATGCTCGCCTCCCCTGACACAGCGAAGACCGGGCCGTCCGGCGCCGCCGTGGTCGCATTGGACTGCAAGGGCCTGCTCTGTCCGTTACCGGTCTACCGGGCGTCACAGGCCATCAGCCGCCTCGAGCCCGGCGCCGTGCTCCGGGTCGAGTGCACCGACCCGGGTTCGCTCGCCGACTTCCCCGCGTTCGCGCGGCAACGGAACCTCACGCTGCTGTCCGCGACGGAGCGGGACGGCGTACAGGTCTTCGAGCTCCGGAAGGTGGCCGACGCATGAGCGGGCAGACCGCTCGCGACAGGCGATCGGGCAATGGCAACGGCCGCCGGCGCCGGTTGGCACTGGTGGCGTCGAAGGGGACCCTGGATGGCGCCTACCCGCCGCTGATCCTGGCGGCGACGGCGGCCAGCCTGGGCTGGGAGGTGGGGATCTTCTTCACCTTCTACGGGCTCGACATCATCCACAGGAAGAAGCACAAGAAGCTGAAGGTTGCGTCGCTCGCCAACCCCGCCATGCCCGTCAGCGTGCCGAATCTGGTGGGTGCGCTCCCCGGCATGACGGCCGCCGCCACCGCGATGATGAAGGGCTGGATGAAGCGGTCCAACCTGCCGGGGATCCCCCAGTTCCTCGACATGGCTCGCGAGTCCGGGGTGAAGCTGTTCGCCTGCTCGACCACGATGGGCGTAATGGGGGTCAGGGCGAAGGATCTGGTGGAGGGGGCCGACATCGCTGGCGCAACGGCTTTCCTCGACTACGCCGCCGACGCCGACGTGTCCTTGTTCGTGTAAAGTGATGCCCCGCGCTCAAGCGGGGACCACCTCGTGGATGAGCCGGTTCTTCCCCTCGCGCTTGGCGGCGTAGAGCACGAAGTCCGTGCGCTCAATCAGTTCCTCCACGGTCGCTGGCGGATAGGCGAAGGTGACCATCCCGACGCTGAGGGTGACGAAGCGGCAGGTTTCCGGCAGCGCCGCGGCGACGTCGTCGCGCAGCTTGCCGAGCACCTTGGTCGCCGCGTCGGCTCCCGTCTCTGGAAGGCAGATCGCGAACTCGTCGCCCCCCAGCCGGCCGACGGCGTCGGTGACCCGCAGCCGGCGCCTGATGGTGCGTGCCACCGTTCGCAGCAGCTCGTCGCCCGCCCGGTGGCCGAGCCGATCGTTCACTTCCTTGAAGTTGTCGAGGTCGATGTACGCGACCGTGAGCGGGCGCTGGTAGCGGCGCGCGAGGGCGAGATCCGAGGCGGCGAGGTCCACGAAGTGCCGCCGGTTCGACACCCCCGTCAGCGGATCGGTCCTCGCGAACTCCTTCTCGCGGTCGAGCGCGCGGCGCAGGACCGCGAGCAGCACCGCGAAGGCCACGAACAGCGCGGCCGTGAGCACGAGCATGGACGCGAGGACCAGCCAGGTGCCAAAGGGGAGCCCGCCCAGAACGCTGCCGAGGGTGACCGAAACCGCACTCAGCAGCGCAATGCCGATCCCCGCCCTCAAGCCGACGTTCCACGTCGAGATGAAGATCGGGACCAGGTAGAGCACCGAGAGCTGCACCTTGTAGGTGACGTAGTAGCCGGCGATGCCGATCAGCACCGCGAGCGCGATGCTCACCGCGAGGGCGCGGAGCCGCGGCCGGCCCGGCGGTGCCGTCTCGAGAAGCACCTGGCCCATCGCCGTCAGACGACCGGGCATCCCCGTGTCTCCTTGCGTGGTATGGCGATTGTGGGGCTCGGAAACCAGCGTGAGATTAGCTGCATTCGCCCCCGGCTTCAACCGGGCGCGACGCCCAGCCGCGCCTATGGGTTGGTCGGGCGGATGTCCAGCTCGGATACGGTCGCGCGCTCGTCGAGCTCGAGCGCGTCCAGGACCACCGCAGCGACGTGCTCGGGTGACAGGATCTTGTCGCGGTTGGGCTGAAACGGCGACTGACGCTCGTCCAGGAATGCGGTGTTGACCGAGCCCGGGCAGACCGCGACCACCCGCAGGCCCCGCTGGCGTACCTCCATCATCAGCGACTTGGAGAACCCGAGCACGGCGTGCTTCGAGGCGCAGTAGGCCGCGCCGTTGGCGAACGCGTTGCGGCCGGCGAGCGAGGCGATATTGACGATGGTGCCGCGGCCGTGGGCCAGCATCGCGGGCAGGAACGCACGCGTGACGAGGAACATGCCACGCAGGTTCGTGTCGAGCACGTCGTTCCACTGCTCCAGCGACATCTCGGCGACGGGGGCGAAGCGCGCCACACCGGCGTTGTTGACGAGGATCGTCGGGGTGCCCGCGTCGTGCAGGACCTGCGCGGCGAATGCCGTCACCTGCGCTTCGTCGCGCACGTCGCAGGGGATGCCGAGGGCCTTGCTGCCCTCTACGCTGAGCTCGGACGCGACCTGGGCGACCGCCGTGGCCGTGCGCGAGCAGATCGCCAGGGCGGCGCCGCGGTCGGCCAGGCCGCCCGCCAGCGCGCGTCCGATCCCCTGCGTCGCGCCGGTGACCACGGCGAGCTCGGCATGCCAGTCCATCATGACGACAGGATAGCGCCCAAGAGCACGGACGCACAGGGGTATCGCGGTTGACGGTTCTGGTCCGGAGGGGTTAAGCCTCCACACCGCATGACGTCTCCCTCCGCGGGCCGGCCCCGGCTGAATCGCCCGCTCACCGATCCGCTCCGCCGCCAGGAGCGGCCGACCCTGCGCCAGCGGCTCGAGGCGCTGCGGAACCTGCGCCCGCTGCTGCTGATGGTGTGGCAGACACATCGCGGCTACGTGACGGCGATCGTGGCGCTGCGCGCCCTCCGGGCGGTCGTGCCACTGATCGTGCTCTGGATCGGCAAGCTGATCATCGACGGCGTCGTGGGCGCGATCCAGGCGCACCAGGCGGGCCGGTCCGTGGCCTGGCAGCCGCTGGTGGAGCTGGTGCTGATCGAGCTGGCGTTCGCCGTGATCGGCGAGGTGCTGGCCCGGGCTGGCACGCTGGTAGAAAGTCTGCTGGGGGACCTGTTCAGCAACCGGATCAGCGTCCGGCTGATGCAGCACGCGGCGACGCTCGATCTCAGGCACTACGAGGACTCCGAGTTCTACGACCACCTGGAGCGGGCGCGCCGGCAGACGGTCGGGCGCATCGCGCTCATCGCGATGCTGCTCAGCACGCTGCAGGACCTCATCACCCTCGGGAGCCTCGCCGTGGCCCTGGTGGTCTACGTGCCCTGGCTGCTCGTGCTGCTGGCGCTCGCCGTGCTGCCGATGTTCCTCGGGGAAACGCACTACGCGTCGCTGGGCTACTCGCTCCTCTATCGCTGGACCCCGGAACGGCGGCTGCTGGACTACCTGCGCTACGTCGCCGCGAGCGACGAAGCTGCGAAAGAGATCAAGCTGTTCGACCTCTCGGGGTGGCTCACGGACCGGTACGCCAAGCTCGCCGACGCGTTCTACGACGCCAATCGGCAGCTCGCGGTCCGGCACAGCATCGTCAGCACGCTGCTGGCGACCGTGGGGACGCTGGGCTACTACAGCGCGTACGGGTACATCATCTATCTCACGGTCACCGGGCACAGCTCGCCCGCGGGGCTGTTCACGCTCGGGGCGCTGACGTTCCTGGCGGCGTCGTTCCGGCAGAGCCGGGATCTGATCCAGCGCATCCTGCTTTCGGCGTCGCAGATCTACGAGCAGAGCCTCTATCTGAGCGACCTGTTCACCTTCTTCGAGATGCGGCCTGCCATCGTGGCCAAGGACGGCGCGCGGCCGGTGCCCGGCCCGATCCGTACGGGCTTCGAGTTCCGCGACGTGGGCTTCCGGTATCCGGGCAGCGAGGTGTGGGCGGTGCGGCATCTCAGCTTCGCGCTGGTGCCCGGCGAGCGTATCGCCCTGGTGGGGGAGAACGGGGCGGGCAAGACCACGCTCGCCAAGCTCCTGGCGCGACTGTACGAGCCTGACGAAGGGGCGGTCTTCCTCGACGGCGTGGATCTGAGGGAATACGACGTCGCGTCGCTGCACCGCAACATCGGGGTGATCTTCCAGGACTTCGTCCGCTACGCCTTCCTCCTGCGGGAGAACATCGGCGTGGGGGAGATCGGGGCCGTGGACGACCAGGCCCGGATCAAGGCGGCGGCCGAGCGCAGCATGGCGTCGGACGTCGCGCGGCGCTTCGAGAAGGGCTACGAGCAGATGCTGGGCCGCCGGTTCGAGGAAGGCATCGAGCTCTCGGGCGGTGAGTGGCAGAAGGTAGCGCTGGCGCGCGCGTACCTTCGCGAAGCCCAGGTGCTGATCCTCGACGAGCCCACCGCCGCGCTCGACGCGCGCGCGGAGTACGAGGTGTTCCTGCGCTTCGCGGAGCTGACCAGGGGCAAGATGGCCGTGTTGATCTCGCACCGCTTCTCGACCGTGCGGATGGCGGACCGGATCCTGGTGCTCGAGAAGGGCCAGATCACCGAGAGCGGCACGCACGAGGAGCTGGTGGCGCGCGGCGGGACGTACGCGGAACTCTTCAGGCTGCAGGCGGCGGGGTACCGATAGCAGGCCGCCCCCTTCCTAACACCTCCCTAACAGCTTTGGGCCGCATTCAAAGCCCTTCCTAACGGGCCGCCGGGTATGCTCCCCGTCCTCACCAGAGGCGGAAGCATGCTCGACGTTGTCTATGTGGCCGTCACGCTGGCCTTCTTCGGCCTGATGATCGCGTACGTGCGCGGATGCGAGCGCCTCGGGCGGGACGGGACGGGCGAGGAGGAGCGGCCGTGAGCGCGGAGACTGCCATCGGCGGGATCGTATCGGTCCTGCTGCTCGTCTACCTGATCTACACGCTGCTCCGACCTGAGAAGTTCTAGGCGGGACCGCACGCCGCAACGGATGACGCTGCCATGACCGCAATCGGCTGGATCCAGATTCTCGTCTTCTCGGTGGCCGTGCTCGCCGTCACCAAGCCGGTCGGCGCGTACCTGGTCCGCGTGTACGACGGCTCGGTGCGCTGGCTCGCACCGCTCGAGCGCCTGATCTACCGCGCCGGCGGCATAGACCCGGACGAGGACCAGCACTGGACGCGCTACGCGGCGGGGTTGCTCTTCTTCAGCGCCGTCTCGATGCTGGTGACGTACGTGGCGCTGCGGCTCCAGGCGCACCTGCCGCTGAACCCATTCCATCGCGCCGCCGTGCCTGATCGGCAGGCGTTCGAGACCGCCGCCTCCTTCACGACCAACACCAACTGGCAGTCGTACTCGGGCGAGACGGTGATGAGCTACCTCTCGCAGATGATGCAGCTCGCCTTCCACAACTTCACGTCGGCGGCGAGCGGCGTCGCGGCGGCGGTGGCGCTGGCGCGCGGGATCTCCCGCCGCTCGGGCGGCCGCATCGGCAACGTCTGGGCCGACCTGGTGCGCGGCACCCTGTACGTCTTTCTGCCGCTGTCGTTCGTGCTGGCACTGCTGTTCGTGCAGCAGGGCATGATCCAGAACTTCCACTCCTACGTCACCGCCACCACGCTGGAGGGCGTGAAGCAGGTGCTCGCGATGGGTCCGGTGGCGAGCCAGGAGGCGATCAAGCAGCTCGGCACCAACGGTGGTGGATTCTTCAACGCGAACGCGGCGCACCCGTTCGAAAACCCCACGCCCTGGACGAACTTCCTCTCGACCTTCGCGATCTTCATCGTCCCGGCAGGACTCACCTACATGTTCGGTCGGATGGTCAGGAACCAGCGCCACGGGTGGGCGCTGTGGGCTGCGATGTTCGTGCTGTTCCTCGGGGGCGTCACCACCGCCTACTGGGCCGAGGCGCGGGGCAATCCGATCCACGCCGCGCGAGGCGTCGATATCGTGGCGTCCGCCACGAACCCCGGCGGGAACATGGAGGGGAAGGAGGTCCGGTTCGGGATCGCCAGTTCTGCGCTCTACGCCACCGTCACAACGGACGCCTCCTGCGGCGCCGTCAACAGCATGCACGACTCGTTCACGCCCATCGGTGGGATGGTGCCGCTGGTCAACATCCAGCTCGGCGAACTGATCTTCGGCGGCGTGGGCTCGGGGCTCTACGGCATGCTGGTGATGGCCGTGCTCACCGTGTTCATTGCCGGCTTGATGGTCGGCCGAACGCCGGAGTACCTGGGCAAGAAGATCCAGAGCCGTGAAGTCCGTGTGGCCATGCTGTACGTGCTGATCTTCCCCGCGGTCATCCTGCTGTTTACGGCCGCGTCGGCCGTGCTGCCGGCGGGCCTCAAGGGCCTCAACAACGTCGGGCCGCACGGCCTGTCCGAAATCCTGTACGCCTTCAGCTCGGTCACTGGCAACAATGGCAGCGCTTTCGCCGGGCTGACCGGGACGACCTACTACTACAACACTATGCTCGGCCTGGGGACGCTCTTTGGCCGCTTCGCCATGATGGTCCCGATGCTGGCCCTCGCGGGCTTTCTCTCCGAGCGGAGAATCGTGCCCGAATCGGCCGGGACCTTTCCGGTCACCACGCCGCTGTTCATCGTGCTGCTGGTCGGGGTGATCCTGATCGTCGGCGCACTCACCTTCTTCCCCGCACTCTCGCTGGGCCCCCTGGTCGAGCACCTGCTGATGGGCGCCGGGAGGGTCTTCTAAGATGGCGACGCTCAAGCGACCGCTGTTCGATCCGCCCATCGTGCGCCGGGCGGTGCGGGATTCCCTCGCGAAGCTCGATCCCCGGCACATGGTCAGGAACCCGGTGATGTTCGTGGTTCTCATCGGGAGCGTCCTGACCACGCTCGTCCTGATTCGCGACATCGCCCAGGGCCGTGACGCGATCGGCTTCACGCTCCAGATCGCGCTGTGGCTCTGGTTCACGGTGATCTTCGCGAATTTCGCCGAGGCGATGGCCGAGGGGCGGGGCAAGGCCCAGGCGGACAGCCTGCGCCGCTCGCGGACCCAGACCCTCGCCAAGCGCCTCAAGAATCCCCGGGATCGCCAGTCGGGCGAGCCGGTCTGGGCGGGGGAGCTCAAGCGAGGCGACGTGGTTCTGTGCATGCCCGGCGACCTGATCCCCGGCGACGGCGAGGTGATCGAAGGAGTCGCGTCGGTGGACGAGTCGGCGATCACCGGCGAATCGGCGCCCGTGATCCGCGAGTCGGGCGGCGACCGCTCCGCCGTCACGGGCGGCACGAAGGTGCTGTCCGACTTCCTGGTCATCCGGATCACGGCGAATCCGGGTGAGACGTTCCTGGACCGGATGATCGGCCTGGTGGAAGGCGCCAAGCGGCAGAAGACGCCCAACGAGATCGCGCTGATCATCCTGCTGTCCGGGCTCACCATCATCTTCCTGCTGGCCGTGGTCACGCTCCAGCCGTTCGCGATCTACTCCGGAGGCGCGGTCTCGATCCCGATTCTGGTCGCGCTGCTCGTCTGCCTCATCCCGACCACGATCGGCGGACTGCTCTCGGCGATCGGCATCGCCGGCATGGACCGCATGATCCAGCACAACGTGATCGCGATGAGCGGCCGCGCGGTGGAGGCGGCCGGGGACGTGGACACGCTGCTTCTGGACAAGACCGGCACCATCACGCTG